>Ga0207670_10000281_pt1 | contig 31620 bp, 15 predicted proteins | sample KBSS23HmetaG_FD_184339 | JGI IMG/M metagenome (GOLD analysis project Ga0207670, IMG submission 184339) | Switchgrass rhizosphere microbial communities from Kellogg Biological Station, Michigan, USA - KBS S2-3H metaG (SPAdes) (version 2) | ecosystem: Host-associated > Plants > Roots >... | reverse complement strand
AGGCGATGTGGTGCGGCAAGTGGGAGCGGGAGTGCTGGAGTACGTCGGGCGCGCGGATTACCAGGTGAAGGTGCGCGGGTATCGCATCGAGTTGGGCGAGGTGGAGGCGGCGCTGCGAGAGCAGGATAGAGTGCGGGACTGTGTGGTAGTGGCGCGTCAGGAAGAGGACGACAAGCGTTTGGTGGCATATGTGGTGGACGGGGCGAGCCCTGCGGGACTCGACACCGTGGAGTTGCGGCGGTTGCTAAAGAGGCGTTTGCCGGAGCACATGGTTCCTTCGCTCTTCGTGTTGATGGACGAGTTGCCGCTGACAGCCAACGGGAAAGTTGACCGGCGAGCTTTGCCCGAACCGAACGGAATGAAAACCTCGACCGAGAGCGGATATATAGCTCCGCGGACTCCGGTGGAGGAGATGCTGGCAGGAATTTGGTCAACAGTGCTGGGCATTGCGAAGGTCAGCATCCATGACACTTTTTTCGATCTGGGTGGCCATTCGCTTTTGGCCACGCAGGTGATCTCACGAGTGCGTACAGCTTTCAATATCGAGCTCCCACTACCTGTGTTCTTCAAAGAGCCGACCGTTGCTGCTCTCGCGGCCAATGTTGAAGCCGCTTTACAAGACAAGTCAGAGACCCAAGTGCCTCCGATACGACCAGTTGCTCGCAGCGGGGAGTTACCGCTGTCGTTCGCGCAGCAACGACTATGGTTCCTGGACCAGTGGGAACCATCAAGCCCGTTCTATAACTCACCATCGGTGCTGCGACTCTCAGGCGGGCTGGAGTTGGCGGTGCTGCAGCGCACGTTGTTTGAAGTGGTGCGGCGCCATGAAGTGCTGCGCACCTCATTCCCGAGTGTGGAGGGACAGCCGCGCCAACGGATCGTGGAGAGATGGCAACCGGCGCTGCCGTTGATCGACCTTTCGACGTTGGACCAGGTGCTGGCCCAGGAAGCAGTCAAGGGGCTGGTGCAGCGCGAGGCGTTGCAGCCTTTCAACCTGGCGACGGGACCGCTGCTGCGAGCCACGCTGCTGCGGCTGGGAGCCGAAGAGCATGTGCTGTTGTTCACCATGCATCACATCGTCTCGGACGGGTGGTCCATGGGTTTGCTGGTGCGAGAAGTAGCGGCGCTTTACAAGGCTTATCAGGAAGGACAGGAGTCGCCGCTGGAAGAGTTGGCGGTGCAGTACGCAGACTACGCAGTGTGGCAGCGAGAGTGGCTGGCCGGAGAGGTGTTGGAAGGGCAGTTGGAATACTGGCGGCGGCAGTTGGCAGGGGCGCCGGCGGTGCTGGAATTGCCGGCGGATCGGCCGCGGCCGCGGGTGCAGAGTTATCGGGGAGCGACTTCGGAGTTTCGTCTGGGTGCGGAGTTGACGGCGGGGCTGAAGGAGTTGTCGCGGCGGAGTGGAGTGACGCTGTTCATGACACTGTTGGCGGGGTTTGAAGTGTTGTTGTGGCGGCTGAGTGGGCAGGAAGACATCTGCGTCGGGACAGCGATCGCGAACCGGACGCGGCGAGAGACGGAAGGCGTGATCGGGTTCTTCGTGAACACCCTCGTGTTGCGAGTAGAGACGAGCGGGGAATTGAGCTTCCGGGAGTTGCTGGGGCGCGTGCGCGAGGTATGTCTGGGCGCTTATGGACATCAGGAAGTGCCGTTCGAGAGGTTAGTGGAGGAGTTGCGACCGGAGCGGAGCTTGAGTCATTCGCCTTTGTTTCAGGTGGCGTTTGGATTGGACAATGCGCCGCGCGAAGCGTTGGAGTTGCCGGGGCTGAAGCTGAGTGAGATGGAGATGGCGGACGAGGTGGTACGCTTCGACCTGACGTTGTGGGTGAATGAAGTGGCAGGTGAATTGAGCGGGCGGTGGACGTACCGGACAGAGTTGTTTGATGCGGAGCGAGTGGAGCGGATGAGCCGGCAATTGGAGAGACTGTTGCAGAGCATAGTGGTGAATCCAGAGGCAGCGGTAGAAACGCTGGAGATGTTTACCGAGGCGGAGAAAGAGCAGCGGGAGATTGAGGCAACGGTCCGCGAGGATCTGATTTCCGAGAAATTACTCATGACGACAAGAAAAGCAGTCAAGCTGGTCGAAAGTGTGACGTAGATGAATCCCATGGTGACAATCGCGCCGGCGCTCCTTGAAGAATGGATGAGGGAGTACTACTTCAAGACCGAATTCGATATCGGGAGTAGCGGAGTTCAGAGCTTTTCGTTAGGCGAGATTCGGGAGTTGCTCGGCATCACCGAAAGTGAACTCGACAACATCGTCTTTGATGATAGCGAAACGCTCGGAGGCTTCGGTTTGAGAAAGGCTATCGCCGAACGCTACGGGAACGGAGATCCGGAGCGCGTTATCGCCACCCATGGATCCAGCGAAGCGATCTTTCTGATTATGACTGCGCTTCTGAATCCCGGTGACGAGGTTGTCGTTCTTGACCCTTGTTATCAGCAACTGTTCTCAATCGCCAAATCGATTGGGTGCCGGTTGAAGTTCTGGCCGTTACGATTTGAAAACGGCTTCATCCCTGATGTGGAAGAAGCGAAGAGCTTAATAACTGCGCGTACGCGAATGGTAGTAGTAAACTTTCCGCACAACCCAACCGGAGCTTCTCTCACTTCTGAACAGCAGGAAGAACTCGTGAAGGCAACTGCCGCCGTGGGCGCCTATCTCGTTTGGGACGCGGCCTTCGCTGAAATAACGTATGACTCCGCGCGGCTGCCTGACCCTGTGCAATACGAGCGCTCTATTTCCATGGGCACGCTTTCAAAAAGCTTTGGCCTGCCCGGCCTGAGGGTCGGCTGGTGTTTGGCTTCCGCGGATGTGTTGGAGCGCTTTGCAAAGTTGCGCGACTAGACCATCCTGCACCTTTCACCTCTGATCGAGTTGATTGCCCAACGAACGATCGAGCAAGCGCAAGTCGTGGTAGGCGAGCGCCAACGACAAGCTAACGCGAACCTGGGAATTCTCAAGGTGTGGTGCGACGAGCATCGGGATTTTGTGGAGTGGATCCCTCCACGGGGCGGAGTTTGTTCCTTTCCGCGCCTGCGAAGGATCAGCGACGTGGAGACTTTCTGCCACCGCCTCGCTCGCTCTTACGGCGTCCTGCTCGTACCCGGCAGTTGTTTTAATAAGCCTTTCCACGTCCGACTAGGCTTCGGTGGGGCAACCCCGAAGTTAATGGAAGGACTTTCACGTTTCTCTACTCTACTCAAAGTAACCGCAGCGTCCGCTGCGTCCGCTTCGTAACGAGTCCGCACTCCTCGCCATAACGAACACCAATTTCGCCAAATTGCGCCCACGCATTGAGGCGAGAAAGCATCCGGGAGTTGTTGTCCAAGCCAACAAAGCCCTGACGCGTTAATTCCAACTGAAAGGACCCATCAATGAATCAGCTTGTGCTCAGTACAGAGGAAATTACTGAAATAAAAGCACTGCTGAGTGAAGTCGCGAGTCGACACAACTCGGCGGAAGATCCGGATTTGCTGAGCGATGCATGCGTTTATGGACACGAACTTCCGAGGCGCGTGCGCAAGTTTCTCAACAATTTCAAAACCTTGGAATCACCACCGGGGATATGTTTGCTCTCCGGTTATACGATTGACGACAATAAAATCGGCTGTACACCGACTCATTGGAAATCAAAGCCTGCGATCTCGCCTTCACTGGAAGAGGAGATTTTGCTTGTCCTTTTCGGCTCGCTGTTGGGAGACCTGCTCGGCTGGTTGACCCAACAGGACGGCCACATCATTCACGACGTTTTGCCGATCAAAGGCCACGAGCACGAACAACTCGGCTCCAGCAGCGAGGAATTATTGTGGTGGCATACCGAAGACGCCTTCCATCCATACCGGTGCGACTACCTGGGCATGATGTGTCTGCGCAATATCGATCAGGTGGAAACCACTATGGGTTATCCTGATTGGACTCAACTCAGCCCCAGGACCATCGACATACTGTTTGAGCCGCGCTTCACTATTCACCCTGACGAATCTCATCTGGAGAAGAATAGATCGGATATCACCAGGCGAACCGGCACCCAGCAGCTCATGTTGGAAAGCTCCTACGAGAAGATTAACAGCATGAATAAAAACCCCGAGAAGATATCGGTTTTATTCGGGGACCGGAAATCGCCTTACGTGCGGCTCGATCCGTATTTCATGGATCCATTGAAGGACGATGAAGAGGCACAGCAGGCATTGGACCAGCTGATAAAAAACATCGACGCCAACTTGTTCGGCAAAGCTTTACAACCGGGTGATTTCATCTTTATCGACAATTACCGGGTGGTGCACGGCAGAAAACCATTCAAGGCAAGGTTCGATGGATTTGATCGTTGGCTTAAAAGAGCAAACATTACCCGCGACCTCAGAAAGTCTCGCGCCACGCGCAGCTCCAACACTTCACCTGTAATTTTTTAAGAGCGTCTGTCAGGTTAGGGTCCTTACCCCTAACCTGCGCGCCAATCAACCAGCTCGTGAGTAGAGTTTCACCATGATCATCGACGTTCGCCCAGTCGAGAGTCATTCGGAGTAATAAGTCATGAGAATCCTACTGGCAGAAAGCTTCAGCTACTTTGGCCTGGGCGGCGCGGCCAAGGTTTGCCGAGAATTGATTCAGGGACTGGCGCAGCAGGGGCATTCTTGCGCCGTTGTGTCCGTTGAGGATCGCAATGAAATAGCAGTTAAAGGCTTGCAACCCGGCAATACGCCGGGCGTAATCCGATTCGAAGTGGACGGGATTAAAATATTTGCGTCCGACAAGGACCAATGGCGTCCCATGAGTGAATGTCTCCGAACCTTCAAGCCGGATTGGACGATCATCTGCGAGAACGGGGTCCTGCTCCTGGCCATGGCCCTTGAGGAGTATGATCCGTCGCGCATCGTTCTCGTGGCGCAAAGCACCATTACTAATCTGCCGACGGAATCGGACGGTGTCATTGAAAATCATATCCGCTCCCTGCTCAGACAGGCGCGCGGGATCGTCACTGTCAGCAACTTCATGCGCAACTACATAAAAGAGTGGAGCGGCCTCGATTCGACAGTTCTTTATCTTCCCTCTTACGGCCCCGGGCCATTCACGCATTTCAATAACTTCGATAGCGGCTACGTCCTGATGCTCAATCCGTGCTCCTATAAAGGCATCCCGATCTTCCTGGAGCTGGCGCGCAGTTTGCCGCAGGTGAAGTTTGCAGCCATTCCGTTTTGGGGCACGAGCGCGGAGGATCGCGCCGCGCTTATGCAATTGCCGAATGTGACTCTGCTTAAGCCCGAGCGCAATCTTGACGACATTTTCAAGCAGACCAAAGTTCTATTAGTGCCGTCGTTGTGGGGCGAGGCGTTTCCGCAAGTGGTTGGCGATGCGATGCTGCGTGGTATTCCGGTGCTGGCGAGTGACGCTGGTGGGCTTCCGGAAACCAAGCTCGGAGTGGATTACGTTCTGCCAGTGAACAAGATTGAACGTTACGAATTGGACAGTAAGATGCAGGTTCGACCGGTGGTTCCCAAGCAGGACGTGAGCATGTGGCTGAAAGCACTAACTGATGTGACAACAGACCGTGCGCTTTACGAGCGTTTGTCACTTGCCTCGCGCGAGGCCGCATTATCCTTCGTCGGCAATTTAGGACCGCACCACTTCGAACGATACCTTGAAGGACTCGCCGCCGGGCAGCGCTCCGAAGCGGCAAGCTTCGCCACTAACTGAGACTTGAGATTGGATATCCCAGCCGCTCGAAATCATCGCGATAGGCATGCGCGACCAGCGACCGCAGGGTTTCATCGTAGTAGGTCTCGTAACCGGCGTGCTGAGACTTGTTCACATGCGAAGGGACAGGCAGCGTAATCCCGACCCGGCGCCCAACTTCTTCATACGTGGAATGCATCGATTCGAAGTGCCCGAGGCAATCGACGACCACTCGGCCCGTTTCGTCGCACAGCCAATGCACCTGGGGGCGTAGATGCATCTGGCGAAAGACTCCCGGCGGCTCCGGTCCCCCAAACGCGTCGAGAACGAACCGGCGGAAGTCGCCGCGGTATCTACTCAGGTACTCAATGCCCTCGCGCCAGTCCTCCGTATTCATTCCGCCCTTGTTTAGATAATGGAATGCAGAAACCAGACGGTCATAGGGGTTTCGCGCAAAGGCAAATGCGAAGCAGTCGGGATGTTGCTTCTTGTATTGCGCGATGGTCATGTAGTTGTGGATCCGGGCGTTGTGGCCGATGTACGTCAAGGCGAGATCGGGCCGCTGTGCGACGCGGTAGGTGACGAAGTTCGGCCCTTCGACCGCGATCTCAGGGGTGCCGAGCGCGGCGACGCTGTCGACCAGCAGGCTGTTGCCACCGGTCTTGGGCACATGCACAAAACAAATCTCCTGCACCACTCAACAATTATACGAAGCAGGTTGCGATATCGCACGATCTGTAAGGGTCTTGTCTCAAAAGTCGGAAACATCGTTGGCTCGGGTCAGTACCCGATTCCAAGTGCAACTACTGATCTTTGGTGAGGATGAGCAGCATGAATGCGAGCGAAGGTAGCGCCGGCAGATTCCACACGATGCAGCGCAAAGCGGTGCGCATCTCGCCGGGCGCAGTTGTGCGGTACAGCTATCTGGATGAGGACAAGCGCTTCCCCCTGGTGATCGAGCCGGCAGTGGAGAGCGTCAATCTCCCAGGCTGGGCCACAGCCAATCGCGAGCAGCTTGAAGCACGATTGCTGCAACACGGAGCGATCCTCTTCAGGAACTTCAACGTGAATTCCGCCAGCCACCTCGATCAATTTATTCAAGCCACTTCCGGACAACCGTTGCAGTACCAGGAACGTTCTTCGCCACGTAGTCAAGTAAGCGGCAACATCTACACTTCAACCGATCATCCACCCAACGAGCCAATCTTTCTGCACAACGAGCAGTCGTACAATCTAACTTTCCCGTTGCGGATTTTCTTCTTTTGTACGCAACCGGCGGAGCATGGCGGGGCCACACCCATCGCCGACACGCGCAAAATTTTCAACCGCATCAGCACGGAAGTAAGAGAACGCTTCATTGAAAAGAAGTACATGTATACGCGCAACTTCGGCGACGGTTTTGGCCTGTCATGGCAAACAGCCTTCCAGACCACGGACAAGAGCGCGGTGGAAGACTATTGCCGCCGGAATGACATCAGGTGGGAATGGAAAAGCAACGGCCGTTTGCGAACACAGCAAGTACGTCGAGCCGTCGCCTATCATCCACGTACCGGCGAGCCGGCCTGGTTCAATCACCTGACATTTTTCAACTTCTCGACTTTGGAGACCGCTGCGCGCGAGACTTTGTCGCTCCTGTTTTCCGAGGAAGACCTGCCGAACAACACCTACTACGGAGACGGCTCAACCATTGAGCCTGAAGTTTTAGAAGAACTTCGCGCGGCATATCACGAAGAAACAGTCAGCTTTCCCTGGCAGACGGGCGACATCCTGATGCTCGACAACATGCTGGCCTCACACGGGCGCGAGCCGTACTCAGGCCAACGGCAAGTACTTGTAGGAATGGCCGAGCCGTACAACTGGGAACTCATCCCGGCACATAAGTAAGTGTGACGATCATGTCAGAAGAAATCATCGAAGGGTTTCGCCTGTCACCGGCGCAGCAGCGGCTGTGGCAACAGCTGAATCAGCACGGCGCTGCCGCATTCCACTCGGCGATCCGGATTAAAGTATCCGGTCCGTTGGACCAGGCGCTGTTGCAGCAGGCGTGGTTGCGTCTGGTCCAGCGTCACGAAGTGCTGCGTACGACTTTCAGCTCCGCGCCGGGTTTAGATTTACCGCTACAAGTGATCGGAAGTGCGGCAGCGAAAGACGGGTGGGAGCTGCGTGTTCGAGAGAACGGTGAGCTGGAAATAACGGCCGGCGCAATGTTGGCCGATGCGCGAACCATGCAGAACGTGGTTGCGGAACTGGCGCGTTGCTACGAAGCTGATGACGATCAACCGCCGGCTGACGTAGTGCAGTATGCAGATTTCTCCGAGTGGCAGCACGAGATGTTGGCGAGCGAAGAAGCTGAGAGAGCGCGCCAATTGTGGGCCGGAAACAGCGGGCGCGAGAGCGGGACGTTGCAACTGGCCCACGAGCGAGACGGATTGCGGGCCGACAGTTACACGCCGCAGTCAGTCACAGTGGAAGTAAGCCGGGAAGTAGAGGAGAAGCTGAAAGCAGTAGCGCTGGAGTTGGATGCGAGCGTTGCGGACGTGCTGGAGGCCGGCTGGCGAGTTTTGTTGTGGCGCTTGAGTGGTGAGGCTGAGGTGGTCATCGCTCGACTCTTCGACGGGAGAAGAGTCAAACATTTGAAAAACGCATTCGGACTTTTCGCAAAATACCTGCCTGTCCCTTGTCGCCTGGCGGGGACTTACCGTTTTTCCAAAGTGGTGCGACAGCTGAAAGATTCAGTCGGAACTATCGCTGCACAGCAAGACTACCTGACACCTGATGATTCTTACGCCTCCTGGATCGGATTCGATTTTGAGTCGCTGCAAGACACGTCAGAGGGCGGCGGAGTCAGTTTCAGTATTTCGCAACTCTACAGCTGCGTGGAATGCTTCAAGCTGAGATTGTCCGTGCAGGAAGCCAACGGCCGGCTGCGTTTTGCTTTGCACTACGATCCCACAGTTTATACGGCAGAGACTGTGGAGCGTTGGGCCGCGTCTCTGGTGACTCTGTTGGAGAACGCAGCGCAACATCCGCACGCACTCATCAGGGACCTGGAGATAATCGGGGAGCGCGAGCATCGTCAACTGCTGGTCGAGTGGAACGACACGGCGGTTGACTACCCAAATGAGCTTTGCATCCATCAACTATTCGAAGCGCAGGCTGTTCGCACGCCGGATGTGCCCGCCGTCGTCTTTAAAGATAGCCGGCTGAGCTACAGGGAATTGAACGAGCGGTCCAACCAGGTAGCGCGATACCTGCGCCGGCGCGTAGCCGGAGCAGAGGTGTTGGTAGGCGTGTGTTTGGAACGATCAGTCGAACTAGTCGTTGCGGTGCTCGGCGTGCTGAAAGCCGGCGGGGCGTACGTGCCTTTAGATCCCGAGCAACCACCGTCACGCTTGTTACGGATGATTACGGATGCGGGGACAGCGGTGCTGTTGACACAACAAAGCGTGGCCGCGCGGTTTTCAGATACTGTTCCGGCGCGAGTCGTTTGTATTGATACGGACGCGGACGATATCTCCCGGGAGAGCACACAGAACCTCGACGCAAATACACTTGCAGACAATCTTGCTTACGTTATCTACACCTCGGGTTCAACCGGCACACCCAAGGGAGTGATGGTCCAACACCGCTCGGTGCTCAATCTTTTGACTGCGCTGCAACGCGCAATCTACGTAAACGTCCCCGTACCTTCACACGTCAGTCTCAATGCGCCATTCTCATTCGATGCCTCTGTCAAACAGCTCATTCAATTGCTTGCCGGGCACACGCTTTATGTAGTGCCGGAAGAAGTGCGTCGCGACGGCGAGCAGTTGCTCCGTTGGCTGGGCGAGCAGCAAGTGGCAGTCTTCGATTGCACTCCCGCGCAGTTGCAGTTGTTATTCGATGCGGGACTTGGTGGGACGACGATGGCGGACGAAACACTGCGCGCCGTGCTGGTTGGCGGTGAAGCCATCAACGACGATCTCTGGACGCGCCTCAGCAGCAGCGCGCGAACACGCTATTACAACGTTTATGGTCCAACCGAATTCACTGTGGACGCACTGGTGTGCGAGATAAAGGGCGAACCGCCGAGCATTGGAAGGCCGGTCGCAAACACGCGGGCTTACGTGCTCAACGAATCGCAGGAGCTGTTGGCGACAGGTGTGACGGGCGAACTTCACCTCGGTGGCGCGGGTCTCGCGAGAGGCTACCTGAATCGACCGGAGCTGACGGCAGAAAAGTTCGTGCCTGACGCCTACAGCGGGAAAGCCGGAGCGAGGCTGTACCGCACGGGCGATCTCGTACGCTACTTACCGAATGGCCACGTAGAGTTCAAGGGGCGCACCGACCATCAAGTGAAGGTGCGGGGTTATCGGGTAGAGCTGGGCGAGATTGAGGCGGTGCTCCGGGGACACGAAGCGGTGCGCGATTGTGTGGTGACCACCCAGGAGGACGAATCAGGATCCAACAGGCTGGTCGCATACGTCGTGGGAGCGACCGACAGTCATGCCGCTAATAACGGCGACGCGAACGGACACTACAGCCTGCCTAACGGGATGGCCGTGGCCCACGAGAACAAGAACGAGACGGAGTATCTCTACGATGAGATATTTCAGAAGCAGACATACTTTCGTCACGGCATCGGCCTGCGCGACGGTGCGTGCGTCTTCGACGTGGGCGCGAACATCGGACTCTTTACCCTCTTCGTAACGCAGCACTGGAAGGATCTCACCGTCTACGCTTTCGAGCCGATTCCGCACATCTACACCAATCTACGACACAACGCAGACCTCGCCGGTAGTTCAGTTAAGACGTTGCCGGTCGGGCTGTCTAACGAAGAGAAGACCGAGACGTTTGCTTTCTATCCGCGCTACACAATGATGAGCGGGATCAGCGCCTATGCAGATGCGGCGCAAGAGGTTGAGGTTATCAAGCAGTTCCTGCGCAACGAAGAACAGAGTGGTGTGACTGGGGCATCGCAGTTGTTAGCGCAGTCAGACGATTTACTGGCCGGACGCTTCGAGGCCAAACTCGAGCAGTGTCGCCTGCGTGTTCTTTCAGACATCATCCGCGAGGAAGGAGTCGACCACATCGATCTGCTGAAGGTGGATGTGCAGCGCGCCGAGCTGGATGTACTGCAAGGCATCAGTGATGAAGATTGGCAACGGATAGAGCAGGTGGTGATGGAAGTACACGACGTTGAGGGCGGGGCGACCGCCGGACGCATCGAGGAGATCACTGCGCTACTCAAGAAGCATAGTTTCAGTGTGGTTGTAGAGCAGGAAGATTTGCTGCAGGGCACAGATCGTTACAACCTCTACGCCGTAAAGCAGAGGACGAATGGGCATCACTCGAACGGGCAAAAGAAACCGTTGTTTAGCCCGCCGTCAGCGGCTGCCGCCGTCGTCACAACTAACGGCGAGAACTCTAAATTCTTAGGCGATGAGTTGCGCCGCTATCTACGTGAACAGTTGCCGGACTACATGATGCCGTCAACAGTCGTAATGCTTGATAAATTGCCTTTGACGCCTCACGGCAAAGTTGATCGAAATGCGCTCCCCGCGCCCGAGTCGGCCGGAAAATTGTCGGAACAATCTGGTGCATCTCTCCCACGCACACCACACGAAGAGTTAGTCGCTAACGTTTGGGAATCGGTTCTAAATGTTGGAGCGATAGGACGCGATGACAATTTCTTCGAGTTGGGTGGCCATTCGCTTTTGGCCACGCAAGTCATGTCACGTGTGCGTGAGGTGTTCCAAATCGATTTGCCACTGCGGACTCTATTTGAGCAACCGACTGTAGCAGCCTTTGCGGCCAGCGTCGGTGAGGCGCTGAAGCTTAAGTCCCAACCAGCTCCAACCCCTCCGATCCGACCAGTTTCCCGAGACGGGGAGTTGCCGCTGTCATTCGCGCAGCAACGGCTCTGGTTCCTGGACCAGTGGGAACCATCAAGCCCGTTCTATAACTCACCAACGGTGCTGCGACTCTCGGGCCGGCTGGAGTTGCCGGTGCTGCAGCGCACGTTGTTTGAAGTGGTGCGGCGGCACGAGGTGCTGCGCACCTCATTCCCGAGTGTGGAGGGACAGCCGCGCCAACGGATCGTGGAGAGATGGCAACCGGCGCTGCCGTTGATCGACCTTTCGACGTTGGACCAGGTGCTGGCCCAGGAAGCGGTCAGAGGACTGGTGCAGCACGAGGCGTTGCAGCCTTTCGATTTGGCGACGGGACCGCTGCTGCGAGCCACGCTGCTGCGGCTGGAGGCAGAGGAGCATGTGCTTTTGTTCACCATGCATCACATCGTCTCGGATGGGTGGTCCATGGGTTTGCTGGTGCGAGAAGTAGCGGCGCTTTACAAAGCCTACCAGAGCGGCGAGGAGTCGCCGCTGGAAGAGTTGGCGGTGCAGTACGCGGACTACGCGGTGTGGCAGCGAGAGTGGCTGGCGGGAGAAGTGTTGGAAGGGCAGTTGGAGTACTGGCGGCGGCAATTGGCAGGGGCACCGGCAGTGCTGGAATTGCCGGCGGACCGGCCGCGGCCGCGGGTGCAGAGTTATCGGGGAGCGACCTCGGAGTTTCGTCTGGGTGCGGAGTTGACGGCGGGCTTGAAGGAGTTGTCACGACGGAGTGGAGTGACGCTATTCATGACACTGTTGGCAGGGTTTGAAGTGCTGTTGTGGCGGTTGAGTGGTCAGGAGGACATCTGCGTCGGGACGGCGATCGCGAACCGGACGCGGCGAGAGACGGAAGGCGTGATCGGGTTCTTCGTGAACACCCTGGTGTTGCGAGCGGAAATGAACGGGGAAACGAGCAGCCGCGAGTTGCTGGGGCAAGTGCGCGAGGTATGTCTGGGCGCGTATGGACATCAGGAAGTGCCGTTCGAGCGGTTAGTGGAAGAGTTGCAACCAGAGCGGAGCTTGAGTCATTCGCCGCTATTTCAGGTGGCGTTTGGGTTGGACAATGCGCCGCGCGAAGCGTTGCAGTTGCCGGGGCTGAAGTTGAGTGGGATGGAGATGGCGGACAAGGTAGTACGCTTCGACCTGACGTTGTGGATGAATGAAGAGGCAGGTGAATTGAGCGGGCGGTGGACGTACCGGACGGAGTTGTTTGATGCGCCGCGAGTAGAGCAGATGAGCCGGCAATTGGAGAGACTGTTGCAGAGCATGGTGGCAAATCCGGAAGCGCGAATAGAAACGCTGGAAATGTTTACCGAGGCGGAGAAAGAGCAAAAGGCGATTGAAGGCAAAGTGCGCAGCCAGGCAAATTACCAGAAGCTGAAGGGTGTCAAACCAAAACCAATCCAAATGCCTGAAGCGATCACCGGGAGAAGTCAGCCATGATGAATGCGAGCGAAGGTAGCGGCAGATTTCGGTCCATGCAGCGCAAGGCAGTGCGCATCTCGCCGGGTGCGGTTGTGCGCTACAGCTATCTGGATGAGGACGAGCGCTTCCCGCTGGTGATCGAGCCAGCGATGGACGGTATCAATCTCGCAGGGTGGGCGGCAGCTAACCGCGATCAGCTTGAAACACAGTTACTGCAACACGGAGCGATCCTCTTCCGGAAATTCAACGTCAGTGCTGTGTCACAGTTCGAGCAATTTGCCAGAGCCATTTCGCCTGACCTGCTCGATTACAACGAACGTGCAGCACCGCGCAATGAGGTCAGTCAAAATATCTACACCTCGACTGAGTACCCCGCTGATCAACACATCCCGTTACACCATGAGATGTCTTACTCGCATAACTGGCCGACTAAAATCTGGTTCTACTGCGATCAACCGGCGCAACAGGGAGGTGAGACTCCAATCGCCAATGACAGAAAAGTTTTGGGCATGATCGACCCGAAAATAAAAGAGAGGTTTATCAGCAAGAAAATTCTCTATATCAGAAACTATGGCGAAGGAGTTGACCTTCCGTGGCAGGAAGTCTTCCAGACTACTGACCGGTCGGTGGTGGAGGATTATTGCAGAACGGCTGGGATGGAGTTTGAGTGGAAAGACGAAGATCGTTTAAGAACGCGGCAAGTGCGCCCTGCCACCGTGGTCCACCCCAGGACGGGCGACACTATCTGGTTCAATCATGCGCACATGTTCCACACGTCAAACCTGGAGCCTCATGTTCGTGACTCACTGCTGGCGGAGTTTCAGGAGGACGAACTACCGCGCAACGCTTTTTACGGCGATGGCTCGTCAATTGAGTCCTCGGTGTTAGAGGAGATTCGCGCGGTGTACCGGCAGGCATCAGTCGTTTTCCCGTGGCAGAAGGGAGACATCCTGATGCTGGACAACTTTCTTGCCTCTCACGGGCGCAGGCCGTTCGTCGGCCCGCGCAGAGTTTTGGTCGGAATGGCTGAGCTGTTTACTGATACCGCGCACACACCGAGCTAAAGCCCAGTGTGAATGAGACGATTTTGATGCAAAGCCGCGTCTCGTTGGGAGGTCCCGACTCCTCGCGTCACGAAAAAATACGCCGAAGGCGTTGGCTAATTTCAGCCCAGGGTTGAAGCGCAGCGACAACCCTGGGAACCAATTGATACCGCGCACACACCAGGCTAAAGTCCAGTGTGAATGAGACGATTTTGATGCAAAGCCGCGTCGCGTTGAGAGGCCCCGACTCCTCGCGTCACGAAAAAATACGCCGAAGGCGTTGGCTAATTTCAGCCCAGGGTTGGAGCGCAGCGACAACCCTGGGAACCAATTCAAATACACATTCTAACCCTGAAAGGGTTTGGCGGTTGGCGAACCCTTACAAACCCTGGGTTACGAATCCCAAGCACCCAAACCCTGAAAGGGTTAAAAACTCAGAGGAGTCGAATCCGGAACAAACCCTTTCAGGGTTGATAGCTTTGCTTTGATGATTGCACCCAGGGTTGTCGCTGCGCTCCAACCCTGGGCTGAAATAGCCAACGCCTTCGGCGTATCTGCTTACAAATTTAAAACTGACGCATTACCAAAGATTCATGTCTGAAGAGATTATCGAGGGATTTCGTTTATCACCGGCGCAGAAGCGGCTGTGGCGACAGATGAACGAGCATGGCGCTTCGGCGTTCCGCTCGGCGGTCCGTGTTTCAGTGCGCGGCCCGTTGGACCAGGCGCTGTTGCACGAGGCGTGGCTTCGCGTAGCCACCCGCCACGAAGTGCTGCGTACAACTTTCAGCTCCGCGCCGGGTCTGGATTTTCCGCTGCAAGTGATCGGGAGCACGGAGCAAGATGGATGGCAGCTGCGGATCCAGGAAAAAGGTGAGCTGCAGAGCGAAGTGGAAGTAGTGACGAGCGCGATGCTGGCCGACGCGCGAACCATGCAGAACCTGGTGGCGGAGCTGGCACGTTGCTACGAAGCTGTGTGCCTCAATCGCGAGCTCGAGGACGAGCCGGTTCAGTACGTCCAGTTCTCCGAGTGGCAGCACGAGATGTTGGAGAGCGAGGACGCAGAGCGAGCACGCCAATTGTGGCGAGGCAACAACGCGCGTGAGAGCGGAGTGGTGCGACTGCCGCACGAGCGAGACGGGTTGGGGAGCACCAACTACGCGCCGCAGTCAGTCGCGGTGGAAGTGAGTCAGGAAGTACAGGAGAAGCTGAAACAGATTGGGAGCATCGGGGAAGTATTAGAGGCCGGATGGCGAATTCTATTGTGGCGCTTGAGTGGAGAGGCTGATGTTACTGTCGCTCGACTCTTCGACGGCAGAACATACGACGAGCTGCAAGAAGCTTTCGGACTCTACGGAAAATACCTGCCTATCAAGACACGCCTCACGGGGAGTCTTCAGTTTCATGAAGTGCTCGAGAGAGTTCATAAATCGTTATCTGAGGCCGGCGAATGGCAGGAATACCTGGCAGCTGATGACGTGATCGAAGAAGCGTCACTGATCGGATTCGATTATGAGTTGTGGCGTGGTCCATTCCGAGCAGGCGGCGTGGAGTTCGCCTTAACCCATCTCGAAAGCTTTACAGAGTGCTTCAAGCTTCGACTATCCGGCCTGGAAACAAACGGATCGCTAGACCTGCAGTTGCACTACGATCCCGATTTGTACGCAGTGGAAACTGCTATGCGCCTGGCCGGAGAATTGGCCGAGCTCTTCCGTAGCATCGCGCATGAGCCGACGGCACTCATCGGTGATCTGGATATCCTTGGCCCACGCGAACGCCAGCGAATGCTGGTCGAGTGGAACAATACTAAATTTGAATTCCCGCAAGGCGAGTGCATCCACGAACTATTTGAAGCCCAGGTCGAGCGCACGCCACATGCAATTGCCGTCGAGCACGAGAACGCGCAACTAACTTTCTTACAATTGAACCAGCGGGCGAATCAGCTAGCCCATCACTTGCGCTCACTCGGCGTTGGACCAGAGACACGTGCCGGCGTCCTGATGAAACGCTCGGTGGACATGATCGTCTCACTATTCGCCGTGTTTAAGGCGGGCGGCGCCTACGTGCCTTTAGACCCGGATTATCCTGCCGAGCGGCTAAACTTCATGTTGGCTGACGCTCGCGTCGAAGTTCTCTTAACGCATCAAGAGCAACTCGCAGTGAAGCTGGATAACCCGGTTCAGATCGTGGACACCGCAAGTGAAGACATCTCGAAGATGAGTGCGGACAATCCACCGAACGGAACGGTTTCTGAGAATCTCGCCTATGTGATTTACACCTCAGGTTCGACGGGTAGGCCGAAGGGCGTCATGATCGAGCACCGCTCGGTCGTTAACCTGGTGCGTGCTTTGTCTGAGACTGTGTACGCCGGCCGCAGCCAGGACCTGAGAGTCAGCATGAATGCGCCACTGGTTTTTGACGCTTCGGTGAAACAGATCATGCAGCTACTGCAGGGCCGCACCATCTGCATCATTCCCGAAGAGGTGCGTCCGGACACCGTTGCCCTCCTCTCTTATTTAAAGGAGCACAAGGTTGAGGCGCTCGATTGCACTCCATCACAGTTGCGTTGGCTACAGGCCGAAGGATTGGACGAACAGTCCGATATGAAGCTGGTGTTGATTGGCGGAGAGGCCGTTGACTCGACACTCTGGCAGGAACTGTGCAAGTCTCGCCGTCCTACCTTCTACAACGTTTACGGCCCGACCGAATGCTGCGTCGACGTCACCACCGCAGAGCTCAAAGATGGATTGGTAACACCGACAATCGGACGTCCACTGCCTAACGTGCAGCTTTTCATCCTCGACGAGAATCAGCAGCCCGTGCCCGCCGGAGTCGCCGGCGAGATTTGTGTCGGCGGTGCAGGACTCAGCCGCGGGTACTTGAACCGTCCCGAATTGACTGCCGAGCGATTCATTCCGAACGCATTCAGTCAAGAGATTGGAGCACGACTGTATCGTACTGGTGATATCGGAAGATTCCAGGAAGACGGAAACGTCGAGTACGTAGGACGTGTCGATCATCAGGTGAAACTGCGAGGCTTTCGCGTTGAACTGGGCGAGATTGAGTCGGCGCTCGAAGAACACCCGCAGGTCAAGGAGTGTGTGGTCCTGGCGCGAGAGAACGAGAAAGGCGACAAACGCCTCGTGGCATACGTCGTGGCTCTCGATCGATACGCATCGCATGGCGATCCACTCTCACGATACCGCCTGCCCAACGGCATGGTCGTCGTACAACTAAATAGAAACGAGACGGACAATCTTTATCAGGAGATCTTCGACGATCGAATTTATCTCAAGCATGGTATCCGTTTGGCTGCGGAAGCGTGTGTCTTCGATGTCGGCGCGAACATCGGACTTTTCACGCTCTTCGTCACACAGCATCGTCCGGATGCGAAGATCTATGCTTTCGAGCCGCTCGCTCCCATCTATGAAAAATTAGCGATGAACGCGAGGCTCTACAATTCTTCAGCAAAAGTTTTTGCCTACGGTTTTGTCGGATCAGAGAAGACCGAGAGCTTTGATTACTATCCTCGCTATACAGCCAAGTCTGGCATGAGCGCCTACGCCGATGCAGCCGATGAGGTTGAAGTCGTCAAGACGTTCCTGCGCAACCAGCAACGTGAAGGCGTGGCCGAGGCGCGAAGCCTGATCGACGTCGAAGACGAACTGTTAGGCAATCTCTTCGAGAGTGAGAGACACGAATGCTCGATGAGACGACTCTCGGACGTTATTAGCGAACAGGGCATAGATCAGATCGACTTGCTGAAGATCGATGTGCAGCGCGCGGAGGCAGACGTGCTTAACGGCCTTGACGAAGACGACTGGCTAAAAATTCAGCAATTGGTGATGGAGGTACACGACAGCCACGACAAGGCCACGAGCGGAAGAGTTGAAGAGTTTACTCGGATGCTTAAGAGCCGCGGATTCGAGGTCATTGTCGAACAGGACCAGTACCTCGGGGGTACTGACCGTTACAATCTTTACGCAGCGCGCCATGCGCTTGATGTGCATACTGAGCCAAACGGCTTTGGCAAAAATGGACATCCCCAGGTTGCGCAATCACTGTTGTTGGAAGAAGAGTTGACTCCTGCCGAGCTACAGGAGTTTTTGCGGAAGAGGATGCCCGAATACATGGTGCCGCCGGCATTCGTGATGCTGGACAAGCTGCCTTTGACGCGCCATGGAAAGGTGGACCGCCTGTCGCTGCCGGCGCCTGAAGATCTGGAGAGACAGAAAAGCGATTTAGCTAAGCCCCGCACACCCGTCGAAGAGATAACGGCAGCCATCTGGACAGAGGTACTGGGTGTCGAAGAGGTGAGCATTCACGACACTTTCTTCGATCTGGGTGGCCATTCGCTTTTGGCCACGCAGGTGATCTCGCGGGTGCGTGCAGCTTTCAATATCGAGATCCCGCTACGCGCGTTCTTTGAAGAGCCGACGATTGCCGGACTCGCGTCCCATATTGAAACCGCCTTACAAAACAGCTCGGGGCTACAGATACCTCCGATCCGATCAGTCTCAAGAAGCGAGGAGTTACCGCTGTCGTTCTCACAGCAACGGCTGTGGTTCCTGAATCAGTGGGAACCATCGAGCCCGTTCTATAACAATCCTTCGATGCTGCGGCTTTCCGGCCGGCTGGAGTTGCCGGTGCTGCACCGGACGTTGCTTGAAGTGGTGCGGCGACACGAGACCTTGCGCACCTCTTTCCCGAGTGTGGGTGGCCGGCCTCGCCAACGCATCGCTGAGACTCTGCTGCCGGCGCTGCCGCTGATCGATCTATCAGAATTGAATTCCGCGGAGGCAGAAGAGGCGGCCAAGTCGCTGGCCCAGCTTGAGGCTCTGTGCCCGTTCGATCTCTCGACGGGTCCGGTTTTCCGGGTGACGCTGCTGCGGTTAGGGCTGGAGGAGCATGTGCTGCTGTTCACCAGGCATCACATCATATCGGACGAGTGGTCCATGGGCGTGCTGGTAAGAGAGGTGGCGGCGCTTTACAAAGCCTACCAGAGCGGCGAGGAGTCGCCGCTGGAAGAGTTGACGGTGCAGTACGCTGACTACGCAGTGTGGCAGCGAGAGTGGCTGACCGGCGAGGTCCTGGAACAGCAATTAGCTTATTGGCGGCGGCAATTGGCAGGCGCACCGCCGGTGCTGGCCTTGCCTACGGATCATCCACGTCCGCGAGTGCAAAAATATCATGGGGCGGCCTCGACGTTTCTGCTAAGCGCTGAGTTGACGACCGCGCTCAGAGAGTTATCGCGACGCGCAGGTGTGACACTGTTCATGACGCTGTTGGCGGGACTCGAGGTGTTGTTGTGGCGGCTGAGCGGTCAGGAGGACATCTCGGTAGGGACGGCGATTGCGAACCGGACGCGGCAAGAGACGGAGGGTGTGATCGGGTTCTTCGTGAACACGCTCGTGTTGCGGATAGGGATGAGCGGAGAGCAGAGCTTCGACGAGTTGTTGAGGCAAGTGCGAGAGGTTTGTCTGGGAGCGTATGGACATCAGGAGGTGCCGTTCGAAAGGTTGGTGGAGGAGTTGAGACCGGAGCGGAGCTTGAGCCATTCGCCGCTGTTTCAAGTCATGTTCAATCTGCAGAACGCTTCTTCCGACGTGCTGGAACTTCCAGGACTACGCCTTTCGTCGTTCGGTGGTGAGGTCTCGACAGCCAAGTTTGATCTCCGTCTCTCAGTTTCCGAACTCGAGAACGGTGAATTAGAGGGCGCGTTTACCGTTAACACTGACCTGTTCGACGTGGACACCGCCACCCGAATGACGGTGTATTTCGAGCGTGTGATGCGTGCGGCGGCCGCCGGCTCGCAGCAACGCCTCTCAAAACTGTCCTTACTTAATAGCGAGGAACGGGATCTACTGCTCACCCGCTGGAACGACACGAGAAAGGACTATGGACCAGCGCGCTGCCTTCATGAGTTGTTTGAAGAGCAAGCGGCACGCACGCCCGAGGCGACTGCGGTTGTTTGCGAAGGCGAGCGGCTCAGTTATATCGAGCTGAACGCGCGAGCCAATCGCCTGGCACATCGTTTACAGGAGTTGGGTATTGGACCAGAGCAGAGAGTAGGGATTCTCCTCGAGCACTCACTTGAGACCATGGTGGCTGTGCTGGGCATTCACAAGGCGGGCGGAGCATACGTCGGACTCGATCCGCAGTGGCCGGCTGAGCGCCTCGCTTTCGCGCTTTCCGATGGTGGAGCCCGCCTGTTGCTGACGCATTCGCAATTTCGATCCGTATGGGATGGTTGGCAAACCCTGCAATTGCCCGTGCTGTTTTTGGACGAAGAAGAGGCGGAACTTGCAGTGTTGTCCGCGACCAATCCTGCAGTTCAAGTAGCTCCCGAGGGCTTGGCCTATCTCATCTACACATCAGGTTCGACAGGGCGACCCAAGGCCGTAATGGGCGAACACCGCCAGGTGGTCAACTACATACGTGCCGTCTCAGAACGTCTCGGGCTGGGAGCGGGCTCTTACGCTGTACATCAGAGCCTTGCCGTTGATGCTCCGGTCACATACCTGTTCGCAGCATTGATGTGGGGTGGTACGTTGCACCTTATTAGACGCGATCGTGCGTCAGACGCCGAACGGCTGGGCGACTACATTCGGCAAGAGCAGGTGGACTACTTTAAGATCGCACCATCCTATTTGGCTGCACTTCTGGTCGGCGCTGAGCCGGAAAAGATTATGCCGCGCCGTGTGCTGATGGTGGGCGGCGAGGCGTTTGGGCGAGGTCTAGCAGAGCAGGCGTTGCGACTGGGTGGCGGAGCCTGCAAGGTGATCAACCATTATGGACCAACTGAGACGACCGTTGGCTGTCTGACTTACCAGGTGGAACTGGGTGGAGGCGACGCCGGAGCAACGTTGTCGCTGGGACGGCCAATGTCGAACATGAGCATCTACGTGTTGGACGAACACCTGATGCCGTTGCCAGTCGGCGTGGTTGGCGAATTGTATGTGGGTGGTGCGGGCGTAGCGCGAGGATATCTGGGGCGTCCTGAATTGACGGCCGAGAGATTCGTACCTGATACGTACGGCGGTGAAGCGGGCGCAAGAATGTACCGGACTGGCGATGTTGCACGGTGGGCTCCGGATGGAACGGTGGAGTTTTTAGGACGCATAGATCACCAGGTGAAAATACGCGGGTATCGCGTAGAGATCGAAGAGATCGAGACAGTTTTGGAGGAGCACCCCGCGGTGCGTACCGCTGTCGTCGAAGCGCGTGCTGATGGACGTGGTGAGTTGCGGTTAGTCTGTTATGTGGTGTGGAAGGAAGATAGCGAGTCCACCCAGGTAGATGGCTTACGGGCCTGGGCACGCGAGCGGCTGCCGGATTACATGGTGCCTGTGGCGTGGATGGAGTTGGATGAGCTACCGCGAACGCCGCAAGGAAAAGTCGATCGCAAGTCGTTGCCCGATCCGGTGTGGGGCGAAAGCCCGAGCCGCATTTACGAGGAGCCGCGCGATGATGTGGAGCGGCGAATGGCAGCGGTATGGCAGCGCGTAATGCGGATTGAACGTATCGGCGCTGTTGACGACTTCTTCGAACTGGGCGGCCATTCTTTACTGGCGACGCAGGTCGTATCGCATGTGCGACTCGAGTTCAGCGTCGAAGTGAGTCTGCGTGAACTCTTTGAGCGCCCGACTGTGAGAGGTTTGAGCGAAGTGGTGCGGGAACGGCTGAGTGCTGGGACCATTAACAAGAGTGAAATCGTTCGAACAGAGCGAGCCGCGCGACGTCTACAACACTCTGTCCTGAGAGAAGAGGAATTGCAGTATGAAGTTTGACGACGTGATGCAGATGATGGGGAACACTCCGCATGTCCTCGTGCGTTCGCCCGAAGCACAGTCAGCAAATATCTATGTGAAGCTCGAGGGATACAATCCCACCGGCAGCATAAAAGATCGAGCCTGCCTGTACATGATTCGCGGCAAGATCGAAGAAGGAACTTTGCAGCCGGGCATGACGCTCCTGGATGCTTCGAGCGGAAATATGGCTTGCTCGATTGCCTTCTACGGAAAGCTCCTTGGATACTCGGCCCTGGTAGTTGCCAATTCAAAACTCACTGCTGATAAGCGAAAGTTCATCGAGTACTACGGCGCGGAACTACAGGTCATCGGCGATTTCACTATTGACGGAAACCGGTACTGCCGGGAGAGAGTCGAGCGAGAAGAGCCGGGACGTTTCTGTTTTCTTGACCAGCTTCATAACTGGGCAAATCCCCAGGCACATTACGAAACGACGGGACCAGAAATCCTTACTGATTTTCCAGACGTGGCAATGGTTGTCGGCTCGCTCGGCTCCGGCGGGGCAATGGCAGGCACGGCGCGGTTTCTGAAAGAAAAGAGACCAGCCACGAAGGTCGTCGCAGTCCAATCGGCATCGGGCACGAAGTTACCCGGCACGGGAAGTTTCGATGACGGCGACTACATAACTCCATTCATTCAACAGGCGATGGATGAGCAGTTCTTTGATCACATCATCAAGATCAGCGAACCGGATGCCGTGCGCCGGACTGTTCAGCTTAAGGAACAGGGGATCTTCTGCGGTCTACAGACGGGCGGTGTCCTGCATGCCGCGCTGACCGCTATCGAACAGTTTAGTGTCAAGGGTGATGTCGTCATTCTCTCGGGCGACACCGGATGGAAGAACATGGACAGGCTTCTTCGCCTCTAAGTCACTGCACCTCCCAAGTCCGATTTCAAATTGTCGCTACTGTTTAGTGTGGAGTTTTGCAATGGCTATCGATTGTCTCATCATCGGTTATAACGACGGCTCTCTTGAAGACGAAATCCGTAGTCTGCGCGCGATGGGCGTGGACCATCCGAACTACCGCGATCTCAGTCTCAACATCATCGAGTATGAAGGCCGGCCTTACCGGGCGATGGACATCTTCAATCGCTTTTACTACGAAGGCCGAGCCTCAACCGGCAAAGACAAGAGATGGCACAACGCGGACGTTCTCTGGATAGTCATAATGTATCTGGGGACGTATCTCCGGAAACGCGGGTTCACCGTCGATTACATCAATCTCTTCCAGTTACAGAAGGACGAGCTTGAGGAAAAACTCCGCAAAAACGAATACCTGACGACCGTAATCACAACCACCATCTACAACTTCGATACACCGATAATCGAAGCGGTCAACTTCGTCCGTCAGCGCAGTCCGAAGACTAAAATAATCGTCGGTGGACCATACATCGCGAAACGATCGGAGACCATGGAGCCGCCCGATTTGCAGGCGATGTTCACTTACATCGGCAGCGACTTTTATGTCCGCAGCCGTGAAGGAGAACAAGCCCTCGCCAACATACTTCGCGCTCTCAAAAACGGGGGTAACTTTGCGGCGATTCCGAACATCGCGTTCAAGAATGGGAACGGCTTCGTCCTGACACCCTCGCAGCCGGAGCTGAATCCGCTTTACGAAAACCTCATCGAGTACAACGCATTTTCCAAAGAGCATATCGGAAACTACGTGAACGTTCGCATCACAAAAGGCTGCCCTTTCGCCTGCGCCTTTTGTTCCTTTCCGTTGCGGACCGAGAAATACGACGTCTCGCGGTTGGACTACATCGAGCACGAGCTGGACGCTATTCACGGGGTCGGGTCGGTAACGGGAATTTGTTTTGTTGACGATACTGTCAATGTGCCGCTCCCCACTTTCAAAGAAATGTTGCGCATGATGATCCGTAGAAATTACGGTTTCAAATGGCACTGTTTCTTCCGCGCTGATTTCTGTGATGAGGAAGTCGTCGAGCTGATGGCGCGATCCGGTTGTCAGGGTGTTTTCCTGGGCCTCGAGTCGGCAAACGACCACATCCTCGCCAATATGAATAAGACTCCTCGCAAGGAGCACTATCTCAATTCAATACCGCTCTTCAAAAAGGCTGGCATACAAGTCTTTGCCTCTGTCTTCTTTGGTTTTCCCGGTGAGACCTATGACACCGCACAGGAAACCATCGACTTCCTTCTTGAAACCGAGCCCGACTTCTATCGACCGCTGATCTGGTATTGCGATCCGGTGACTCCAATCTGGCACGAGAAAGATAAGTACGGCATCAAGGGCTATCACTTCTCATGGGCCCATAACACGATGGACGTGGCTACGGCCTGCCACCTTGTTGAGCGTTGCTTCATGAGTATCGACACGCCTGTCTGGGTGCCTGATCCCGGCTTTAACTACGTGTCACTCTACATGCTTGAGAATCGCGGCATGACTTTCGATCAGATCAAGACGTTTCTGAGGTGCTTCAGTGCCGTAGCGAGAGAAAAGCTTGCGCAACCGAATCGCACGGAAACGTCTCCGGCTTTGATTGAGGACCTCAAAAGGGCTTGCCAGTTTGATCGCGCGTTTCCAAATGAAACTGCTGCACCAGTCTTCTCCGCGGAAAGTTATAGGGCCGCGGAGGCTTTCTACTGTGACGAACTCGGCGGTAGATCATTCGTAGAAGAAATCGATCGCGACAATCAGGTCCTGACCCGTGACGATTGGATAGTAAGCGATCCGCTCGACGCGAGTCTGGTGCACCAACTGGCGACTGACTGCCAGATCGATCGCGTGGCTACTCTCATTGCCATTTACATGGCGACGCTTTGGCTGGCTGAAAATCGAAAAGACGGTTCGGTCGTGTTGGCGCTCGGAGATTATGAAAACTATCCCGTGCGGGTTGCCGTGCATCCGTCGGAAAGATTTCGTGAGCTGGCCCAACGCTGTGATGAGTCGATAAAAGCAGCGCACGTACACAGACTATTTGCTGTGCCCGTGATGTTGAGCCTGCGCGGGATGCCGTCTTCGCGCGCGTCACATCCGGTGTTTAGAGTGGCATACCTTGAAAGCGACACAATTCCCAGTCCCGAGGAACGCCTGCGGTTTCCGTCGTCCGCATATGGAGGTCTGGATCTGATCCTGGCGGCCAGTCACAACGATGACGATCTAAGGCTGCGGTTTATTTACTCATCCAGCGTTCGCGGAGCCGGCGCGATCGAGAAACTGTGCCTGACGTTAAGTCACGTCCTGAAGACCGCAACTGACGACCCCGAAACCGGAATTTATCAACTCGGCGCGAGCGGTCGTTTAGCCAGACCGGTCCTTTCGTCAGAACACGCACCACAGTTCTCTTTTTAGAATTTGATAGAGGAAGGGAAATGAGTACACAAACTCAGGAGTTAAAGGAAACGTTGGACAGCGCCCACATCGTGGGATTGCCGCTATATCACGCTACCAGATCGGGCGTACATGTTGAGAAGTCCGCGAGTCTCACCGTCGCAGTGCCGGCTGATTTGTCGGAGAGGCTTTACGCGATTACTAAAGGAGAGTTGCTGCTTCAGTACGCCGCGGTATTAGGGGCCCTGCACGTTTGCCTGTACCGCTACACCGGAACTTCACGGCATTACATCGGGTGTCCGATGCTGCTCTCGGGAAATGGCGCCTCCGGCGGCGTTGTATCAATCACAGTCGCGGTTGACGATCAGCTATCGTTTCGCCAGTTGCTGCTCGATTCTCGCCAGGCGATTCTCGATGCTTACGCGGAAGTGAGTCTTCCCGCACCGTTCGCCTGCACGCTGGAAGTTTCGGGCTTCCATCATTCGATGTCTGAAGCCACTGCCGATCTGGCGCTCAGGTTCGACGCCCGGTTTGGCGCGCCCGCTCTGAACGCCACTTTTAATAAGAGTGTGTACGACGAAGTGACCGTGCGACGATTTTGCCAGCACGTGGTACGCATCCTGAGCTCGGGTTTGCAGGATGCGAACACCGCCGTGTACGAGCTCGAGCTCCAGACTGACGAAGACCGTAACCAGCTATCTGCCTGGAACAACACCGTCGCCGAATATCCGAAGGACAAGTGCGTTCATCAACTATTCGAGGAACACGCCGTCAATTCACCTGACCAGACCGCGCTTGTGTTCGGCAAGCAGCGCATGACTTATCGAGAGCTGAACGAGCGCGCTAATCAGGTCGCGCACTACCTCCGGCGTCTGCACATCATTCCCAATACTCCGGTTGGTATCTTCCAAAATCGTTCTCTGGAACAAGTGATCAGCGTGCTGGGTATTCTGAAAGCGGGCGGCGCTTATGTTCCCTACGATCCGGCATATCCAAAAGAACGTTTGAGCGCGATGTTTGAAGATCTGAAAGTGAAGGCCGTCCTTACGACTGAGGGCCTTCTCGATCGCCTGCCGCAGCTTCGCGCACGAGTCATCTGCATGGATCGCGACGCCGCGATGATTGATGCCGAGAGCCACGAGAATCCGGCGCCTATCGCGCAGCCGTCGCATCTGTGCTACGTGATATTCACGTCGGGTTCAACCGGCCGGCCCAAAGCGACCGCGGTCTATCATCGAGGCTGGATGAACCTGCTGCACTGGTTCGTTACCGAGTTTGGCATTACTGCCGGCGACAAAACGCTGGTGATCAGCTCGATCAGTTTTGACATCACTCAGCGGGCGATGGCCATTCCACTGATCAGTGGCGGAGGACTGCACCTGGTAGCGTCAGACTTTTACGAGCCCGAATTGATCTTAAAGACGATCGCCACCGAGCAGATCACCGTCCTGAACTGTGCGCCGAGCACTTTTTATCCGCTGGTCGAAATCACGCCGGACAGGAGTTATCAAAGCCTCCGCTCGTTGCGACGTCTCTTTTTCGGTGGTGAAGCTATTTCCGCTTCCAGAGTGAAACCGTGGGCCACTGCGCCGGAGTGCAACGCCGAGATTGCCAACGTGTATGGTGCGGCCGAGTGCTCGGATGTCTCGAGTTTTTATCGTTTGCATGACTACGATCGTTACGTCGAGACGTCTGTTCCCATAGGTAAACCGATCTACAACAGTCAGGTGTATCTGGTTGATCAGAACTTGAAACAAGTACCAATCGGAGTGACGGGCGAGATATGCCTCGCCGGCGATGGTGTCGGTAAGGGTTATCTGACGGACCCCTTTTTGACTGCGGAAAAATTCGTCAGAAACCCATTTGGGAAATCACCCGAAGAGCTTTTCTACCGCACCGGAGATCTCGGGCGCTACCTACCCGATGGAAATCTCGAATTCAACGGTCGCATCGATCACCAGGTGAAGGTGCGCGGCCAACGAATCGAGCTCGGCGAAATCGAAACCGCCTTGCGGCAACATGAAGGCGTGAAGGAAGCGGTTGTAGTTGAAGCACTCTACGCGCCCGGCGATCAACGTCTGATCGGTTACGTCGTGCCTAATCAAAGAGAGTATCTGACTTCAGCGAATGGATTCATCGACGCGCTGCGCAGCACGCTCGCCAAAAAGATCCCGCGGTACATGATCCCCAACGAGTTTCTGCTTCTCGAAGAGATGCCTTTGAGTCCAAACGGCAAGATCGATCGCAGCGCCCTGCCCGCTCCGTCTCGTGTCTCTGAGAACGGCTCTAACGGCGAGCTGACTGCGACGGAGCAAACAGTGGCGGAGTTCTATGCAAAGCTTCTGGGTACCGCTAACGTAAGTGCGCGGAGCAATTTCTTCGACCTCGGCGGTCATTCCCTGCTCGTCACGCAGATGCTGGCCCAGATTTCACAAGCATTTGAAATACAACTCGAGCCGCCGGAGTTCTACAGGGATCCCACTGTCGCCGGTATCGCCCGGCACATCGACATCGCTGACACGAAGAGGAAGGTTCAAGGTGACTGCTACTGCAACGACGAATCAGCTGCTAGTGCGTAATGAGGAACGGCCGGACGCCGAATTACGTCTGTTCTGTTTTCCTTATGCGGGCTCGAGTGCGCAATTGTTTCTGCACTGGGGTGATTATGTGCCCGACTGGATCGAGGTAAGTGGTTTTGAAATGCCGGGTCATGGGCGCCGGCTCTGCGAAAGCACGGCAATCGGGGATCAAACGGAAGCGGCAACCTATATAGCTGATGCTCTAATGCCTCTGATCGATCGGCCTTATGCTCTCTTCGGACACTGCCTCGGAGCCGCGTTGGCCTACGAAGCAACGCGCATACTGCAAAGCCGCGGCGCTCCGCAACCACTTCATCTTTTCAGCTCCGGCGCCCGCGCACCGCACCTGGGACTTCCGATCGCAAATGTCAATGAGATGAACGACGAGGAGTTCATAGAACACTTTGGAAATGTTTACGGAGCGCCGCTTGGCTTATTGAACGATCCAGTGATGCGACCATACGTGCTGCCAATGGTGCGGGCCGATGCGGCTATGACCCAGAACTATCATTACGATCCTGGTCCACCCGTAACCTATGGCATTACGGCTGTGGCGGGCGAAGACGATCCGTATGTGGAATTAGAGCATCTGGACGAATGGCGCCGGCATACGACTGCGAGCGTAAGTACGCGATTGTATCCCGGCAATCACTTCTTTTTTGTTGAGGGTGCTGCTCAGCTCCTTTCGGATTTCACCTACGAACTCGAGCCGCAATTAGCATGAGAAGGACTTTTGAGGCAAAGCGCCTCTAATAGTGATCAGTCTTCCCCGGCACTTTACTTTCACCATCCAAACAAAACTCAATACTCGGGCTTCGATGATCATCGAGTGTCGTGCCCGACTTGTCAGACATGGAGCGCTCGACTATGCGTCTTCAACACAAGAAAAAATACGCACTCATTATTCCTGATGGCGGTGCAGATGTGTATCGCAGCGAGGGTCGATCACCTTTAGCCCTGGCCCACATTCCGTATTCGGACTTCTTAGCGCGCGAAGGGGTCGCCGGGCTGATGCAAACTCTGTATTCCGATTTGCCGAAAGAGAGCATTGTGGCCCAACTGGGTATGCTCGGGTGGGATCCTCACCTCTATTATCCAAACGGGCGTGCCTCATGCGAGTTGCTGGCGCTGGAAGACATCTACCTTAAAGAAGGTGATTTGGCATTTCGCGCCAATTGGGTTCGGATGGAAGGGCGTGTCCTGGCCAGCTATAACGCCAACTACATCTTCAGCGAGCAATCACTCCCACTGGTCGAGAAACTCAACAAAGAGCTACGCACGGAGTTTCCTGACTTTGAGCTTTATCACAATGGCGATTTTCGCAATACCCTCGTTATGCGAGGCGTCGGGCTTGAGCCGGGGAACTTGCATTGCCCTGAGCCGCACGAAAATCACAACGTCGAATTCGACGTCGCCAACCTGGTTTCGGGAAAGGGAATTAAGGGTTGCGCAGTAGCGGCGCGCATTAACAAATACTTGAGTCGTTCGGCACAACTGCTCACCACCGACGCGGCAAACATGCTTTTCCCCTGGAGTCCGTCGAAGATCTTTTACCTCCCCACCTTCAACAATCACACGGGCTTTGAAGGTAAAACAGCACTCGTCGGGTGCATGGACTTCCTCCACGGTATCGCCAAAGCCGGCGCGTTGGATTTTTTTGAAGTCGGGAACGGCAGGCCGGATACGGATTATCAGGGCAAGGGCGCAAAGACAGTCGAACTACTCTCCGATGGCTATGATTTTGTGATCTGTCATATCAATGCACCGGATGAAGCTTCACACATGGGAGATTTGAAACTGAAGATCAAGTCTCTCGAGCAGTTGGACAAGTTCATCGTGCGCCCGATCGTCGAATATTTTCAGGACCAGCCTGAGAAACTCGGTGGTGTGATGATCGTCCCCGACCACTACACCAATTACGCCGCCGCTCACAACGAGAAAACCCGCGTGGAAGCACATTCAGCGAATGCCGTACCTTTCGCTCTCTGGAATGGGTGGGAACGCGACGACGCACGTTACTACAACGAGGACGATGTACTGATCGGCAAGTATGCTCAAGATCCGATTAGCCATCTGGACCTCTTACAAATCCTGGGTGTGCGATCTGCGGATCGAGAAAAAGTTGCCGTGAAAATTTCATGACGCAGGGTTATCTTGAAACAAGTGAGATAAATGTTGGAAACGAACCGCAGGGCGGTTCGGACGATCTCTACGTCTTTCCAGCATCCTTTGCACAGCAGCGCTTATGGTTCCTTCACCAACTGGAGCCTCAGTCTGCTGCTTACAATATTTCAAAGGCCATACGTCTCGCCGGTGAATTCAATTCGTCAGTCTTCGCGCGCGCTCTTAACGAAATCATTCGCCGTCATGAAATCCTTCGTACCACCTTTGCAATGCTGGGCGGACAGCCCATGCAGCTCGTCTCAGAGTATCAGCCTGTCACGCTGCCGCTGATTGACCTCTCCGCACTCGAGCGGGCTGAGCGTGAGCGTCTAGCGCAACAGCTTGCCGCGGAGGAGGTGTCTCGTCCTTTCAATTTGCGACGAGGACCACTCCTGCGCACGACCGTGCTACGCCTCGCGCCGGACGATCACGTGACACTCTTCACCATGCACCACATCATCTCCGATGCCTGGTCAGTGGGCGTCTTCGTCAAAGAGTTCACCGCACTCTACTCTGCATTCAAAGCTGACGAGCAGTCTCCACTGGCGGAGCTGCCTATTCAGTATGGCGACTACGCGGAATGGCAGCGGGATTCGCTTCAGGGCGAGGTGCTGGAGAAACAGTTGTCCTACTGGGAAGAGCATTTGGCGGGTGTACCTGCCGTGATTGAGCTGCCGATCGACCACGCTCGCCCGTCCATGCCGAGTGGTAATGGAGCGAAGTTAGCATTCGATTTAGGGCCAGAGTTGCTGAGCAGTTTGAAGGAGTTGTCGAAGCGCAAGGGCGCGACGCTGTTTATGACGCTGCTGGCAGCATGGCAAGTGCTGCTCTATCGCTACAGTGGGCAGGATCAGGTCTGTGTAGGCACACCAGTCGCGGGGCGCACCCGCGCGGAAACTGAAAATCTGATCGGCTTCTTCATCAATACATTGGTGCTTAGAACCGATCTCTCCGGCAATCCGACTTTCGTCGAATTGCTGCTACGAGTGCGAGCGGTCTGTCTGGGAGCTTACGCGCATCAGGACATTCCCTTTGAGCGCATCGTCGATCATTTACAGCCCGAACGAAGCCTCAGCCACACGCCGCTCTTCCAGGTGATGTTCGCTTTGCAGAACACTCGGAGCGAGGTTCTGGAATTGCCGGGGTTGGAGTTGCTCCCGTTCGATAGTGAAATCCGGACATCAAAGTTCGACCTGACGCTATCACTCAGTGAAGGTTCTGACACTCTGGCTGGAGCCATTGAATACAACACTGATCTCTTCAACGAGGAGACGATCAGCCGGATGTTGGGACACTTCCGGCAAGTGCTGAGTGCAATCACTACTGATCCGCAACAGACCATCCGTGACTTGTCACTGCTCAGTGACTCGGAGCGTCAGCAACTACTCCACGAGTTCAACGACACTGCCGCGGAGTTTCCACAAGACGTTTGCCTGCACGAGCTCATCGAGCAGCAAGTGGCGCGCACACCGGAGCAGACTGCGGTTGTCTTCGAGGGGGAAGAGGTCAGCTACCGCGAGTTGAACGAAAGAGCTAATCAACTAGCCCACCACCTGCGCTCACTCGGTGTGAAGACCGAGTCACCGGTAGGCATTTTGCTGGAACGGTCAGTGGAGATGGTGGTGGCGCTGTTGGGAGTGTTGAAGGCTGGTGGCGCCTACGTGCCCTTAGACCCGGAGTATCCGGCGGAACGACTGCGCTTCATGCTCGAGGACGCGCAAGTCTCCGTGCTCATTACGCAGCCGCGACTGGCGGCGCT
>Ga0207670_10000279_pt1 | contig 31694 bp, 20 predicted proteins | sample KBSS23HmetaG_FD_184339 | JGI IMG/M metagenome (GOLD analysis project Ga0207670, IMG submission 184339) | Switchgrass rhizosphere microbial communities from Kellogg Biological Station, Michigan, USA - KBS S2-3H metaG (SPAdes) (version 2) | ecosystem: Host-associated > Plants > Roots >... | reverse complement strand
ACGACGGGATTTTTTTCGACGGCGTCACGTCCAATCGCACGATCACATTGACACCACAAGCCGGGGTGTATGGAACGACGCGCATTACCGTGACGCTGTTCGACGAACTGAACAGAGCGAGCTCGGCACAGTTCTCCTTCTCCGTGGAACGCCTCGTCGGCTCGCCGGCCTCACCAAAGTTTGGCACCTCATGGAAGTTTGTAGCCGCGGATTTGAACAACGACGGACTGCTCGACGCATTTGACGCTTTTCAAGGAAGGGTTCTCACCAACCGGGGCGGGCTATCGTTCGGAACTGGTGTCTCGGGAGAATATGGCCCGGAAGCGGCGGCCACCGCTGGCGATCTGAATCTCGATGGTTGGATCGACCTGTTCCGCTCCGCGTCCAGTTCCTCGCCCGCTCCATCGTCACCGCCGGCACACTTTCTCATAAACGACGCGGCGACACATTTCACCAGTCTGACTCTCACTGGAATGCCTCAGGTGGTCTACGCCGCTGCCGCGTGGGGTGATTTTGACAACGACGGCGATCCGGACCTGTTGGTGTCCGGGCAAATCAACCCGAATGTGACGCCGGCTGGCGGCTATATCACGCGACTGTACCGCAATGATCAAGACCGCGGCTTCACAACGGTACCGACACTGTTCCCTGCCCTCGGCCGCAGTGCAGTCGCTTGGGGAGACTACGACAACGACGGGGACCTGGATGTGGTGTTAAGCGGGTTGATGACCAACGGGGCACCGGTGACCAAACTGTTTCGCAATGATGGCCCGTTTGGGTTTGTAGAGGTGCCGGCGGGATTTGTTGGGTTGTCGGACGGTGCGCTGCAATGGGGCGATTTCGACAACGACGGCGACCTGGACCTCGCGATGACCGGGAGCCGCCCGTGGATCGAACCTCAGCCAGTGACCAAGGTCTATCGCAACGAAGGGAATGGCGCTTTCACGGAAATGAGTTGGGTGCTCGGCGGGGCGTTTTACGGTGCGCTCGCCTGGGGGGACGTGGACGGCGACGGCTATCTCGACCTTGCAGTTAATGGCCTGGCCGGACCTTTTTCAGCCTTCACCGCAGGAGCAGTTTATTTGAATGCGAGCGGAACGAACCTGATTCTGAGTGAACAGAGCCTCAACGGGAAGTACTCTTTGGACTGGGCTGACTTCGACAACGATGGCGACCTGGACCTGCTGTCCGGGGCGCTTGACGAGCGACCATTTCTTTATCGCAATACGCTTGCCTATTCCAATGCGCCACCTTCTGCGCCCACTGACCTGGCAGTAACGCTAACGGACGGACAGGCCATGTTCTCATGGCGTCCGGCAACCGATCCGAATCAGTCCGGGGGACTTTCATACAACATCCGCGTCAGCACAGCGCCAGGAAAGGACGACGTGGTGACAGCGATGGCCGACCCGGCAACCGGTGTGAGGCGTGTCGCTCAAATCGGAAACGCCGGACTGGTCACGCACTGGACGCTGCGGCGGCTACACCTAGGAAAATACTACTGGAGCGTGCAAGGAATCGACCACGGCTATGCAGGGGGACCGTTCGCGCCGGAGGCGACGTTCGAGGTGACGAATGCGCCGGCGTTGATTGATGGAAGACTGGGCGAACTCACAAGCACGAGCGCCAGTTTTTCCGTGGTGGTGGATCCCAATGGCGAGCCTTCGCTCTGCTACGTCGAGTGGGGTGCCACGACGGCTTATGGCTCCACCTCTTTGCCGCGTATGGTCAGCCCGGATGCTGTAGAAATCTCGTTCCACATGTTGTTGCCCGACCTGCTGGCTGCCACCGACTATCACTCACGGCTCGTGGTCTCCAACGCAGGAGGGATTGTCACCACTCCGGATTTTGCCTTTCGAACCCCGGCCTGGACTCCTTTCACTCTGCTTGAAACCGGCCTGCCCCAGGTCGGTTTCGCTGCCGTAGCCTGGGGTGATTACGACAGCGACGGCGACCTCGACTTCGTTCAGGTGCCCTCCGGGGTCAACACCACCAATCGCGCACGCTTGTTCCGAAACGAGGGTGCCGGGTATTTCACTCCCGTTGATCTCGGCTTGCCTCTGCTGCGGAACGCATCCGCCAAATGGCTGGACGTTGACAACGACGGCAACCTCGATCTTTTGATTGACGGACAGACAGGCATTCCTTTTCACGCCGTCCTGCGTGGTGACGGCGAAGGCGGGTTTAACACAAATCAGCTCTTCGGAATCTCCACCATACTGGCTGCGAGCCAAATGGCATGGGGCGACTACGATGAGGATGGCGACGCCGATGCTTTGTCCGCTCAAGGCCTGGCACCCCCTGCATTGTTTCGAAACAATGGGCGCTTCAGTTTGGAGTCACGCCCATTGACGAACACGCTGCCGCGCTCGTTCGGCTTGATGGCCGAGTGGGCGGACATCAATCACGACGGGCACCTTGATGTCTCGTGGGCCGTGCAGGCGTCGAACCCCAATGATGCTCTGTGGGTCGGTTTGGGTGACGGGGCAGGCCAATTCACGGTCTCACGCGCTGCCATCCTCGGGGTCAACAGCCGGGTCGTAAGCTGGCGAGACTTCGACCACGACGGGGACCTCGATCTGCTGCTCACCACCGTGAATCAGGCGACCAACCATCCGTTACTTCTTTTGAACGATGGCACTGGCCAACTTGCGGGGAACAGCGCCGCCATGCCCGACATCGCTGGAGATACCCTCTGCTGGTACGACTTTGACAATGATGGGCGCCTCGATGTGATGACCCGTCTCGGGACCAATCTCTTCGTTTTCTCGCGAGCTGATAGTTCGAACTTTACGGCCTTGCCGTTGGAGGCTTCCCTCCCTCCTTCGATCAATCCCTTCACACTGACCGTGGCGGATTTTGATGGTGACAGCCGACTGGATCTCTATATCGCGGGCGAAGTGAGTGGCACCACTAACCGGATGAACCGCCTGTTCCGGAATAATGCCAGCGCCCGGAATGATCTGCCGTCGGCTCCGCGCGGCCTCGCCGCCGAGGTGGTGGATAACTCAGTGACGTTGCATTGGACGGCGGCGTTCGATACCAACCAGGCAGGCGGCCTCACCTACAACGTGCGAGTCGGTCGCGCCCCCGGCACTCAGGACGTTTTGAGCGCGCTTTCCGATCCAGTCACCGGCTTTCGGCGGGTGATTGCGCCAGGCAACGCCGGGTTGGGACTGATCCTGCACCTTCGCGGCTTGTGGCCCGGAAGATATTTTTGGAGCGTGCAGGCGGTGGACGACTCGATGGCCGGCGGTCTCTTTGCGCCCGAGGCATCGTTTGTCATCTCGCGGCAGCCGCTCGTTCTGTTTCAGTCCAACAAACTTGGTCCTTATTCCCCGCTTGAGTTGGATTGCTCACTACCCGGCTGGTTGGGTTTGGAATACTCCGACGATTTGATCAATTGGACCACGAATACAGTCGGTCACGTTGAGTCCGGAAAGACTCAATTTCTGGTTCCAGGCGCTTCCGGCCCACCGGCGCGCTTCTATCGTGCCCTGCTGTATACCAGATAGCCCAGGAAGGTTCGAAACGGCGTCTGGGCCGCTGTCTTTGGTGCATGCGACCACTACTCAGGGTGAGCCTGTTCAATGCGGACTTTGAGAACGACTTCACTTTGCTGGAGGACGACGGGGAGTAAGCCAAAACTAAACCACACCGCCTGGAATTTTCATTGCTTTGTATTGAACATCAGCAGGCTCAATTCGTTGGCAATGTCTGAGGATCTTGCCCAATCGAAATTGCTGAGCACGACAATGTAAACTCTGTCGTTCGGGAGGCGGATCACTTGCGTTGCAAAACCGCTGATGCCTCCACCATGCCCGTAGCCGGGGCGATTACCGAAATTGCCGTGGAACCAACCATAGCAATAATCGTTTTTGGACGGTGTAAACATCGTTTCCAACGTTTTCGCTGACACCAGTCGGTCTGAGTAGAGTGCGCTATCCCACATCAACATGTCCTCAACGGTTGAATACAGCGCGCCTGCGGCGTGAGGCGTGTCCATTGCGAAAGGGACGCAGTTGATGATCTTTGTGCCAAGTCGGCTGTATCCGGCGGCTCGATTGGGCAGAATGTTCGCGGGACGATCGTAGCCGCTCTGTTTCATGCCGAGCGGCCGGAAGATTCTCTCGGCGATAAATTCGCCATAGCTCCCGCCCGTGACCTTCTCGATGATGTAGCCGAGCAACACATACCCGGAGTTGGAATAGCGCATCCTGGTTTCGGGCTCAAAATCCAGCGGTTTGTCTCTAAAGCGTCCCACCGTGGCGGCGACGGTGGTTGGCAGCCGCTCAAAACGCATATTGTCTGGAAATTCCGTGAAGCCGGGGATTCCTGATGTGTGTGTCAAGAGGTGATGAATCGTGATCGTGCGCCATGCCTCCGGGCAGTCTTCGACATACTGTGAAACGAGGTTGGTCACGTTCAGTTTACGCTCCTCCTGGAGAATCAGGATGCACATGGCCGTGAACTGCTTGGTCACCGAGGCAAGGCGAAATATCGTGTCGGTCTTATTCGCGATGCCGTGTTCGCGGTTTGCCAACCCGTAACCTTTCTCGAAAATCACATTCCCATTCGTTGCAACCAAGACAGCTCCACTGAACTTCTCTTCACGCGTCAACTTCGTGAGATAAGCCTCCGCCTGGTAACTGAAATTCGTCGAACCAGAAGCGACTGCCAGGACAGACATGAAAACAAGAATCAGACCCAGGGTGCTCCTTGCAATTTTCATGTGGATAGGCATTGGGAATTCAGCGCGAGATGACCCTGCAGGGCGAGCACTGCTCCGTGTGGAAATCGACCAGCACGGGAGGCGCTGATTGCAGAACTTCAACATCGAACTTTGTGGAATCAATCTGCTTCATGCTTGTTGAACACTGAATTGGGCATAACGCGGCAGTGGAGGTCAAGAGTCCGTTTTCGATGACAGTCATCGTTCGCTAGAGCCGCAGGCGAGCCGAGGATGGAGCGCATCAACCCTCTCTTTTGGCACGCAGATTGGCGATTCGCTCTACGAGCGGCGGGTGGGCGGCAAAGTAATCCCCCACGATGCCGATGCTCTGGACCCGTTGTGCGAGTGCCTCCAGAAGGCGCTCCCCAGCCAAAGCGTCGCCACCAGCGGTTCCGACCAGAGCCACGGCGAAAGCATCCGCCTCCAATTCGTCGTCGGTGGAGTAGGAGCCGCCTAGCAGTTGCCGCCCCGCCTTGCTTAGCCAGGCGCTGGCGGCATGCCTGCCGGAGGTTTGCCGCAGCAAAAGAGAAAGCGCGGCGTCTTTGAGGATCCGATCGAGGGTGTGCCGCCGCACGATATGCGCCATCTCATGGGCGACCACGAATGCGATCTCGTCCCTCTGCCCCTGGCACAGTTCCAACAACGGCCGACTCACGAAAACAGGCCCACCTGGGAGGGCAAGCGCATTCGGCTCCCGCTCCGCCGTGACACGGACACTGAAAGGGAGCTGCTTCTCCTTCACGTTCGCCGCGAGCCAGCACCCGATCTGCGCAACAAATCTTGTGTTCTCATTCTCCTCGACCAGGGGAATTCGTTCCAGCAAAGCCGCCTCAAGGTCGCGGCCCAGACGTATCTCGGCGCGCAAGGAGTCCTCCTCCGTCCCGCCCATGAGGTCGAAGGCGTTCTTGGCCTGCGCGACTTTCTGGCCAAGTCTGCGTCCAATCGATTCAAACAGAGTTTTCGCCACGGTACTTTTGTCCATCGCTTACTGGGCTGCTCCGGCCAAGTTGAAACGGCCCGGGATGACGCTAGACCTGTAAATTGATCTCAAATCCATGTCCATTATCGTTGCACCCTATCTCACCGTGCAGCAAGATGCTTTTCCGCTGATGGGTTTGGTGGCTTCACAGGTGTGGGTGAGAAGCCGAATGGGGAGCCTTTCTTGCGTGGCATACCAAAACGATCACCCAAGATTGGCAATCATCGTCCCGGCAGCAAGCCGCAATACGAAGAACACGACTTGCGTCACCGATCCGGTAATGGCGGTCATTTTCTACCACAGCCAATCCCAAAAGGAAGCAATGGTACTACCCACCCTGAATGCGTTGGGCGGGTTGAATTCTCTCGCCCGCCGATTCGTTTTTTGGCAAGAACCGGCACATGCGCTTCATCCCCGCACTTCTCATTGCGTCGCCGCTCGCCCTGCACGGCGCCTCGGCTGCTGCTTCGGTGACGTTTAACAAGGACATTGCGCCGATCATTTACCGCAATTGTTCGTCGTGCCACCGTCCTGGCGAGGCTGCTCCCTTTCCGCTTTTGTCTTATCAGGACGTTTTGAAGAAAGGGAAGACGATCGGCGAGGTGACTGCGTCGCGCCTCATGCCGCCGTGGAAAGCAGAGCCGGCCTCGTACGCGTATCGCGACGAGCGGCGGCTGAAACAGGAAGAGATCGGGCTGATCCAGGCATGGCTGAATGCAGGTATGCCGGAGGGAAATGCCGCCGATCGACCTGAGCCGCCGAAGTTCGCCTCCGGCTGGCGGCTCGGCGAACCAGATCTCATTGTTGAAATGCCTGCGGCCTATCATGTGCCGGCGGAAGGACCGGACATTTATCGCAACATCGCTGTGCCTCTCGGACTGGCGGAAGACCAATGGATTACCGCGATTGATATGCGGCCTTCCGCTCGCGCTGTGGTTCATCACGTTCTTTACTTCGCGGACGGGAATGGCCGTGTTCACCTGAGACCGCAGCAAGGCACGGAGCCGGGTTTCAGCGGAATGCGCGCGGGCGGGGCGTCCATTCCACTCGGAGGTTGGGCGGTTGGCGCGCAACCGCACTTTTTTCCGGAAGGACTTGCGTTGCGTGTGCCGAAAGGCTCCGACCTGGTGGTGCAGTATCATTTTCATCCGACCGGCAAGCCGGAGGCGGAAAAGTCCTTGATTGGACTCTACTTCGCCAAGCAGGCCCCGGATCGGACTCTAACGCGAATCCAATTGCCGCCGCACTACTCGCTGTTTTCCGGACTCGACATTCCAGCGGGCGAAAAGGATTTCGTGATCCGTGACTCCTACACCCTGCCGGTGGCGGTGGACGGTGTGGGCGTCAGCGCGCATGCGCATTACGTCGCGAAACAATTGAAGATGACGGCGGTGTTGCCGGATGGCCAGGTGAGGACGATGCTCTTAATCAAGGATTGGGATTTTGCGTGGCAGGACAGATATTTCTTCCAGCAATTCGTGCCGCTACCCAAAGGAACGCGCCTTGAATCCGAGATCCACTGGGACAACTCGGCGGCGAACCCCCATAATCCGTCGAGTCCGCCAGTGCGGGTGAGATGGGGCGAAGAATCGAAAGATGAGATGGGCAGCATCAGTTTGATTGCGGTGGCACATGAGGAATCGGAGCGCGCGGCGCTGCAGGGTGATATCGCTCAGCGCCAGAGGGAGTTCGTGCGAAAACGAATGGAGGCGGATCCGGAACTTGCAAAGCGGGTTGCGCAGTTGCTGGCTGAATAGTCGGCTGAGCTGTGGTTTATGATTGACGGGTGAGGCACCTGGCGCGGACCGGAACGAGTTCCGGCGCCGCCACATTCCTCCGGTTCAGGGAAACGCCGTGATGCAAAAACCTTTTGCAGTCAAGCGGAGTTCTGTTATCATCCGGGGAACGGTGTTTCTCAAGGTCGTATCAGTTCACAGATTGGACCGCCGTCCTCCAGCCGTTTGAGTTTTGCACGTCGGAGTCGGAAATTAAGCTATGCAGATTACCCAACAAATCGCCCTTTTTTTGGAAAACAGACCCGGCATGCTCGCGCGAGTGTGTGACGCGCTGGCGGAAGCCAAGATTAACATCTACGCGATCACCACCAGCGACACCGTGGACCACAGTGTCATTCGCATGGTGGTGAGTGACCCGCGCAAGGCGCTTCTGTTGTTCGAAGAGCACGGCACACTTGTGGTTGAGGACGATGTGGTGATGGTGGATGGTGACAACAAACCCGGTTCGCTGGCTCAGATCGCCCATCGACTCGCGGCGGCCAAGATTAACATCGAGTATTGCTATTCCGCCACCAGCCCGGACGCAAAAAAGGGCTTGCTGATTCTGCGCGCTACCGACGCCAAGAAAGCGCTCAAGGTGTTGAATAGTTGAGGAGTCCACACCTTGCCTCGCATCGGAATCCGGTATTTGCGGGTTGGCCTGGCCCGGAAAACTCACTGTTGACGCCTAACCGATCGGCGATTGGCGACTTCCACAGCCGTCAAGCCTAATTTCTCAATCTGCGCTCTTGCACACCCCGAGCGAAGTAGTAAATACTAATCAAATTTTATCGCGGAAGTCCGGAAGTTCGACCAACGAAAACCGAAGCCGTGGCGGCAGGAAGCATACGAAATGAACCATTTGCCCACTCAACCCAATGGTCTGCCTCCCAAGCAAGGCCTGTACGATCCCTGGTTTGAACATGAAGCCTGTGGCGTCGGCTTCGTGGTGAACGTCAAAGGCAACAAATCGCATCAAATCATCCAGCAAGCCCTCCAGGTTCTGCGCAACCTGGACCACCGCGGTGCCTGCGGTTGCGAGGCCAATACGGGCGATGGGGCGGGCATCCTGATGCAGGTGCCGCATGCCTTCCTCCAAAAACAGTGCGAGAAACTCGGTTTCAAACTCCCCAAGCCCGGCCAGTACGGAGTTGGCCTGGTATTTCTGCCGCAGGACCCGCCGGAACGGCAGCAGTGCGAGAGAGTGTTCGAGCGAATCGTCAAAGAGGAAGGTTTGAAGCTCATCGGCTGGCGGACTGTCCCGACGAACGGCACGTCGCTCGGCGCAACCGCCAGGGCGTCCGAACCGTTCGTGCGCCAGGTATTCATCGCCCGGGGCCGATCACTCAAGGATGACATGGCTTTCGAGCGAAAGCTGTATGTCATCCGCAAGCGCTCTGCCAACACGATCCCCCAGTTGTCACTCATGCAGGCGCGGTACTGGTATGTCGCCAGCCTCTCGTACAAGACCCTGGTTTACAAAGGCATGCTCTTGACCGAACAGCTCAGCCAATACTATTCGGATCTCATGGACCCCTTGCTGGAAAGCGCGCTGGCATTGGTCCATTCGCGGTTCAGCACCAATACGTTCCCGAGTTGGAACCGCGCGCATCCCTACCGCTATCTGGCGCATAATGGCGAAATCAACACACTGCGCGGCAACATCAACTGGATGCATGCCCGCCAGGCATTGTTCGAGTCCGAACTCTTCGGCGATGATATCAAAAAGATTCTGCCCATCATCAATACGGACGGCAGCGACTCGGCGATGTTCGACAATTGCCTCGAACTCCTGGCACTCAGCGGCCGGTCCCTGCCGCACGCGGTCATGATGATGATCCCCGAGCCGTGGGAAAATCACGAAAGCATGGACCCGGAAAGGCGCGCGTTTTACGAGTACCACTCCTGCCTCATGGAACCGTGGGACGGCCCGGCGTCCATCGCGTTCACCGACGGCGTTCGCATCGGCGCTGTGCTCGATCGCAATGGCCTCCGTCCGTCCCGATATTACGTGACCAAGGACGACCTCGTCATCATGGCTTCGGAGGCCGGTGTGCTCCCGATCGAACCTGAACGAGTGGCGATCAAAGGCCGGCTCCAACCCGGACGGATGTTCCTCGTCGATACCGAGGAAGGCCGCATCGTTGCCGATGAGGAATTGAAGACCCGGTATGCCAGGGCTCACCCGTATCAGAAATGGCTCGATGAGAATCACGTCTTGCTCGAGAACCTGCCCGAACCAGCACATGTTCACGAACCCGACCATAAGACGGTGCTGCAGCGGCAACAGGCGTTTGGTTACACATTCGAGGACTTGCGGTTCATTGTCGGTCCTATGGCCAACGACGGCGTGCAACCTCTCGGTTCGATGGGCACGGACACCCCGCTGGCAGTGCTGTCGAACAAATCACAGTTGCTCTACAATTATTTCAAGCAGCTCTTCGCCCAGGTGACCAATCCGCCGATCGATCCGATCCGCGAGGAAAACATCACCTCCACCGAAACGATGATCGGCTCGGAACGCACGCTGCTCAAGCCGACGCCGGAAAGCTGCCGGATGATCAAGCTGGAACATCCGATCCTTGCCAACGACGAATTTGAGAAACTCCGGCATGTGGCCCGGCCCGGATTCAAAGCCGTCACCTTGCCGATCCTTTTTGATGCGGAGAAAGGCGCAAAAAGCCTGGAAGCCGCGCTGGAATCACTGTTCGCCTCGGCAGATCAAGCGATCCGTGAAGACGTCAATATCCTGATCCTGTCCGACCGGGGCATTGATGCCCGGCGCGCGCCCATCCCGGCAATGCTGGCGGTTGCCGGGCTCCATCACCATCTCATCCGCCAGGGCACACGCACCCGGGTCGGCATCGTGCTCGAATCCGGCGAACCGCGCGAGGTGCACCATTTCGCCTTGCTCATCGGCTACGGCTGCAGCGCGATCAATCCCTATCTCGCCTTCGAAACCATCGAAGACATGATCCGCGAAGGCTTGTTGCCGAATCTCGAGAACAAGACAGCCATCAAGAAATACATCAAAGCCGCCGTGAAAGGCGTTGTGAAGACGATGGCGAAAATGGGCATCTCCACCATCCAGAGCTATCGGGGCGCGCAAATCTTCGAGGCCATCGGCCTCCATCAATCTGTCATCGACCGGTATTTCACCTGGACGCCCTCCCGCGTTGAAGGCGTCGGTCTCGATGTGCTCGCCGAAGAGTCGTTGAGACGCCATCGGCACGCCTTTCCGAAACGGGAGACCAACGGCGCCACGCTCGATGCCGGCGGCCAGTATCAATGGCGTTCCGACGGCGAGTATCACTTGTTCAATCCGCAAACCATTCACAAACTCCAGCTCGCCTGCCGCACAGGCAGCTACAAGGTCTTCCAGGAATACGCCGGCCTGGTGAACCACCAGACGAAGAACCTTTGCACGCTCCGCGGCCTGCTCGAGTTCAGGTGGGCCGACGAACCCGTTCCGATCGAGGAAGTCGAATCGGTTGAGCAAATCGTGAAACGCTTCAAGACCGGCGCGATGTCCTACGGCTCGATCAGCAAGGAAGCGCACGAGGCGCTCGCCATCGCGATGAACCGGCTGGGCGGAAAGAGCAACACCGGTGAAGGCGGCGAAGATCCCGAGCGCTACGTCTGGAGCAACGAACAGGGCGATTCGAAGAATTCCGCCATCAAACAGGTCGCTTCCGGACGTTTCGGCGTCACCAGCCAATACCTTGTCAAAGCCAAGGAACTCCAGATCAAGATGGCCCAGGGTGCCAAGCCCGGCGAAGGCGGCGAATTGCCGGGCCGCAAAGTCAATCCGGCGATTGCCAAGACGCGGCTCACCACGCCGGGCGTCGGCCTGGTTTCCCCTCCGCCGCATCACGACATTTATTCCATCGAGGATTTGGCGGAGTTGATCCACGATTTGAAGAACTCGAACCGTTACGCCCGCATCAGCGTGAAACTCGTGTCCGAGGTGGGCGTGGGCACCATCGCCGCCGGCGTCTCGAAAGCGCACGCGGACGTGGTTCTGATCAGCGGTCACGACGGCGGCACTGGCGCGTCGCCGCTCTCCTCGATCAAACACGCGGGCACTCCTTGGGAACTTGGCCTCGCCGAAACCCACCAGACGCTCGTGCTCAACAATCTTCGAAGCCGCATCTACGTCGAGACGGACGGCCAGCTCAAAACCGGCCGCGATGTCGCCGTCGCCGCGCTGCTGGGCGCCGAAGAATTCGGGTTTGCGTCCGCGCCGCTGGTAACACTGGGCTGCATCATGATGCGCGTTTGCCATCTGGATACCTGCCCGGTCGGTGTGGCGACACAAAAGCCGGAGTTGCGCGCGAAATTCACTGGAAATCCGGAACACGTGGTGAATTTCATGAAATTCGTCGCGCAGGAACTTCGTGAGATCATGGCGAAACTGGGTTTCCGCACGCTCAACGACATGATCGGCCGCACGGACCGGCTGGAGCCTTCGAAAGCGGTCGAGCACTGGAAGGCGCGCGGTCTGGATTTCTCGAACATCCTGTATCAGCCTCCCGTCGGGCCTGAGATCGGTCGCTATCGTCAAATCGATCAGGACCATGGCCTGGAGAAATCCTTGGATGTCACGACGCTCCTCGACCTCTGCCGGCCTGCCCTCGAGCGGGGTGAGCAGGTTCGGGCCGAATTGCCCATCCGCAACGTGCACCGCGTGGTCGGCACTATTACCGGCAGCGAGCTCACGAAGAAATGGGGCCCGAACGGCCTGCCCGATGACACCATCCATATCAAGTTCACCGGCAGCGCCGGCCAGAGTTTTGGCGCGTTCATGCCCCGCGGCATGACACTGGAGCTGGAAGGCGACGCCAACGATTATCTCGGCAAGGGTCTCAGCGGCGGCAGGATCATCCTTTACCCACCCAAGGGATCCACGTTTGTGCCTGAGGAGAACATCATTACCGGCAATGTCGCGTTTTATGGCGCAACCAGTGGTGAGGCATACATCCGCGGCATGGCCGGCGAACGGTTCTGTGTGCGCAACAGCGGCGTCAACACGGTCATCGAGGCTGTTGGCGATCACGGTTGCGAATACATGACCGGCGGTCGCGTGGTCGTGCTCGGAGCCACTGGACGCAATTTTGCCGCGGGCATGTCGGGTGGCATCGCCTACGTGCTCGACGTGACCGGCGAGTTTCCCGGCCGCTGCAATACGGCGATGGTAACGTTGGATAAACTGGACGACCCGCAGGAGATCGCCGAGGTCCGCGCCATGATCGAACGCCATGTGCGCTACACCGGCAGCGACCGCGGGCGCTACATCCTCCAACTTTGGGAGGACATGGTGCCGAAGTTCGTCAAGGTGATGCCCAAGGATTACAAACGTGTCCTCTCGGCTCTGAAGAAAGCCAATGAATCCGGTCTCAGCGGCGACGACGCGATTACAGCCGCCTTCGAAGAAAACTCCCGCGATGTGGCGCGCATAGGCGGTGGATGAGCTGACCTGTTTCAACCCGTCAACTGACAAATGGGCAAACCTACAGGTTTCATCGAATACCTCCGCGAACTCCCGGCGGACCGCGCGCCGACGGAACGCATCAGCGATTGGGACGAATTCCATTTCCACATGGAGGCGGCCAAGCTCCGGCAGCAGGGGGCTCGTTGCATGGATTGCGGCATCCCGTTCTGTCACACCGGCACGTTGCTCAGTGGCATGGCGTCAGGGTGCCCGATCAATAACCTGATTCCCGAATGGAACGATCTGGTCTATCGCGGCCTTTGGCGCGAGGCGCTCGACCGGCTTCACAAAACCAACAATTTCCCCGAGTTCACCGGCCGCGTCTGTCCCGCTCCGTGCGAAGGCTCGTGTGTTCTCGGAATCAACGAGCCCCCGGTCACGATCAAGAACATCGAATGTTCCATCATCGACAAAGGCTGGGACGAAGGCTGGGTTACTCCGGAACCCCCCAAAGCGCGCACGGACAAAAAGGTGGCTGTGATCGGTTCCGGACCAGCCGGACTCTGCGCCGCGGCTCAACTCAATCGCGCCGGACATTCAGTCACCGTCTTCGAGCGCGCCGATCGCCCGGGTGGCCTCCTCACCTATGGCATCCCGAACATGAAGCTCGACAAGGAGAAGGTTGTCCTGCGCCGGATCAAAGTCCTCGAGCAGGAAGGCATCAAGTTTGTTTGTAACTGTGAAGTCGGCAAAACCCTCCTGGCAAAACAGCTCCTGGACGATTTCGCCGCCGCCGTACTTTGCACCGGCGCCACCAAACCGCGCGATCTCCTTGTCGAAGGCCGCCAGCTCAAGGGAATTCACTTCGCCATGGATTTTCTCACTGCGAATACCAGGAGCCTGCTCGACGGGCACAGGAACGGCGACTTCATTTCCGCGGCTGGCAAGGACGTAATCATCATCGGCGGCGGCGATACCGGCACGGACTGCGTTGGGACCGCCATGCGTCATGGCTGCAGGAGCCTCGTGCAGGTCGAAATCCTGCCGCAACCGCCCGTGGAACGCGCAAGGGACAACCCCTGGCCGGAATGGCCGAAGGTTTATCGCCTCGACTACGGCCAGGAGGAAGCGGCGGCAAAATTCGGCGATGATCCGCGCGTTTATCTGACGACGGCAAAGCGCTTCGCCGGTGATGAGCACGGGCACGTCAAAGAAATCCATACCGTGCAGGTCCAATGGGAGAGGAACGACAAAGGCCAGTTCATTCCCAAGGAAGTGGCCGGCACGGAGAGGGTGCTTCCGGCTCAACTCGTCCTGCTCGCCATGGGATTCCTTGGTCCTGAACAGCCGCTACTGGATGCCCTCGGCATCGAACGCGACCCTCGCACCAACATCAAGGCTGACTACGGCAAGTACCAGACGAGCATTCCAAACGTGTTCGCCGCGGGCGACTGCCGCCGTGGCCAGAGCCTGGTGGTCTGGGCCTTCAACGAAGGTCGCGGCGCAGCGCGCGAGTGCGATCGTTACCTGATGGGTTATACCAACCTGCCGTAGCTCGAAGCCTTGCCGGGACAGGCGCGGATACGGCTTAAGGCAGCGGAAATCAGCCGGCTCCCACAGCGCCACAGACCTGCGTTGCGGTCACACCCGTCAAATCCCTGACCAGCCAGTCAGGCCGGTGCGTTTCCAATTCCTCGAACGGCACGCTGCCGGTCGACACGACCAGCGTTTTGGCTCCGATCGCGCGGGCGCACTCGATGTCGCGCGGCGTGTCGCCGACGACTAGAATTTGCTCGCCGCAAAGATCATTGTTCAGCAAACGGCTGCCGCGTTCCTTGGCAAGGGCGGCGATTTGATTTCGGTCCTCGTGGTCATCGCCAAAGGCGCCTGTTTGAAATACTTCCCACAATTCGTAGTGGCGCAGCTTGATTTCCGCGCCGAGCCGGATGTTGCCGGTCAACAGCCCCAGGGCAGGCGCTTCAGGCAGCGCGTGCAATTGACGGATGAATTCCCACACGCCGGGCAACACGGCGCCGCGCGTTTGAGTCAGCAGGAAATCGAGCCAGAACACGTAGCCATCGAAGAAAACGCGAAGATTTTCCGGCGAGGGCTCGATTTGATGTTGGAGGAAGAGCTCGCGCGCAAGCCCCGTATCGGTGCGACCGGAGAATTTCAGGCGTTCGGTGCCGTTGGAGATATTGAACTCGGTGGCAAACGCGCGGCCAAACGCCTGCACACCGGCGCCGCCGGTCTGAATTAGCGTGCCGTCGATGTCGAATAGAACAAGGCGAATCACGGGAGAGAACTTAAAACGTTCACGCAGCAAGAAGCAACCAAGACTTGCGCAGAGCAATTCAGCGATCCCGCGTCCGCCCGTCAGCCGATCTTTCCTTGCTGTTCCCTGGCGAATTCGGTATTCACCGGATCATGGATCCCAGGGAAGCGCTCGTCGCCTTGAACATGGTCGAGCATGTCGGCCCTGTGCGCGTGCGGCAGCTTCTCGAGCACTTCGGCGACGCGCCCGCCATCCTCCGCGCGTCCCAATCGCAATTGCTCCAGGTCCGTGGCATTGGCGAGGAAACCGCCGAGGCGATTGCGAAGTGGGAAAAGTCAGTGGACCTCCGCAACGAGTTGAGACGCATCCAGGAATACGGCTGCCACATTCTCACGCAGGCCGACGCCGATTATCCCGACTTGTTGCGGCAGATTTACGATCCGCCGATTGTGCTCTATGTCAAAGGCCGCCTGACGGCCAAAGACAAAAACGCGGTCGCGATGGTCGGCTCACGGTTGACGACGCATTACGGCCTGGAGACGGCGCGGAAACTGGCCTATCAACTCGCTTATGTCGGGGTGACGGTCGTCAGCGGCGGCGCGCGCGGCATCGACACGGCGGCGCACCAGGGCGCGCTGAGCGCGAAGGGCCGCACCGTGGCCGTGCTCGGCAACGGCATCAATATTGTGTTCCCGCCTGAGAACGCCGAACTGTTCGAGCGCATCACCGCCCACGGCGCGGTCCTCACGCAGTTTCCCTTCAATCGCAAGGCGGACAAACAATCGTTCCCGATTCGCAATCGGATCGTGGCCGGCATGTCCGTGGGCACCGTGGTCGTCGAGGCGAACCTGGCCAGTGGCGCGCTCATCACGTCGAATTTCGCGGTGGAATATGGCCGCCAGGTTTTCGCGGTTCCGGGTCGGATCGATTCGCCCCAGAGCAAAGGCTGTCACGAGTTGATCAAAAAAGGCGCGAAACTCTGTGAGGGCGCCGAGGATGTTTTGAGCGAATTCGAATATCTTTTCCCGCCCAGCAACCGGCCTCCCTCGGCTGCGGAGAGCGGGACACTCCCCGCCCTGACGCTCTCCGAGAACGAGCAAAAGGTTTACGAGGTATTGAGCCATGAGGAAGCGGCCATGGACGACGTGATTCGCCGAAGCGGGTTGCCCGCTTCAGCCGCTTCGGTCACCCTGTTGAGCCTCGAAATGAAACGATTGATCAAGCAACTGCCCGGCAAGCTGTTCGTCCGAAATCAATAGCAGCAATAGCAGCGGTTGGTCTATTGACATCTTCCTGTTTTGTGCGATTTGTAACGCCATTGTAACGCCTTGGATGTCGTATCGTCACATATTTGTATTAGGAGTATACCCACACGAGATCGAAGTGCGCATAAAGGTGTATCATCCAATCTGCAATCCAAACCGAGTGAGGCTTAACCGCTGGAGAAGGCGGGTGTTTTCATAGGCTCAGTCGATCGTCACTTTCTTGGGCGCGCTCCTTGTTGGATCGGTGTGCCCTGGGGATTCCTGAACGCGATCAGGAAAGTAACAAAAAAAACGCGAAAGGTAAAACATATGAAGTTAGGGAACATAATGGCGTCAGCCGGCGTGCTGACGGTAGGGTTGTTAACATGTGTGCTCGTTCAAGGTGGCGGTGAAAAACCGGGGGAAACTCCTCCGCCCAAAAAAGACCACTGCTGGATGACCATAGGTGGGACAATTGGTGATAACGATGGCGTGCCGACCTACAGCTTCGGCGGTGTCGTTAATCCAGGTTGCAGTCCGGATGCTGCGGGTGGCGGAAACTTGAATGTGGTCGCTCATCTCACTGGGCAGCATTTCAAGGGCCTCGAGATCGTCGTGGATGGCTGCTCCGGTGTGCCGACTCGCTCGCCGAGAGTCACTGTGAACATCATTGACTTCCATGGCACCGGCACCCTGACTGATGACAAGGGCACAACAGTCGTCGACTTCGTAGGGACTGCTGTAGACCACAGCGAACCTGGCCATGATGTTGACGAACTGTCCCTCAGCGTCACTGACGGGAGCGGTAACGTTCTGTTGGAAATTGACGACATACTTGCCACCGGCAACGTCCAAATCCATCAGTCGAGTTGCGACAACTAACAAAACTCGAAATCAACGGGAAGCGTGGAGCCGTAAGCTACGAGCTTACGGCTTCCTCATTTTTGGTCTTGGTGGCCTCATTGTCCAACCCTGACTATTAATTCACGTGGAAAAATTCGTGCAGCCTTGCCAAGCTCCTGTCCAATGAGTGAAATGAAGAGAGTTCAGATGCGGCTAATATTGACAGGGTTGCTCGTTGGGACAGTTACCTGCGCGGTTTCGTCCTGCACCGATCAAACGGCCGGGCAACAAAGCCTGGCCGTCGTGCCTCCCTCCAGCACGCAATTTTTTTCCGTCACAGGCCTGATCAAGGAATTGAAGCCGGAAGGCAAGTCGGTCGTCATCCAGCACGAGGAGATCCCCAATTACATGAAGGCGATGACCATGCCATTTGAGGTCAGGGACACCAACGAACTGGCCGGCTTGAAATCGGGCGACCAAATTTCGTTTCGCATGCTGGTCACCGAAAAGGATGGCTGGATTGACCGGCTTGTGAAGCTTGGCTCGACCAACGTCGCCGAGCCGCCGCCGCGCGACCCGTTTCGCCGCGTGCGTTTCGTCGAACCGTTGAAGGTCGGTGATGCGATGCCGGACTATCCGTTCACCAACGAGCTGGGACAGGTGATTCATCTGGCGGATTACAAAGGCCAGGCCCTGGCGTTCACGTTCATCTTCACGCGCTGCCCGTTTCCGAATTTTTGTCCGCGGATGTCGAGCAACTTTGCCGACGCTTACAAGAAGCTTTCATCCGCGCCGGACGCGCCCAGAAACTGGCGGCTGCTGTCGATTTCGTTCGATCCCGAATTTGACAGGCCCGAATTGTTGAAGAGCTACGCCAAAAGATACCAATACGACACCAACCATTGGAGTTTTGCCACTGGAGCGCTGATCGACATTGACGCGATTACCGAGCAGTTTGGCTTGATGTTTCCCCGCGAAGGCGCCGGTTTCAATCACAACCTCCGCACCGTAGTGGTGGATGCGCAGGGCAAAGTGCACAAGGTTTTCACCGGCAACGAATGGAAGGTGGACGACCTGGTCGCGGAAATCATCCGTGCGGCGACCGTGAAATAAGGGACCTGCGAACCGCGGGCGGCAGTTCAGGGCCAACTTGGTTCCCACCTCGGCGTCGGCGGCAAGCGGACCGATGGCCAGCCATGGAGGTGTTGAAAAAGTAAGAGCCGCGCAGCTTCGCGATCTGACTACCTTCAGTCTGGTCAAATGGATTATCAGGAGAGCATCGCAGGTGTTGCAGGATGCCACCTGTTCGCGCACACGAATCATCAATTGCGATGAATCTGTTGCCCGTCATCATCCGTGAGTTGCGCGCCCAGTCGCGGCAACCCATGACCTATTGGCTGCGCGTGATCGGGCTTGGCACAATCATTGGGGTCATGACTTTAGTGGATTTGAGGGGAGCACCCGCGGAAATGGGAGGCCGTCTCTTCAGCGCGCTGAACGCCGCGTTATTTCTCTCGATCTGGATTTTCGTTCCCTTGCTCACTGCCGACACGATCAGCAAAGAAAAACGGGAAGGAACGCTTGGCCTGCTCTTTCTCACTCCATTGACGCCGATCGGGATCGTGTTTGGGAAAAGCCTCATTCACACGGTTAGAGCGATTACCTTGTTTCTGGCTGTGCTTCCCGCGCTGGCATTGCCGTTCTTGCTGGGCGGCCTGACCTGGAAAGATTGTGTTGTCTCGCTTTTCCTCAATGGCAGCGTCCTCGTGCTCGCACTGGCGGCTGGTCTGCTCGCTTCGACGCTGGCGACCGATTCGCGCCGGGGATTGGTCCTGGCGTTGGCGCTTAGCGCAGGCTTGGCTTACCTGTTCATGCTGGTTCATCTCCACCGGTTCTGCTGGACGCTGCCCAAATTTCTTGCACTTCCATTCACGCCTCCCACGCATATGTACTGGTTTTGGCCAAACGATATTATTTCGCAACTCCAAGTCCTGATTAGTTTCAACACCGGCCTCGGGCCCAATTCCTACTACTATTATCATTTTGGAGGACGCGGCATTACGGACGCGGAGGGCTGGCGGTTTGTCTGGCTGAATTACCCTGCGCCATTCCACATTGCCTGGATGCGGGAGTTGGGCTGGCTGTTCATCGAATCCATCATTGCCTTTGTCGTCATCGTGTTGTTGGCGTCCTGGCGTGTCCGCCAGACCTGGCGGGTTGAGCCAGCATCGCTCCGGCAGGACCAACTCCAGCGGTTTTTCTGTGCGCCGCGATTCTGGAAATCGGTCTTTCGCAGCAGGATGAGCGGGCTGCTCACGCGTAATCCCATCGGGTGGCTCCAGCAATACTCCTGGAGCGCGCGGCTGGTGAAGTGGGGCTGGTGCCTTGGCATCGTGGTGCTCGAATGCGTGCTCGTCACCGACCGTTCGCTGTCCAATGTGTGGGACGGGCAGTACCTCCTGGCATCTCTGCTCATCCTGGGTGTCGCATTCACCGCTTCCGGGAGTTTCCGGGAGGAATGCCAGACAGGTGCGATGCAACTGCTCCTGGTCACGCCGTTGCGAGTGCGCCAGATTCTGCGCGGAAGAATTCGGGGTGTCTGGGGCCAATTCCTGCCAGCCACCGTGGTGCTGGTCCTGGCCTGGTTGTGGTTGCTCAAAGATGCTTCGCTCTACGCCAGTTATCATTACGACTCCAGCACCGGTTACTGGCAGGTCTTCAGTCTTGTCCTGCCACTCTTCTTCGTCAGCAGCTTTTTCCTTATACCCGGAATCGGTTTGTTCTTCTCACTGCAACGGCTGCACTTTGTCGGCGCATGGCTTTTGACATGCGTAACCGGTTTGCTCGTTCCAGCGCTGTGTTGCTGGTGGATGAATCGGAGTTTGCTTTTCGCTGCCGCAACCATGTTCGCGATCCAGTCGATGGTTGCGCTCATCAGCCTGATTCTGCTGCAACGGAACCTGACCAGGAGGAACTTTGCTCTCGATTCGACGTGAACACGCTAATCCCCGAGGAGTGCGCCATGTGCCACAATGTCCGGTGGAACCTAGAAATGTTTGCTGGATTGGTAGGCCGGTATTATTGCAAGATGGATCACGCGCAGTGGAACGAGGTAAGAGAAAGGTGCCATGATGTTATCAAAGTTTCTCGCAGGCATGGGAAAGGCGCTGCGATTCATCTTCAGGTTTCGACTTAAAGCGGAACGCGGACGACGCGACGACCCGAATGACGGAGCGGTAGGTGCAGGCGTCACTGTGCCCCTCACACCCCCGCCTTCTGTCTTGGTCGGCAAGGAAGCGAAGACGATCCCCACGGGCGCTGAGGATGACAGCCGGACAGATTTAGCGGCCTGATGCCCCGGCTGGGCGGCAATCGGTGAGTTTGGTCCTTATGCTTGGTGATCTTCTACATGGCGTGAGTGCCTTGCTTCTCGAGGCGGCATTTTACGTCGTTGGACGCATAGTAATACCAGTCGCATCTTTCGGGCCTGGCGTTGTTTGCCCCTCCTCTCGCGAGTATCCAAGGAGGAGGAGACGAGTTGGGGAGGTCTGATCCATCGCACCGCCACTCGCACGTGCTTCACGTCTGATGGGACAGCCGCCGTCGGCGGGTTAGCGTGTCTGTTGTCCGCAACGATTGTGTTGCTGGTATGGCTGCGCCATCATTGATCCAGGCGCAGCATCGACCCGCGTATGAATCTTCGAACGCTCACAGCGCCCCAGGAGCGGGGTTGGAGGCGAAACCGCGCCGCATGCGTTTTGGGATTCACGCTGGCGGCCTTGTGCCTCGGGACGCTGGCGTTGGATCAGATTTCCGGCATCTCTGCGTCTTGGTTTTATTGCAGCAGTATCATGGTCATTGGCGCAGGAATTTCGGCCGTCATGCTCCTGCGCCACCGATTCAGGTTTGCTCTGTACGCCGGCATTGGTTTTCTCGGCAGTGTTCTGGTGTTGCACTTTTGTGATACGACGCCTGTTAAGCCATTCCGGCGCTTGGACGCTGCTGTTCAAAACGGCATGACCCTCGCGGAGGTGCGTTCGGCCGAGCAGTTGGAGTTTCCAGAGCATGGTCGGTTCCCTGTTCCGGTTGGGTTTGATTCGGTTCCCGAATTGGGAATTAGCCAAAAGTGGATCGCCATCAGCGGTCGTTTCCACATGATCGTGTCTTTTTTTGATGGCCGAGTCATCGACAAACGCTCCGACCTCACGCCAATTTCGGATATGATCCTTCCGAAGATCGTGGCGCTTGTTGCCGTGTGGGTCGGCTTCATGTGCTGGCAGAGCGCGCGGCGTGTTGCCGGAGTGAAACCGCCGATGGGGTACGGCATTGACGTGCGCCCCGTCGCTGAACGCCTACAGAGCGTGCGACGTGATCATCTCGGAGAGTATCGCACTCGCCACAAAGTGGCCTGCCTGCGCAAGGGTTTGCTGGCATCGGCTGGGCTGGCCGTTCGGCGCTCTCCCTACTTTCGTGGCCGGGCGAGTGAAGGTTCTCAGAACCCCGAGGATGAACGAGAGAAAGCGTGACAAACTGCGAACAAATGTTTGCCTCGCACCGGGCCTTTGGCACAATACGTCAGGATTGCTGATTCGGAACGATCCAGTACGCGCCATGATATTGCCACCAGTGAAGAGGGCAGTCGTACTCCTGCTGGGTTTCGCCCTGGCCTGGCAAGGCGCCTTCCGGGTTTCCGCTAAAGCCAATCAAAACGCGCTCGGTACGAAATCAAGCTGCTGTTGCCCAGGTTGTGATTCCACGCGTTGCGCGACGCCGGCATGTTGCAAAAGACCGTCCCAGCCTTCTCCCTCGACTGCGCCAGTCACGCCAAACACCGCTCAAAATGAGTTGCAGGCGCTAGCCGTCTCAGCCGCTCTATTGCTAACGCTGCCGTCCCATGAGGCCGACGTCCTTTGCACAACGGGTTCTTGGCGTCCCCGGGTTGCGACAGTCCCGATTTTTCAACGGGACTGCTCCTACCTGATCTGAGATTTCCCTCATCCCGCCCGTAGTGTGCCCATTGGCGATTGCCTTCGGCGCACCGTGTACGTTTGCAGTGGCCTGACAATCCCCGGTGAAGGCGCGAGCTTTTTTCGCCGCGTCCAATTAGAAAGGAAAGAAATGAGTGAAGAAACGGTATGCGAGATCCTGCTGGTCGAGGATAGTATGTACGACGCGGAGTTGACCACTCGCGCGCTCAAACGGAGGAACCTTGCCAATCGGTTGGTCCACGTGCGGGATGGCGCCGAGGCGTTGGAATACATTTTTGGGACAGGCACGTACGCCGGACGCGACATCAACGAACATCCCAAGGTGATATTGCTGGATTTGAAGCTCCCCAAAGTGGACGGTCTGGAAGTCCTGCGCGAAATCAAGTCCGATGAGCGCACCAAAACCATCCCAGTGATCGTGATGACTTCGTCCAAAGAACAACGAGATTTGGTGGAGAGCTATAAGCTTGGCGTCAACAGCTATGTCGTCAAGCCGGTGGATTTCGACGAATTCGCAAAGGCCGTTTCTGAATTGGGTTGTTATTGGATGCTTCTCAATCAACCTCAAATTCAATCGGTCCGCGACGAATAATCCGGTTCCCCGGATCCGCAGGTGTGACGGCCATTTCGAACAGCGAGACTAAGGCTCTGCTTGGGAACTCGGACCGCGGACCGTTCCGCCTTCACGGCGCGCCATAGCGCCGCTTCGGCGCGACGGCGGCCCGGTCCGCAGCAGTATGGCCGGTGTAAAGTCTCCGGAATGCTCCAGAACAGCTCGACCGAGCAACGTGCTGCGGGCGGGGACCGCCCGCGCTCCGCTGGAAGGGGCAAGATGCGCCCGCATCATTGTTTCAGCGTCGCGCGCCAATTTTTGAATTCCTCAAGGACTTCGTCCCGGGAGCACCGCTCGCGATAGATCATCCGCGCGCGGTAGCGGTATTCCTGCGCCACCTCGTATTCGGGAATGATGAATTGCCAGTCCCAGGCCGTCTCGGTCGCCGAAGGCGGCCCTCCGCCACTCGGAGAATGCGAGAAACGGATTCCGTCCGCGCGATCGAACATCAGGATGTATTGGTGGGAACCGAAGAAGCCGTAATAGAGCGGGTCGCTGAAGCGCAGTGGCGACAGACTTTTGTAGAGCATCGGCCGGGTGTCCGGTGTGAACTTGAGCTGGGTCTTGTCTGCAACGTGCAGAACGGTGCTCTCGTCGTAGTGCGCCTGTGTGCAGAACTGCACCCAGCCCTTGTCATCGCGGAAGTAGATGGACTTGTTTTCCGGGGCGTCGATGTAGCTCGCCCAGAACAGGCCGATATAACCGTACGTAAAGACATGCTGGTGCGGCTTGCACCGGAACGTCAGGTCGATGTAGTGCGGAGCGACCAGCTTGAATCGCGTCCAGCTCTCCAGGTGAAAGGTTGGTGTCGGCGGCTGGTGAAGTTCCGCTTCGCTCGCGGATATCTTCGTGAACGACATCGGGACGTTGCGCGGCTCGAAAGTGATCGTGCGATCACCACGCAGGTCCTGGTCGCCGTCGAAGATGTGTTCCAGGTTCAGCCCTGTCACCGTGAAGAGCGATTTCGGATGGGTGCGGTGCGCGAGCCGGTGCACGCCGTTGTAACCCGCGCGATGGCCTTCGTAGCCTTCGTTGTCGCCAATCACCGCCGTGAGGTCGCCGATCTGGAATGTGTCACGCGCCATGGTGCATTCTCCGGTTTCTGAAGGTCACAGCCGCCTGGGTAATCAAGCCGTGGACTACTCACGGCTTCAACTTTACAGCTTCACGAATGGATTGTGCCAGGTCGCGGCTGAATTCGGCCGCCAACTCGCTCAATGTCGTGGCAATAACCTTTGGGTTGCCACGCGGTGAAGCGCCCGTGCGATCCAATCGGGCCTCGCCAGTTTTCAATGGCATGGCGCTGTTTGGGACGGTGATCCGCCATTGGGCAATCAACGTGCCGCGCCCGCTGACATCCACGTCGAATTGCTGCACATTAATGAACACCCGCGCCTGGGTCTGGTCGTGCCACCAATCTGCAAGATAGATGCTGTCCGAGGACAACAACCTGGACAAATTGGCCGCCACCGTCCGCTGGAAACACCGGTCCAGCCTCTCGCCCCACAGCGCGTCCTCGAGGTAATCGAATTCATTGTCGCCGTCGCGAACCGCCATGGAATTTCGCAGAAGGTAGGCGGGCATCTTCACGACCCCAACGCCAACTGACAAATGCCCCGTCGCGACCGTAGTCGCTTCATTCGTGGCTATGGGTGCCAAGACAAAGTGTCGGGTTGAGACGGTGACGGGTTTCAACAGGCACCCCGTGAGGAGCGTGCCAACGACGGTCACGAGCACGATGTGTGGCAGGCAAAAATCTGATTTCATGGCCGTCCTTGCTTTCTTCCGGTTAACAAGGCGTTTGGATTGCGTTCAAGAAATTCGGCCAGATCGGCGACAGCGTTGCCGGCGCGTCTCAGTTCCTCCAGCGCCTGTATCAAGTCGGGGCGTAGAGCGGAATCGGGACCCAGCAGGTCGGAGACGTTCCGAACTCCGGCCCGGAGCTCGGCAAGGGTCGTTTGCGCGTCGGACAGCGTGTTGGTGATGCTGAAGGCCAACGGGTCCACGAGTCCGTCAATTCGCTTCAGCAGTCCCCCCGCCTGGTCCACCGTCTGACGAAGAGCTGCCAGTGAGTTCGTGAGGTCCGGCGACGCGAGCAGATGATTCGCCGCCCCTAGCAGGTTGGTCACCCCCGCATTGATTCGCGCGATATTCAACTCGCTGAGGCTGGAATCCAGCCGAGTCAACAGTCGGTCCAATTTCTCCGAAATACCGCGGAGGTCGAGTCGGGCCAGGTTTGCCAGGAGTTGCTGGACGTCGGTCGGCAGGGTCGGAATCTCGTGGTACTCAGGTGTGAGCTGATGAAAGACGGGAGGCGGCGCATTGGGCACTATGTCCAATCCAATGTAAAGGACCCCGGTCAGAAGACTCTCGGCTTCCAGCCGGCCGCGCAGGCCCTGGCTTATGAGTTGATTCAGTCTGGACTGACTGCCGATCTCGAGCATCTCATCCGATTTGGACTGGGCGAGGTTTTTGTCGATGGCGATCACAACGGGCATGGCGAAGTTGTTGCTGGCCTGGTTGTGATGAATCAGAATTTCGACAACGGAGCCGATCGTCACTCCTCGGAATTTCACCGGGGCGCCCGGGTTCAATCCTTTGAGCGATGCGTTGAAGTAAAGGATGTCCTTGTGTTGCGGATGAAAAAGGCTGCGCGAACTGAAGACGACCAGGCCGGCAATCCCCAACGCCAGGCCAACGACGAGGAAAAGCCCGATTGCAGTGGGGTTAGCTTTCTTACTCATGATGTCACAGGTCGCGCTGCGGCCTCGCCGGAAAATTCGCCTCGGGTGAGGAAGGCCTTCAGCTTCGCGTCGGTTGAATGCTTCAGTAATTCCTTCGGATTTCCCTGCGCACGCATGGTTTTGGTATCGGCATCCAGAAAGATGGAGTCGTCGGCGATCATGAAGATGCTGGCCAGTTCATGGGTCACCACCACGACGGTCGCCCCCAGGCTGTCGCGCAACTCCAGAATCAACTGGTCCAGGTTGCGCGAGGTAAGCGGATCCAACCCCGCGGAGGGTTCGTCGAAAAAAAGGATTTCCGGATCCAGCGCCATGGCGCGCGCCAACCCCGCGCGCGTGCGCATTCCGCCGGAAATCTCCGCCGGATAATAATCCTCGAAGCCGTTCAACCCAACCAGCGCGAGTTTAAGCCGGACGATATCGTTCAGATCGTTTGCGGACCAATCCGTGTATTCGAGCAGCGGAAGCGCGATGTTTTCCGCGAGGGTCATGGAACTCCAGAGCGCGCCGCTTTGAAAGAGCACCCCCCATTTGCGCGACTGCACGCGGCGCGCTTCATCGTCCATGCCCCAAAAACTCCTGCCGTCGTAAAAGACATCCCCTTGCACGGGGCGTAGCAGACCGATCATGTGGCGCAACAGGGTGCTCTTGCCGGAACCGCTGTTGCCCATGATGACGAACACCGAGCCGCGTTTTACCCGGGCGCTAATTTCGCGCATGACCACGTGCGACCCGTAGGCCATGGTCAAATCTCGAATCTCAATTTTGATCCCGTCAGTGTTCATGCGCCGGCTTCAAATGCCCATCACATGGGTGAGCACCGCGAAAACGCCGTCCGAGGCGACGATGGCCGTAATTCCTGTCACCACGGCCCTGGTTGTGGCTTCACCCACGGCAGCGGCGCTGGAGCCCGACTGCATTCCGCGGAGACAGCCAGTGTAAGCCACCAGAAAGCCGAAGAAGCAGCCCTTGCCGATGCCGAGCAGGAAACTTTTCAGTTGAATCGCGCTGACGGTGCGGGTGAGGTACTCGGTGGGCGTCACGTCCAGCATGCCTACGGACACGAAAAAGCCGCCGGCGATGCTGATGAAGTCCGCGAAGGCGCAAAGAAACGGCATCACCAGCAGGAGGGCGACCATTCGCGGGAGGACGAGGAATTCGATGGGCGAGATTCCGAAGGTTTGCAATGCGTTGATTTCCTCGTTGACCTTCATTGTCCCGAGTTGGGCGGCAAATGCCGCGCCGGTACGGCCGCACAGGATGATGCCCGTCATGATGCAGCCCATCTCCCGCACGGTGGCAATGGCCACCAGATCGGCGACATAGATGGACGCGCCGAACTTCATTAGCTGCACGGCCCCCACAAACGCCAGAATCAGGCCCACAAGAAAATTGATCAGCGCCACAATTCCCAGCGCTTGCGGGCCGCACTGTTCCATGACCAGAAAGGCGTCCGCCCAGCGAAACTGCGCGCGGCCCCGCAGAAGTTTGCCCAGAGCGAGCACGTTTTCACCGAGAAACGTGAACATTGCCGTCGTGCCTGCCCAGCCCTTGAGCGCTCGCTTGCCCATATTCTCCAGGAAGGGCGCTTTCACAGCCGAGCGAAGCACATCTTTCCTTTCAGGTACCGCTTGGGCCAGCCGCAGCAGCCGGCGGACGCCCTCCGGAAGTCCGTCGTGGCGGAGTTCGACATTGCGCGCCCGGCACAACTCCGCGCACTTGAAGACAAAGGCCACGAAACGTGAATCCCAGCCTGTCAGACCTGAGGATTCAAACGACAATGACTCTACGACTGGGACCCGGCTCAACGCTTCCCAAACAACCTCCACATCTGGGCCGATTTGATCGCAGTAATTACCTGACAAGCGGATCAACAACACACCGGGCGACTGTTGTTCCACCACCAGGTTGACGTTCGAAGCTGTCCCAGTCATGGCGAATGGCCTGGCCCTGGTGAATGGGGTTCCCGCTCAATCATTCTGTTTTTCATCGAGGCGCAAAGAGTTGAACGTGGTTTTCCTGTGGATTGTAGGGCCCTGCTCCTCGGCAGGCAAGTTGCCTGCTGCCAAGGCGGGCGATCCGTTGTTGCGCCTTTTGAAGGGGTGAGGGAAACCGGTTTGGTCTGGAATCCCGCCCGAGGAGTTGCTCTGGCATCAAACAATTTATCCTCGATTCAGACGTGTCCGATCTGGTATGCGTCTCTCATCAATGGGTCAGTCGATGCCAATTCAAGGACTGATTCGCAGTGGCGCAGTTCCTTCCCGTCGCACAGGTCGCTCCTTGGCCTTTACTTTGATTGAACTGCTGGTGGTGATCGCCATCATCGCGATTCTCGCGGGGTTGCTCCTCCCGGCGTTGAGCAAGGCGAAAGAAAGGGCCAGGCGAATAGGCTGCCTCAACAACCTGAAACAGCTCGGACTCGGCAGCCTGATGTATGCCCATGACAACGACGGGCAACTGACCGGAACCACGAATTATCTTGATGACAACCTGAACTGGCTTTATCGCGACTATGCGCCGGCCATCGGCTCGTTCATCTGCCCGAGCACGCAAAACTTTGTTCGCTCGTCCAATTCCGTCACGATCAATGGCCGGGCGGAGTTGCGGGACCTGCAGGACTTCGCCATTACCCGCCTGCGGAACCCCGGCCACAGCTATGAACAGTTTTCCTGGTGGCGCGATCCCCATGAGGCCAAGACCGAAGCACGCGTGCAGGGGCGGGTCCACCGCAACGTGGCCCTCGGGTTGCGAGGAACTGTTCCCGGACCGACGCAGACCTGGCTGATGGTGGATGCAGACTCGTTGTTCAGCACCTACCCGGGCTCGATCAATGACTATCCCGATGCGGGCGACAACCACGGAGCGGAAGGACATAACGCCCTGTTTGCCGACGGGCATTCCGAGTGGGTCGCCGTTAAAGGAAACCGTTACCTGCTCCTGCGCGAGCTTTCGCAGGACGACGGCAAAAGCTCGCCTTAACCGATTCATGGCGCCATCCGGCACAACCGCGCAAGGGCTCATGGCCGCCGTGAGTCTGCTTTTTTGCATCGGTTTCGCAGGCGGCTGCGGCAATAGTCCCGTGGATCGAGCATTGGCGTCAGACGCGCGCGGTTACTTTTGTCCTGGCTGCAACACAAAATTCTACACGGAATATGCTGTGATAGCGGATGCCTGCCCGCAGTGCAGAAGCAAAGATATTCGCGAGGTCGTCGGCTTCGTCTGCGCCATCGACCAGCACACGACGCTGGCCCCGCGCGGACGCGGAGCGGTGCCATGCGAGAAATGCGGAAAGCCTGTTTCCAGGCTAAGCCTCCCGCGGGAAGCTGAACTAAAAGCCTGGCATGCCGTCCGGAAGACTCGAGCCGAGGTGGCTCCGTGACCGGCAAGAATGATGTCCCATCAAATCCAGAAAAACTAAAACTCAGTGCGCATGAAAAATTCCTCGCTACCCCGTTCCGTCGGAGCGTTTCTCCTGCTGACCATTCTCCCGCTCCGTTCGACACTGCACGGTCAAACACTGTTCTCGGACAGCTTCGAGACCGACACCTCCGCCCAATGGACTGTGCTTAATGGCTCCGCTGATGGCACGCCTGATTTTATGGTCCAGTTCGCCTTCGACTACAGCACCAATCGCTTTGTCGCCAATGCATTGACCAATTTCATCCCACCCGCGCCCAATTCGGCCGGCGGAACCACCCGGGGCGTGAAACTCACCGTCAACAAGGACGACACCGCCGCCACCGCCGCCGTCAGTCTGTATCCCACCGGAATGACGTTCAGCAACAACTTTGCGCTCCGGGCCGATATGTGGATCAACTACAACGGGCCTGCTTATGGCGGTGTGGGATCAACGGAGTTCGCCACGTTGGGCATCGACCACACCGGCGACAAGGTAATCTGGATTGATTCCGTTGTGGCGCCTCCGAGCGACGGTGTGTGGTTTGCCGTGGCGGGAGAAGCGGGCGCCGGAATCAATACCATCAACGACTACAATGCCTACGCGGGCGACGGTTCCGGCAGCGCGGTCTGGCTCCAGGGCATTGACGGTGGCTTTCTCGACCGGGATGGGGATGGTGGTCCGGAGACGGAAGTGAATCCGGCGCAGGCCGACACGTTTCCGCTCAAGCAGATGTTTCCCGCTCCGCCGTTCGAGACCGCGGGCGCCCCGGGAAAACAGTGGGTGCAGGTCGAAGTCCGTCAGCACACGAACACCTCAGGAACACCGGTTGTTACCTGGTTGATGAACGGATACGTCATCGCCGAACACTCCCAGGGAGCGGCCACTTTCGGCCAAACCGCGGGCAACATCCTGATCGGAACCATGGACCCCTTTTCTTCCATTGCCAGTCCCAAGGAAGACAACTTCGTCATTTTCGACAACGTCCGCGTTGTGAACCTCGACCTCGAGCCGTCGCGCCCCGTCGTGAGCATCACATCCACGGACACGGCCGCCTCCGAGCCTGGAACCGACACCGCCTCGTTCACCATCGCCCGGACCGGCGACACGTCGGCGCCTCTGACCGTGTCGTTGCGGATCAGCGGCACCGCGTCCAATGGAGTGGATTACGCGACCCTTCCAGCCTCGGTTACGCTTCCGTCCGGCGTCGCCTCAACCAATATCGTTGTCACCCCGTTGAATGACTCGGTGGGCGAGTCGTCCGAAACGATCATCGTCACACTCGCCGGCAGCTCTCAATATGAGGTGCGGGAAAGTGTCTTCGTCGTGCTCGATCTCGCCGACGATGGCGATGTGCCGACCGCCACGATCTCGGCGAGAAAACCGGTCGCCTATGAACTCAATCCGGCGCGGGTCGGCCAATTCAGCGTCAATTTCTCGACGCCCAACTCCAGCGACACGATCGTGCGATATGCCATCAGCGGCACGGCGACCAATGGAGTGGACTACACGACGATTCAAAACTCCGTGACCGTGCCCGCGGGGGGCACCAATGTTTTCATCATGATCGTCCCCCGGGACAACAGCCTCATTGAGACCAACCGGACAGTGACACTGACGCTAACCAACGGCACTGGCTACGTGCTCGGCGCTGCAACCAACGCAACCGTGAGCATACGCGATGACGACCTGACGCCGGGCACGGTGCTTTTCGCGGAAACTTTCGACGGGGACCACACGACAAATTGGGTCGTCAATCCGAGCACCGGCGCCAATGTAACCGACACCATCGCCGACTTTTATTTCGATTACAGCACCGTCGGCATTCCGCCGGCGCCCAACACGACAGGCGGCACGACGCGCGGCCTCAAGTTGCAGGCAAACCTGACCACCGGTGTTTTCGGCGGGTTAAGTGTTTCCCCTGTCGGGAAGGCTTTCGGCGGAGACTACCGTTTGCGCTTCGACCTTTGGCAGAGTTTTAACGGCCCGCTTGCCGCCGGCGGGAACGGTTCGACCCAGATTACCGGCGCCGGTTTGGGCACCGCGGGAACAAACGCGCAATGGGCGGGTGGCACACAGGATAGTGTCTGGTTCGGCGCCACAGCCGATGGGGGCAGCGGCGTCGATTATCGCGCCTACTCCACGGCCGGTTCCACGGGCTACACGCCGACCAGCGGCGTTTTTGCCGCAGGCACAAGCACGGCGCCTGACTCGCGAAACAATTCGCATCCTTATTACGTGGAATTCGGACTCGAAGCCGCCCCGCCCGCACAACTCGCATTGTTTCCCAACCAGGCGGGAGAAACAGCCGTTGGTGCTCTCGGCTTCCAATGGCATGATACGACGGTCACCAAAATCGGCAGCCAAATTGCCTGGTACATCGACGGTTTGCTGATCGCCACAGTCGATTCCTCGACTGTCACACTCGGGGGAAGCAACATCCTGTTCAATTACTTTGATATCAACGCAGGTCGGTCAACGGACTCCAATTCGCCTCTTGTCGCATTCGGGTTGATCGACAATGTGCGGGTCGAAGGGCTGAGCCCATCAACTCCCCAGGCACCCGAGGTTCAGAGCATCGGGATTGCCGGCGGCAACGTCCAAATCGACTTCACCGGCGCCAGCAGCGACACTCCGGCTGCCTTCGCGCTGCTGAGTTCAGCCAATGTCGCG
>Ga0207670_10000276_pt1 | contig 31936 bp, 26 predicted proteins | sample KBSS23HmetaG_FD_184339 | JGI IMG/M metagenome (GOLD analysis project Ga0207670, IMG submission 184339) | Switchgrass rhizosphere microbial communities from Kellogg Biological Station, Michigan, USA - KBS S2-3H metaG (SPAdes) (version 2) | ecosystem: Host-associated > Plants > Roots >... | reverse complement strand
CATCTGCAGCTCGCCACGCACGTCGAGCATGAGCTTCGGGATCAGCGTCAGGCCGAGCCCGAGCCCGAGATCGTACGAGGTGAACGACTCGTCGGCGCCGTCGCGCTGGAAGCGCGCGCTGCCGATGCCGCCGAACGGGTAGAGCAGCGTCTTGGTGCCGAACGGCAGCAGCGCGTTGACGCCATAGGTGGTGACGTCGGATCCCGAGCGCGTGACGCTGAACCCGGGCGAGGTCTCGATCGTCTTGTCGCCGAGCGCGGATGTGGAATAGAACGGCTCCACCGCGAGCAGCGCCGCCAGCCGCACGGGGATGCGCGCGCCGAAGATCGGGCCCTGGCTCTGGTCGTCCTGCAGCACGGGAAAGCTCATGCCGCCGAAGACACCGCCGGCGATCGCGATCGTGCCCGCGCGCGCCGCGGGCGCGAGCAGCGCCGCGACGATGACTATCGCCCACCACGTCCGGTTCATGGTCGGCTCCTCCTGGGTGGGAGGATACTACTGCCGCGTCTGCACGATGTGCACCGTGGCGCCGCAGTGCCGCGCCAGGAGGTCGGCCACGCGCGCGAGCATCGCCGAGAGATGGTCGCCGGGCCGGTCGACCGGACAATAGATCACCGCGAGCAGCGACCGCGTCGTCTCGGTGACCTGCGTGCGCGCGGAGTCCGACGTCGGCGCGCCGAACGCGCCTTCGTCGTCGGCGAGCATCGGACGGCCAGCGACGTTCACCGCACCCTTGCGGATGCCTTCGTAGTGCTCGCCCGGACGCCCGAGCCTCGCCACGATCGTGCCCTTCAGGTGCGCGCGATCGTAGAGCCCGATCGGAAGCTGGTGCTCGAGCGAGGCGAGATTGCAGACGTCGACCGCGGGATGGATCACCGGCAGTCCCTTGCCCTGCAGCACGCGCCGCAGCAACGCCTCGCTCGCCGGCCGCGACTTCGTGGGATCGACGCCGAGCCGATGGAACATGCTGCGCGTCTCGGCCACGCCCGGCAGGTCAGCAGCAGCGCGTCCCGCGATGCGGCGCATCAGCTCGCGGATCGCGGCATCGCGCTCTTGCTCGAACGCCTCGCCCAGCGGCTCGCCGTTCAGTCCATCGGCCTCGAGCCAGCCCAGCGTGACGATGCCCTTGAGGGCGTCGTCCATCTCGAGCGCGAGACCACGGGCCTGGAGCGACATGTGGTCTCCTGCGAGTTGGGACTCCGGCGCTCACTCGCGCTGCCGTGATCACATCGCGATGCTCACACGCCCCGCGACACGCGGAGGATCGATGAGCGGGCGGCGGGAAATCCATTTCCGACCCAATGCACGTTGGCGCAAAGGCCCCCAGTGCGATTGCGGCCTAAACTCTTGTCAGCGCCGCCCGCCGGTTCCTGAGTCCTGTAGAAGGTCGCGTCGTGCCGCTCGCGCCGCTCCAACCGGCAGTACCATCGCGCGTGTTGCTCGTCGTGGTTGCGCGACAGGCGGTGTGAATCGAGCCGCACCATAGCGTGCGCGCGGGACCCTGCCAACCGTTTTCCGCCGCGCGCGCGAATTTTTTTCATGCCGTGGAATTCGTGCTCGCACACGAACGCATGCGAGAGATTTTTCTCACGCGTGACGCTCCGCGTGGGCACATGGGACGGGGCCACGCGCGCGGCACGCAGCATGGTGGCCAGCGAACGCGGGTCCGCGAAACGCCGCACCGAAACGTGCGGAGCCGCGTCCACAGCGCGCGAACTCGATGTGTCGGAGCGCGCTGCGTGCGCTACTTCAGGACGCGCTGGAAGTCGCCTCCGCCGGCGGCAGCCGGCGCGTCACCGAGCGCACGCGCCACGTCTTGCGCTCGTCGCCCTCGCCCAGCTCGACCGGATCCCCGATGCCGTGGCCCAGGATCGCCTTCGCGATCGGCGTCTGGTGCGAGATCACGTGGTCACCCAAATGGTGCTCGCCGTCGCCCAAGATCCAGTACGACGTGGTGTCGGTACCACTTTCGAGCACGACCTCGGTACCGAGACCGGCGACGCCTTCGTGGAACTCGGCGTCCTCCACGAAGCGTGCCCGCGAGATGCGCAACTGCAACGATCCCGCGCGTTTCTGGGCGTTGCTCTGCTTGAGCTTCGCCGAGTGGTACTCGGCGTTCTCCTTCAAGTCGCCGAGCTCGCGGGCCTTCTGGATCGTCTGCGGGATCGTGGTCCGGAGCTCGCGCTCCAGCTCCTCCAGCTCGCGCTGGAGCCTGCCCCACGTGGCGCGGGTCATCACCGGCGTGTCGAATTCCTCGGCCTGCTCGCCCACCTGGCTGAACAGCGCGTCGGTCTTCTTCTGGCGGTGGTCCAGCACCCACTGCTTCTCGTCCTGCATGCCCACGCGCGCCACCGCGTCGAGCGCGGGGAACAGGAAGCGGTCGCTGGAGCGCCACTGCCGCAACAGCACGCGCAGCTTGAGCCTCGCCTCGTTCGGCGGCCTCACCCCCGCGAGCATGCGCGGGAACTCGCCGCCCTCGTCGATCCAGCGCAGCACCTTCTCGCCGGTCGAGGGCTTGGGCTTCTCCTCGATCAGCTGGAGCGAGGCGATGAACAGCCGCCAGGCATCCTCGGGCGTCTTGCCCGAAGCGATGTCGTCCTCGATCAGCCGCAGCATGGCCGCCGGGTAATGCACGGCGTGGTCGATCAACGTGCGCCGCAGCTGCGTCTTGCCCGTGTCGTCCAGCGCGGCGCGATCCTTCTCCGCCTCGTCACGCACCGCGGCGAATCGCGAGTCGAGCGCGGAAAGGATCGCCTCGACCGCGACGCCGGCCGTCCGCGAGTCGGCGAGGAACGCGAGCTGCTCGTCCTCGTACGACAGGTCGCTGATGCCGATCTCGAGGCCCCACAGCGCGCGCACCACGCCCAGCCACACCGGGCGCTGCTCCGGGAACCAGCGCGCGAAGTAGAGGCCGGCGCGCGCGCGGTCGGCCTTGTCGGCCTCGGAGTCGAGCGTGAGCCTCTGCACGAAGCGGCCGAAGCGGACCTTCAGCGCCGCCTCGAGCGTCGGGTGCTGGGCGAGGAACTTGCGGATCGTGCCGAGGTTGGTCTTGGCGGGCTTCCGCACCTCGAGCGCGGGCAAAGGCGCGTCGTCATTGGAGCTTTCGCCGCCCGCGGCCCCGGCCGAGCCGGCTCCCGCCGTGCCGGGGGCGAACCGCCGCTCCGGCGCGAGCCGGTAGAACTGCTCGAAGGCACGCGCGTGGTCGATGCGCGGGTCCTTCTCGCAGGCGGGTTTCGCCTTGCGCCAGAACACGGTCCACTCCTTGGCCGGCACCAGGTCGGTGGCGATCAGGAAGAGTTTCAGGCGGTTCGCGTCCGCGGAGCCGCCCAGGCACTTGAGCGCGCTCACGATCATGCCCGCCTGGTCCTCGGTGCGCAGGCGCGTCACCTCGGCGGGGTTCGTGAAGCGCACGAGCCGGATGTCGTCCTCGGCCACCGGGATGAGCGTCCGCCGCGCCGCCACGTAGGGCATCTTGTGGCCCTTCGACTTCATGAAGTCGACGACGATCGTGACCGTGTCGTTGGACACGATCCGGCCCGGCCCGAAGCCGTCGTGCAGCACGCCGCGACCCGGCGCCAGCGAGGCGATGGTGTCGAACGCCTCGATCGCCTTGGGCAGCGGCGTGTCGCCGTCCGCGAGCCCGCTCTGCGCCACGGCCTCGTCGAGCTTCGGCACCTGCTTGCCCGGGCCCTGCTTCAACGCCACGGTGACCGCGTCGCGGAACGGCTCGGCCGCCGCCTCGCCCTTCGCCGCCACCGCCGCCGCCACCACCTTGCGCAGGGGCTCCAGCGCCTCGCCCGCACGCCCACTCTTGCCGAGGCCGCTCACCGCGATGTCCGCGATGTCGCGCGCTTCCTTGAACGCGCCCTTGCCCGCCACCACCGGGAGCGCCGCCGCGACGTGGATCAGCCCTTCCCAGTCGTCGTGCTCGGCCAGCTCGTCCGCCGCCGACTCGAGGTCGTCGTAGCGCGCCTCGTCGGCGAAGCGCGGCGCCAGGTCGCCGAGCAGCGCGCGCCGGTCGTCGCCGCGGCCCGCGTCACCGAGCCTTCGCGCCAGCTTCTGCGCCAGCTCGAGGTCGTCGGGCATGATCGCCCAGGCGCGCGACAGCGCATCCAGCCGCTCGGGGTCCTTGCCCAGCCCTTCGTGCGCCTCGACCAGCAGCCGTGCCGCCGCCTGCGTCTGCACCAGCGACAGCGAGCGCTCCGCGATGGCCGCGAGCGGCTCCCATTTCTTCTTCGCCAGCACCTTCTCGCCCAGCGTCAGCAGCGTCTGCTGGGCGCGCTCCACCTCGCCGTTCAGTGCGCACACGGCGGAGAGGAGGTAGTAGACGCCCCACGAGGGATCGGCCTGCTTCAAGCGGCCGCCCAGCTCGTCCCGCATCCAGACGAGGCGTTTCTCCGCCTGGGCATCGTGCGCCAACGTCTCGAGCTGGGTGCGAGCGGAGGCCGAAAGGTCGGCTCCGAGCTCGCCACGGAGCACGGCGGGGAGGGCGTCGCGGACGGGCATGGCCTCGCAGATGGTGAAGAGTCGGCGGCTCGTCAGAAGGGCAAAGGACTATCGCGCAGAGGGCGCTGGGGCGCAAGCGCGCCCCGGGCTCCTCACTCCACCGGCAGCCCCGCCTCGGCGTGCGCCGGGAAGCCGCCGCCCTGGTCCATGAGCTGGGTGAAGCCCGCGCGCCGGAGCACGCTGGCGCCGATGCGCGAGCGCGTGCCCCCCTCGCAGTAGATCGCCAGCGGGCGGTCGCGCGGCAGCTCGCGCGCGCGCTCGGCCAGCTCGCCGAGCGGGATGTGGCGCGCGCCGGGCACGTGGCCGCCCGCATGCTCGCTTGCCCCGCGCACGTCCAGCAGCACCAGCTCGCCGCGCTGCGCGCGATCGAACGCCTCGCGCGCCTCGATCGACGGCGTCACCGCGAGCGGCCCGTTCGCGCGCCGCCACGCCTCGAACGCGCCGGGCCCGTACCAGCCGCGCACGTCGTCCAGGCCGATCATCGCCAGCTGGCGAACGGCGGCGAGGGCGCGCGCGGCGTCGTTCGCGATCAGCGAGACGGGCTTGTCGTAGGGCAGGAGCCAGCCCGCCCAGGTGGGGAAGCTCGTTCCCACCGGGATCGAGAGCGTGCCCGGGATGGCACCCGCGAGCACGTCCTGGGTCGGGCGCAGGTCCACGATCGCCTCGCCGCGCGCGAGTGCGCCCGGCAGCTCCGCGTCGTCGAGCCGCGGCGGCTCGCGGAAGCCGTTCATGAGCGCAGGGCCGTCCCGGTTCATGCGCTTCATGTGCTGGAAGTAGGCCGGCGGCTCGGGCTGCCCGTTCAGGACCTCGCGCACGAACTCGACTTCGTTCGTCGTGCGCAGACCCCAGTTCGTCTGCCGCTCGTAGGCGATCGACGTCACCGGCAGCCCGCCGAGGCTCTTGCCGCACGCCGAGCCGGGGCCGTGCCCCGGCCAGAGCAGCAGGTGCCCCGGGAGGGCTTCGCGGAAGCGCGCGAGCGACGCGAACAGCGCGTGCGCACCGCGCTCCATCGTGCCCTTCATGTTCGCCGCGCGCTCCAGGAGGTCGGGTCGACCCACGTCGCCCGCGAACACGAAGTCGCCGGTCAGGACGCCGACCGGCTCGGGGCTCGCCGCCTCGTCGGTGACGACGAAGCTCACGTGCTCGGGCGTGTGCCCGGGGGTGCTCAGCACGTCGAGCCGCACGCGGCCGGCGCGGATCGCGTCGCCGTTCCGGACGAGCTTCACGTTGGGCTCGCCCGCCCAGCCGTACTTCCAGTCGGCGTCGCCCTCGTCGGAGAGGTACGCGGTCGCGCCCGCGAGCCGCGCCAGCTCGCGCGTGCCCGAGAGGTAATCGGCGTGGATGTGCGTCTCGGTGACCGCGACGATGCGCAGGTGCTCGGCGTCCGCGGCCTTCACGTACGCGTCCACGTCGCGGTTCGGGTCGACGACGATCGCCTCGCGCGCGTCGGTGTCGGCGAGCAGGAAGCTCGCCTGGGCCAACGGTTCGTCGTAGAAGCGCTTGAGGAGCACGGGCGGCCTCGGGTGCGGGAAATGGAGCGGGCGACGGGGCATCTTCTCACATGCGTGCGCGCGGGCGGGCCGATGCGTGACGGCCGCCGCATCTGGCCGCTACACTCGGCCGCCATGAAGATCTACACGCGCACCGGCGACGACGGCACCACCGGGCTCCTCGGCAAGGCGCGCGTGCCCAAGCACGACGCGCGCGTCGAGGCCTACGGCAGCGTGGACGAGCTGAACGCGTTGCTCGGCGTGGCGCACGCGCAGGACGTCTCGAAGCTCTTCGGCGAACTCCTGCCCGGCTTCCAGGCGACGCTGTTCCAGCTGGGCGCGGAGCTGGCCACCGTGGACGCGGCGATGCTGGCCAAGCTGTCGCGCGTCGGCGCCGAGGACGTCGCCGCGCTCGAGCGCGAGATCGACCGCCTCGAGGCCGAGCTCTCGCCGCTCACCCAGTTCGTGCTCCCGGGCGGCGCGCCGCTCGCCGCGGCACTCCACCACGCGCGCACCGTGTGCCGTCGCGCCGAGCGCCGCGTCACCGCGCTCGCCGCGCGCGAATCGCTGAGCCCGCACGTCGTTCACTGGCTCAATCGCCTCGCCGATCTCCTGTTCGTGATGGCCCGCGTCGCCAATGCGCGCGCCGGCGTCCCGGATCGCGCGTGGTCGCCGCGCGCGAAGTCTTGAAGCTCGGCGACGCATGCCCGAACCCGAGCCCGCCGTCCCCGACGCCGCACCACGCGCCGGGCTCCGACACTGGTTCCTGGGCCCCACCCGCCTGCGTGCAGGATGGCGCGTGCTCGCGTACATCGCCATCACCCTCGTGCTCGGCGCCGTGCTGCGCCTGCTGCTGCTCCTGTCGCGGGTGCCGCTGGCGGACACATGGACGCCGGGCACGTTCATCGCCGCCGAGCTGGCGACGTTCGCCATCGCGCTCGCCGGCGTGTCGATCATGGCGCGTGTCGACGGGCTGCCGCTCGCGCGCTTCGGCCTGCCGTCCGATGCGGCGTTCGGCTCGATGTTCTGGGAGGGCTCGTTCTGGGGATTCGCCGCGGTGGTGGTGCTCGTGGCGGGGATCGCGGCGCTCGGCGGCTACCACGTCCACGGAGTAGCGCGGAACGGCGGCTCGTTGCTCGTCAACGCGGCGCTCTGGCTCACGGCGATGGTGATGGTGGGACTCTCGGAGGAGCTGTCGTTCCGCGGCTACCCGCTCGCGGCACTCGCCGACGGCATCGGCTTCTGGCCGGCGTCGGTGGTGCTGTCGCTGTTGTTCGCGGCGCTGCATTACTTCGGCAAGCCCATGGAGAGCATCGCCGACGGCCTCAGCGTGGGGCTGATCGGGCTCTTTCTTTGTTTCACGCTCAGGCGCACCGGCAGCCTGTGGTTCGCGATCGGCTTCCACTTCGCGTTCGACTTCGCCGCCATCCCATTCTTTGGCGCGCCCAACTCCGGCAACCACGGCCATCCGGTGGACACCCGACTGCTGGACAGCTCGTTCTCAGGTCCCGACTGGCTCACGGGCGGCGTGTGTGGGATCGAGGCAAGCTGGCTCGTGTTCCCGCTGATCGCGGCGCTGTTCGCGCTGGTCCACCGGCAGTACCGCGGCGTGCGTTTCCCACCCTCCCGGAGCGTGCCTTGACGAAGGCATTGAGAGCCCCGGATCGCTGCGCCAGAACCCCCACTTGATTTCCGGGCCGCTCCTGCCGATAATCATGTCGTCACCTTCCTCGCGGTGGAGCCGCGGAACAAGCAGTCGCCGCGCGCTGAACATGCTCCCCCGCGTCCGGTTCGCCACGCGAACCGCGCCAGAGTTCGCAGTTGGCGCGACGGCGTGCGAGCGTGTAGGTTCCTCGCTCGGAGCTTCGGGCGTCAGGGAACGGAAGGCCGAGGCCCATGGCGTCAGGCGCTGGCCGCAGCGGACCTGGTCGCCGAACGATTCCGCACCGCGAGCCCGCACCTTGGGAGTCGGGCAGCGGTGATGCCGGGGTGAGCAGAGAAGCGCCGCCCACCGGCAGCCAGCAGGCGAGCGCGTTCTGATCCGCGCGAGCGATGCACCGTGAAAGGAACACGGCCATCGTCCCGGAAGCGCTCACCGGTTCCACCGCGCAGCATCGTGGCCAACTCACTCCACGCTGTGCACAGGTCCCACCCCGGCGCACCACGAGTGCGCGCCGGAAGGAAGGTCATGAGACCACGTCGTCGCCGTCCCCGCGGCTTGCGTCCACAGGGACCGCCCGCAACGGGCGCAGCACCCGAAGCGATGCCCTACGACGCACCCGCGTCCCCTTACGGAGGGGGCTCCTCCGCCGATTTCTCCCCGCCGCCGCCGAGCTACGGCAGCGAGCCACCGGGGGGCGAGCCGCCCGCGATCAGTCCGACCAGCGGGCCCGCGAGCTCACCGATGGCCGGGCCGCCGACGGGAAACCCCGGCGGCTATGACGCGGGAGGCGGCGGGTATCCCAACGGCTCACCGGGCATGGGCTACGACCAACGCTATGAAAGGCAAGGCCGCCGACGCCGGCGTCGTCCGCGCGTCGGCAGACCACAAGGAATGAACCCACAACAGCAACAGCAGCAGCAACCGCAGGGTGGCTATCAGCAGCCGTACAACCAGGGTGGACGTCGCGGACGCCGAGGGCGTCGCGACGGAGGCGGCGGACCCGGTCGCCCGAGCCGCCCGCAGCGCCCCGGGCTCGATGTGTTGAAGGAGCTGCAGCAGGCCGGCGCCGCTCTCGATCCCACCGAGCGCCTGATCATGGAGCTGCCGCCGGGCCAGGGCGATCCGCCGTACGGCGACCGCACCACCGGCCGCGCCATCGATCTCATCGCCCCCATCGGCCGCGGACAACGCTGCCTCCTGGTGGCGCCGCCCAAGGCGGGCAAGACCCGCATCCTCCAGGCCATCGCCGCCTCGGTGGCGCACAACCACCCCGAGGTGAAGGTGTACGCGCTGCTCGTGGACGAGCGGCCCGAGGAGGTCACCGACTTCAAGCGCAACACGCCGGCCGAGGTGATCGCCGCCTCGAGCGACATGAGCGTGGAAGAGCACATCGAGACCACCGAGCTCGGCATGCAGAAGGTGGCGAGGGAGGTGCTCGAGGGGAAGGACGTGCTCCTGCTCCTCGACTCGATCACGCGGCTCGCCCGCGCCTACAACGCCGCCGCCGGCAACGGCGGGCGCACGATGTCGGGCGGCCTCGACTCCAACGCCATGCAGTCGCCACGGCAGATCTTCGGCGCGGCGAGGAAGATCGAGAACGGCGGCTCGCTGACGATCATCGGCACCGCGCTCGTCGACACCGGCTCGCGCATGGACCAGATCATCTTCGAGGAGTTCAAGGGCACCGGTAACTCCGAGATCTTCCTGTCCCGTGAGCTGGCCGAGCGCCGCATCTACCCCGCGATCGACATCCCGAGGAGCGGCACGCGCAAGGAGGAGAAGCTGATCCCGCCGAACCAGCTCTCCACGTTCCAGGCGCTCCGTCGCATCCTCGTGCAGATGCCGCCGCAGGAGGCGATGATCAAGCTCGTCGACCGCCTGAACCGCACCAAGACGAACGACGAGTTCTACAACCTGGTGAGGGTGGGCGACAGCTAGAGGTTTCCGCGCTCGAACGCGCGCCCGCGCGTGGTACGGTGCCTTCTCACTCGAGGAGGGCCACCACATGGACGTCTCCCGCCGCACGTTCCTCGCCACCGCAGGGGCTGCCACCGCGGCCGCGCTGGCACCCGGCCGGCTGCTCGCCGCGGTGCAGAAGCACACGCCGCCGACGCCCGACCTCTCGAACTGGGCGGCGGTGAAGGCGCTGTTCCCGCTCGCGCGCGACAAGGCCAACTTCTCCGGGTTCTTCATCACCTCGCACCCGAAGCCGGTGGCCGACGCCATCGCCGCGTTCCGGCGCGCGCTCGACGAGAGCCCGTTCCTCCAGGTCGAGCAGCGCATGTTCGAGTCCGAGACCGGGAACGCGCTCGTCGAGGTCTGCCGCGCGGCGGCGCCGTACATGGGCGCCAAGCCGGAGGAGATCGCGCTCACGCAGAACACCACGACCGGGCTGGCGCTCGTCTACCACGGCCTGCCGCTCGCACCCGGCGACGAGATCCTCGTCACCGAGCACGATCACTACTCGCACCACGAGGCGGTGCGCATGGCGGCGCTGCGCTCGGGCGCCACGACGCGAAGGGTCGCGCTCTACGAAGACGCGTCGAAGACGACCACCGACGACGTCGTCGCGCGCATCGAGAAGGCGATCCGCCCCGAGACGCGCGTGCTCGGGGTGACGTGGGTGCACTCGAGCACCGGCGTGCGGCTGCCGATCCGCGCCATCGGGTTCCTGGTCGCGCAGGTGAACGCGCGGCGTGATGCCAAGAAACAGCTGCTGCTGGTCGTGGACGGCGTGCACGGCTTCGGCTGCATCGACGACTCCGCGGCCGAGCTGGGCGCGGACTTCTTCAGCGCCGGCACGCACAAGTGGCTGTTCGCGCCGCGCGGCACGGGCGTGCTCTGGGGCCGCGCCGACCGCTGGCCGCTGCTCAACCCCACGATCCCGTCGTTCGCGAGCATGCCGCAGTTCGAAGCGTGGATGAAGGGCGAGGCGCCGGGGCCGACGACGGCGGCGATGGTGTCGCCGGGCGGGTTCCAGGCGTACGAGCACCAGTGGGCGATGAAGGCGGCGTTCGACATGCATGCGAAGCTCGGGCGCGCGCGCGTCGCCACGCGCATCCGCGCGCTCAACGACCAGCTGAAGCAGGGGCTCGCGGCGATGAAACAGGTGCGCGTGCACACACCGCTGGCGGCCGATGTCTCCGGCGGCATCGTCGCCTTCGAGGTCGCGGGCTTGAAGCCCGGGCAGGTGGTGGCGAAGCTGCTCGAGAAGAACATCATCGCCAGCACGAGCCCGTACCGGGTCACTTACGCGCGCCTCTCGGCGGGCTTGATCAACGATGAACAGGAAGTGGACGCCGCTCTGCGCGCGGTGCGTGGGCTGGCCGGGGCGTAAGGTCTTCCCTCGCGCGGTAGGCGCCCGCGAACGCGCGCAAGATCAGCGTACGAGCAGCAAACGCAGCACCCTCGTCGCGTGCTGCGTTCTCAACCGTACGAGGTACATCGCCGGCGGCGCGGCCGCGCCGCTCTCGTCCCGGCCGTCCCAACGGACGGCCTCCCCGGCCCGCGCATCAGCTTCGCGCGCGAGCGTCGCCACGTGCCGGCCCTGGAGGTCGAGCAGCTCGAGTGTCGCTGGCTCGCCGCGCGGCGATGACCACTGCAGCACGACCGGCCCCGAGCCCGGCCGGAACGGGTTCGCGCTCGCGGTGAGTGAGAGGCCAGCCTCCCTCGCCGGTCCCACGCCGGCGAGCGGTGCGCTCGCCGCCACGCTCACCGTGATGATGCCCTTCGCCGGGATCACGCAGTCCACGTAGACCAGCGCCACGCCGCCCTCGCGGATCGTCTGGGCGATCGCTCCGCCGGTGGCGATGAACGACGAGTCGTGGTCCGCCATCCCGAACCGGATCCGCGCGTGGTCCCAGGTCTCGCCGTAGCGGTTGTTGACGCTCACCGAGAGCGCGGAGCGCGTGCCGTCGTTGGGGCCGCTCCACGCCACCGCCATCGAGTCCGTGGGTGCGGTCGCGATGCCGCCCGCGGCGTGCATGGCGCCCGGCGTGATGACGCCGTTGCTCACGCGGAAGATGCGGAACTGGCGCCGGTCGATCACCGAGCGCAAGCCCAGATTGATCGGGCGCGCGCTGAGGCTCCCTTCCGCCACCCCATGATTGTGTCCCCAGATCGCGGCGTCGAGGCCGAGCGCCGTGGGGTTGATCTGCGAGAAGTTCGCGCCCGGCGAGCCGTTCGCGAGCGTGCCGCCGAAGTCGTAGTGGTAGAACGCCAGCTTCTTCGTGCCCGGTGGCTGCGCGGCGATGTCGGCCTGGAGCCATGCCAGTTGCTCGCTCGTGAAGCTCTGGGCGCCCCAGATGTCCTGGCGGTAGTGGTCGTACGAGCCGTTGTTGATGTAGGCCTCGAGCCCGATCACGTGCAGGGGGCCATAGTCGAACGTGAAGTCCTGCGAGTGATACGGGTCACCCGCGGGCGGGTTCAGGAGCCACGGCCAGCCGAAGTAGCGCCACCAGTCCTTTCGCGACGTCCCGTCCGGCGGCAGCGTCGCGCCCCAGCCACCGATGTCATGATTCCCCGAGGAGACGAACACCGGATCGAGCAGGCGCGACAGCATCCCTTGCGCGCGGCCCATCTCGTACATGCCGAGGTACTCCTCCAGCTCCCCCTCGTTCACGAGATCGCCGGTATGGATGATGAACTCAGGGCGGATGATGTTCAGGTCCTCGATCACCGCATCGAAGTCCGCCATCCCCGACGTGTCGGCGACGTCGATGACGCCCCCGCTCGATAGCGCGTGGGTGGGCAGGTGCGTGTCGCTGATCTGCGCGAAGTAGTAGTCGGCCTTGAACCCCGGCAGCACCTTGACCGCGTGCTCGGCGCGGTCGGGACCCGTCGCATCCGAGGTGAGGTTGAGCGCGTAGACCTCCTCGGGCGTTCCCGCCGGCACCGTGAACGACAGCTCCCAGCGGCTCTTCGACGCCTGCCAGCCGCCGCCGCTCGGGACGAGCGGTACGGTGAGCGCGCCGAGTTGGAGCGAGGCGGACCAGTTCCCGGCGCTACTCGGGGCGAGCGCCCACACCGTGAACGCCGTCCCGCGTTGCACCAGCACCGGCAGGTTCGGCAGCGGGCGCATGATCGTGGTGAGCGTGTCGCCGTAGCTCCAGGCCGCGGCGGGCCCGGGGGCGGACGACAGCGGCAGCGCGAGCAGGAGGCAGGCCAGGATGCGGGGGCGCATGACCCTCGATTCTATCGCATCGGGGCCATGCGCAGCGCGGCCAAACGCCTAGCAGCAGCGTCGACCCTCGCCCCCTGCCTTGTCCCTGACCCGTGTCACGGCCCCGGCTTCACGCCCGTGTCCACCCAGTGGACGAGGTCCTGGAAGTTCTGCAGCAGTTCGTCCGGCGTGAACGCCGAGTGGCCGTAGCTGTTCTTCGAGCGCTGGACGAGGTTGTCGCTGAAGCCGGCGGCCTGGACCGCGTTCGCGAGCAGCGCCTCGTGGAAGAACGGCACCACCGGGTCGCGCGTGTTGTGGATCGTGAGCACCGGGATGCGCAGCTCGCCCGAGGGCTCGCCGTAGTGGTCCATCCACGTGCGCGCGTCCGCGGTGGAGCTGAAGCGCGCCACACCCGCGTTCAGCGGGCCGAGGATGCTCTGCGGCAGTGCGGCGTTGGTATAGGTGTAGCCCGCGTTGTCGAAGAAGCTGTGCCCGTGCATGCGGTCCAGGAGGTCGGTAGCACCGAACATCTGGAAGCCCAGCACCGTGACCAGTGACGTCGTGATCTCCTGGCCGTTGTTCCCGGCCAGCGGGTGACGCGTGACCAACTGCAGGATGCCGAGTCCCTGCGGGTTCGCCTGTACGGCCCCGACCACCGGAGCGATCAGCTGCGTGTTCGGATCCGTGATCGTGATGGGGTCGTAGAGCCCGCCCAGGTGCACGCTCGGGTAGAGCGCGTCGAAGAGCACCTTCGTGTCGCTGATGTACTCCACCTCCGCGCGCGTGCCGCCCACCACGCCGCTCGCGAGGAACGCGCCGTCGTATTGCTGCGGGAACTTCTCGGTCAGCTGCATGCCGACGATGCCACCGAGCGAGAGGCCGAACAGGAACACGCGCTCAGGATTCGCCACGCGCGAGACGAACAGCGAGCGCAGCTGGTGCGTCTGCCGCATCGCCTCGGGCACGGCGTAGCCGTTCTCCGAGAAGCTCGATGCCGCCACGGCGAAGCCGGCCCCGAGCAGCTTGTCGCGGATGGCGCCGTTGTTGGGGAGCGAGATCGGCGAGCCCGGTGTGGTGTAGCCGTGCATGTAGAGCACGAGATCGCCGTTCCAGTTTGCCGGCTTGTCGAGCGAGTAGAGCGCGCCCGGGCCGATCTCGCCCTCGAGGTGCACGGCCTCGGACGACGCGACCAGCTGGCGCACGGCCGTCGCGCCGGTCGCGTGCGAGACCGGTGCGGTGGGCGAATGCCGGCCACAGCTCGTGACGAGCAGCAGCAGCGCGGAGACTGCTGCGAAGCGTAGGCATGAACTGGTGCGGATGCGGGCGCTCGCGGTGCGGGCGCGACTGCTGGCGGCCATGACTGCCTCCCGGCGGGAACCAGGAGGCCGGCCTCACCCAGTTGGGAAGGCGGCCTCACGGTGGGGGTGAAGGCGCCTCGGGGGAGGTGAGCCTTCACCCTACTCCGTCGTAGCAGCGTTCACGTGTGACATTTGTGAACACTTGCAGGGAAACGCGGATGATTCAGAGCCGGTCGGTGATGACCGAGAGCTTAGCGACCGCGCATCGCTCGCGGCCCTGGCATCCGCCCCAGCAGCCGCAGGAGCCCGTCCAGGATGGTGAGCGGGTGCGGCGGGCAGCCGGGCACCCACAGGTCCACCGGGATGTCGGAGGGCACGCCATCGGCCACCTCGGGGCTGCCACGGAACGGGCCGCCCGAGATCGCGCAGGCTCCGACCGCGATGACGAGCTTCGGCTCCGGGGTCGCCTCGTACGTGCGATAGAGGGCGTCCCGCATGTTCGTGTTCACCGCACCGGTGACGACGAGGCCGTCCGCGTGCCGTGGCGAGGCGACGAACTGGATCCCGAACCGGGCCATGTCGAACACGACGTTCCCCAGCGCGACGAGCTCGGCCTCGCACCCGTTGCAGCTTCCCGCGGCCACGGAGCGCAGGCGGAGCGATCGGCCGAATAGCTGGCGCATCCGCTGATCGAGCGCGCCCGCGAGTTCGATCTCTCCGCGCTCCGTTCGCAAACCTTCTCGCGATCTCGAGGCCATGACGTGATCGGTCGTGAACTGGATCGCGCCCCGCGGGCAAGCGGCGGCCTCCTCGGGGGAGAACAGGCAGCCGCCCACGTCCAGGCTCGGTCGTCCGTCGGCGTCGATCTGCAACAGCTGTGACGGCATGGTCGCGCCACACTTCGCACAGTCCGCGCAGCGGCTCCGATCGAGCGCCGGCCGGCCGCGGAAGCGCTCCGGAAGAGCGGGCTTCCCTCCGGGGAAGTCCGCGGTTCGCGTGCCCTGCTGGACCCGGGTGCGGATGAAATTGAGCATCAGAGGTCGTGCCCCGCGTAGGAGAGGTTGAAGCTCTTGTTGCAGAGCGGAAAGTCGGAGATCTGATTGCCGGGAAGCGCGACCTCGAGAGCGCCCCAGTTGTGGAACGACGGATCCACGACCTTGTATCGCCGGATCCCGCCCGCGTCGTTCGTCAGCACCACGTGGGCGATCTCACCGCGCCAGCCTTCGACCATGGCGACCACCAGCTCGGAGGGTTGAAGCGCCCCGGACTCCACCCGTATCGGCCCGCGAGGCAGGGCGCCGAGCTGCTCGATCACGAAGTCGATCGAGCGCTGGATCTCGAGCCAGCGCACCAGCGAACGAGCCAGCGCGTCGCCGGCCCACGCGGTCGCCACCGGAATGTGGGCGAACCGGAAGAGTCCGTACGGGTGATCGTGCCGGACGTCCCGCGGGACCTCGCAGGCTCGGGCGGCGGGGCCCACGATGCCCAGCGCGGTGCAGTGCTGGCGGCTGAGCACCCCGACGCCCTCGAGCCGGGCCTGGACCGAAGCATTGTCGAGCATCAGGGTCGCGACGGGCTCGAGTTCCTCGCGCAGCCGGACCAGCCGCTCCCCCATCTCGGTGGCGAGCCCGGGCGGGATGTCGAAAAGCGTGCCCCCGGGCCGGACCAGGCCGCGTCCATAGCGATTTCCGCTCAGCGTCATCAGCAGGTTCAGGCACTCGCCGCGCATCCGCCCGAAATAGGCCGCGGCGGGCTGGTAGGCGATGTCGCCGGCGATCGCGCCCAGGTCGCCGATGTGGTTCGCGAGCCGCTCCAGCTCGAGCGCGATTCCGCGGATGGCCTGCGCGCGCGGCGTCTTGTGAGCGCGAGCGAGGGCCTCGATGGCGCTGCAGTGGGCGCCGCCGTGTCCGATGACGCTGTCGCCAGCGATGGACTCGGCGATCAGGACAGAACGCCCGGCGTCGACCTGCTCGAGAAGCCGCTCGACTCCCCGATGCTGGTAGCCCAGCATGATCTCGAGCCGGAGGATCTCCTCACCGTGCGCCTGGAAGCGGAAGTGCCCGGGCTCGATGATGCCGGCATGCACCGGCCCCACCGCGACCTCGTGGATCTCGTCGCCCTCGAGCCTGGAGAAGGCGTACGCCTCCCGATCGAAGACGGCGGATCGCGATCGGGCGGCGTGGTCCGGCGGATGACGTCGGACCGGTTTGAGATCGGGGTGTCCGCGCGGCTCGATCGCGCACTGCTCCGCGATCTCGCGCTCGAAGTAGTGCACCTCGGGGCAGTCCGGCGACAGTGCTGGATAGCTCTCCTCGACCATCGCGCTCGTCGCGCCCAGCTCGCCTCGTTCGTCCTGCGCCAGGACGGCGAGCAGCCGCGACGCGCCGGCCCGCTCCGGCAGGCCGAAGAAGGCGACGACACGCCACCCCGCATGAACGGCCGTGACCACGCTGTCACGGAAGCTCGGGAGCGACTCCACGGGCACGCTCGCCCACGGAATGGCGCGCCGGTTGCGCAGGCCGAGCGCATCGAAGCCGCTCACGGTGTGCCTCCCCCGAGCGCGCCCGCCGCCCGGGCAAGAGTGTCCTGGAGCACGGGGGGAATGTAGAGGCCCAGGATCAGCACGAGGCCGCCCAGGACCAGCGGACCCGCCACGAGCGGGAACGGCTCGGCCACGGGGCCAGCCCCAGCCTCGGGCGTGCCGTAGACGACTCCGAGGATCAGGCGCGCCATGCCCACGAACACGATCGCGAGCAGCAGCAGCATGACGATCGCCAGCCAGGTCAGGCCGGCGTGGAATGCGGCGCCGAGGATCGTGAATTCGCTCACGAAGAGCCCGAAGGGCGGAGAGCCGGTCACCGCGAACAGGCCGGCTATCAGCAGGATCCCGGTCAAGGGAGCGCGGCGCAGTACTCCGCGCGTCGCCGATGCCTCGGAGGTTCCCGAGAGGAGCACGACATTCCCGACCGCCAGGAATATCGAGCCCTTGATCAGCCCGTTGTTGAGCAGGTGGAGCGCCGCGCCGTAGGCGCCCGCGCCGCCGATCCCGAGCGCGATGGCGAGGATGCCCATGTGCTCCACGCTCGAATACGCGAGGAGGCGCTTGAGGTCGGTCTGGCCGATCATGAAGCCGGCGCTGAGGACGAGCGAGGCGATGCCCAGCGCGAACAGCGGCGGCCGGATGAAGGCGGCTTGATGTGCCGCCGCCATCACCTCGACCGTGCGCGCCAGGCCGAGGAACGCGCAACTGGTGAGCGCGCCGGCCATCAGTGCGGCGACCGGGCTCGGGGCTTCACCATAGGTGTCGGGCTTCCACGAGTGGAGCGGGGCGAGTCCCATCTTGGTGCCGTACCCGACCAGCAGGAACACGAACGCCGCGCGCAGCAGGCCGGGGCGCAGAGTCGCGGCGTTCTGGACCAGGTCCCCGAGGATGAGTGGCCGGCCCTCGACCTGGGCCGCGGCGAGGAAGAACGTTCCGAACAACGCCAGCGCGATACCGACGGAGGACAGGACCAGGTACTTCCAGACCGCCTCGAGGGAGCGGCGATCGCGTCGGAAGAACACGAGGGGCGCGAGCGCCAGCGTCGTCGCTTCCATGCCGATCCAGACCAGGGCGAAATGATGCGCGAGTGCGACCAGGGTCGCCGCGGAGAGGAACGCGAGCAGGCAGCTGATGAACACCCGCGCGCCCTGGACTTTCGCGTGCTCGAGGAAGCGCAGGGAGTAGAGCGACACCGCGAGAAACACGAGGCTGACGACGGTCAGCACGACCAGTCCCAGCGCATCCACGCCCAGCCAGCCCTCCGGTGCGGACCGATCCTGCGTCCACCACAGCGAGGCCGTGCCCGCGACGTGGATCGCCGCGATCCCCAGGAGCAGCCTGGGTCGCCATCGCGCGGACGGCGAGAGCCAGGCCACCGCTCCGGTCGCGGCCGGGAGCAGGATCAGCGTCAGGAGCAGCATCAGTCCCGCAGCTCCGTCAGGCGCGCCGAATCGAGCGAGTCGAATTCGCGATTGATGTGGAACACCACGATCCCCATGATGAACACGCCCGCAAAGACGTCGAGCAGCACGCCGACTTCGACGAGGAACGGCACGCGCTCCGCCTGGCTCAATCCGAACACGTAAATGCCGTTCTCCAGGATCAAGTAGCCCACGACCTGGGTGAGCGCCTTGTTCCGGGTGGTGAGGACGAGCAGCCCGATGATCACCGTGGAGAGCGCGACCGGGATGAGCATTCCGCTCGGGGTGCCGGGCAGTTCGAGCCGGGGCGCGATGGCGAATGCCAACGCGACCGCCGCCGCTCCCAGGATCAGGGACGCGGTGAAACCGATCAGCGGCTCGATCTCGCGACGCACGGCGGCCTCGCGGATCGCGCGGGTCAGGAAGTGGGGCAGCACGATGGCCTTCACCAGCAGCGTTCCGATCGCCAATCCCACGATATGCAGCGAGGCGTGCGGATAGAGGGCGATCGGAAGCGCGGCGAGCAGTAGGCCCTGCATGGCCGCGGCCCGGATCATCGAGCTGAGCCGGGTCGTGCCAAGCACCCAGAAATTGGTGAGCACGACGAGGAGCAGCAGGACATCGTGAGACGGTTGCATCACGCTAGCTCACCTCAGGAGAAGGATGAGACCGAACCCAGCCGTGGCGGATGCTGCAACCAGCAGTTGCGGCACGTGGTTCATGCGGAGCCTTGCCATGACGGACTCGACGACTCCGACCGCCATCGCATAGACGACGAGGCCGATCAGCAGCAGTCCGAGCGCCATCGGTGCCGAAACCATCGCGCCCGCAACGAACACTCTCACGACCAGGCTCCCGAACAGCGCCATCTTGAGAGCGCTGGCGTAGAGGATGAGCGCCAGGTCCGGGCCGGAGTGATCGAGCACCATGACCTCGTGCACCATGGTGAGTTCGAGATGCGTCAGCGGGTCGTCGATGGGGACCCGGTTCGTCTCGGCGAGCGAGACGATGAACAGGCTCGCTGCACCGAGCAGCAGCGAGGGCGCCGTCGCGAGCCACGTGTGGGCGAGGGGCTGCCCGAGCATGTCCTGCAGCCGAAGGTCGCCCGTCGCCACCACGAACACGGTGAAGCAGAGGAACAGCGCCGGCTCCGCGAACACGGCGAACGTGACCTCGCGGCTCGCCCCCATGCCCTCGAAGCTCGAGCCCGTGTCCAGGGCCGCGAGCACGAGCATGAAGCGGCCGAGCGCGAGCAGTCCTGCGAACGCGACGAGATCGCCGGTGAACCGGATCGGCGAGGTGGTGCCGTCGAGCGGCACGAGGCCCGCAGCCAGGAGCGCCGTGCACACCAACACGACGGGTCCGAGCCGGAACAGGATCGTCGTCGTCGGACTGTAGACGACGCCCTTCCGCCACGATTTCCCGAGATCTGCGTAGAGCTGCAGCATGGGAGCGCCACGCCGGCCGGTGAGCGCGGACTTGACGCGATTGGCGATGCCCGGCAGTGCGGGGGCAAGAAGCAGCACCGCCAGCAGACCGAGGACCGGCGTGAACGTCATGGCAGCCCCGCGAACTGGAGGTAGAGGAGCAGCCCGAGCAGGCAGAGGATGGCGTAGAGGAGGTACCACCTCATGGCGCCGGCCTGCAGCGGACGGAGCCGGACCGCCGCCGCCACGACCCGGCTCCAGAGCGGGCGGGCGAGCAGATCGAGGATCGGCTCGATCGCCCGGGTGTGAAACGAGGCGCGCGTCCGCACCTGTTGGATCCCGGACATGGGGCCGAACGCCGCCAGCAATGGACTCGCATAAGACGACGCCGTGTACTGCATGCGGCCGGTCGCGCGCGTGTACGCGCAACCCCATGTTGCGGAGGAACGCTGCGGTCGCCGCGCGAGCGTCCATTGCCGGGCGGACCAGCCGAGTCCGATGAGCAGGAGCAGCACCGCCGCGAGCGCCGAGAGCGGAAGCGCGCTGCCCAGCGACCCCAGCGCGGCGCCCCCCTCGGGCTGAGGAAGGATGAGCCCCGCGATCCGCGCGACGGGAGGAGCGATCCACCCCGGCGCGACGCCGATCACGATGCAGCAGGCGGCGAGGACGGCCTGTGGGGCGATGAGCGCCGATTCCGCCGGCGCGCGGTGCCCGGCGCTCGGGTCGCGCGGTGTCCCGAGAAAGACGACTCCGAAGAGCTTGCTGAAGCAGGCGAGCGCCAGCGCGCCCGTGAGCGCGAGCCCCGCCGCCACGACCACGGCGACGCGAAGGCCACCGCTCGCGAGACCTGCACCGAGCAGGCCACGGAAGATCAACCATTCGCTCACGAAACCATTGAGCGGCGGCAGGCCGACGATGGCGATGGACCCGACCAGGAATGCCAGTGCGGTGCGCGGAATGCGGCGCCCGAGCCCGCCGAGACGATCGATCTCCCGGTGCCCGGTCTCGCGCACGACCACGCCCGCTCCGAGGAACAACAGGCTCTTGAACAGCGCGTGATTGAGCGTGTGGAGCAACGCGCCGGCGACTCCGATCAGCGCGATGGTGGGCTGGTGATAGGCGGTGCCGAGCGCCCCGAGGCCCAGCCCCATCAGGATGATGCCGATGTTCTCCACGCTGTGGTAGGCGAGGAGCCGCTTGAGATCGTGCTGCGCGAGCGCCCAGAGCACACCCAGCACCGACGATGCGAGGCCCATGAGCAGGACGATCCAGCCCCACCAGGCGGGCGGCGGCCCGAGCAGGGCGAGCATCCGGCACAGTCCATAGATGCCGACCTTGAGCATGATCCCGGAGAGCAACGCTGAGACGTGGGAGGGCGCCGCGGCGTGCGCGCCGGGCAACCAGAAGTGGAAGGGGAATGCGCCGGCCTTGATCCCGAAACCGACCAGGCCCAGGGTCAGTACCAGGCCCGTCGCGACCGGTCCGATCGACGCGGACCGAGCGAGCTGGGCGAAACGCCAGTCCGCATGGCCTCCCTGCCAAACTGCGAACATGCCGATCAGCGCGAGCGTGCAGGCGTGCGTGAGCACGAGGTACACCATCCCCGCGTCCCAGGTGTCGCGCTTCTCGTGCTCGAAGATCACGAGGAGCCACGCCGCCACGGCCATGACCTCCCAGCTCGCGAGGAACGCGACGATCGTGCGCGCCGTCACGACACCCGACAGCGCCACGAGCAGCACGGCGAGAACCAGGTGCGCGAGCCCCACCCGCCGATGCCCACGCTCGGGCCCGAGATAGGGGACGCCGTAGGCAACGATCGTGGCGCCGACCCCCAGCACGATCGGCAGGAACCATGCGGACAGCAGGTCGATGCCGAACAGCGCGTCGGGGCCGGCGGGTATCGAATCCACCGGGCCACCGACTCCGCCTCCACCGCCGAACAACAGTGAGAGGGCCGGAGCCAACGCCAGGAGACAGCCCGCAACCGCGATCCATTGGAAGACGCGGTCGGCGAGGACGGGACGGCGATCGAGACCGTACGCGGCGAGGCCTCCCAGCAGGATCAGGCCAAGGCCCGAGGCGAACGGGATCACGAAAGCCCTCCCGTCGCCGCGACGAGCAGGTAGCCGAGCAGCAGGAGCACCGTCCAGATGATGTATTGAAGGTAGGTCGTGACGCGGCCGCGCTGCAGCGGGCGGACCGTGAGCGCCAACGCCTGGAGCCGGCCCCACAGTCGCGCGACACCTCGCGTGCCCCGGTCGCCAGGGCTCGTCCCGTCCCGATCGGCAATGCGCAGGCGACCCCTGCTCCCGGACAGCGGCATGGCGGTGAGGATCGGTGCCGCGAAGGACGAAGCGGTGTATTGCATGCGAGGCGTCGGCGCGGGCCAGGCGCAGCCCCACGTCGCGGCCGAGCGATGCTTCGCTCGTGCGAACAGGGCCCGGCGCAATGCCCACGCGACGGCCACCACGACGAGCAGCAGCGCTCCGAGCAGCCCGAAGCGGGTGGCCGACGAGATCAACCCCGGAATGGTGCCGCCCGGGTCCGGCACACCGCTGACGAGCCCCGCCACGCGCAGCGCAAAGGTGACGGCGATCGCCGGCGCCAGGCCGATCGACAGGCAGAGCACCGCGAGCAACCCCATGGGCGGGGTCAGCCACGCGTCGGCATTCTGCGGATCGTCCGCCACTCGGGCCCTCGGCTGGCCGAGGAACGCAGCTCCCCCCAGGCGCACGAAACACGCGAGCGACAGCGCGCCGACGAGCCCGATAGCCGCCGCCCCGAGGCTCGTCCACCGAAGCGGCCCGCCAGCGAGTCCGGCGCCCAGGAACCCGCGCACCAGCGTCCATTCGCCGACGAAGCCGTTGAGCGGCGGCAGCCCGGCGATCGCGATGCAGCCCGTCATGAACGCCAGCGCGGTCCGCGGCATGCGACGCGCGAGCCCGCCGAGATGATCGATCGCGCGCGTGTCCGTTCCGCGCACGATCGCACCCGCCCCGAGGAACAACAGACTCTTGAACAACGCGTGGTTGAGCGCATGGAGGAGCGCCGCCGCATAACCGAGCTGGGCCACCGCAGGGTGTCGATACGTCGTGCCCAGCGTGCCGAGCCCGAGTCCGAGCACGACGATTCCGACGTTTTCGACGCTGCTGTATGCCAGCGCGCGCTTGATGTCGCGCTGCGAGAGCGCCCACAACACGCCCAGGACGGCCGACGCCAGCCCGAGCCCGAGCAGTGTCCAACCCCACCAGGCCGGGGGCGGCCCGACGAGGGCGATCACACGGAGCAGGCCGTAGATCCCCATCTTGAGCATGACCCCGGAGAGCAGCGCCGAGACGTGCGAGGGGGCCGCGGCGTGAGCACCGGGGAGCCAGAAGTGAAACGGAAACACTCCGGCCTTGATGCCGAAGCCGAACAACGCCAGCAGCAGGATCCCCGCGCCGGCCCAGGGCAGGCTGCGGCCCTGCGCGGCGAGGTCCGTGAACGTGAAACTCGTGGCCGAACCTCCCCACGCCAGGAACATCACCAGCAGGCCGAGCGTTCCCAGATGCGTCAGCACGAGGTAGAGGAGTCCGGCGCGTCGGACTTCGTCGCGATCGTGCTCGAACATGATGAGGAAGTAGGCACTCACGGCCATGGCTTCCCACGTGAGCAGGAACAGCACCGCCGAGCGGGCGAGGAGCACGCCGATCATCCCCGCGAGCAGGATCGCCCACGCCGCGTGGACCGTGGCGACGGAACCGTGTGCCCGCTCGCGCCGCATGTAGGTCACGCCGAACACCGTCGTGACGCCACCGACGATCGCGAGCAGGAGGAGGAACCACGCCGAGAGAACGTCCATCTCCATGACCCACGCACCGCCGGGAAGGGTCGGCTGCCACGCGAACGCCGGGCACGGGATTCCCGACAACGTCCGCAGCGCCGCGATCCCGCACGCACCGCATCCGCCGACCACGGCAATGGCGAACGCTCCATCGGCGATGACCGCCCGCCGGCCGGGGATCATCGCGGCCGCGGCTCCCAGCAGAATGAGCAGCGCCCCTACGCCGACGAGGATCACGCCGATCCCACGGTCGGGAGCGGCCGCGGCGCTCGCGCATGCGCGTCGCGAGGCGCGCTCACTTCACCGCCCGCCGCGTCGCCGGTCGCTCGGCCCCGAGTCGGTCCAGGTCGTCGATGCGCTCGAGCAGGGCCACGTCCGCGGCTCGCTTCTTCAGCAGCTCGCGCAGGCCACGATCGCGCAGGGCGTATCCCAGCTGGGCGAGCATCCTCAGGTGCGCCGGGATGCTCGGGCTGATGACCATGAACACCGCATGGACGGGCTTGTGGTCGATGGAATCGAAGTCCACCGGATGGTGCAGCAAGAATAGGGAGATCTGCGGCTCGTTGACGTGCAGCAGGATCGGGTTGCGCACGTGGGGAATCGCGATGCCGTCGCCGACGCCGGTGGACCCCATCGCTTCGCGGGCCTCGAGAATCGCCAGGAGGTGGCTCCGATCGATCTCGCCCGGCAATCGAAGTCGGGCGACGATGTTGGCGAGCGTGGCGCGCTTGTCGGGACCCTCGAGGTCACGGTGGATCCCGCCCGCGCGCAGCAATTGCCCGAGGGCCGGGACCTCTTCCGGCGTGCGCCGCGCTTCATCGAGCAGGCTTCTCGACACCGGGATCCCCCGCGCCACGGCCCACTCCCAGACCTCGATCGCGTTGAGGTGGAGGCGTTCGGTCACCCGGTGCACGGGCAGGTCGCGCTCGGCGATCCAGCGCCGAACCGTCGCCTCATCCACGTCGAAGTAAGTCGCCGCCTCCCGCACCGTGATCTGCATCCCGCGTCACCCTCGCGTTTCGTCGGACCTGAGCCTTCTCAACAATGACATGTGTTCCTTGAGGTGAGTCCGGGAGTAGTCCCGCATGAGATCGAGAACCTTGAACAGCACGCGATCCCGCACGGAATAGAAGACCTGGTTCCCCACCTTGCGATTCACGACCAGCCCACGCAGGCGCAGGGTCGTCAGGTGCTGGGAGATGTTCGCCTGGCCGCGCTCGATCCCGGCCAGGATCTCGTTCACGCTCAGCTCTCCGCCACGCAGCGCTTCCAGGATCTGGAGTCGCGTGGGGTGAGCAAGCGCTTGAAAGATGCTCGCCTTGAACTGGCGGGTTTGGCTCACGCATCGGAGAATATTCGACGTTACGAAGATTCGCAATCCGCGCTCGATGCCGGCGCCGCGCTCCTCGACGGGCTCAGCGCGTCGTGCCGGCGCGCCCGCGGGCGGCCCTCAGCTCCTCGTCTCGGCGCGCGGTCAGCGGGCCGCCGCCGCGTGCTGGTGGCCGGACCTGCACGTGGCGGCGTGCTTCTCGATGCAGCGGATGGCGAGCGCCGTCCACCCGGTCTGGTGCGACGCGCCGAGCCCGCGGCCGGTGTCGCCGTGGAAGTACTCGTGGAACAACGCCAGGTCTCGCCAGTGCGGATCGCGTGCGTAGCGCGGGTCGTCGCCATGGCAGGGCCGGCGACCGCTCGCGTCGGGAAGGAAGATCGAGGCGAGCCGCCCGGCCAGCTCGTGTGCGGCCTCGCGCAGGTTCACTCGCCGGCCGGAGCCGGCGGGGATCTCGACGGTGAGCGTGTCGCCGTAGAAGTGGTGGTAGCGCTCGAGCGCCTCGATCAGCAGGTAGTTGATCGGGAACCACACCGGGCCGCGCCAGTTGGAGTTGCCGCCGAAGAGCCCGGTGTCGGACTCGGCCGGCGTGTAGCGCACGACCTGGTCTTCGAGACCCTTGGCTTGGAACACGAACGGCTGGTCCCGGTAGGCCGCGGACAGCGCGCGCACGCCGTGCGGGCTCAGGAACTCGCGCTCGTCGAAGACCACGCGCAGCACGCGCTCGAGCCGCTCGCGCGAGGCGATCGCGAGCATGCGGTGGTGCGTATGGCCGGGCGGCCCCTCCTCCATGTAGCCGATGTTGCGAGCCTGTGCGGGGAGGTTGCGGACGAACCACTCGAGCCGCTTCCTCACGCCCGGGAGCCGGTCCAGGTCGCGCTGCTCGATGACCTCGCAGGCGAACAGCGGGATCAATCCCACGCCCGAGCGCAGCCGCATCGGGATCTGCTCGCCGTCGACGTGGATCTCGTCGTAGTAGAAGCCGTCCGCTTCGTCCCAGAGCCCGTCGCCGCCGAGCGTGTTCATGGCCTCGGCGATGGCGACGAAGTGCTCGAGGAACTTGCTCGCCACGTCTTCGTAGGCGGGGTCGGCGACCGCCAGCTCGATGGCCATGGCGAGCATGGTCGAGCAGTAGAACGCCATCCACGCCGTGGCGTCGGCCTGCTCCAGGTGGCCGCCGGTGGGGAGTGGCTTCGAGCGATCGAAGACGCCGATGTTGTCGAGCCCCAGGAACCCGCCGGAGAAGATGTTCATCCCGTCGGGATCCTTGCGGTTCACCCACCAGGTGAAGTTGATGAGCAGCTTCTGGAACGCTCTCTCGAGGAACAGCCGGTCGCGCTGGCCCTTCCGGGCAGTGAGCTTGTAGACGCGCCACACCGCCCACGCGTGCACCGGCGGGTTCACGTCGCCGAGATCCCATTCGTAGGCCGGGAGCTGGCCGTTCGGGTGCGTGTACCACTCGCGCAGGAACAGCAGCAGCTGCGATTTCGCGAACTCGGGGTCGATCTTCGCGAACGGCAGCATGTGGAACGCCGAGTCCCATGCCGCGAACCACGGGTACTCCCAGGTGTCGGGCATGGAGAGGACGTCGCGCGTGTAGAGGTGCGTCCACTCCGCGTTGCGTCCGTTGCGACGCGCCGCCGGGGGCGGCGGCTGCGCGGGGTCGCCCTCCAGCCAGTGCTTCACGATATAGTGGTAGAACTGCTTGCTCCACAAGAGCCCCGCGTACGCCTGCCGCGACACCGCGCGCTCCTCGGGCGTCAGCGCCGCGCCGTGCACGGTGTCGAAGAACTCGTCCGCCTCGCGGAGGCGCGTCGCGAAGGTGCGCTCGAACGCCTCGCCGAACGGCTCGCCCGGCTCCGCGGCGGCGCGCAGGCGCATCCGCAGCGTGCGGCTCTCGCCGGCGGGAACGCCCAGGCGATACCACGCCGCGGCGCGCGTGCCCTCTCGCCCGGGGTTCACCGCATCCATCCGGCCGCGCACGACGACGTCGTGGAACGCATCCTTCACGTAGGGTGACGGGTTCGGAGAATCGAACAGCCGTTCGGCGTTGGTCTCGTTCTCGGTGAAGAGCCAGCGCGGGGCGCCGCCGGGCTCGGCGAGCAGTTCGAACTCGCCGAGCGACTCGTGCTTCGCCGACACGCCCCCTGCGCCCTCGCGGATGCTCGGCCGCGGCCAGTAGCCCTCGCCCGTCCGTCCCCAGCTCCACGTGTTCCGGAACCACAGCGTGGGCAGCAGGTGCAGCTCGGCCGCGTCGTCCCCCCGATTGGCGATGGTGATGCGTATGAGAATGTCCTCGGGCGAGGCCTTGGCGTACTCGACGGTCACGTCCCAGTAGCGGCCGTCGTCGAACACGCCGGTATCGGCCAGCTCGAACTCGGGCTCGCTCGCGCCGCGGCGATGGTTCTCCTCGATCAGCCTCGCGTACGGGAACTCCGTCTGCGGGTACTTGTAGAGCGCCTTCATGTACGAGTGCGTGGGCGTGGAATCGAGGTAGTGGTAGACCTCCTTCACGTCCTCGCCGTGATTGCCCTCGTGCCCGGTGAGGCCGAACAGGCGCTCCTTCAAGATCGGGTCGCGCCCGTTCCACAGCGCCAGCGCGAAGCAGAGCCGGCCCTCGCGGTCGGTGACCCCGAGGATGCCGTCCTCGCCCCACCGGTAGGCGCGGCTCGGGGCGTGCTCGCGCGTGAACGACTCCCAGGGCGTGCCCTTCTCGGAGTAGTCCTCGCGCACGGTGCCCCACTGGCGCTCGGCGAGGTACGGCCCCCAGCGCTTCCAGTTCTTCTCGCGCCGGGCATCCTCGTCGAGCCGCTGTCGTTCCGCGATCGCCATTCCCCGGAGAGTACGCCTTCGACGCGCGGCACGTGCGCGTGCCGAGCCGGCTCGCCGTTCTTCCTTGACGCCGGCCGCGCGCTCCTCCCATGCTGCGCGCCATGCTCAACTGGATTTGGGCTGCGTTCTTCCTCATCGCGTTCATCGTCGCGATCTGGCAGGCCGCGGTGGGCGGGAAGCCCGATGTGCTGAAGGACGTGGTCACGTCGCTTTTCGATTCGTCGAAGACCGCGTTCGAGATCTCGATCGGCCTGACCGGCGTGATGAGCCTGTGGCTGGGGCTCATGAAGATCGCCGAGAAGGGCGGCGTCACCGAGTTCATCGCCTGGGCCGTGGGCCCGCTCTTCCGCCGCCTCTTCCCCGGCATCCCCGCCGGGCACCCCGCGAGCGGCGCCATCGTGATGAACCGCTCGGCGAACATGCTCGGCCTGGACAACGCCGCCACGCCGCTCGGGTTGAAGGCGATGAAGGAGCTGCAGAGCCTCAATCCCGAGCCCGAGCGCGCCACCGACGAGATGGTGTTGTTCATGGTGATGAACGCGTCGTCGGTGACGCTCGTCCCCATCTCGATCATGACGTTCCGCGCCCAGCTCGGCGCCGCGAACCCGGCCGACGTGTTCGTGCCCATCCTGATCGCCACGTTCATCAGCGACCTCTCGGGCCTGCTGCTCGTGGCCGCGATCCAGAAGCTCAACATCTGGAACCGTGTCGTGCTCGGGTGGCTGGGGACGCTCACCGCGGTCGTGGCCGGGCTCGTCTGGTACTTCTCCCGACTGCCGCAGGACCAGGTGGCGACGCAGTCCGCGGTGCTCGCGAACGCCATCCTCATCGTGCTCGTCGGATCGTTCCTGGTGATGGGGATGCGGAAGAAGCTCCCCGTCTACGAGACGTTCATCGAGGGCGCGAAGGAGGGCTTCACGGTCGCGATCGGCATCGTGCCCTACCTGGTGGCGATGCTCGTGGCCGTCGGCGTGCTGCGCGCGAGCGGCGCGCTGGAGGCGTTCTTGGGTGGCATCAAGGCCGTGGTCGGCCAGCTCCACATGGACACCCGCTGGGTGGACGCCATGCCCACCGCGCTCATCAAGCCGCTCTCGGGCGGTGGCGCGCGCGGGATGATGGTGGACACGATGAAGGCGATGGGCGCGGATTCGTTCGCCGGGCGGCTGTCGTGCGTCATCCAGGGCAGCACCGAGACCACGTTCTACGTGCTCGCCGTGTATTTCGGCTCCGTGGGCGTGAAGAAGACGCGGCACGCGCTCGGCTGCGCGCTGTTCGCGGAGGCGGTCGGCGTGCTCGCCGCGATCGGGGTGACCTACCTGTTCTTCGGGTAGCGGCCGCTCGAGCGCCAGCGATGAACGTCGATTCGCGGATCGTCCGCCGTGCAGGTCACGGTCTCGTTTCGGTCGCCTTCTCCCGTGGCCCGAACCGCATCGCGGAACGCGCTCTTGCCTTCGCGGCTTCGACCTCGCGGTCGCGCGGCGGGGCGTTCGTCACCAGCGAGTCGAGCAGCTCGCGCGCCACGCGCGTGACCTCGTCGACGGCATGCTCGAACGCCGCCTCGTTCGTCTTGGACGGTTTCGTGAAGCCGCTCAGCTTGCGCACGAACTGGAGCGCGGACGCACGCACCTCGTCGTTGGTGGCCGGCGGGCTGAAGTTGTGGAGCGTCTTGATGTTCCGGCACATCGAACCTGCCTCCTCTTCCCATCTCTCGATCAGCGCTTCCGACGATGCTTGGGCGCCGGCTTGGCGCTATGCCTGGCCGCGAGATCCGCGAGCAGGCCGGCGTTGAGCGCCTGCCCGGTCCCCGTGGAGTCCATGAGCCAGAGCTTCGAGTCTCCCGCGGCGGACTCGAGCACCACCCGGGGCTTCTCGTTGATCGCCATCCCCACGCTCCCCGGCGTCACCTGGAGGTTACCGCCGTTGCGGTCCCAGAGCATCAGCTGGGAACCTGTGCTCAGCGTGCGAATGCCGAAGCTGAACGGCCCCGGTCCCGTGTGTCCGCTCCACTGGTCCCCCGGTTGGGGGTCGCGGAACATCACCAGCTGCGCACCGCCGTTCGGCAGTGACTCGAGCACACCGCGCGCGGATCCCTGCGCGTCGCGCACCACGAAGTGCTGCGCCTCGATCGTCTCCCGGCTCGCGCTCGACGGCAGGTTGCGGACCACCCACCACGCCGCGCCCGCCATCGCCAGCGCGACGAGGATGCTGCCGGTCCACATCGCGCGCCGCGCGCCGCGAAGCGCGCGCTCGGCGGCCTCGAGCCTCAGCGTGAGCCCTTCCAGCGTATGACCGTCCATGTCATCCCCCGTCGGACTACTGCTTGATCTCCCGACCCATGCCGCGCCGGAGCATCGCGATCTGGCCGGCGTGATAGAGCTGGTGCTGCATCTGGCCGTGGATGAGCACGTTCCACGACGTCTTGGTGCCGGGCCGGATGCGGCCGAGCTGCGACTCGGGGAACTTCGCCACTGCGGCGCGGAACTTCCGCTGCGAAGCCGCGAGCCGCGCGAGCGACTTCTTCCACGCCGCGGGTGTCGGTGACGGTGTCCTGGGGAAGTTCATGTCCGGCGTCACCTGCGGCGTCTTGCCCGCGAGCCGCTCGGCCACGATCGCGTTCCAGCTCCCGAGGTGGTCCACCAGCTCCCAGATCGTGTGCGCGCCCTTCACCACGCGCTTCGCCGCCATCGACGCGTCCACGCCGTCCAGCGTCTCGAGCAGCGCCGGCCCATGCCAGGCCTTGGCTCTGTAGGCGCGGTCCAGCAGCTCGAGCGTGCGCTTCTTCTCGGCCATCTTCCCTCTCCTCTCGTCAGCGTTTCGGGGGCTCGGTCAGCTTGCTCAGGCTCTCGAGCTGCTTCAACCGGCGATCGGCCGCGAGCCGGCGGCGTTCGGCGGCGTCGCGGACCCGCTCCGCGGCCGTGCGCTGCGCGTCCAGCATGTCATGGAGCAGCAGCCGGTACTGGGCGATCGTCGCATCGGGCGGGCGCTTCCCGGTCGAGAGCTGCGCATGCCGGGTCGACACGGTCAGCTCCAGCTCGAGCGCGTGGATGTACGCCGCGGCGGCGACGCGGTCGGCGTCCATGCGGTCGGCTTCGGCCCGGATCGCATCGCGCATCTGCGTCAGGTAGTCGAGCTCCTTCGTCTGCCGCTTGTACGCGGCATCCAGCTCGCCCGTCGCCACGTTGTCCTGTGCCTTGCGCGCCACGTCGTAGCGCACGCGGTTGCTCTGGAGCTCCTCGCGCATGATGCGGGCGCGGCCGTCGGCGTCGGCGGCGAGCCGGCGCGTGCCGTCCACCATCGTCGCCGCGGCGCGGTCGCTGGCGCGCGCGTCGTCCAGCTGGTGTTGGACCTCGGCCGCGCCGCGCGGCACGTAGACAGCGAGCAGCTCGCCCATCTCGCCACCGCGCAGGAACGATTCCGCCTGGCCGACGATGGCCGCACGCCCGGACGTGTCCGCGGACGCCTGGGCCCGGGCCTCGCGGGGGGCGGTCACGACAGCCAAGGTCCACAGGGCCGCGAGAACGATTCCGACACGCATCATGCGAGCCTCCGGGTGGGATCCCCGCGCGCCTCCGTGCGCGGATCGGTCCCGGAACGTACCCCGGGAGCGGTGGCGTTCGCTACGCGCCCCGGTCCGGCCCCGTTCGGTCAGCAATGCGGGTCCACGCAAAGGTTGACAAGAGCCTTGCCCGGAAATCGAGTTCCCGGCAGGACCATCGACGTCAGAATTGGTGGAGCCGCGGGAGCCGCAGCGGCCCGATCCCCCGAGGCTTCAGGGCCGCAGGAAGAACGAAGGCAAGCCATGAGCCGTCGTATTTTGTTCGCGGTCGCCGTTTTCCTGGCGACGCTGCTGTCACCTGCCGGCGTGCGCGCGTTCGGCGTCCACGACGTCATCAAGCTGCACCAGCAGCAGGTGAGCGATTCGCTGATCGTGCTCGCCATCCACAACAGTCACCAGGTGATCCACGTCAGCTCGGACGACTTCCGGAACCTGAAGCAGGCCGGCGTCTCCGACCAGGTGATGAGCGCGCTGCTGCGCACGGAGCAGGTGGGCTTCGAGAAGAACGCCGCGAACCACGCCGGCGTGAACCCGTACGGATGGGCTTACTATCCCTACGGTCCGTATCTCTACCCGCGCTCGAGCTTCGTATTCGGGTTCACGTACGGCTACGGCGGTTACCGCTGGCCGGTGTACCGGCCGTACGCGGGACTGCATTATCGGTACCCGTTCCGGCGCTGGTGAGTCGCGCCGGCGCCGGGCCCGCGTCGGTGGGTCGCGGGCAGTGTCCGCCGGCTCGCCCCCGCGCCATCCAGGCGGCCCTGTCGGAATTCCGCATACATGCCGCTCGGGCTGATGTAGTGTCGCGCCTGCCCGTGCGCTGACTGCCGCCTGCCAGCGGCTTCCCCCTCGTGCGGCGAGCGCTGTCGTCGCTCGCCGCGTGCGTCACC
>Ga0207670_10000275_pt1 | contig 31956 bp, 27 predicted proteins | sample KBSS23HmetaG_FD_184339 | JGI IMG/M metagenome (GOLD analysis project Ga0207670, IMG submission 184339) | Switchgrass rhizosphere microbial communities from Kellogg Biological Station, Michigan, USA - KBS S2-3H metaG (SPAdes) (version 2) | ecosystem: Host-associated > Plants > Roots >... | reverse complement strand
CCGCGAGTCTTGGCACTCGTTCGTTGCTCGTCGTTCCGGTGATGCTTGGCAGTGACGTGCTCGGGCTGGTTGGCCTGCACACGACACGCGAGCCGCGCGAATGGCTCGACGATGAAGTCTCGTTTCTGCAATCGATCGCCGGGCAGATCGCGATCGGATATCAATACACGCGTCTCTACACCGATAAGGAACGTGAAGCCGAGACGAAGCGGGCGCTGTTATCGATCGCGAATGCGTTGAACGCGCGGTCGGATTTTCGCGAGGTGTCGTCGCTCGTGCTGGAGCGCGCTGTGGCGCTGGTCGGCGCTGACTATTCGGCGCTTGGCGTGCTCGATCCGGCGGGCAGTCGCATCAGTCTCGCCGCATTCAAAGCCGCGCCGGAAGCGGCGGCTATCGAGTCTGTGCAGGGATTGTTGGACGCACACGGGAAGTCGCTGGATGTGACCGCGTTTCCCGCGATGGTGGAAGTGCTCGCGCAAGGCAAGACGCTGCGTCTGCTCGAAACAGATCTGCCGCTTCCGATCAGGCTTTTGTTCAACTCAATACTCGGTGGTCGCGCAGCGCTCGTGGCGCCGGTCAGAGTTGGTGGGCATACGTTTGGCCTTCTCGGACTGGTTTGGAGCCAGGCGCGCGAAGGATTTGAAGATCACGAAGTCGCGCTCGTTGAAGGCATCGCGGACCAGATCGGCACGGCGCTGGAGCGCGATCAGTTGTCGGCGGAAATCATGCACCTGCGTAGCGCGCTGCATGAACGTTACGGCGAGGAACGCATCATCGGCCAAACGCCCGCGATACGTCGCGCCATCGAGCTGGCATTGAGCGTCGCTGACACGCAAACCACAGTCTTGATCGAGGGCGAGTCAGGAACAGGTAAAGAGCTGTTGGCTAACCTGATCCATTTCAACTCCGGTCGCGAAGATCAGCCGTACGTGAAACTAAACTGCGGTGCGATTCCGGAAACGCTGCTGGAGTCGGAGCTTTTTGGTCACGAGAAAGGCGCGTTTACTGACGCGCGTGCGCTGCGACGCGGGCGCTTTGAGGAAGCTGACGGCGGAACGTTATTTCTCGACGAAGTGGGCGAGATGAGTCCGTCGGCGCAGGTGAAACTGTTGCGCGTGCTGCAGGATGGCGAACTCACGCGCGTCGGCGGTAGTGAAGTGATCAAGACTGACGTTCGCGTGCTGGCGGCGTCAAATGTCGATCTGAAGCGTGCCGTCGAACTGGGCAGCTTCCGGCAGGATCTTTTTTACCGGCTTTCAGTCTTCCCGATTAAGTTGCCGTCGCTGCGCGAGCGTCCCGAAGATATTCATCCTCTAGTGATTCACTTCCTGGAGCACTACAAACAAAAGACGAACCGCTTCGTCTCGGGCATCTCGAAAGACGCGCTACAGGCCTTTATCACTTACGATTGGCCCGGCAACGTCCGTGAGCTCGAGAATGCGATCGAGCGTGCCGTGATCATCGCTTCCGGCCGCGCGATCGAGCTCGAAGACCTGCCCGAAGCGATCAGCAAGATCGCGCTCCAGGAACGCGACCGGATCAAGGTAGAACGGGCAAAGGCCGCGAGCGAAGGCCGCACGACAACCTTCGAGATTACCGTGCCCTCGTCAATGGAAGAGATCGAGCGCCAGGCCATCGAAGCCACCCTCGACTACACCGGCGGCGACAAATCTCACGCCGCCAAGGCCCTCGGCATCGGACGCAAGACGCTTTACCGGAAGCTCGAGCAATACAACGGGCAATCTTAACCACAAGACACAAAGGCACTAATTTGTTCAAAAAATTGTGACTTAGTGCCTTTGTGGTTAGAAATGGTTAGGATAAAGGTCTGCTGGACCTATTCTTGGCAAAACCTGCGCCTGCTGCTATAGTCCAACGCCGTAATATTCCCTCGTAATTTTTAATTAAACCAGCGGAGTAATAGGGCTTCGCTTTCAAAGAAAGGACCCAGAAAATGGGACACGACGATTATCGGAGAGATAGCGGAGACAATATCTCAACCAGATTAACTTACCTGCTCATCGGCGGCGGCATCGGGGCCATTCTCGCCCTGCTGTTTGCCCCCAAGTCAGGCCACGAATTGCGCGGTGACATCGCTGATGCCACCAGAAAGGGCATCGATCGTTCGCGCGAAGCAGCGCAGCAGTTGGGCGACCGGGCCGGCGAATATTACGAAGCTACGCGTGGTCGTGCATCTGAGCTTTATTCCCAGGCTGCTGAGAGAGTCGGTGAGGTTGCCCAAACCGCTCGCGACACGGCTTCACGCCAGGCCGGCACACTGACCGCCGCAATCGACGCTGGTAAGAAGGCTTACCAGGACGAGAAACGGAAAACCGAAATGTCGGGCCGCATCGATGCGTCTCCGAACTACGGTAATGAATCGACCAACTAGTTAAAATGATCCTCCCAGCACTGCTACAAATGAGCACTCGCGATCCGATGTTCTGGATCATGGTGATTATTGCCGCCTCGTTCATCCTGATTGCGATCGCGATGATCGCGATCGCGGTCTTCGTGAGCCGGGCGGTGAAGACAGTGAACCGGATGGAAGAAAAGATGGAGCCGCTCCTCGAACGTGTTACCGCGATGAGCGAACAAGGCAAACAGATGGCTGTGCAGGGAAAACTGATCGCGGAGCAGTTCACCGCGATCTCGGGACACCTGTCCACCGCTACCATGCACTTCTCCGAGTCGCTGGCGATGATCAAGAGTGAAGTCGGCGAAATACGTGCGCTGGTTAGTGATACTGCCGTCGAAGCTCGCGACAAAGTCGAGTTGGTGAGCCGGACGATCGATCGAACGCAAAAACAGGTGGCTTTAACTACCGACTTCATCCAGTCGCGGGTGATAGAGCCGGCGCGCGAGCTGGCCGCGATTATGGCGGGCTTCCGCCGCGGCCTCGAGGTTCTCGTAGCGCCAATGCCGAAGCCCATTAATCAAACCTACGGAGAGGATGAGATGTTCATCGGTTAACCGAAGCCATAGCGGCTCCACCGAACCCGAACCATCGCATCCATGATGGTTCGGGTTTTTGGTTTATAGGTCCTATATGACCTATAGGTCATATTTGTTAGTATTTACCACTTACGCTTATGTCTACCGAAACTCCTTTAGATCTGAAGAAGACCGTCAATCTGCCGAAGACCAACTTTTCGCAGAAAGCGAACCTGGCGCAGAACGAGCCCGCTCGCCTCGAAAAATGGGGCAAGCTCGACCTTTACCGCCTCATCCAGCAGACGAGGCAAGGTCGCCCGAAGTTCATTCTCCATGACGGCCCGCCTTACGCGAACGCCGACATCCACCTCGGCACCGCGATGAACAAAGTGCTCAAGGATTTCATCGTCAAATCGCGTTCGATGATGGGCTTCGACGCGCCGTACGTTCCCGGCTACGACTGTCACGGTCTGCCGATCGAGATACACGTCGAGCGCGCGCTCGAGAAAAAGGGCAAGAAGAAAAACGAGTTGAGCGTTGAGACTTTTCGTCGTATCTGTCGCGAGCACGCTGAGAACGCCTTGAAGAGCCAGACGCGTGATTTCAAACGACTCGGAATTCTCGGCGAGTGGGACAATCCTTACCTCACGATGTCGAACCACTACGAGGCTGAGACGGTGCGCATGTTCGCGCGCTTTATCGAACGTGGCTGGGTTTACAAAGGCGCGCGACCGGTTTACTGGTGTATCAAGGACCAGACGGCGCTCGCGGAAGCTGAGGTTGAATATCACCAGCACACGAGCCCGTCGGTATACGTGAAGTTTCCGCTGCAAAGCGATCCGGCGACGATCGATCCGGCACTCGCGGGTCGCAACGTGTTCGTTGTGATTTGGACCACGACGCCGTGGACGCTGCCCGCGAACCTCGGTATCGCAGTGCATCCTGATTATGAGTACTCCGCGTTTGAGCACGGCGATGAGGTTTATATCGTTGCGAGCGATCTCGTCGAAGCGGTCGCCGCGAAGTGCAATGTAGGTGAGACGCCGCCGAAGGTGCTGGCACGCTTTCCGGGCGCAAAACTGGATCGACTCGAAGCCCGGCACGCGTGGCTCGATCGCAGATCGCTGCTGATGGTTGGCGAGCACGTCACGCTTGGTGGTGAAGCAGACGCCGAGACCGAGCTCGACGTCAGTGAGTCAGAGAAGAAGGCAGACAGCAAAGCGGGGACTGGCTGTGTACACACGGCGCCTGGTCATGGTCACGACGACTTCGTGATCGGAAAGCGTTACGGTTTGGAGATCTATTGTCCGGTGGACAACGGCGGGCGCTTCACACCTGAAGTCGAGCACTTCGCGGGTCAGCGCGTGTTCGATGCGAATGACGGGATTGTCGAGTTTATGCGCGAGCGCGGCGTGCTGCTGTTCAGTGAGCAGTACGAGCACCGTTATCCGCATTGCTGGCGTTGCAAGAACCCGGTGATCTTCCGCGCCACGCCGCAGTGGTTCATCGCCATGGACCATGCACATCGCGACCTGGTCGAAAAGGATGAAGACGGTCGCGATCGAAGCAACTTCACGGACAACTTGCCTGAAACTCCGGCGGCATCGCTGCGGGCCTCGGCGCTCGCGGAGATTGAGCGCGTGAAATGGATTCCGGGTTGGGGCGTCGACCGCATGCGCAACATGCTGAAAGGGCGACCGGATTGGTGTGTCTCGCGTCAGCGTGTTTGGGGTGTAAACATTCCGGTTTTCTATTGCGCGAGCTGCCCCGAAGCGGTCGCAGATCCGGCCGTGATCGATCACGTCGCCGACATTTTCGAACGTGAATCGGGTGATGCGTGGTACACACACGAGGCTAAAGACCTGTTGCCTCCGGGTTACACGTGCAAGGGATGCGGCGCGCAGGAGTGGACCAAAGAGACTGACATTCTCGACGTTTGGTTCGACAGTGGTACGTCGTCCGTAGCGGTGTTGGAAAACCGCGAAGAGTTGCGCTGGCCCGCGGATGTTTACATCGAGGGCGGCGATCAGTTTCGCGGCTGGTTCAATTCGTCGTTGATGATTGGCATCGCCGATCATGATCGCGCACCTTACAACACGGTAATTACGCACGGCTGGACGCTTGATGCGCAGGGCCGCGCGATGCACAAGTCGGCAGGCAATGCGGTCGAGCCTGATAAGGTGATCAAGCAGTCGGGCGCGGAGATCATTCGTCTCTGGTGCGCGTCGTCAAATTATTTCGACGACATGCGCGCGTCCGACGAGATCCTGCAGCGCGTTACCGATGGTTATCGTAAGTTGCGCAACACGGCGCGCTTCGCGCTCGGAAATCTCGACGGGTTCGATCCTTCCAGGGATAGTGTGGCTCCGGAAGAGATGGAAGAGATCGATCGTTGGGCCCTGGCGGAACTCAACCGTGTCACGGCGGAAGTGTTGGCGGCTTATGAAGCTTACGAGTTTCACAACGTCTATCGCGCTTTGTACAACTTCGCGACGGTGACGCTCTCGGCGCGTTACTTCGACATCATCAAGGATCGTCTGTACACCTTTGCTCCACGAAACAAGGCGAGGCGCTCTGCTCAAACTGCGCTGCTGCAGATCGCAGACGCACTCGCGCGAATGCTGGGGCCGATACTGGTGTTTACCGCGGACGAGATCTGGGAGAACTTGCCGAACCGGATAGAGCCGTCGATCCATCTCGCACTACTGCCGGCGGTCGCCGGGGGAAGTGATGACGCGCTATTCGCGGAATGGGAGCGCCTATACGCAATTCGTGACAACGTACTGCGAGCGCTGGAAGAAGCGCGCGTGGCCAAACTGATCGGCAGCTCGCTCCAGGCAAAAGTCAGGCTGGAAGCGTCAGGGAGCACGCTGGAGCTGTTGCAGCGGCATCAAAATGATCTCCGCTATTTGTTTATCGTCTCGCAGGTAGAGATCGGGAACGCCGGCGAAGACGTTTCGATAAAGATCTCGACCGCAGACGGCGAGAAGTGCGAGCGCTGCTGGAACTATTCGACGCGCGTCGGTGAATCGGAGCGGTATCCAACCGTGTGCGAGCGCTGCGTGGCGGCGCTTAATGAAATCGAACAGGAATAGGTCCTATAGGACCTATACAACCTATTTTGGACACGAGCATTAACAAGCCAGCCTCCGATCTTCGCATGCGCTTCGCGTGGCGCGCGGGATATCTATTGGCTGCCCTTGGCATCTACCTCGCCGATCAGGCTTCGAAGGCGTGGGCTGTGAGGGCGCTGCGCTTCGGTGACGAGCGCGTCGTCGTTCCCGGCTTCTTTCAGTTCATTTACACCGAGAACCCCGGCATCGCGTTTGGACAGTTGCAGGAAGGCGGCTCGTTTGGTCGCTGGTTCTTCGTCGTGCTGGCGATGGCCGCTGCGATCGCCGTTTTATATTACTTCCTGCGCACGCCGCGAAACGACGATCGCGTTCTCGGCGCGTGTGCGCTGTTGCTCGCGGGCATTCTCGGAAATCTGACTGATCGCTTTCGACTCGGCTACGTAATCGATTTCATCGTCCTGCACGCAGGCAGCTATCATTGGCCCACATTCAACGTAGCCGACGCGAGCATCACCGTCGGAGCTTTGTTGCTGGCCTACGATCTGATCTTTAGCCACAGATCTACGCGGACTAAAACAGATGTATCCTGAGATTTTTCGTATCGGCAGTTTCCCCATCAACACGTATGGCGTCTTTCTCGCCGTCTCATTTCTCTGCGCGATCCTGATCAGCGTCAAGCTCGCGGCGCGTGATGGGTTGCCGCGCGAGAAAATTTACGATCTGAGCTTGTGGATGCTGCTGGCCGGACTGGTGGGCTCGAAGATCCTGATGCTGTTTACGGAGCCGGAGTATCGCGCTGATCCGTGGCAACTCGTGTCACTCGACTTCCTGCGTTCAGGCGGCGTCTGGTATGGCGGGCTACTCGGCGCCGTGCTCGTGAGCGCCTGGTTGATGAGACGCTATCAACTGCCCTGGTGGAAAACCGCTGACGCATTCGCTCCTGGCCTCGCCATCGGCAACTTCTTCGGACGCCAGGGATGTTTCGCCGCTGGTTGTTGCTGGGGCAAACCGACTTCGCTTCCGTGGGGCGTGAAGTTTACTGAGTTGGGCCACGAAATCACCGGCGTTCCGACTGACACCTATCTTCATCCGACACAGCTTTACGAATCATTCGCGATGTTGCTCGTCTTTCTATTTTTACTCTGGCTACACAAGCGCAAACGATTCAGCGGTCAGGTCATTCTTGCTTACGCCTTGCTCTACTCAACCATTCGCTTTGCTATAGAATTCGTGCGCGACGATCCACGCGGCGACATTTTCGGATTGACGACGTTGACCGGTCTCTCCACTTCTCAGATGATCAGCCTGGTTATTGGCATCACGGCGCTGATCGTGCTGATCGTCCGGCGTCGACGCGCACAGCAACTTGCAAAGACAGACGAACTCGTAGCCAACGGCGCCCGCGCTTAAACACTTATGAAAATCTTCGTTTCACTACTCATTCTGGCGCTGCTGTTTGCGCCCTCCCTGGCGGTGTCGGAGTCACAGGATTCACTCCTGCTGCCCGACGAAAAACACCTGCGCAATCTGAAGCAGCTTACGTTTGGCGGTGAGAACGCCGAAGCGTACTTCTCCTCGGATGGCAAACACCTCATCTTCCAATCGACGCGCGAGGGCCACGGCTGCGATCAGATCTACACCATGAATGTCGATGGTTCGAACGTGAAGATGATTTCAAATGGTGAAGGACGGACTACCTGTTCGTACTTCTATCCGAACGGAAAACGGATTCTCTACTCGTCAACACACCTGGGCGATAAACAGTGTCCACCAAGTCCTGACCGTTCCAAAGGCTACGTTTGGGCCGTCTATCCGACTTTCGATATCTTCACAGCGAAACCCGACGGCTCCGATCCCAAGCAACTGACAAACACGCCAGGCTACGACGCGGAAACAACCATCACGCTGGACGGCAAGAAACTCGTTTTCACGTCGATGCGCGACGGCGATCTCGATATCTACTCGATGGACGCCGACGGCAAAAACGCGCGCCGCCTGACTAACGAGCTCGGTTACGATGGTGGTCCATTCTGGTCTTACGACGGCAAGCAGATCGTCTACCGCGCGCATCATCCGAAAACGGATCAGCAGAAAGCCGACTACACCGACCTGCTGAAGCAGAACCTGATTCGTCCGACGACACTCGAAATCTGGGTCATGAACGCCGACGGTTCAAACAAGCGCCAGGTGACGAGCAACGGCAAGGCGAACTTTGGCCCATACTTCTTTCCTGACGGCAAGCGGATAATCTTCGCGTCGAACATGGACGATCCGCGCGGAAGGAATTTCGATCTCTACAAGATCAACGTCGACGGCACCGGTCTGGAGCGCATCACGTTCAACGACACGTTTGATGGGTTTCCGATGTTCTCGCCTGACGGAAAGAAACTCGTGTTTGCGTCGAACCGCAACGCGAAGACACAGGGCGATACAAACGTGTTCATCGCCGACTGGGTTGAGTAAAGAAGTTTCCCGCAAAGGCGCAAAGTAGAGGTTTTAGAAAAAGGTTTTAACTTTGCGCCTTTGCGGGAAAGAAAAGTGAAAGCTATGCGAACTAAAAAAATCGTCATTGTTGTCGCGGCCTTGCTGCTTAGCAGCCTCGCCGCACTAGCGCAACAACAAGCGCTCGAACCAAGTGCGTCGAAGCTCCAGCAACACGTCAGCTATCTCGCGTCGGATGCATTGGACGGGCGACGCACCGGAACTCCGGGCGCTAACGACGCGGCGCGTTACATCGCGGGTGAGTTTTCGCGCGCCGGATTAACGCCGGCGAACGGGAAAGTCGAGCGCAAGCCGAGGGCTATTATTGCGAGTTACCTTCAAACGTTCCCGTACGTCGGTCGCGTGGAATTGGGCAAGAACAACGTGCTCTCAACCAGTGGCGTAACTTTCCGTGCTGGCGAAGACTGGATGCCGCTCGGTATTTCAGCCAATCAGACGCTCGATCTAACAGGAATCGTAAATGCCGGCTACGGTATCACCGCGAACGAGCTCAATCACAACGACTACAAAGGCACCTATTCGAAAACCCAGGTGGCAGTGGTTCGTTCGGGCACGCCGGACGGCGACAATCCACACGGCAGATTCACCACAGCCGGCCAGCTTCGTTTTAAAGTCGCGGCTGCTCAGAGCGCCGGCGTGGGTGCGCTTCTAATCATCTCGAGCGAAGACGATCTCAAAAACGAACCGCTCGCGCACTTGAGTTATGACAATGCCGGCCTGGCAGGTATCCCGGTCGCAGTCATCTCGAAACAAGCCGCGGAGAAGCTTGCGAGCGCCAAAGAGTTAAAGCTCACCACTGACGTCGTACGTGCTGAAGTTCCGGCGTACAACGTCGTCGGCGTGCTCGAAGGCTCCGATCCGGGTCTAAAAAACGAAACCATCATTCTCGGCGCACACTACGATCACCTCGGTCGTGGTGGTGAAGGAAGCCTCGCCCCACGTTCCGGCGAGATACATCACGGCGCCGACGACAATGCCTCCGGAACCGCCGGACTTATCGAGCTAGCGCGTGTCTTTGGCGCACAGCGACCGAAGCTGAAGCGCACCCTCGTCTTCATCGCGTTCGGCGGTGAAGAAGAAGGACTGCTCGGATCAAACTACTACGTCAACCATCCGCTCGTGCCGCTCGACAAAACCACTGCGATGATCAACATGGACATGATCGGTCGCATGAAAGACAGCAAGCTGATGATCGGCGGCGTCGGCACGGCGACGGAATGGCGCCCGCTCCTCGCGAAAACGGATTTTTCGCTCACTCTCAGTGACGATGGTTTTGGCCCGAGCGATCACTCGTCGTTTTACAGCAAACAGATCCCGGTGCTCTTCTTCTTCACCGGAACGCACAACGACTATCACAAACCTTCCGATACGTTCGACAAGATTAACTACAACGACGAGGCGCGCATATTGAACCTCGTGGCGCGCATCGTCAAAGACATCGATACGGCAGACAAGCGACTGACCTATACCACCGCGAAGAGCGCGCCTCCTCGCACCGGCGGATTCCGTGTCTATCTCGGTACGATCCCAAACTACGCCGACACCAACGACGGGCTACTGCTCGACGGCGTCCGTGACGACTCCCCTGCGGCGAAAGGCGGACTGAAAGCCGGAGACCGTATAGTCAAGATCGGCAACACTGACGTCAAAAACGTCTACGACTACACACAGGCGCTTGGAGAAATGAAAGCCGGACAGGAATATGTGTTTGAGGTAATGCGGGGAACGGAAAGATTGACCCTGAAGATTACGCCCGCAACAAGATAAGGCGCTGAGATTTCAGCGCCTTATCCGTCTGAATCGGTTTTTCTATCCGTGTTTATCTGTGGCTTACCAGCGGGGTTCGCGCTCGTAACGATCGTTGTCGCGATCACGGCCGCCACCGCCGTAACCACCACGACCACCACCACCGCCGCCACGTCCACCACCATAACCGCCACGGCCGCCACCACCGCCGCGATCAGTCCTCGGCTTGGCTTCATTAACGGTCAAATTGCGGCCGCCAAAGTCCTTGCCGTTAAAAGCCTCGATAGCTGCTGTTGCCTCTTCAGGGGTTGCCATTTCCACAAAAGCAAAGCCGCGCGATCGTCCTGTTTCCCGATCTTCAATCACCGAAGCTGATTCCACTGTACCTACTGCTGCGAAAGCCTCGCGCAGTTCCTCGCTAGTGGTACGAAACGAGAGGTTTCCTACATAGAGTTTTGTAGCCATTCTAACTATCCTTATCTGAAGGGAAGCGCGGGCTTGCTTGGAATTCGCGGATCCAGTTCGGGGGGGACTACCGATACTTTCTGCGAGATGCGACGCACCCGGTGCTCTAAAAAATCTCGAGAGCGGCTTCTAACTGGTTGACAACTGCCTCACTCTCTATTCAGCCGAACCTCGTCGCCTTACGATCACGGACAGGCGCAATCACCGTTGATGCGCGAGAGCAGGTAACTGGTAGGCAAAAGTATGCAGGAGCCCTCGAAAAGGGTCAAGGACAAATTTGACGTTTACTCCACAGATGTCACAGATTAGCGAAAATCCGCGCAATCCGTATAATCTCTGCCTCGGTTATATTCTCCTGTGAAAGGCTTGGAAAATGTCGCAACGTATCCCTATAACTGTGGCCAATGGCGACGGAATCGGTCCCGAAATCATGGCCGCAACGCTTCGCATCCTGGAAGCCGCCGAAGCGCCACTCGAAATTCAGACTATCGATATCGGCGAGAAAGTCTATCTCGCCGGCAACTCTTCGGGCATCGAGCCCAGCTCCTGGGAATCGTTACGACGAACCAAGGTCTTTCTAAAAGCCCCGATCACTACTCCGCAGGGCGGTGGCTACAAAAGTTTGAATGTTACCGTTCGAAAGGTGCTTGGGTTGTACGCCAACGTACGACCGTGCGTTTCTTATCACCCGTTCGTAGATACGAAGCATCCGGTGATGGACGTCGTTGTCGTACGTGAGAACGAAGAAGACCTCTACGCGGGCATCGAGCACCGGCAAACGAACCAGGTCGTGCAGTGTTTGAAACTGATTTCGCGTCCGGGTTCGGAAAAGATTGTGCGTTACGCTTTTGAGTACGCGCGCCGCAACAACCGGAAGAAAGTCACCTGCTTCACTAAAGACAACATCATGAAACTGACTGACGGTCTGTTTCATAAAGTGTTCGACGAAATTGCCGCCGGGTATCCGGACATCCAAAACGAGCACTGGATTGTCGACATCGGCGCCGCGAAACTGGCCGACACGCCCGAGGCGTTCGACGTGATCGTGATGCCGAATCTTTATGGCGACGTGCTGTCAGACGTCGCGGCGCAGATTGCCGGTTCAGTCGGTCTGGCGGGTTCGGCGAACATCGGCGAGCACGTTTCGATGTTTGAAGCCATTCACGGATCCGCGCCACGCCGTGCGGGACAAAATCTCGCGAATCCTTCGGGACTGTTATTGGGCGCGGTGATGATGCTGGTCCATGTCGGCCTGACCGATCATGCCGAGCGTGTTCACAACGCGTGGCTGCGGACGATCGAAGACGGCATACACACGTACGACATCTACGACGAAAAGGTGAGCAAGCAGAAAGTCGGGACGAAGGAGTTTGCGGAGGCTGTCGTCGCGCGCCTGGGCCAGACACCACAGATCCTGAAGGCGCGGAAATACAGCAAAGGCGAGGAGTCGCATGCCGCCGCCACTACGAACGGCAAGAAGGAGCAGAAAGAGCTCGTCGGCGTCGACGTTTTTCTCGATTGGACCAGCGGTTCGGCAAACGATCTCGGTGAGGCGCTCAGCAAAGTAAACGGCGAAGGTGTCAAGCTGACAATGATCAGCAATCGCGGCGTGAAAGTTTGGCCGGGTGGCCACGCGGAAACATTCTGCTCCGATCACTGGCGCTGTCGTTTCCTGCCTGAATCGGACGGCGGCAAAGTCGTGCATGCGCAGGTGGTGTCGTTACTCAGCCGCATTGCAGGCGCCGGATACGATTTCATCAAAACCGAGGGACTCTACACATTTGACGGCCAGCGCGGGTTTTCGTTGGACCAGGGAGAATAGCAAATGGCAAAGAAAACAGAAGCTGGCAAAGACCATTCGAAACCTCTCGTGGCGGTAATCATGGGCAGCAAGTCTGACTGGGACACAATGCGGCACGCGGATGAAACGCTTTCCGATTTTGGTATCGAACACGAGTGTCGCGTCATCTCGGCGCACCGATCGCCGTCGCTGGCGGCAGAGTTTGGTTCGACTGCGGAATCACGCGGCTTGGAAGTCGTGATCGCGGCGGCGGGTGGCGCGGCTCACCTCGCAGGCGTACTCGCGGCGCACACAACGCTACCCGTGCTCGGCGTACCCATGCGCAGCGAGGCGCTCAATGGGATGGATTCTCTATTGGCAACGGTGCAGATGCCGGCCGGAATTCCGGTTGCGACGCTCGCGATCGGAAAGCCGGGTGCTGTTAACGCCGCCCTTTTTGCTGTCGCGATTCTCGCCAACACACGCCCCGAGCTGCGGCAAAAGTTGCACGACTTCCGCGCCGCGCAGGAAAAGAAGATTCGCGAAACCGTCCTTTAAAATCCGTGTAATCCGTGGCTAAATGAATCCCGATGATTGGCCAGACGGTCTCCCATTACCGAATTCTCGAGAAGCTGGGCGAAGGCGGTATGGGAGCTGTCTACCTCGCCGAGGATCTCCACCTCGCGCGGCGAGTGGCAATCAAGTTTCTCACTTCGACCGATCGTCACTACCGCGCTCGCTTCATTCGTGAAGCACGCGCCGTCTCCGCGCTCAATCACCCCAACATCGCGATGGTCCACGATTACGGCGAGACCTCAGACGGTCAGCCGTTCATCGTGATGGAATTTGTAAAAGGGAAGTCGTTGAGCGACCTGCTCGAGGAAGGACTGACGCTACGCCGCTCGGTCGAGATCGTTTCAGCGATTGCCGAAGCGCTCGGAGAGGCGCATGAACTGGGCATCGTACACCGCGATATAAAACCTACGAACGTGCTCATCAGCGAACGCGGTCATGTAAAGGTGCTCGACTTCGGCCTGGTGAAGCACCTGTTCGACGCTCCCACCAGCGACGTGGATCTCGACGCGCGCACGATCTACTCGACCAAAACCCGTAGCGACGTCATCGTCGGAACACCGCTCTACCTCTCGCCGGAGCAAGCGACCGGAAAAGAGATCGACGGGCGCAGCGACCTGTTCGCGCTCGGAGCCCTGCTCTACGAGTGTCTGACGGGTCAGTCGGCATTTTCCGGCGGCAGCGTGCTCGAGATCGGCGCGCAGATCATTCACGTCACGCCCCAGCCGCCTTCGACGCTGAACCCGCAAGTAACACCGGCGCTCGATCGAATCACGCTCAAGGCGCTCGAAAAGAAAGTCGAAGATCGGTATCAAACTGCGGCTGAGTTGTTAAAAGACCTGCAGGCAGCGGCGACGGGTTTGACCGGCAACGGCGTGCCGGTGTCGAGTAAGTCAGACAAGGGGACCGAAGGGACCGAAGGGTTTAAGCGTGCGACGAGCGCGGTCGCCACGCTCACGATGTCGCTCAAGCGCCAGCGGTTTTCCCTGGCTTCGGTGATTCCCGCGTTTGTCATCGCCGGACTCGTGATCTGGGGCATCATTTACTTTTGGCCTCGCACTTATTACCAGCCATCTTCCGCCGCGCTCCACTGGTACACGCAAGGCACTGACTCCCTTCACAACGGCGCCTACTACCAGGCAAGCAAAGCACTCCAGCAGGCCATCGATCTCGACAGCAACTACGCTCTGGCGCGGGCTCGTTTGGCGCAAGCGTGGACCGAACTTGATTACACCGATCGCGCCAAAGACGAATTGCTCGCCGTCACCAGCATCACCGGCGATCGTTCCCACGTTTCGCCGCTCGACGCTCTCTACCTTGATGCAATCAACGCCTACGTGACCCATCGCTTCGGCGACGCAATCAAGTTTTACAGTGAGATCGTCAAACTCACGCCGGAATCCAGTCCCGCATACGTCGACCTCGGCTATGCCTATGAAAACGACGGCAATCTCGACAAAGCCCTGGAAAACTATCTCAAAGCAGTCGAACTGAATAAGGGCCAGTATGCGACTGCTTTTCTGCGGGCCGGAATTGTGTACCAGCGTAAGGGCGACACAGACAAAGCGACCGCCCGGTTTGACGAGGCGGAGCGCTTGTACCAGGCAGCCAGCAACAACGAAGGACTGAACGAAGTGTATCGCCAGCGCGGCATTCTCTTTCGTAACAACGGCCTCTACGACGAAGCAAAGAAGCAGTTTGAACAATCGCTGAACGCTGCACGACAGTTGGGCAACGAAGCCCAACAGATCACTTCATTGATTGGTTTGAGTTATCTCGATTCGTCCCGTGGTTTGTACGCGGAGGCCGAAAACTATGCGCAACAGGCAGTGAGCATTGCGCAACAGAAAAAGCTCGAGAACCTCGCTGCGAACGGTCTGCTCGAGGTTGGCAATAGCTACTCGACCAAGGGCGACCTTCCGAATGCAGAACGTTATTGGACCGAGGCAATTCAGCTTGCCCGGGCGAATAAAGGAAGACTGACGGAACATCGAGGTTTGACGAACCTCGGTGGCTTGTACATTCAAACCCTGCGCATTGACGAAGGCCTGCGCATGGTGCAACAGGCGTTTGAGTATTTCCAACAGGAAAACTACCCGCGTGTTGCCGGTCAGTGTTTGACGCAAATCGGTCGCGGACAACGTCGCAAGGGCGAGTACGCAGCGGCACAACAGGCGCTTGATAAGAAGCTGGAACTCGCAAAGCAGAGCAACAGCCAACCGGCCCTCGCTGATGCATATGTCGAATTTGGCGCGTTGCGACTGGATGAGGAGAAATACCCGGCAGCTCTGGACCAATACGACAACGCCCTGAAGATTTACGAAACAGTCCGAAACAATTTTCGCATAGCTTTTTGCAAGGCTAACCGTGCAAAGCTTTTGGCGCGACTGGGCCAGTTTGAAGAAGCAAAGCGGTTGCTCGATGAACTCTTCGCCACGACGAGTGAGTCAAAGGGCAGCTTCCTGCAACTGGTACCGGAACTTCATCTCGTTCGCGCCGAGATAGGTCTCAGTCAAGGCGATTTGGCCCAGGCTACGACGTCCGCGAATGAGGCCATCAAATCGGGCGGCGAGAAATCGGATGTGGCGATCCAGGCGCGGTTTTTACTTGGCATCGTGAAAGCCGCTTCCGGAGGCGGAAAAGAAGCGGAAAAACTTTGTAATGAGGCAATTAACGCCGCCTCAAATGCCGGAGATTTCGGCCTGCACTCCCGCGCACTGCTGGCTGGCGCTGAGGCAGCCTTGAAAGGAAATGACGCCAAAACTGCATTAAAATTGGCAATCCAAGCCCAGGCAAGGTTCGCTCGCGGCGAACAACTCGAGTCGGAATGGCGGGCGTGGCTTATTGCCTCACGCGCCAGCCAGCAGCTGAATGATACGGGCCAGGCGGCAGAACAACTGAAAAGCGCGCAGAATACGCGTTATAAGTTAGAACAACAGTGGAGCCCAGAAATTTTCAGACAATATGCCGCAAGGCCTGACATTCAGGCATACTATCGTTAACAAAGTTGATCCAACTGGTTCAACTCCCAAGACTAGAAGGAGACAGACAAATGAATTCAGACGAACCTCTCAAACCTATAGACCCACCAGATAACACTGGTGGTGGCAGCAATCTGGACGCGGATCCGGATTCCGCCGATGCCCAGCCCAGGCAGATCGATCCACCGGACAACACCGGCGGCGGTTAGATAGTAAAACCATCCACAGATTACACAGATTCAATCTGTGTAATCTGTGGACTACAAACCTCTCCCACTCAGCCACTCTCGTACAACTTCCTTTGAATCGCGTTTGTTGCCGTCAATTTCGTAATTGAGGCGGCGCATCTCTTCGGTCGAAATCGCATTCGCCAACTTCGACAACACTTCCCGGAGCGCGGGAACGCGTGTGACAGAATCCTGTCGCACGAGGTAGACCGCTTCGTACGGCGGGAAGTAATGGCGGTCGTCAGCTAGTTGAAACAGATCGAGCGTGGCGATGCGTCCTTCAGTCGAGTTGCCGGCGATTAAATCGACCTGGCGCGACGAGAGCGCGATGTAAGTCAACGACAGGTCCATCTCACGCACTTCCGCGAACTTCAATCCATACGTCTTGGAAAAACCCGGATAACCATCGGCGCGCGACATGAAGTCCTGGCCGAACCCTGCTTGCCAGCGCGTTGCGTGCGGAGCTGCGTCGGAGATCGTCTTCAGGTTGAGCCGTCTCGCTTCCTCGCCGCGAACGAGGATCGCGAACGTGTTTTCGAAACCGAGCGGCGGGCTGACTTCGACGTTGAACTTGCTCGCATATTCCTGTTTCACCTGATCGTAAACCGCTCGCGGATCGCCGGTGGGCGCGTGGTGAAGAATCGCGGTGTAGGAGGTCCCGGTGTATTCGGGATAGAGATCGAGCGTGCCGCTGACCATCGCGTCGTGTGGTAGGTTTCCGCCCAGTTCGAAACGTCGCTCCACTGAGACGCCGCGCGCTTCGAGCATCTGCGCAACGATCTCCGCCAGCAGCGCGGATTCCGTGAAGTCTTTCGATCCAACGCTGACTCGCGCCTGCCCGGCGGATTTTGGAGCGTCGCCGCCGCGCCAGAGCGCGATACCGCCAACAACCACCAGCAACACCGCCGCAGCGAGCGCTACTTTTGGCAATACCGATCCGCGCTTCGTCTCGAAACTGAATTGACCTTCCAACAGTCCTAAAAAGAAGTCTGCCGCCAGTGCGAGCAGTGCTGCCGACAACGCGCCCGCGAGCAGCAAGTTGTTGTCATACTGTCGCAGACCGCGAAAGATGTAGACGCCGAGGCCTCCGGCGCCAACTGCGGCGGCGATCGTCGTCACACCTACGGCGATCACCGTCGCCACGCGAATTCCTGTGACGATCACGCCCATCGCGAGCGGCAACTCGACCTGTCGCAGCACCTGGCCGTCAGTCATCCCCATCGCGACCGCCGCCTCGCGTACGCTTGGCTCGACGCCGAGTATTCCCGTGACGGTGTTGCGAATGATCGGCAACAGCGAATAGAGCACGAGGGCCACGAGGGCCGTGCGCGCGCCGATGCCGCCGATAAACGGCAGCGGGATCAGAAAGCCAAACAGCGCGAGGCTGGGAATCGTTTGCATCACGTTGGCAATGCCCAACACGGGGCCACGCAGCGCTCGATGGCGCGTCAGAAGTATTCCCGTCGGCACGCCGATGATGACGGCGATGAGAATCGCGCTGAACACGAGCACGACGTGCTGTCGCACTAATAGCAATAGCTCCGACCAATTAAGCTGGAGGAATTGCCAGAAGCTCACTGGGCGCCTCCATCACTTACCTTGAGCGTGTCGATGTAGGCGCGTGCTTGCGGGTGATCTGAGGCGAGAAAGCGTTCCGGCGTTTCGAGTAACAGCAGTTGACCTTTGTGCATGAGCCCGATGCGTCGCGCGAGAATTAAGGCTTCGCGTACGTCGTGCGTGACGAGAATCGCAGTCTTGCCCAAACGTGACGTGAGATCCGCGAATTCGCGTTGCAAACTCGCGCGCGTGAGCGGATCGAGAGCGCCGAAGGGTTCGTCGAGCAGGAGCAGCGGTGGATCGGCTGCGAGCGCGCGTGCCACGCCGACGCGCTGCCGCTGGCCACCCGACAGCTCCCGCGGATACCGCTCCGCAAAGCGACCCGGATCGAGCCCCACCAGGCTCAACAACTCACGCACGCGCTCGGTCGTGCGCGCCTGATCCCAACCCGATAAAGCCGGGACCAGACCGACGTTTCGCGCGATAGTGAAGTGTGGGAAAAGTCCGCCTTCCTGGATTACGTAACCGATCCGGCGGCGCAACGCGATCGGGTCCCACTCAGTCGTCGCCTTTCCCTCGACCTGGACTTCGCCCGCCGAGGGAGTCAACAAACGATTGACGAGCTTCAGCGTAGTTGTCTTGCCGCAGCCTGACTCGCCCAGCAGGACAAGCGTCTCGCCCCGCTCAACCGTCAGGTTCAAATCGGAAATGATGTTTGCGGCAGTTGGTAGTGAGTAGTTGACGTTGTGAAACTGAACCAGCGAATCTTTTGTGCCTTCTTGTGGCATCAGTTGGCGAGCAACAGATTACTGCTGAAGCGTTCCTCTGAATCGAGCCACGTGCGCGAGAGTTCGAACCCGGTCGAGGCGGCGAGCTTCTCGATGCCGGCGTGGTCGTACTTGTAGGAGTTCTCCGTGTGAATCAATTCGCCTTCGGCAAAATCGACGGTGAGATCCAGCTTCTCGATGCGTACCTGCTGGTTGGCGAGACTCTCGATGTAGATCTCGATCCTGCCAATCGTCTCGTTGTAAAAAGCGCGGTGCCTGAAGGACCGCAGATCGAACGTGCCGCCTAACTCGCGATTAATCCGCGCCAGCACGTTGAGATTGAAAGCCGACGTCACGCCGAGCGCATCGTTGTAAGCGGCTTCAAGAACGGCCGGATCTTTCTTCAAATCCGCGCCGAGCAGGAGGGCGTCGCCTTTTTGCAGCATGCTGCGCATCGCGCGCAGGAAGCGCAACGCCTCCTCGAGATCGAAGTTGCTGATGTTTGAACCGAGGAAGAGCGCGAGGGTTCGCGCGCGCGGCTTCTTGCCGAGCTCTGCGAGGCCCGCGAAGTAGTCAGCCGCGTATGCTTCAATACTGAGTAGCGGGTACGACTGCAGCAAAATACGTGAACTGCTCTCCAGCGCTGTGGCGGAGATGTCGACCGGCATAAACAACAGCTCCGGCTGGAGTCGCAAAAGTGCCTCGATAATGAGCCGGGTCTTTGACGCGCTGCCACTGCCCATCTCGACGAGCGTTTTCTGGCCGTCGACGGCGGCGACGATCTCGTCGGAATAGCGCTGGAGAATCTCATTCTCGGCGCGTGTCAGGTAGTATTCGGGCAGCAGGCAGATGGCTTCGAAGAGCTGTGAACCGAGTTCGTCGTAGAAATACTTGGGCAAAAACCGCTTTTGCTCCGCGGACAGACCCTTCCGCACGTCCTCCGCCAGCCCTGCAAGCGGATCCCTCTTAACCAGATTATGGATATACAGACGTGAGTCCTTGGTGGGTTCTGTCTTTGACACAGTCCGGACATGATAGCTCACGTGAAATCCGTGTCAATCTGTGGCAAGATTTCCCGGCAATGCGTATTAAATTCTTAACAGTAATACTACTGGTACTTGGAGTGTGCTCGACGGCACTCGCCCAGAGCTACAAGCAGGAGCTCGAAGCACCTGAAAAGGTGTCGCTTTCCGTCAAAAACCTCGATGGCCGGGTCAGTGTAGTGGCCTCCGAGGAGCAACAAAAGAAGATAACTGTCGAGGCGAAATCCACTGGTCTCGCCGTCGATCCCTCCGACGTCAAGGTTGAATCGAAAGGCGCTGACATTCGCATAGACGTGCGACCACGTGGCGAGAAGGATCGCATCGATCTGCTGGTTACAATCCCCACTCGCTCGAAGGTCGAAATTGAAGGGCAAGCGGGCTCAGTTGACGTAATCGGCAGCTTTGAATCCGCATCAGTAAAAACCGACACGGGAACTATCCACGCCGACGTTCCGCTCGAAGCCGTCAAGTTTAACTTCACCTGGGAAGCCAGCAAGCCGCGCTACATGAGCGACGTCGAGTTGCCACCTATCAAGGAAAAAGCCCGCGGCGCCTACAAACTCTCCGGCCGGCTTGGCGAAAAAGACGTCGCTAAGGAACTACTCGTCGCGCTCGACTTTCGCACGCAGCGCGGCGTCGTGCTCCTGAACATCGATCCGGAACGCGCGCCGGCAGATCTACGCGAACGCCCTCTGACCGAAGCCGCGCGTGCGATCGTTCGTAGCGGCGACAGCGAACTCGTCGAAGCGATCCGGAAAGTCGCGCCAAAGATGTTTGGCGACTACGCCAAGACACTGCCGCCGCCGGACAAAGAACCAGCACTGGTGAGACGTGCGCCGCCGGGGCAGATCGTGAGCTCAGTGGCGCCGCAGTTGATGCGATTCACAGCCAGCGTGACCGATCGCAATGGACGCGCAATCGGCGGCATGCGTGAAGGGGATTTCACCGTTTGGGAAAACGGCGTCGAACGACGCGTCACCAACGTTGCTCCGGCGAATGAACCGTTCAACCTGGTATTGCTATTGGACGTTTCCGGCAGCGTCGAAGAGCGAATGGATTTTATTCGCAAAGCTGCGCGCGACTTCCTGCGCACGACCAGCCCGCAGGATCGGATCTCAATCATCAGTTTTCGTGACGACATCCAGGTGATTTCCGATTTCAGCACTGACCGCGCGATGCTCTCGCGCAAGCTCGACGAGATCGACGCCGGCGGCGGCACCGCGCTTTACGATGCGCTCGGATACGTTTTGAGTGAACCGATCAAACGGCTGCGCGGCGAGCGGACTGCGATCGTCGTGATGTCAGACGGCGACGACAATAAATCGTTTCTTCCGTTCCCTGCGATTTTGGAAGCGCTGCTCGAGTCGGGCGCGCTTGTTTACCCGTTGTACGTGCCTTCTGGTCTGATACCCGAATCGAGCGTGCCTAAACCTGAGGTCACGATCGATCCTTTGCGCACGCGTTATCTCACGCTGACTACGCGCGCTGACGATGAAGGACGCAAACTCGCCACTGCGTCAGGAGGCGTCTACTACCCGATTCGCCGTCTCGAGGATCTGCAAAAAGCGTATGACGACATCGTTACACAGTTGCGATCGGCTTACACGATCACTTACGCATCGAATTCGGTGTCGTCGTCGCCGCGTGTGCGTGTGCGCACGAATCGCGACGGCGCTTCGGTGCGATTGAGTCCGGTGGTGGAACTAAACACGCCCTGACTGCGAAGAGATCTTTCACGCAAAGGCGCAAAGCGCTGCCGCGTTTCTAAAGGTTTTCTTTGCCACCTTTGCGCCTTTGCGTGAGAAATGTCTCGATGCCTGTTAATAATCAACCCCTTTTCAATGCGCTCTTCGACGAAACCGAACGAAAGCCGCTAACTGTCTCACAGCTAACCAACTCGGTCAGGATCGCGCTCGAATCGCGCTTCGCCTCCGTGTGGGTCGAAGGCGAGATTTCAAACTTCAAGGATCACTCATCCGGGCACTGGTACTTCACGCTTAAAGACGAACACGCGCAACTGCGCGCGAAGTGCTTTCGCTCGACAAACATTCGCATTCGTTTTCGACCGGCGAACGGGCTGAAGATTCGCGCACGTGGAAAACTTTCGGTCTATGCGCCGCGCGGTGAATATGAGCTCGTCGTCGATGCGCTCGATCCGGTCGGCGCCGGCGCGCTGCGGATCGCGTTCGAACAACTTCGCGATCGCCTGCAAGCTGAGGGACTGTTTGCGAAAGAATTGAAACGTCCGCTGCCGGTTTTTCCGCGCCGCGTCGGTATCGTTACGTCGCCCACTGGAGCTGCGATCCGCGACATTCTCAACGTGATTTCGCGACGCACGAGGACGGTCCACGTGCTGTTTTCGCCGGCGCGCGTCCAGGGCGACCTCGCGGGGTCAGATATCGCGCGCGCGATTCGTTTTATCAACCAGTATCACGAGCGTGCGTTGCATGAGGGACGCGTAGCTGACGCTGTCGATGTGTTGATTGTTGGACGAGGCGGTGGCTCGACGGAAGACTTGTGGGCTTTCAACACGGAAGAGGTGGCGCGCGCGATTCGCAAGTCGGTGATTCCAGTAATCTCGGCAGTGGGCCATGAAACCGACTTCACGATTGCAGACTTCGCGGCAGACCTTCGCGCGGCAACGCCATCCGCTGCGGCGGAGATCGTAGCGGCTCGTGAAGATCAGATCTGCTCAGCGCTCGATAATCTTGAGCGACAACTTGTGAGATTGACGCGCTTCCAAGTCGTAAACCTGCGCGCGCGAGTTCAGGAGCAGGCGCTGTCGCAGGCGTTTGATGAAGTGAAGTCGCAATTGAATAACGCGCGGGCGCGCTTTGATGCGGCGTCATCGTCGTGCGACGCAGCGATGGAGTTCAAGCTTCAGCAGGGACGAGAACGGCTTGCGCTTGCAGCAGCTTCGCTTGACGCGCTTTCGCCGCTTGGCGTCTTGCAACGGGGTTATGCGATAGCGCAGGATGCTTCAGGCCGGTTGTTGCGTGATGCGGCAACGTTGGCTGAAGGCGATGCGGTGAGTGTGCGATTGGCAAAGGGAAAGTTGAAAACACGGATAGAACGGATCGAAGCCACGGATTAACACGGATGCGCCAGCGGATAGTGATCAATGTCGATGGGCCGCCGGATGAAGCAACGAAGCGTGTGCGAGCGCCTCGGAAAGGTCGTCGCTGGGTGCGCGTGTTGGCGATTCTCGCTGTGTTTGTTTTGGTGGTGGTGGTTGTTGCTGTTGCCGGCGGGTTCCTGTGGTGGCGGAATTATCAATCAACGCCGACGTATGCGTTGACGCTGCTTATCGATGCTGCCCAGCGAAACGATCCGGCTGAGTTTCAAAAGCGCATCAACGACGACGAGATCGCGAAAAACTTGGTCGCGAGCGTCAGCCAGAAAGCAGCCGCGCGCTATGGTCTCGCGTTCAATAGTTCGGTTCAGCAAAAGATCGACAGCCTCGTGCCGTCGGTGTTGCCGCGATTGAAGCAAACGATTCATGACGAAGTAGTGAAACAGATTAAGGAGTTTGCTTCTAAATCGGAGCCGAAGCCGTTTCCTTTGCTCGTCGTTGCCGTTCCGAGACTGATCACGGTGACAACCGAGGGCAACACGGCGAACGTCAAGGCGCCGTTAGGCGACCGCACAATAGAACTCACCATGCAACATGACGCTGAGCTGTGGAAGGTAACGGAGTTCAAAGACGACGTGCTTGTGCAACGTGTGGTCGATAATGTGATGAGGGAGTTGCCGGCGATCGGAAGCATTGAGTCGGATAGTCCGTTGTTCAAGAAAGAGCCACGCAAGCGATCGAGGAAGAATAGATGAGTAATGGTCAGGAACAAGCGCGGACGTTTGAAGCTTCGCTTGAAGCACTCGAACAGATCGTCCGGCAGTTGGAAGACGGCGACTTGCCGCTCGAAAAGAGTCTCGAGTTGTTTGAGCAGGGGATTCGGCTGTCGCGTGAATGCCAGGAGCGACTGAGCCAGGCCGAACGGCGCATCGAGATCCTCTTGCGCGACAATCAGGGCCGCGCGGTTACGGCCGCATTCAAAGAACCGCCGAGTGATCCAGACAATCGTGCCAACGAAGAATGAAAATCTCGATCGTCTGCTGGCGGAGAGTCGCGCGCTGATCGAGGTCGAGCTCAACAATCTGCTGCCGTCGACTGCCACCGCGCCCGAAAAAATTCACCAGGCGATTCGCTGGAGTGTCTTTGCGGGCGGCAAACGTTTTCGACCGGCGTTGTTACTGGCTACTGGTCACGCGTTCGGCGCTGATAACAAAGTGTTAATCAGAACGGCGTGCGCCTTCGAGATGGTCCATACGTACTCGCTCATTCACGACGATCTTCCGGCGATGGATGACGACGATCTGCGGCGTGGTCGACCAACGTGTCACGTCCGCTTCGACGAAGCCACCGCGATTCTGGCCGGCGACGCGCTACAAACACTCGCCTTTCGAACTATCGCTGAAGACGCGGGGCTGAGTCCTGAAGCGCGTATCGCGCTCATCTCCGAGCTGTCGTGGGCCGCGGGCACACCGGAAGGCATGGTCGCAGGTCAGGCGCTCGATATGGAAGCGGAGACGCGCCAGGTGAATGGCGCGCAGCTGGAGGAGATTCATCGTCTGAAAACCGGCGCACTGATCGTGGCTGCGGCGCGTTGTGGAGCGATTATCGGAGGCGCGAGTGAAGCTGAGCTCAGGGCGATAACAAGTTATGGATCACATTTAGGATTGCTATTTCAGATCACCGACGACTTTCTCGACGTAACGGCGACCGCTGAAGACCTCGGCAAAACCCCAGGCAAAGACGCTCGTTCGAACAAAGCAACCTACCCGGCCTTACACGGCATGGAAGACACGCGAGCCGCGGCAATTCAAGCCCACCACGACGCCTGCGAAGCCCTGGACCAAATCCATCGCCCCACCGAAGCCCTGTGCCACATCGCGGATTTCATTCTGCATAGAACTGGCTAAGAGTTCTTAACCACAAAGGCACAAAGACACAAATTCATTCCTTATTTTGTGCCTTCGTGCCTTTGTGGTTAAGGTTTTTATTCGTACGCTAAAGCCTCACGCACAGTCACGCGCGAAGCCTTCCACGCCGGTAGAAAACTTGCCAGAGCGCTTAAACCGATCGAAACGATCAGCCATATAAGCAATCCCAGCGGTTCAAACGTAAAATCCAATCCGCCGTGGAGCAACATTCTCACCAACAGGTTGCCAATCACTTTGCTGAGGGGCCACGCCAGCAATCCCGCGATGGCCCAACTCAACATTCCAATCACCACGCCCTCCGCCACAACCATCAACCACACAATCCTCGGCGTCGCACCGAGCGCTCGCATCACGCCCATTTCGCGTCGCCGCTCGAACACGTTAAGACTCATCGTCGTCATCAAACCCAATCCACCAACACCACCGATGATCGCCGACATCACAATCAGAAACACGTAAATCATCAACATGTGCTGATCGAAGCCGAATCGACGCTCCGACTTGCTCGAACTGCCGCTCGCTCGCACACCTTCCCGCTCCAGGTTTCGATCCAGATCGCTTTTCACCAAACTAATCGCGTCCGCATCGGTGTTCTTTAACGCGAGTCGCAAGCTATTGATCATTTCAGGATGTTGAATAGAACTTAACGGAATGTAAGCAACGGCCGGTGAAAATGCCTCTCTCGCCACCCCAACCACGCGCCCCGTCGACTCGGCGCCCTCGATGCGCAATGTAACCGTCTCACCAACGCGCATCTTTGCCTCTCGCCCCGCCAGCACATTATTGACGACGATCGCATCCGTATCTCCGGGCGCAAGATTCCTGCCTTCGATAATTTCCAGATCCAGGAGTTTCGTATCCGCGGGCAGCGCTACGACTGTGAAACGACTCACAAGCGAGGCTTCAGTCACAAACCACCCTTCGGCACTCACAATACGCGGCGTGTTCGCGATCGCCCGTTGAATCTTCTCGAATTCATATGGCCTCGCCAGAAAGATCGAGAGGTCAAACTTTCCCGCAGCAAACATGTGATCCAATGTATTGATCATCGAAGCACGCACATTCAGTGCCGACAGAAAAAAGAGACCTCCAGCTGTCAACGTCAAAAGCGTCAACACCAATCGCACGCGCCGGCGAAAGCTATTCCGGATCGCCAGCACAATTAAACTAAACGTGCCACCGATTCGCGTCAGCGCGCGATCGAAAGCACTCGCGCCAAACGTCGTTTGCGACAATCCAAAATCCGACAGCGCCACTCTGACCGGCACCGCCGTCCCGCGCAGAACCGGAAGCGCTGCAGCAACGAGCGGCGCAGCAATGCCGATTACCGCGACGAGCAGGTAAACCCACCACGGCACCGCGAAGCTATTGATGTCGAAATTGAGAAACATCGCCATGTAGCGGCACAACGCGCGGCTTCCGATTATTCCGAGCGGTACCGAAACGATCACCGCCGCTATTCCGAGAAACAACGCCTGCCCAAAATAGATCCGCGCTATCTGTCCACGCGTTCCGCCAATCGCTTTCATCACTCCGATCTGGCGCACCTGCGATGCCATCATCGCTGTGAGCAGGTTGATAACCAGAATCCCGCTCAGCACGAGGACAAACAGTCCGAAGCTCGACATCGCCAAAAGCAAAATGCCGGTCAGATCCGAATGCGGATGCTTGCCGGGACGCGGCACGTCGATGCGGCGGACTTGATGACCGCGGCTCTTGATAACTGTTTCCACGTCCGCCACGACTCGCTTGATGTGATCTTCGTCAAACCTGTTTTGCGCCACCAGAATGTTCAACTGATCCAGCCTCGGTTCTTCGCCGAGTTGAACCAGCGTGTCGAGATTGATGTAACCGTAGACGATATTCTCCATGCGCGCCTGCGCCTGGCCCACGTCGTGAACACTGCCGCTGACCACCAGCGGTTGTTCGACGCCGTTTGCTGTCTTCACAAACACCGCATCGCCAATGTTTACCTGCGCAACCTGGAACGCGTCGCGCTCGATCAGGATCTCGCCGGTCGCAGGCGGCCAGGCGCCCTGTTCCGGAACGAGCTTGCTGACGCGAATGTTACCGTAGTCGTGGACCACAAACAGGACCAAGTTGCGCCACTGCACTGGTCCGGCTTTGATCTGTCCACTGATGCTGCGGCGCGGCTCAGCGTCGCTTACCTCCGGGTTCTGTAGAATCGCCTTGACCAGCTCGTCGTCGATTGAATCAACGCGAAACACAGCCGATGCGGGATTCGTGGCGAGATAACCACGATCGAGCTCGCGCGTGAGTATCGCGTACGACGAGAGCACGGCCGCGAACGCTGAGATGCCCAGTGCGATGGCAAGCACGACGAGCGCCGTGCGAGCGCGTTCGTGCCAGAAGTCGCGGATTGCTTTGCGCCAGATTGTGTTCATTGTTTGAGTATGGCACCGTCGGAGATCTCGATCCGGCGATCGATCACGCGCGCGATGCCGGCTTCGTGAGTGGCGATGACGACGGTCGTGCCTCGATTGGCCATGTCGCGAAACAGATCGAGAATCGCTGTTGCAGTCACCGAATCAAGATTGCCGGTGGGCTCGTCTGCGAGAACCAGCGGCGGATCGTTTGCGAGTGCGCGCGCAATCGCGACGCGCTGTTGCTCGCCGCCTGAAAGCGTCGCGGGCAGTTTGTCCGCATGCGCGCCGACTGCCACACGCTCGAGCAATGCGACGGCCCGCTTGCGTCGCTCGCGAAAGGGAACGCTGCCGGAGAAGTCCATCGGCAGCATGACGTTCTCGGCGGCAGTGAGCGTTGGCAGCAGTTGAAAGAATTGAAATACGAACCCGACATTGCGTCCGCGCCAAACTGCGAGCTTGTTTTCCGAGAGGCCCTGAATCGCTGTTCCCGCGATGTCGACTGTGCCCGATGTCGGACGGTCGATGCCTGCGACCATGTTGAGCAGCGTCGATTTGCCACTGCCGGATTTGCCGACTACGCCGACAAATTCACCCGGTTGGATTTGGAGATCGATGTCTTTCAGTGCGGCAAACTTTCCTGCGGGCGTTTCGTAAGTTTTTGAGACTTGATTTAAGGTGATCATAGTTTTTTCGCGCAAAGGCGCAAAGGCGCAAAGGAAGAAGCCGAGCTAAGTTTTTGCTTTGCGCCTTTGCGCCTTTGCGGGAAACTTATTTGTCAGATCAGAATGCAACTGTCCAGCGCTATGATGAGTACTCGAACAAAGAGGTATTGAATGTCCAATAACGACCACCTGCGCCTTGCGCCATCGAAGGAGAAGATTGATGCTCGCGTCAGGCGAACGCGCGACGCGTTGGGCGATGCGTTGATTACGCTGATGCAGGAGAAGCCGTTTGACACGATCACGGTGCAGGACGTTTTGGACCGCGCGCACGTCAGTCGCTCAACTTTTTACGCGCATTACAGCGATAAGGACGATCTTCTGATGAGCGATGCTGATGAGTTTTTCCAGGCTCTCTCGATGGCGCTCTCGCAACATGGCGACAAGTCAGATCGTGTATTTCCGGTGCGGGAATTTTTCGAACACCTCTCAGACGTGCAGCCGTTCTTCAAAGCTTTGGTCAAATCCGGCAAGTATCAGGAGAACATGGAGCTGGCGCGCGGGCACTTCGCACGCGGCATTGAGCGACGTTTAGCGGAGCTGCCGCGCAGCCAGTCAATCCCTCCACACGAGCTACCGGCGATTGCTTTCACGCATGCCGGCGCGTTGTTGTCGTTGCTGGCGTGGTGGCTTGATCGAGGCATGCGCGAGCCGCCGGAGGAGATGGACAAACTCTTTCACCGAATGGTCTGGAACGGCGTCTCTTCTAAATAACCCCTGTAATTCGTGGCTAAAATTCTTCTTTCTAAAACGAACGTTCGTGCTATATACTCTCCCGCTGATGGCGACACCCGCAAAAACTGAGGCGGCGAAGGGGCGGAAAGCTCAGGGCCAACGTACGCGCCAGGCGATTCTCGAGGCCGCGGTGCACATTGCTTCCGCCCAGGGTCTCGAAGGTCTGACCATCGGCCGCCTCGCTTCAGAGCTCTCGATGAGCAAGAGCGGTCTCTTCGCCCATTTCGGCTCGAAAGAAGAGCTTCAGGTCGCCACGGTCGAGGCCGCGCGCGCGATCTTTATTCGCGAAGTCATCAAACCCGCATTCGACGCGACCGAAGGGCTGGTCCGTCTCTACAAACTCTGCGATATCTGGCTCTCGTACGTGCAGAGCGGCGTGTTTCGAGGCGGCTGTTTCTTTGCGGCCGCGGCGGCGGAGTTTGACAGCCGGCCCGGGCCAGTTCGCGACCGCATCGCCGAGATCATGAAGGAATGGCTCTCGACCCTGCGCGATGCGATCGTCGCAGCCCAGAACGCCGGACAGCTCAACCAGGAGATCGACGCCACTCAACTCGCTTTCGAATTCAACTCGCTCGAGCTGGGCGCCAACTGGGCGTACCAGCTCTACGGCGATCTCAAAGCATTCAAACGCGCGCGTGAAGCCATTCGTGAACGCCTGAGCAGATATGCCACCGCGATCGGCGCTCCGTTGTTAACACTGAAATCTCATGGATGACGCCAACCAGACGTCGGCCGTTGTTCGTAAACGCAAAGCTGCATGGGACGGCATCAGGCTCGAACACTGCCAACTTCAGCCCGGTGAGTTGCCGCGCCACCGTCACCGCGAACACGTCGTACTGCTCTCGTTGGCTGATGGTTGTAAAGGCGAACTGATCACCGCAAGCGGCACCGGCGTTCGCGGCACGCAAACGAAAGGAAACATCTGCGTGTTGCCGTCAGGGTTGGACCACCAGGCGGCGATCGAGGGAAAGTCAGAACACCTGGCGCTGTATCTGGATCCGTCGCTCATCACGAAAGCGGCCGACGAAGCACAGCTCTCCGGCAGCATCGAAATCGCTGAACGATATACACGCCGCGACAACGTCATAAACAGCGTGGGCATGGCGTTGCTTGGCGAGCTCGAAACGGAAGGGTTAAGCGGGCGGCTTTATGCGGAGTCGTTGGGAAATGTGCTTGCGGTCCACCTGCTGCGGTACTACTCGGTTCCAACATTACAGCCAGTCACTTTCACTGGCGGCCTATCTGCGACGAAGCTGCGACAGGTAACAGAATTCATCGGCGACAACTACAGCCGAGACTTAAAACTCGCTGAACTGGCCCAAGTGGCGGGAATGAGCAATTTTCATTTTGCGCGCGAGTTCAAGCGCACCACCGGCACGACACCGCACCAGTACCTGATCAAGTTTCGCATAGAGCGCGCAAAGGCTTTGTTAGCAAGGAATGACCTGCCGCTGACCGAAGTCGGCCTGCGCTCCGGCTTCAGCCATCAAAGCCATTTCACGCGCCTTTTCCGCCGGATTACGGGCACCACGCCCAACTCATACCGCCTAACGCTTCAGACCTAAACACCTTTGCTTGGATCGATCTTGGACACAGGGATTACGATTTGAAGTAATCAGTAGCAAGATCAGTCAACCGCAGCAATAACAGGAAAGACCGTTGGTCCACCTCTGTTGGAAACTGTCAAAACGGAGGTGAACTGTGAATATCAGGAATTTCTTCTACACGACGATCCTTGTGGTCTCAACCGTTGTTGCCATCAACGCGCAAACATCCGAGAGCAAGTCAATTCTCAAACGCGGCGATGTGTTGGTGGCCCAGGAAAAGTACAAACAGGCTATCGAAGAGTATCGCAAAGTCTCACCGCACGACGCTGACTCGTACGCGCGTGCCATCTACAACATCGGCGTTTGCCATTACGAGCTCTGGCAAACTGACGAAGCAATCGAGTTTTACAAACGCGCTATCGAGTTGAAGCAGGGACGTTATCCGAGAGCCTCTTACGCGCTCGGCGTGGCGTTGGAAGACCAGGGAAAAACAACCGAAGCGAAGGCTGCATACGAGCAGGCGGTCAACGCATCGCAGCGCGAATTTGCACGCGCCACGTACAGGCTAGGTTTGATCGAAGCGCGGGCAGGCGAGATCAAGAAAGCCGCCGCTCTTTTTCGCGAAGCAGCCACGCGCGCCGGCGAGCACGTTCCAGCCAGTCATAACAATCTCGGCGTGATGCTTGCGCAGCTCGGCTTTCTAAAAGAAGCGGAGCAGGAATTTGTTATCGCGCTCAGACAGGCGAATGGCGACTTTGCTGACGCCGCTCACAATCTCAACCTCTGCCGCTCACTCACCGCCAACTTAAAACCAAATTACAAGATTTCGACGATTGACTGAACCACAAAGGCACTAAGACACAAATTAAGACAAACAGAAATTAGTGACTTTGTGCCTTTGTGGTTAAGGCTCGATGATCTTATTTTGGTGTGGACTGACTCGATTCGTCAGCTTTCTTCCTCACGTAAATATCGCCGCGCAGAGTCAGACCTACTTTATCCGCCAGTGTCACCAACACTGACTCAAGCAGTTCCTTGTTCGCGAGTTTGAAGCTCGTGATCCCCGAAACTTTCGAATCAGGATCGCTGAATTGCACTGTCAGGTAACGAACCTTGGTCTTTATGAGGCCCGCAGCACCGCCATACGGAATATGGCTGGCGACGGTGGCTGCCGCCGGCTGTTTTTTCTGCGTGTCCGCGAAGGCTGAAGTAATGGCTTCATAAGGAATCGAGATCTCTTTTGGTGGCTTCTTGTCTTTGAAGAGCAGGCGGTTGTTCAAGTCGTCGAACGTCAACGTGCCTTCCATCGTCTTGGTATATCCAAACACGCCGCCTTCATATTTTGCTTTGAGTGTCTTCGGTGCTGGCTTGGGCTTGGGCGTTTGTGTCTTATCCGCCGGCTCGGGCTCAACGGCGCGAGGACGCTGGGCAAAGGCGCCAGTGAGCAAAACTCCGAGCAGGAGCATAGCGGAAATGATTTTCATAGAATTCTCCTTCAAACTTGATCAGAAATTGATGGCCCACGACCAGCCACTCATTTCGCAAACGGCTTCACTCGTTCGATCGATTCCTTGAGATCGGGATCGGAGGGGGCTAACGCGGCGCCCTTCTGGTACGCAGCGAGCGCTTTCGCATATTGCTTCGAAACTTCGAATGCGTAGCCGAGCTCGCGATAGACATTCACGTCTTCAGGCGACTTCTTCGCCGCCGTTTCCAACGCTGCGATTGCCTTCGGGAAATTGGCCGCACGCGAATGGGCCACACCAAGGAGGTAGAACGTAACGCCGCTTGCATCCTGCGCCGTGGTGGCGCGTTCGAGCACTCCGGCCGCGCGTGCATACTGCTTCGAACCAATCAAGGCCTGGCCGAAGAGCGTGACCGCTTCGGCATCAGTCCGGAGTTTTATTAAACCTTCTCC
>Ga0207670_10000272_pt1 | contig 32194 bp, 27 predicted proteins | sample KBSS23HmetaG_FD_184339 | JGI IMG/M metagenome (GOLD analysis project Ga0207670, IMG submission 184339) | Switchgrass rhizosphere microbial communities from Kellogg Biological Station, Michigan, USA - KBS S2-3H metaG (SPAdes) (version 2) | ecosystem: Host-associated > Plants > Roots >... | reverse complement strand
GGCTCCGCCCTATTTATGGGCATAGCCCGAACGAGGGGCATAGCCCAGACCCAAATAAATCAAGCTTACGGCGGGGCGGAGCCCCGCCTCACATCGGGCGGCGAAGCCGGAGTTGAGGGAGTCAAGTTTCAGGGGTGGCTCTTTATCTTCAAGACGGTATTTCACATCGGGCGGCGAAGCCGGAGTTGAGGGGGTCAAGTTTCAGGGGTGGCTTTTTATCTTCAATACGGTATTTCACATCGGGCGGCGAAGCCGGAGTGATGGGGTCAAGTTTCAGGAGCGGCTTTTGATCTTCAAGATGGTATCTCGCATCGGGCGGCGAAGCGAAAAGGCAAAATGACTTTCTGGTGAAAGTGCTTGAACAACCGGCTCGACTTAGTCCATGATTAACCCGTACGGGCAGTACGCCCCGCAAGAATGTGCCCGCTGCCGGGGAACCGGCATTAGCCTCACTCGCCCCGACGAACAATGCCCCACTTGTAAAGGATGTGGCGCGGTCGCCGTGCTTCAACCCGCCCACAAGTGCGCCCGCTGCGGCGGTAATGGCGTCCTCAAGGGCGAAGACATTCCCTGCCCTTCCTGCGCCGGCAGCGGTTGGGCTTTTCATTGGAGGGACTAAATGCTACGTCGGATCTGGCCCGTCGGCGCCATCATCATCGGCGCCAGACTACTCTTCGCAAATTTCCTCTTTACGACTGCCACCCGCCAAAACTTCTTTGATGGCTTCTCCACTCCGGCCGGACTTATCCTGATCATGGTTGGTGGATACTTCCTGATGAAGGATTTCGATTAGACGCGCCGAGTTGTTTGAGCAGCTCGCGGACGGCGACGTCCAACTGTGAGTCGCGGTCTGTGAGTGTTTCGCCGATCGGGCGTGTGACTTCGACATCAACCGGACGCGGGTTGCGCTCCATGTTGGTGCCGTCGTTGGCGGTGATTTTCATGCGCGGCAGGCGGAAGGTGGTGCCGTCGATCAGTGTTTGGGGCCACGTGTAGATGATCCAGCCGGCGGTTGGTTCGCCGACGATCTGGCCCAGTCGCAGTGTGCGATAGCCTTCCGTGAAGTCTTCGGCGTCGGACAGAGAATGTTGATTGGTAACAAGAATAGTTGGGCGGTTAAGCGCGCGTTGGCCCAGGACAGTTCGGGCGGGCGTAGTGCTCAAGCCGCGCAGCGTCATGTTCAGGTAACTGCGCCGCGCCAGCACGTCGATCGCGTAAACATTCACGAACCCGCCGCTGTTGTTTCGAATATCGATCACGACACCGTCTTTCGCGTAGTTCTCGGCATCGAGATCGATGTTTAGCTGCGCCAGCGAGTTGGAAGACATGTCGAACATGTGCGCGTAGCCGAGTCGACCATTGCTCGCCTTCGAAACGTACTCACGATTCCGCTCGACCCATTGCCGGTAAAGCAGCCCGCGCTCAGTAGCACCATTGACAGGACGAACGATAACTTCACGCCTCGCTGCTCCCTCACCACTCGAAGACACAGTTAGACTAACTCGCCGATTAATCTTGAAGTTCAACGCTTCATCAAGATTGGTGAATTGATCGATCGCGAGACCATCGACAGCCAACAGATAATCCCCAACCTTAATCGTGCCTGCTATCGCCGCGGGACTCAGCGCGATCACTTCAGTCACGCGCAATCGACCAGTCGTTTCATATTCGCGACGATCGAAACGTAAACCTACTCGACCAGTCGACGGCGGGGATGCATTCGGCGGCAAGCCGGCGCCAAGGTGCGATGCATTGAGCTCACCCACCATCAAATTCAACAACCGGCGCATCTCGTCGGGCGTGCGCGAGCCCTCGATCAACGGCTCGTACTCCGCGCGCACCGCTTCCCAGTTCGCGCCGTGAAACCCGGGATCGTAAAAGAAGTCGCGCAGGTAGGACCAACCCTGTCGAAACACTTCCATCTTCTCGCGAGAGAAGTCGATGTCAAGTTCGGCCGCGACTGCAAGCGAACGCGCCCGGCCTTCGAGATTCACGACTCCAATCCGGCCACTCTCGATGAAAAAGATCTCTTTACTGTCAGGCGAGAATTGCACCCAACGCTTGGACCCGGGAGTCGAAGTCAACTGTTTTGCGACCGCAGGCTCACGCGAGAGCTCGTCGAGCGAGTAAAGATAGATGTTCCCCTGATTCGCGGCATTCGCGATCAGAGCCACCCATTTTCCATCGGGACTGATCGTCTGGTAAGTCACGTCGAGACCGACGGGCACGAAGCTCAGGCGCTGTCGAATGCCATCGAAAACAACCTGAACCGGTTTTGTCGCGGGACGCTTCTCTTCAGCAGGCGATGCCGAGGGAACAGGCGAAGGCGCGGGAGACTCACTCGGGCGCGGCTCCGGACGATTCGCGGGAGTCACATTTCGCGGCGGCTCTTCGCGAAACAGATCTCGAAACTGATCTTCGCGAAAACGCGGCGTGCGCGGCGCCAGATCGACACGAGCCAGTTGAGTGCTCTCCGTTCGTTGGCCTGAGTCAAACAAGACGTAAGCGCCGTCTGGACTCCACGATACTGAGTTGCTAGCGACGTTCGCGAGATAACTCGCAGGTCCCCCATTCCCGCCCTCGACAGAAACAACGTGGACATTCTTAAACTGGTTCTCAGCGACAGGCAGGTAAGCCAGCCATTTTCCATCAGGCGACCAGACAAACGGCCGATCCGAAATGAGCGGCGGCCGTTCAAAGATCGCGGTCTGCACTAAACGATCCGTCTTCGCAGCCATATCCATCACGCGCAGCTCTTTCGCGCCGCGGATAAACGCCAGCGATTTGCCGTCAGGTGAGAAACGAGGTGTCGAGTCGTCAGCGGCGTCACGAGTCAACTGCGTCTCGGAGTTGCTGGTGAAGTCGTACAAAAACAGGTGCGGCACGCGATCACGATCCGAAACGTAGACGAGGCGACGGCTGTCCGGCGCCCACGCGAGCTGGTACTCCTCGCCAAAGCTGTTTGAAACACGCGCTGCGTCACCGCCATCGGCTGACGATGCTGCAAACACTTCACCACGCACAATGAAAGCGACTTTCTTTCCATCCGGTGACAACTGCAGCTCGCTGATCTGATCGGTGAGTCGCTGGCGTTCAACGCCCGGACCAGCCGATACGCCACGACGCGTGATCGAGACTTCCGCGGCTTTGCCGTTCTCGGTGTCGAGTTTCCAGATCGCAAAGTTGTGCTCGAAAACAACCTCGCGACCGTCATATGAAATACTGGGCCACAAAACGCGACCGTCATTAAAGTTTGAGAGCCGGCGAGCGTCCGAGCGACCGGGTGTGACAGTCCAAATATTCTGCGCGGCTGATCGATCGGAAACATAAAATAGATTGCGCCCATCGCCGCTCCACATCGGCCACAACTCTTTAGCGCCGCCGGGCGCCGTCACTCTTTCGTAAGTACCCGCGCCACCGTCAAACGATCGCAGCAGCCAGATTTCCGATTCATCAATGTGACTGTGGCCCTTGCGCCACCACTGACCGGACGCGATTCCCCTGGCGGAGAACGCGAGCGTCTTGCCGTCCGGCGCAGGCGCGCAGAAAAACTCGTTTGTGTAACGATCGGCGCTGACCATCATCGGCGTGCCGCCGCTCGGGCTTACGCGATACAGATCGTTGAGACCACCGATGTCACGACTCGTCGATGAGAAGTAGATCCAACGGCCGTCGCGCGACCAGCCGTCGAGTTGATCGAGCCCATCGTCAAAGGTGAGACGTTTCAGACCGCCGGTTGCGAATGTCAGGAGATAGATGTCGCCGTTGCCGGTGCGCGACGAGATGAAGGCGAGTTGGCGGCCGTCAGGTGAATAAAGCGGGCGTGCTTCGTTCGCGGTGTGCGAGACGAGCAGCGAAGCGACGCCGCCGGTCGCGGGGACGGTCCAGATGTCGCCGCCGGAGACGAAGGCGATCTCCTTCCGATCAGGGGAAAGAGCAGGTTCGGTAAAATATGGGCGAGCGGCGACACTACTGCTGAATGCCGTCAGAATCAACAGTAATAGAACCTTCATGGTCTGGCCTCCAATAAGTTTTTTAACCGCAGATGACGCAGATTAAATCCGGATTTTTATCCGTGTTCATCTGTGGCTAACTATTCCAAATGCACGCACTGGAAAGGTGCCGAAGTTTCGAACCTTAACGGGCACGGCGAAGAATCTGAAACCATTGTCAGGCAACGCTCCGAGACCGCAGAGATGCTCGACGACCGGAATGTCGTGGCCCAGGAGCACCGTGTGCACCGGACGATTACCGTCGCTCGTGGCATCGATGTTGAACGAGTCGATCCCCACCAGCGTGGCGTCGTTCTTGGCCAGGTAAGTTGCGGCGGCCTCAGTCAAATAAGGATGATTTCCGCTCGAGTATTCTTCGGTGCGCCAATGCTTGTCCCAACCCGTGTGGACCAGCACTGCCTTGTCCTTCACGTCGATCCCACGGAAGACGTTCTCATCGATCGCACGTTCCAAACACCGCACCACGATCCCGTCAAGATTCGCTACTGAATACAGATCGAGCGCGGCGAGATCTTTTCCGCGCGCATACCGGTGAAAAGGAGTATCGAGATACGTGCCGGTGTTCGCCACCATTTCGATCTTACCGATATGAAACTCAGTGGGCGGCGCGTAACGCGTGCGAGACTCTTCACGGGTGAGATAGTCGCCGATGACCGGCGCGGGCAGGCCCTTGTACGTGATCATCCCATGCTCAATGGTGTGACAAACATCAATCAACTCAAAGTTGCGCGACATCTCAAACGTCCTCCTTAACGCGTCTCTGTACCAACACCTGAAAACTCGACGCCATCCCACCCGGCAAGATCATCTCTCGCGCGCCGGTGGTCAAACTCGCCTTCTGGCCTTCGATCTCAGCGCTGCTCAGTTGCTGCTCCAATTCATCGAGCAGTCCCGCCTGTAAAAGAAACTTGTCCTGCGAAGCGAAGTCGACGACTTTCAGTCCGAGCTTTTCGCCAACTGCCTTGACCTGTGTCCAGTTAACGCTCGACGTGATGTCATGCTCGCCCGGTTGAGACAACACGTCGTCAACGAAACTGTGTCGTGAAAAGGCCCGCAACGTTCCTTTTGGTCGTCGCGCCGGGTCGTAAAGATCAGCGCTCTCGGCTCCATAGTCGACCGTGATCACGAAACCACTCGCGAGCTTGCTCGCAACCTGGGCTAGCCAATCATCAACCGCCAGATTGATCTCAATGACCTGTCCCTGAGCTAGTTCGACTGAATACGCGCTGCAAAACTCAGCCAATCGCGGCGACGACAACGGCCCGGTCGTCCAAACAAACGCGCCTGTCGAGTCGACGTTCACGTAGAGCTCCGACAATCCCTGCTCGGTCCTTACTAATCGATGAACAGGAAACGCATCAAGCAACTCGTTCGAGAAATAAATCCCGGTACCGACCCGAATCTGATCGGAAGAAAACTGAACGTGATCGCCAAACTCAACCAGCCGCTCCCTCGCACGGCTCTGCGCATCCTGACTCACTTCACAACCAACATACTTCGTCACCGCAAAGATTGCCGGAAACTGCTCCGCCAACGTCTGCAGCACGCCCGCCGCAAACCTCCCATTACCTATTCCACACTCGACTATGGTCCACGGTGCCGGACGCTCAAGCTCTTCATAAAGTCGCGCGAAGTAAAGCGCGAAAGTAGCAGAGAAAAGTTGGCTGCGCTCGGGGCTCGTGCGATAGTCGCCTTCCCTCCCCCAACGCTCGCGATCCGATCGCTGGTAATAGCCATGCTCGGGATCGTAGAGCGCCGCCTTCATCCAGTCGTGAAAAGTGATGGCGCCTTCACGTCGAATTAATTCTGTTAATTGTTTATCGATCGGTGCGATCTTCTTTATCAAGCAAGCGGGTCGTATTCTCAGTCACGCTGGGCGGATTTACTAACTCAGCCGTATTCGGACGGCGCCAGGCACCTTGCGGCCGCGCGGGCGGCGGTGGCGTCAACGCCGGGCGCTGCACAGGCGGCGCAAACTGTTGCGGCGCATGCACGGGAGGAACCGCTGGTCCATATGGCCGGAAAGGTTTCGGCGCACCTTCCTCGAACAGGGCCGCAAACAACATACGTAGCGGTCCGCCGACAAAACAGATAATCGCCGCCAGCGACGCCAGAATCTGGAGGAAATACCCGTTCGAAAAACTTGCGAACATCCCCAGGATCGAAACAATCAAGATGCCTGAAAGAAATAATATGCCGCCCTGCTTGACGCCCTTTCGCCGTGGAGAGATGGGGACCGGTTCGTCCGGCGCACGATAGACGGGAATTATTCCGCCGCTGCCCAGCAACTGAATTACGCCATCCATCGGGAAACCGCAACGAGAGCAGAAACGGATATGTCCGGTAACTTGTTGTTGACCGCACTGCGGACAAAACATGGGGATTGTTCCTCGTCAAAACGGGCTGTTACGTCGACCAGATAATAACCTAGTCGCTACCGCCCGGCCACGGTAATCACTCGCTTTAACGAGCGTCTCCAGCAACAGATTAACAAGCAGTTGCTCGCCTGTCGGAGCGGAAATGTACCTGGTCAACACGCTATCGTCGCGAATTGAGTTGAACGCACGTTGCCGTGCGAGATCCACTTCAGACAAGTATTCAATGATGCGATCTGTGTTTGAAAGTGTCTCCGGCAATGTCCACTCGAACGGGTCGTCCCAGAGATTGGCAGTGAGGCCGCCGCACATCTGCTCGATAACAGCGGCGCTGCGGAGAAGGAGATCCGGTGGAACCGATCCGGCGAGATCTTTCAGACTGTTGATTAGCACCGCGAACTGCTGATCAAGACTCTCAACAATCTTGCGGTTCATGCAGTTTCTCCCGCAAAGGCGCAAAGGCGCAAAGAAAAACAGATCAACTTATCTTTGCGCCTTTGCGCCTTTGCGGGAGATATTTTCATCTTGAGCGACGGTCGGTTTCTTCCAGCACCGTTCCGAAACTGCGCCCGGCGAAGCTAAAGCCGCTGTGTATGTAACCCTTCGCGCCCACGCGCGAACCACGTGACGGAACGCCGCGTCTGGTGGCGACCCACATCCTCCCGGTGCCGTCGTCGATCTCGTAAGCGCCCGCACCCATCACGCCGTAACTGTCGGTAACGCGGCCTGCGATTCCGACTTCCTTGTTACGGTAATGGTCCGGGTCGCGATTGATTTTCGCGATGTTTGTCTGGCTGGGACAGGCGGTGAGTAACAGCGTTCCGCTTAATAAAACGAGGAAAACAGTGGCCTTTTTCAATGCTAACATTGGCATCTCCTTTAATGTTTAGTCATCTCGGGAGAGGCCATAGATGATAGCAAATCCGTCCCACATCCGTGTAATCCGTGGCTACTTCCCAAACCAGCCAATCGGGCGGCCCGAGAGATCGACCCAGACGCTCTTCACCTGTGTGTAAAGGTCGAGCGCGTGCCGGCCCATCTCGCGGCCGTAGCCCGACTGTTTATAACCACCAAAGGGAGACGCTGCATTGAACATGTTGAAAGTATTGATCCAAATAACACCCGCCTTGATCTCTTTCGCGAAACGATGTGCGCGCGTGATGTCCTTTGTCCAAATCCCCGCCGACAGTCCGTAGATCGTGTCGTTGGCCTGTTTGATCAGATCGTCTTCGTCTTTGAAGCTGATGACTGACACCACCGGACCAAAGATCTCTTCCTGCGCCACGCGCATGCTGTTCTTAACTTCGGAAAAGATCGTGGGACTGAAGAAGTAACCTTTCTGGAAAGCGCCTTCGAGCTGTGGAGTCGCTCCGCCCGCCACCACTGTCGCTCCTTCTTCGCGCGCGATGTCGACGTAACCTTTGATTCGGTTCAGTTGCTCTTCAGACACCTGCGGTCCCATCTGCGTCGACTTGTTCATCGGATCGCCGACCGCGATCCTTCCGGCTTTGTCCGACAACTTGCCGAGAAATTCATCTTTGACTGACTCTTCGACAAAGAGTCGCGAACCGGCACAGCAGACCTGGCCCTGGTTGTAAAAGATTCCCATCATCGCGCCAGCGACCGCCTGTTCGAGATCGGAATCAGCAAAGACAATATTCGGCGCCTTGCCACCGAGCTCAAGAGAAACCTTTGTCAGATTGTCGGCAGCGGACTTCGCGATCATTTTGCCGACTTCAGTCGAACCAGTGAAAGCGATCTTGTCGATGCCCGGATGAGCGGCGAGCGCGGCGCCGGCAGTCTCACCATAACCGGGAACGATATTCACAACGCCTTCCGGAAATCCCGCTTCCTGGATCAACTTCGCGAGCTCCATCGCGCCTACTGGCGTCTGCTCCGCGGGCTTGAGAACGACTGTATTCCCCGCCGCCAGCGCGGGAGCGAGCTTCCACGCCGCCATTAACAGAGGAAAGTTCCACGGAATGATCTGACCACACACGCCGATCGGCTCGCGCAAGGTGTAGTTGAACATCTTGCCCGGCACGGGAATCGTTTCGCCTTCGATCTTGGTGGCCCAACCCGCGAAGTACTCGAAGTTCTCCACCACTTGCGGCAAGTCAACATAAAGCGACTCTTTGATCGGCTTGCCGTTGTCGGCAGTTTCCAACGCGGCGAGTTCCGCGGAGTGTTGCTCGATCAACTGCGAGAGTTTGTATAGCAACCTGCCGCGATCGCGCGCGCTGAGTTTGGACCACTTTCCTTCGAATGCGCGCCGTGCAGCGCCGACTGCCTTGTCGATGTCAGCCTTGTCAGCCTCTGCCACTTCGGCGAGTGTTTCACCCGTCGCAGGGTTCGGCGTCGCAAAGGTCTTTCCTGATTCCGAGTCAACAAATTGCCCGTCAATGAAGAGTTGATATTTTTGCGGAGCTACTGAAGCTGATGACATATTTCTCCTTAGCGCTAGAACTCTGTTGTACCCATAAGTAATTGCCGTAGCACGTACGGAAGAATCCCGCCGTGCTTGTAGTAATCGACCTCGATCGGCGTATCGATCCTGAGCGTGATCGGGATCTCCTCGACCGCACCACTCTTGCGATGAATCACCAACGTGATGTCCTGTCGCGGCTCAATGCCTGCTTCAATGCCCAGCAGGTCAAATCGCTCGCTGCCGTCCAGTCTTAACGAAGCAGCGTTGGTGTCCTCCTGAAACTGGCAAGGCAACACGCCCATTCCAACAAGGTTGCTGCGATGAATGCGTTCAAAACTCTGCGCGATGACGGCTTTCACTCCGAGCAGCCTGGTGCCTTTCGCGGCCCAGTCGCGCGAGCTTCCAGTGCCGTATTCCTGACCGGCGATGATCACGAGGGGCACGTTTTCCGATTGATAACGCATCGCCGCATCGTAGATGCTCATGCGTTCGCCGTCTGGTTGATAAATCGTGACACCGCCTTCAACGCCGGGCACCATCAGGTTCTTGATCCTGACGTTTGCAAAAGTGCCGCGGACCATCACCTCGTGATTACCACGCCGCGCTCCATAGCTGTTGAAGTCTTTGATATCGACGCCGCGCTCTTGCAGGTACAAACCTGCGGGTGACGACGGCTTGATCGCGCCGGCGGGACTGATGTGATCGGTCGTGACGGAATCGCCGAAGATTGCCAGGGGCCTGGCGCCTTTCACGTCAAACAACGGCAACAACGTGCTATGGAAATCGTCGAAGTAAGGAGGCTCGCGAATATAGGTCGACTCCGGCTCCCACTGGTAGACGTTACCAGTGCTGGAGGGGATCTCATTCCAAAGCGGGTTTTGTTCGGCGAAGCTGCCGTAGAGTCTCCGGTAAGTCTCCGGATCAAAAGCGGCGCCAATTATAGACTTGATCTCTTCCATGCTGGGCCAGATATCACGCAGGTAAACGTCTTCCCCGTCTTTGCCGGTGCCGATTGGCTCAGTCGTCAGGTCCAGATCAATTCGCCCAGCGATGGCGAAAGCAACCACGAGCGGCGGGCTCATCAGAAAATTCGCTTTGATGCTCTGGTGTACGCGCGCTTCGAAGTTTCGATTACCTGAAAGAACGGAAGCGCCGATCACGTCACGCTCGTTTACGATCTGTTCGATCGCGGGATCGAGCGGCCCGGAGTTTCCGATACACGTCGTGCAGCCATAGCCGACAAGATTGAAGCCCAACTCATTCAGGTAATTCTGCAGACCGGTTCGTTCGAGATAATCGGTCACCACTCTCGATCCCGGCGCGAGCGAGTTTTTCACTTTCGGACTGACAGTCAGTCCCTTTTCAACCGCTTTCTTAGCGAGCAAGCCCGCCGCCAGCATCACACTCGGATTGGAAGTATTCGTACACGACGTGATCGCCGCGATCAGAATATCACCATGACCCACCAGTTCGTCGCCAGTCGGAAACTCGTCTTCAGGAATCTCGGCGACGATGTCGGGCGTCGGACGGTTGTTGACCATTTCCGTTTCGGTCCAGGCGCTGGTGTTGGCGTGCGTCTGTGTATCGACTGCGGAAATCGGAACGCTCTCCGATCGTTGTTCGCCACCGCCCGCGACGACGCGTTGCCTATCGGCGCCGATCTTGACGTGATAGCGCGTCCAAAGGTCGTCTTCCGTTTTGCCGTAACCGCCTTCACTGATCGGTTTCACCATCAATTCGTTGAACTGCGACTTGAGAGCCGATAGTTCGATTCGATCCTGCGGTCGCTTCGGACCGGCAACACTTGGACCAATCGACTCCAGATCGAGATCGAGCACGACGCTGTAATCGCACTCATCTCGCCGCGGTATGCCAAACATGCCCTGCGCCTTGTAGTACGCACGCACGTTATCGACGTGCTCTTTTGAACGTCCGGTAGCGAGCAGGTACGCGCAAGTCTCTTCGTCAACCGGAAAGAACCCCATCGTCGCGCCATACTCGGGAGCCATGTTGGCGATCGTCGCACGGTCGGTCACCGACAAACTCGCAGCGCCCTCGCCGTGAAACTCAACAAACTTTCCGACCACCTTCGCCTTACGCATCATCTCGGTAACACGCAACACGAGATCAGTAGCAGTCACACCTTCGCGCAGGCTGCCGCTCATGTGAACGCCAACAACGTCCGGCGTCAGGAAGTAGACCGGCTGGCCCAACATCGCTGCTTCTGCTTCAATTCCCCCGACACCCCAACCCACGACGCCGAGACCGTTGATCATCGTCGTGTGTGAATCAGTGCCGACCAGTGAATCCGGAAAGTAAACGTTCTTCTCCCAAACGTTCTTCGCAAGGTATTCGAGATTGACCTGGTGACAGATGCCGATGCCCGGCGGGATTACGCAAAATCCGTCGAACGCCTGTGTGCCCCATTTCAAAAACTGATACCGCGAACGATTGCGCCGGAACTCCATCTCCATGTTCTTTTCAAACGCATCACGGGTGCTGGAGAAGTCGACCTGGACCGAGTGATCGATCACGAGATCGACCGACACCAGCGGTTCGATAATGCCGGTGTTTTTTCCCAGGCGCGCCACGGCGGAGCGCATCGCGGCGAGATCGACAAGGAGCGGGACGCCGGTAAAGTCCTGCAACAACACGCGCGCCACGATAAACGGAATCTCCTCGATGCGTTTGCCGTTTGGCTGCCAGTTGGCCAGTTCGCGCACGTCGTCTTCCGTGATCTTTTCGCCATCGCAGTTTCGCAGCACGGATTCAAGGACCACGCGCAGGCTGTGCGGTAGTCGCGAAACCGGACCGACGCCGCTCTTTTCGAGTTGCGGGAGTGAATAAAACTGTCCAATTGGGCCTGAATCAGAAGAGAAGGTTTGCAAAGAATCGAAGGCTCTATCTGGCATAGTGGTGCTCAAACTCTTTCCTGAGAAGCGAAGTTTGTTTGTATGTTGTGTTCAAGTTGAAGTGTAACAAAGTTGCCGCAAAAAAGCACAAAAGCAACAAATGTCCAAGCTAACCTTTTGTGTATTCTTGTGGCACAATCTGGCTTATCGAAGACAAGCGAAGGAGGCCTGCATGGCTAAGAAACACGGCGAGTATTTGGCGAACGATCCTGACTACGTACCTGATCCGGAGATCGAGGAGTTTATGGAGCTCGAGATCTCGCGCGCGCCGAAGGATCCGGAGTTGCTGGCCCATCGCCTGCGCAACAATACCGCCGCTTCGCCACGCGATGCCGGCGGTGATTTGGACGCCGATTGGGAAGATGTGAACGCCAGCGGTTCGGAAACCGTGGCTGGCGACAACCCCACGCCCGATCAATCCCTCGTCGAGGAAAATGCTCAAGCCATGGGCGTTAGTTACGAGGACAATGAGGAGCTGGAGTTTATTGATAAGATCGAAAAGCGCGACCGCGATCGTTATGAGCTCGACGAGAATTCCAAAGCCTCGGAGGACATGATCTAAAGAGATGCCACGGGCTTGCCCCGTGGAGTTTTCACGATCGCCGCTAACAAAAATCAAAACTTAAGGTCTAGATGCCACGGGCTTGTCCCGTGGAGTCTCACGATCGCTGCTAACAAAAATCAAAACTTAGGTCTAGATGCCACGGGCTTGCCCCGTGGAGTTTCACGATCGCCGCTAACAAAAATCAAAACTTAGGTCTAGATGCCACGGGCTTGTCCCGTGGAGTCTCACGATCGAAGCTACATTAGCAGCGAACGTGAATCTCCACGGGACAAGCCCGTGGCATCCAAGCGGTTATTTTTTTGCTTTTCCTAGCAGCAAGCGTGAGACTCCACGGGACAAGCCCGTGGCATCTCTGCAGCTAAAACGTTTTGCGGCTGTCGAGCAGGATTGTTACTGGGCCATCGTTGACTAGTTCCACCAGCATCATCTTGCGGAAGCTGCCAGTTTCAACTCTCCCCAGCAGCTTTCGACTACTCTCCACAAAGTAGTCGTACAAAGGCTCCGCGCTTTCAGGAGCGGCGGCGTGGCTCCACGAGGGTCGCAGACCGCGTCGCACGTCGCCATACAAAGTGAACTGAGAAACAATCAGTAACCCACCATCAATGTCTTTGACGGAAACGTTCATGCGACCTTCCGCATCATCAAAGATCCGCAGCGCGATGATCTTCGGTACGAGGTAATCGGCGTCAGCCTTCGTGTCGTCACGGGCAATACCCAACAAAACGACGAGACCGTTTCGGATCTCGCCGACAATCTCTCCATCGACCGTGACGCTGGCACGCGTCACACGTTGAACTACAGCTCGCATCTCATCTAAACGTAGTGCCCGTGTTAACGAATTTGTAGGTGATCACTCCCTTGATCTTCACCGGCATTCCCGAGAGCTTGGTGGGCGTGAACCGAGACTGGAACGCCGCAGCAACCGCTGCCTCGCTTAGATAAGGCGGCCCCTGGCACATATCCCTCGCGCTGATCACTTTTCCCGTCTCGTCAATTTCAACCAACACGTACACTGTTCCCGATAATTGACGATCCCTCGCACCTTGCGGATACGACGGCCTCCCCAAACTTAGCGCTTTGCCGTTGATGATCTGTGGTGGCTCGGCCAGGGCAGCTGAGAGAGAAAATTGTTTCCGAATCTGTTCCAGCTCCTTGTAGACGTCCTGATCCTTACTCTCATATGCCAAACAATGGAAGCCAACGATCGCACGCTCTAACTCAGCCGCAGTGACATTGGCTTTCCCATAAATCGTCAGCGCACGCTTATAACTCGGTAACGCACGATCGTAATCTTTGCGAAAACGATAAAACTGGGCCAGCGCCAACACAGACCCGGCCACCTGAACATCTTCAGGGCCAAATGCTTTCTCGCGCACTGCAAGCGCCCGCTGAAACATATTCTCAGCTTTGCTCATGCTTCCCTCGCGGCGATAGAGCACCGCCAGTCGGTCGAGAGTGAGGGCCAGCGTCGTATCCGTTCGTTCTTCCACAATTGGCAACAAGCGTTCGAAGATCTTCTTTGCGGAGTAGTAGTCTCCCTTGGCGACATACACGTCTCCAAGGTACGTGAGCGAAGTTACGACCAGCGGGTCTGTGGCCGGCAGCAACTTTTCCCTGATTTGCAGGGCGCGTTTCGCGAGAGGAAGCGCTTCGTCAAACTTCTGCTGGTTAAATAATTTTACTACCGAATCAGTCAGCTCTGTTGCTTCTTTGAGCTCTGACGATTCCTGAAAGAGAGTAGTACTTAAAAACAGACTGGCGGACAAAAAAAGTAGAAATATCTTCATCTCTTTGGAGGACGGCTGGGTCTAATCTCAACGCGACTCGGCAGCGCGCGATCGGGATACGAGAGCAGATCCATTACCACGTGAGCAACGTCAGCAGGTTGAAGTTGCCAACTCTTTGCATCACTCGGCTCGTCACCGCCAAACTCCGTGTTCACGGAACCGGGCATAATGTAACTCACCTTGATCCCGTCGTGCCTGACTTCCTGCATGAGCGCTTCGCTGAAACCGTTCAAGCCAAACTTGGAAGCGTTGTAAGCAGCCATCTCCGCGTGCGCGTTGGCGCCGGCCAGTGATGAGATGTTGATGATGTAGCCGCCGCCTCGTTGCTTCATGAGTGGAATGGCTTCGTGGCAGCAGTAGAAGACACCAAACACGTTCGTTTCGAGTACGGCGCGAAACTCTTCGGGGCTCATCGAATCTACCCGCGCGAAGAGTCCGATGCCGGCGTTGTTAACGAGAATGTCGACGCCACCAATCTCGGCAAAGACCGATTTGACTTGATCGTAATCGCGAACATCGCAGAGGTGACCCGTGGCGAATCCGGGTCCTGCAAAATTCAGTTCCGAGACTGTATTCGCGATCTCGTTTTCGTTACGCGCCGTGATCGCAACCTTCAGCCCTGCACGGACGAGCGCTTGAGCAATCGCGCGTCCGATCCCCTTCGTTCCACCAGTAACAATCGCATTCTTGCCTGTTAGATCCATAACTTCAACCCTATACAGCTCTGAAGAAGTTGACTTAGCGCTCATTTGGTCCGGCTTCGCCGCTGGATATGAGATACCATCTTGACGATCAAGAGCCAATCCTGAACTTGACTCCCTCCACTCCGGCTTTGCCGCCCGATGTGAGATACCGTCTTAAAAATCAAGAGCCGATACTGGACTTGACACCATGCACTCCGGCTTTGCCGCCGGATGTGAGGCGAGGCTCTGCCTCGCCGTAGAGACTTTACTTAAGTGTATGGGCTATGCCCCAAAACCGGGGGGGCAGAGCCCGAACCAGGGGCGTAGCCCCAACTGCAATCTAACTTGAACGGCGAGGCAGAGCCTCGCCTCACATCGGGCGGCGAAGCCGGAATGATTCGCGCCTTGTTCCAATAATGCGCGCCTTAATAACTTCAATAATGCGCGCCTTAAACTTCAATAATGCGCGCCTTAAACTTCAATAATGCGCGCCTTAAACTTCAATGATTCGCGCGTTAATAACTTCAATGATGCGCGCCTTAATAACTTTCGGGCAAAGCCCGTCAACCCTGTAACTTTGCCCGCAGTCTTTCGTTGACGACTTTAGGGTTGGCTTTGCCCTTCGACGCTTTGATCACCTGGCCCACAAAGAAACCAATCAGGGCTTCTTTGCCGGAGCGATAGCTGGCGACTTGATCCGGATTTGCGGCGATCACGTTTTCGATCAGCGCGTCGATCTCGGCGGTGTCGCTAACCTGGACCAGGCCTTGTTGTTCGATGATGGTCTGGGCGGCCTTTCCGGTCTTGAACATCTCGACCAGAACGTCCTTTCCCTGTTTACCGCTGATCTTTCCCTCGTCAATCAGACGCACGAGCGTGCCCAACTCTTGCGGCGGGACCGGCGAGTCTGCCGCCGAAAGGTTGTTGGCTTCAAGCTCGCGCTGTAGTTCGGATCGGATCCAATTTGCAGTCGCGCGAGGATTGCCCGAAGCCACCGCTGCTGCTTCGTAATAGTCAGCCAGCGATCGCTCCGAAACGAGTTGCGAAGCATCCGCGTAACTCAAACCATACTGCTCGCCAAAACGCTTGCGCCGGGTATCCGGCAGCTCCGGCATCGTCCGGCGCACTTCCTCAACGAACTCCTCCGACACGATCAACGGCTGGAGATCAGGCTCCGGAAAATAGCGATAGTCGTGCGCTTCTTCTTTCGAACGCATGACGCGAGTCTCCATCGCGCGGTCGTCCCAGAGTCGAGTCTCCTGTGATAATCGTCCACCGGACTCGAGAACTTTGATATGCCTTGCGACTTCATACTCGATCGCGCGTTGCATGAACCGAACTGAGTTCAAGTTCTTCAGCTCGACCTTCGTACCAAACTTCTCTTCACCAACACGCCGCACCGAAACATTCGCCTCGCAACGCAAGTTTCCCTTCTCCATGTCGGCTTCTGACGCGCCGACCCATTGCAACGCGCGGCGCACGTGGTTCACGTAGTCATATGCTTCCCACGACGAACGAAAGTCAGGCTCAGTAACAATTTCCGCCAGCGGCACTCCGGCCCGATTGAGATCGATATAAGAGTACCGATCTACATCCGGCAGACCTTCGTGAACGTTCTTGCCCGCGTCTTCTTCAAGATGCAGACGCGTAATCCGGATCTTCTTTGGACGCCATTCAAGAGGATGACCAGCTTCGTCGCGCTCGGCGGTCATGATCTCGAGTTCGCCGTTCGCCGAGAAAGGTTGATCGTATTGCGAGATCTGGTAGCCCTTGGGCAAGTCAGGATAGAAGTAATTCTTGCGCGCGAAGATTGATTGGTTGTTGATATGTAGTCCTAAGGACAGTGCCGCACGCGCGCCGAGCTCGACGACGCGTCGATTCAACACCGGCAACGCTCCGGGCAGGCCAAGACACGTCGGACAGGTATTGGCGTTAGGCTCGTCGCCAAAGCGCGTCGCGCAACCACAAAAGATTTTAGATTCGGTGCTCAGTTGCGCATGGATCTCGAGACCGATAACCGTTTCCCAGGTCATCTGCGCGATCCGTGTCCTTTTTGCATGGGCCGTGGATTAACCGTTGCTCCCCGCGGTGTGAACACGTTTCTTCGGCCAGTGAACGGAACCCTTGGAAAAGAAGTTATCGGCGTCGCCAGAAAACCGTCAAACGGCGAAGAACGAAAATGTCCGAACCGGCCAAACGGGCCGCCAGTGATTCCGAAACCGAAATTGTCAAACGGCCCAAACGCAGGGAATCCGCCCCATGAATATGCCCACGGCGTCTCCACCTGAGGCTGCTGACGCAATGCCCCCATCCTCGCTTCGTTGGCTGCCGCCTCGGCGCGCAAAGCCTCGGTACGACTGCGCCAGTAAGCTTCCTCCTGCGCGCGCATGTTGCGCACGTGCTCCACCGTGCGGTCTTCAATCTCCGCGACCTCGCGGCGTCGCTCTTCCATCGAGGGCAGGCCCAGCTCCTGACGTCGTTTTTCGTATTCGTTTTCACTCTCGACACGCGCGCGCCGGAATTTCTCGAGATCCGTATTCGTGATTGAACGCTGCGCACTAGTCTTTGGAACAGGCGCAACAGGAACTTTCGGCGCAGTCGCCTTCATCAAAAACGATCCCTGCGCCTGGCCGTTCGCGCGCTCAGTTGCGGCGATATCGACCGTGTTGAGTTGCATCGTTATCTGAATGCCGTTACCCACGTCGTAGGTCAGTGTTGAATTTGTGACGGCAAAGTCGTTCGGTATCTCGACACGCCGCCCGTCACGCATGACGACCGTGTACGCGTTAGCGACGGATACCATTAAAAACAGAAACAGCGCGGCAAAGAGGACTTTACTTCTACCCATGGTTCATACCTCGTATTTCTTAAGCTTTGGACAACAGTATACGGCAAGGAGGCTCCCAAATTAAGGTTTGGGCGGTTCAGGGGCCGGGACTTTGATGTTATGAATCTCGTTCCACAACCTCGCCTGGAGGTCCCAGTTCATTGGCTTTAACTTTTCCACGAGGGGAAGTGCCGACGAGCCCTGGCCCAATCTCACGTAAGCAATGCCCAAATTGAAAAGAGCACCGGCGTAGTCAGGGACGATCCGGATCGCTTCACTATACGCCTTAACGGCCTCGTCCCATTTGCTCAGGCCGGCGTAAGCAAGTCCGAGATTGTTGTAAGCGTCGGGCCAGTCTGGTTTGAGCTCGAGAGCCTTGCTGATTGAGGCGGCTGCGTTTTGAAAGTCGCCGGTCTTTAACTGTGCCAGTCCGAGATTGTATTGAGCCGCGGCAGAATCAGGTTTCAGCGTGACGGCTTTCTGAAGCGCATCGACTGCCTCAGGATAAATTCCCTCGGTGATGAGTTGAGCACCGAGGTTTGTGTGTGCTTCGGCGCTGTTTGGATTTGCTTGCGCCACTTCGCGGAGTGTGACTCCGGGAGTCGGTTCCTTCCTGGACTTACGCCCCTCATTGTCGCGCGCCTCAAGCGCTGCGAGATTTGCGGCCGCGCCTGCATGCCTGGGATCTATGGTTAGCAGCTTTTTGAAGAACTGCATCGCTTCGCCCAGTTGGCCCAATTTGAAGCTGATGTAACCGGCGTGAAAGAGTGCTTCGACGTGATCGGGTTTCTGCTTGAGCACCTGGCGGTAGGAGCCTAAGGCTTCGGTAAGGGAGCCGCGAAGACGGTAGATGTCGGCGAGGTAAAGCGAGGTGCCCCAGTGGTTTTGTTCGAGGTCTTTCTTCTTCGCTATTTGATAAACGTCGAATGCTTCGTCGAGCTTGTCTTCGTTAAAGAACATGGTCCCCCAATAGAAGTAACCATTGGGATCGAGTCCTTTTTTCTCAGCGCCCTCCTTGAATATCTCAGCAGCTTTTGACCACTGACCCTCATTAGCATAAGCCTCGCCCAGATTGTAAAAATCTTCCTGGATGTAACGCTTCATGTCGACGACTTGTGTGAGATAAGGTATCGCCTCACTGTTCTTGCCACTCTTCGTTAAAGCGATCCCCAGGCCGCTAATGATCTCAGGGTCTCCGGCTTTTAGATTGAGAGCGTTTCTGAATGGCTCAACAGCCTCCGCATACTTTCCGTGTTCGAGGTAAATCCGTCCGAGGTTGTACTGCACCTGCCAGACGTCTGCTTTTTGAGCGACGACTTCTTTGTAAAGCGCCAATGCTTCGTCGTCACGTTTGAGCTCGTAATAGCAGTGGGCCAGGCCGGTTTTTACCTCCAGCGAATCTGGCTGCTCTTTTTGTGCGGCCTGAAAATAAGACAACGCCATTTGGAAAGCGGAGTCGCCCAGCAGACCGTAACCGATTTTCGCCGCCTGAGCCGCGGACATCGCAAATGGCAACTGAAACTCCGCCTCACTGGGGGATGCGGAAGGAGTTGTTCGGACTGAGACGACTGGAATGTCCAACGGACGCGGAGGCATTTTGGCTTGGGAAGGCGCCGCGATTACGTAAATCGGATGACCTACTTCAGTCTCCCGGTCGGTGTTTACCGAAACGGTTTCTTCAGCGTGATTTCGTACTTCACAAAAAGGCAGGACAAGCGATAACGATAAAAGGAGCGCCAACCGGCGATAAAATGTGGGCCTCATCGTGAATTAGCATCACGTACAAGCCTGAACCCGATGGTGGGAAACTTGTAGTGTTCATCTCCTAACCAACCCCGGTCTGTAGCGTTTCGAAAGCTCTCTTTAATTAAGTCGGCAAACGAGCCGCCTCGTCTCACACGTCCATTCGGATCTTTACTCACAAGCTTGCCATCGTAAAATTTCGCTTTTGTAGACGTCCATTCCCAGGCGTTGCCAACCATGTCCAGAACGCCGGCTTGCGTAGCGCCTTTAGGAAACGATCCCACATCGTTCGGACTCGACTTGCCATTGAGATTGGCAAGTCCTTCCTGCCATGAATCACCCCACGGGAATAGCGTTCCCTGGGATCCGTTGCGCGCGGCGAATTCCCATTCTTCTTCCGTCGGCAATCGATACGTAACACCGTCACGATTTGACAGCCACTGTGCAAAGTCTTCAGCGTCCTTTGCAGAGACATTACAGACGGGCCAGTGTTCACGACCTTTAGGCGGATCGTTTCCGTTCCATGGCTTCCAGTAACTTCCTCTAGTATCAGGATCCGACTTATTAATCGTTGGTGCGGGATGACCGGTGGCTTTTACAAACTCCGCATATTCTGCATTGGTTACTTCATTCCTATCTATATAAAACGAACCTACGTTAACGGAGTGAGTTCCTCGTTGTTCGCTACCCGCGTTATCTGAACCCATCATGAAAGTGTCGCCTTCAATTAGGACCATGTCTCGCGATGTACTCGCTGCTGTCGCTGGTACCGCGCCCCCTCCTGCAATGAGGCTTTCACGCTTCGGACTGAAGTAATAAAGTGAAGTAAGACCTATCAAACCGGCGAACACGACGGCTGCCGCGATCGGCAACATAAATCGTTTGCGTAAAAAACCATTAACTATGCTGTGCTGTGCATCCGCCAAACGACCCGGAAGCGCCGGCGGTGCTGGCTGTCGAACTACATAAGCGGGTTCAACAGGCAACATCTCTCTCGTTTCTTTAAGTTGACTCGGAGCGCTTGGCCCAGACTTACGCCTAATCCTCTGGGTTGTTTTTCGCAATGCCTCGGTTTCGCGCGACGCCGGGTGCGGCGGATCTGATGAGACCACTTCCACTCTCTTGGGCGCAGGCGGATCCTTGATAGTGTCCAACTCTTGTCTTGCACGTGGCGCTGTCGAAGCCCTCGCTGTTGCTGCTTTTGCTTTAGGTGCCGTTGCGGCCTTTGGTTTAGCTCGCGGTCTTGGTTTTGGTTTCGCGAGTGCTGGTTCAAGAATGGCCTGCTCGAGCTCGGAAATCAGATCTTCAGTTGAAGCAGTGCGCAACTTAGGTTTCTTTTCGAGCGCGTGATGGACCGCTCGCTCCAGTTGCGGCGAGATGCCTGCCATGCGAGGAGGTGCAGTCATCAAATGCTGTTTCATGACGGCCGGAAGTGAGGAGCCCTTGAAAGGCACGTCGCCCATCAGCATTTGAAAGAGGATTATGCCCAGGCTGTAGATATCACATCGTTTGTCGGCTTCTTCCTCGGACCATTGCTCCGGAGACATGTAGTAAGGTGAGCCAATGATGCCGGTTGTCTTGGCGCCAACGAAAGAACCCAAAAGATCCGCCGACTTGATTTTTGCGAGGCCAAAATCGAGTATTCGAATCTGCTCGCGCACCTCGCCATTACTCGTGACCATTATGTTCAAAGGTTTGAGATCGCGATGAACTATGCCGTGTGCGTGAGCGGCGCCCACTGCTGATGCTATCACTCGAATATATTCGACGGCTTTCTCCGGACTGAATCGTCCTTCATTCACCATCAGGTCCTGGAGCGAGATGCCCTCGATGAATTCCATCACAATGAAGGGGATCTTTTCTTCGACGAACCCGAAATCTGGTACCGAGATAATGTTGGGATGACCGATCGCGGCAGCGGCCATTGCTTCCTGATGGAAACGAGTGGCGGAAGTGGAATCGTTACCGACGAGCTCAGGCCTGATTATCTTGATAGCACGAGTGGTTTTTAAGAATTTATGGTGGGCCTTGTATACAACTCCCATTCCCCCTTCGCCGAGCCGGCGTTCGAGGACATACTTACCTTCCAGCGCCAAATCGCCGGGCAGCGAATGGAACGTCGAGCGCCCATCGGCGGGACACTTGGTCACCGAGTCGTTATAACAACTGAAGCAGTCGGGACATTCTCTCATTGAGGTCGGGGGGCTGCCTGGCAGCTATCTCAACTAAAGAACTAAAACTGGCCCGTCAGGAATGCGGCAAAGGTGCGTTGCCTTCGAGTGAAGCGGGCCTACTAAGTTATTCGATGGGCCAAATGGTAACAAGTTTGGACCTGGCTAGCAATGCCAAAACTGCTCTGTAGTGCGGCAGTTGAATTTGGACAATACGCCGAAGGCGTTCGCTAATTTAAGCCCAGGGTTGGAGCGACAGCGACAACCCTGGGATCGAATCAAAAATAAAAACCAACCCTGAAAGGGTTCGCCTGGGTAGAAACCCTTTCAGGGTTTGAAGCCCTCTTTTTACGCATACCCAGGGTTGGAGCGGCAGCGACAACCCTGGGATCGAATCAAAATAAAAACCAACCCTGAAAGGGTGCGCCTGGGTAGAAACCCTTTCAGGGTTTGAAGCCCTTCTTTTTACGCATGCCCAGGGTTGTCGCTGCCGCTCCAACCCTGGGCTTAAATTAGCGAACGCCTTCGGCGTATTTATTTACACAATCTTGTTTTAGAACTCGCTTTCGTTTATCTTTCGACCGCTCAAATTGGGCCGGGTAAACTTATGCGAATAACTTTCGTCCTGGTAGTCTTTTGCACATTGGCGGCTTTTACCAATGGATCTGCTCAAATCGCACGCAAAGCAACTGATAAACCTACGTCGAAACCAACTGCACGGGCTCGTGAACGTCATCGCGTTCGTAACCCAGCAACAGCCAATCTCCCTACCACTACCGAGTCTGATCGGTTCCTGAATCTGGGCGACAGCTTTCGCCAGGATGGAAAGTGGAATGCCGCCGAAGCTGCATACAAGGAATCCATCGCCGTATGGTCCGGCAACGCTGAGGCGCTTCTGGAGTTGGGCTTTCTTTATATCGACAGAAACAGACTGCCTGAAGCCCAGGCCGTGTACAGTAAGCTTCGAGGTGTAAACTCCTCAGTCGCCGCGGAGCTGCTCGCCGATATAAACAGGTATAAGGCAGCCAGCCGATAACACGCTCCTCCTTGTAAAATTCTTTGCAACTCGCCGCCCTCTCTGGTATACATGCGGCGCACCAAAACGAAACCAGTGGTCATTGAAACGCGGACGCCGGCTCAGCCTGGCGCAACGCCGCTCAGTTCCAAACTTTTCACAGAGGAGCGAGTGAATGGCAAAGACGGTTTGTAAGATTTTGGGAGTCGTTCTTTTGTTAGTGGGTGTGGTTGGTTTTGCAGCTCCGAATTTGCTCGGCGCCCACCTTAATCTGGCGCACAATGTGGTTCACATTGTTTCGGGAGCCATCGCGCTTTACTTTGGCTTCGCCGGAACATTGTCCGCCGCAAAGACCTTTTGCCTTGTTTTCGGCGTGGTTTATCTCGCGCTGTGTATTCTGGGATTCGCACTGGGCACCGGGGAAGAAACCATGTGGATGGTTGGTCCCCTGCACTTAGGCAAATCGGATCACGGTATTCACGGCCTGTTGGGCATCATCTTTCTGGCCGGCGGGTTGTTTACTAAAAAACTCGATTAGTCTCGTTTTCAGGTTGCAAGGGAGAGTTCCGGTAAGTGGCGCGCTTGCGTCCTCGATCTCCAACCCCTTGCAACCTGAGCCTCCGGGTTAAAACTTCACGGTTACGCCGCCGCGGCCAAGAGCGCGCGGTGCGAGGAAACCATTCTCGAAGTATCTCTGGTTGAAGACGTTCTCGACCCCACCAAATAGCACCAGCGTCACACGCTCCGTCTGATGTCTCTCGTAACTAACGAATAGATCTCCTTTTGTGTAGCCGCTGAATGTCATCTCAGCCATGCGAAACGGAAAATTGTTTTCGAAAACCTGGCTGATGTAAGAGCCGGTGCGGTTCAGATCGAAACTAAACAAAAGCGTGCGATAGCGTTGAGTAAGTGTTAGACCAAACAAGTGCTCCGGTATGACGTACTCCGGTTGCAGACCCAGACCGGTCACCGCGCGATCGCTATTCGTGAACGTGTAAGACGCACGCAACTCCATGCCTTTCACAGGCGCCGTGTTGAAGTAGGTTTCGACGCCGCGCGAAAGTCCGCCGGGCCGATTTTCAAAACCACTGAAACGACCCAGACCGAGCGGATCGACCGCAAATCCCGTGAACCCGATTACGCGCTGAAGCCGTGTGTAAAAATACGTGGCGCCAAACAGTACGCGGTCGTTGGCGAGTCGTTGATCGATTCCACCGTCGACACTAATCGACTGTTCGGCTTTCAGTGTCGGATCACCAAAGCGCACCACGCCCGCCGAGCCAAAGTTTCCTTCGCCAAAACGTTCGAACAGTGACGGCGCACGAAAACCGTTGCCAACGTGTGCTCGTAGTTTCGTGCCACTGCCGCGGATGAAGTACGCGACCGCGCCATCACCCGTTACAGAGCTCTCGGTTTCGCGACCCTGCAAAACTCCCGGTCGATCCGCGCTGCTGATGCGGTACCACTGGCCACGCACGCCGAGCGATAAGCGCAAACGATCGTCAAGTAACGACAACTGGTCCTGTCCGAACACCGCAAACGTTCGCTGCCGATCGGTCGTGTTATTGAAGGTAGCGAACGAAGGCGTCGAACTCTGAAACAACGACTCACGCTCAAACTCAAATCCGGTTGTAAGCAGATTCGACTTCGAGAAGCGAAAGTTCACGCGACCATCGACAGTATCGACGTCGCCGTTGTTGATGCTCAGAAACTCGAAATCACCAAACGGCACGAATGATGTGAATCTCGGATCCACCGCCGGACCGTTGTAGTTGCGCCGGTCGCTGGAAACTCTCTGATAAGCAACGGAGTAAGAAACAGTGTCGCTGACTGCCTGTGAAAACCTGCCTGAACCGACCAGCAAACGGTTACGCCTTCCTTGATCGGGATTGTTGAAATCGGGATGAAAAGTCACTCCCTCAATAGCTTGCGGAAAGCGCTCACTCGTCGCAAAAGCTGCTTCCAAAGGAAACGGACTGTCATTTACGCGAGCATTTGCGATGTTGCCGAAAAGGTTTGCGGAGATGGTGATCGACGGTGTCGGATTGAACTGTAGACGTCCCGCGAAACCGGTGTTGCCGTACGCGTCGTCGCCGTCGATTCCATTACGCACGTCCACGCGATTCACACCGAGCTCAAAGCCATAACGTTCTCCGCCGCCTGATGCCTGAATACGCTCGCGGTAAGTTGCGAGACTGCCGCCGTCGAAGCCCGCGTTCAGATGAAACCCGGGCGAGCCGGACGATGGAATCAGGTTGATCACGCCGCCGATCGCGTGGGTTCCATAGATCGATGAGCCGGCTCCGCGCAGCACCTCGACGCGATCGAGTGCGACCGGGACGAGATCGGCCATCAGTGAAAGCGCTGAGCCGTTGATGTCGCCGGCGTCGCGCACGCGCAGTCCGTCGAGCAGCAGTGCGGTGTCGAAGTTTCTTTGACCTCTGAGACGCAGCGTGGTTAAAGCTCCGGGCGAGCCCTGCTGTTGCACGCGCACACCAGGGATTCCTCTCAGTGCTTCCGTCAGACTCAGTTTGTGTTTTGCTTCGATCTCCTGGGAGTCGAGTGTCGACACGACTTTCGACACCTCGTCGGCGCGTTGCAGCGTCCCCGTCGCTGTGACCACAACGCTCTCGTCGATCGACGCGACCTTGAGTTGCACAATGACTTGCTTGTTTTCGCCCCGCTTGAATTGGAGCTCTTCCGACGTAAAGTTTGAGAAACCGTTTGCTTTGACCTCGATGAAATAAGATCCCGATCGCAGGTTCTCAAACTTGAAAGCACCCTCTTCGCTGGTTACGGTATGTAAACGAACTCCGTTGCTGGAGCTTAAGGTAACCAGTGCGTCGAAAACCCTCGCATCATTCTCATCCGTGACCGTGCCGCTGATGCCGCCACCGTTTTGTGCCTGTACGTTGATCGCCAGGATCAAAATAAAACCCAGCGCAGATAGAAAACTCCTTTTTGTGCTTTTTTGTGGCTGCTTCATCGTTAGCTTCTCCTGTCGTGTACCGGCGTAACCCGTGGCCCACCCGTCACCGGATGAGCGTCAACCAAAACTCTTACTTCAAAAACGTCCTGCAAAATTTCCGGCTGGAGCACTTGCTCCGGCGTGCCGGAGTAAACGGCTCTTCCGTTCTTCATCAGAAAAATATGGTCTGCGAACTGTGCTGCGAGATTGATGTCGTGCGTGACAACGAGAGCCGCGGCTTCGCTTCGATCGCAGCGACTGCGCACCAACGCGAGCAACGTCGCCTGGTGTGAGAGATCGAGATTTGCAGTCGGTTCATCGAGCAGAAGGATCGGCGCTTCGGTCGCAAGTGCCCGTGCCATCAAAGCCCGCTGTCTTTCACCGCCTGACAACTCGTTCATCAATCGACCACTGAGCTCGCTCATCTCAGTCTCGCGCAGCACGGCGTCCGCGACCTGAAGATCGCGTTCTGTCTCCCAGCCCCAGCCAGTGTTGGTGGACCATGCGAAGCGACCGCCAAGCACAAACTCGAGCACAGTCACGGGAAAACGCAGTTCCGCTTCCTGGGCCACGACCGCGATGCGCCGCGATATGCTTCTCCGGTTGAGACGCTCCAACGGTTGTCCATCCAAAAGAATCGCGCCCGACGACTGGCGAATCTGCCCATTCAACGTGCGCAGCAGCGTCGATTTACCGGCGCCGTTCGGGCCGATGATCGCGGTTATCTCACCCTGTTTAAGTGTCAAAGTGAGATCAGCCACCGCGATGCGATGGTCGTAACTGACAGTTATCTCACGAGCTTCTAACAAAATGGCTCTCACAAGGATTTCTCCCGCAAAGGCACAAAGGCGCAAAGAAAGAGCTTGAGAAGGGCTCTTTGATTTTTCCTTTGCGCCTTTGCGGGAAAAACTCTTCGTCATACTCGCTTCAACAAGTAAATAAACAACGGGGCTCCGATGAGCGCAGTGATGGCGCCGACGGGCAACTCCCTCGGCGCGATGATCGTGCGCGCTACCGTATCGGCGACGATCACGAACAGCGCTCCGCCCAGCGCCGCTGCCGGAATGCTGATCCGGTTGTCACTTCCAAGTGAAAGCCGCGCGAGATGCGGCACCACCAAACCGACATAACCCACAGATCCGCTCGCAGCGACCGAGCTTCCGACCAACAAACTCGCGACCAGAAAAACCACCATGCGCACGCGCCCGACTTCAACTCCGAGATCAAATGCATCACGCTCGCCGAGCATCAACAGATTTAGCGAGCGCGCGTGCAGCGTGAGCGCCAACGCGCCTCCAACCGTGATGGTGATAGCGATAGGGAGAAGTGATTTGCTGGTTCCTGAGAGGTCGCCGAGGAGCCAGAAAGTAAACGAACGAATGCGCGTCGCATCCATCAGAGTCGTTACGAAAACGATCACGGACGAAAGAAAAGTCGTGACAATCACGCCCGCGAGGATCAAACGCTCCGGCGTCGCACCCGCACGCCCGCGCGCCAGTCGATACACGGCGAACGTGGCGAGTAGCGCCCCGGTGAACGCAAGTACAGGCCGCGTCCATTCGATCGTGCCGAAGTAAATCAGCGCGATCATCGTGCCGACCGCGGCGCCGTTTGAAATGCCCAGCAGGTAAGGTTCTGCGAGCGGGTTTCGCAACAACGCTTGATAAGCGGCGCCGGCAGTCGCCAGTGAGCCACCCACGGCGGCAGCTAATAAGATTCTCGGCAAACGAATTTGAAACAGAATGTCGAACTGATCGCGCGTGAGACCGCACGGCGTTGTGCCAAAAGACGCGAGGGCGCATAACGAAGGACGTACGGGTAGTTGCTCACTTCCGATCAACGACATGAGCACGATCGCAAGCAACAACGCACCTGCAAGCAGCGCGCACGAAATGACCGTCTTGCGCAGCGTGACGCGATTTTGTCGTGCCGGTGAGGCCACGAACATTTCACTTGAGCTGGAAGTGATCATTGTTTGAACGCGTCAGGATGAAGAGCGCGAGCCATCTCTTCAATTCCGTCGATTGCTCTAGGTCCGGGCCGCGCCAAATGATCGTCGTTGATCTTGTAGACGCGACCTTGAAGTGCAGCTGGTGATTGGCGCAGCGCATCAGTGACAGCTGAATTTGCTGCGCCCATCGACCCCCCGGTGGGTAAAATGATCGCTTCTGGTCTCGTTGCGAGCGCAGATTCACTGCTGTACTTGGGCCATGCGCCCGGAACATCAGCCGTGACGGAAATACCACCTGCGCGACGAATGAGATCGGTGACGAAAGCGTCGCGACCCACGGTGTAGAGCGGCTCGGCAGAAACCTGATAGAACACTCGTACCGGTGGTTTCTGCTTAACCTTGTCTTCGACCGCCTTGTCGCGCTCTTGCAGTTTTTGAACCAGCAGTCCTGCTTGTTCTTTTTGTCCAAGGATCTCGCCGACGTGCTCGATCGAGCGGAACACGCCATCGAGATCGTGAGGATCGGTAACGAATACTGCGATGTTTTGTTCTTGCAGTTGCTGTGTGAAGATCTCGAGCTGAGAGGAAGTAGATATCAGTACTACTTGAGGCTTCAGTGCGATTATTCGTTCAAGACTCGGGGTCCGTGTGTCGCCGACTTCAGTAACCGACTTCGCTTCGGCGGGAAAGTCACAGTAACTCGTGCGTCCAACGAGCCGGTCGCCGGCGCCGACAGCAAAAACAATCTCCGTCAGGTTAGGCGCGAGCGAAATTACGCGGTCGACTTTGACAGGCAGCGAGACACGCCGGCCGGCGTCGTCCGTCAAGACGCGGGCTATCGGGCCCTCAGGCTGAGCCGCGTTGTGGGAAGTGCACGCGAATGCTGTTGCGAGCAGAAACGCGCACACCAGCAAACGAATTTGAGTTCGTGATAACAAAAAAATCCCGCTGACATCCGATTTCCGACAAAGGAAACAGGCATCAGCGGGACTTGAAGAAGATCCCTGGCGGCCTGAACACCTTTGCGCGAGTGTTTAGAGGCTGCAAAGCGTTTGGGCAGGTCTCCTGGCTTAGAGAAACTAGTTCTCAACACAGTGGCGCGACCGCGCGGGATTCACACCCGCTTCCCTATTCTCCCCTGTCGGGGCACCCTTACGCTTAGGTGTAAAGATCGGCTTTGAACGCGCGGACACTATCACGGTCCAGCCACAACAGTCAAACCAGCCACAAAAGAACAAGAGTGTTAGCCACAAAAAGGCACAAAAAGCACAAAATGATTTAAGCAGACTCAATAAATTCTTTTGTGCTTTTTGTGCCTTTTTGTGGCTTCTAGTAATATGCCTCGATGATTAAAACTGTCGAATGGACAAAAGATGGCGTGCAGATGTTGGACCAGCGCCTGTTACCCTCCGAAGAAAAGTACCTGATGCTGCGTTCCTACGACGAAGTGGCGGAAGCCATTCGCAAGATGGTGATTCGCGGAGCGCCGGCGATCGGTGTCGCGGCGGCGATGGGAATCGCTCTCGGCGCGAGCCAGTCAGTGGGAACTTCCGTGGCGGATCTCGACGACGATCTGCAATACATCTGCGAAGTGATGGGCAAGACTCGTCCCACCGCCGTCAATCTTTTCTGGGCGATCGAAAGAATGCGTGAAGCGTTTCAGCGCAACAAGCATCTGAAAGACGTCGAGGAAGTAAAGAAGGCACTCATCGCGGAGGCGCATGCGATCTTCCAGGAAGACATCACTGCAAACCGCGCGATCGGTCATCACGGGGAGTCACTGATTCCTGACGGCGCCACAGTGCTCACACACTGCAACGCCGGCGCTCTCGCAACAGCCGGAGACTACGGTACAGCGCTCGGAGTCATTCGCGGCGCACGCGATGCCGGGAAAAAAGTCGCCGTGATCGCGGACGAGACGAGACCTTATCTCCAGGGTCTTCGATTAACGGCGTGGGAACTGGCGAAAGACGATATTCCAGTGACGGTGATCACCGACAGCATGGCCGGTCACGTGATGAAGAGCGGCAAGGTCGACGTGGTCGTGGTCGGCGCCGATCGCATTGCCGCGAATGGCGACGCGGCGAACAAGATCGGTACTTACATGGTTGCGGTGCTGGCGCGAGAGCACGGCGTGCCGTTTTATGTCGCGGCGCCTTTAACGACGCTCGATCTGTCGCTGGCTTCAGGTGACGAGATCCCGATCGAAGAGCGCGACTCGATGGAGGTGACGCACATTAAGGATCATCAACTCGCGCCGGACGGTGTCAAGGTTCACAATCCAGCGTTTGATGTGACGCCGCATCAATTTATCACTGCGATAATTACTGATAAGGGTGTGGCGAGACCACCATACGTGGAGAGTTTGAAAAAACTAGTCACCGGTTAATCCGGATTTAAACCAGTCGATCGTGCGCTGCAATCCTTCACGGAGATCGACTTTCGATTCGTAGCCGAGAAGCTCGCGCGCCATCGTAATGTCCGCAAGACTGTGGCGCACATCGCCGACGCGCGGTTCGAGATATTCCGCGGTGACATCCTGCTTGCCCATCAGTTCCTTCAGCTCCGCTAAAAGTTGATTCAACGTGATCCGCTGCCCGTTAGCGACGTTGATCACTTTGCCCGATGCTTCTTTCGCGGAGGCAGCACTGAGGTTGGCGAAGACAACGTTGTCGATATACGTGAAATCTCGCGACTGTTCCCCGTCGCCATAAATCACCGGACGTTCATTCGACAACAATACGCTGATAAAACGTGACACAACACCGGAATACTGCGATCCCGGATCCTGGCGGGGTCCAAACACGTTGAAGTATCGCAGCGAAACCGTCTCCAGACCGTATACCCGCGTAAACGCCCGGCAGTAATATTCACCAACCAATTTCGCTACCGCATATGGCGACAACGGATCGGGCCGCATCTCTTCAGACTTCGGCAGCGTCGGTTGATCGCCGTACGCTGAGCTCGACGCCGCATAAACCACACGCCTCACGCCGCGATCGCGCGCCGCGACGAGCAAAGAAAAAGTGCCGTCAACTGATGCGATGTGAGTCTGCCGTGGAGCTTCCACCGAGCGTGGTACAGAGGGGATCGCGGCTTCGTGAAAAACCAGCTCGACGTCTTCGAGCACCTTATTCAGCAGATCCTCATCTGCTACGCTGCCCTGAATGAAATCGACGTCGCCACCAATCTCGTCGATGTTCTCGCGATGACCGGTCGACAAGTCGTCGAGCACGCGAACGCGCGCACCATCTTTAGTGAGCGCGGAAGCGATGTGAGAGCCGATAAAACCGGCGCCTCCTGTAACCAGAGCTATTCCTGAAAGTGGCATCCGTTTTTACCTGCCCACGCCCACGTATTCAAAACCCATTTCGCGCATGTCTTCCGGCTCGTAGATATTTCGCAGGTCGGCGACTTTCGGAGTCGTCATAAGGTCGCGAATGCGCAGCATGTCGAGGGCACGAAACTGGTTCCACTCGGTAACAAGGACGAGCGCGTCAGCGCCTTGTACGGCTGCGTACTCGTCGTCGGCATAAGCGATCGCCGGCAGCAACTTCATCGCCTCGTGTCTCGCAACCGGATCGTAAGCGCGCACGGTAGCGCCATCCTCGAGCAGGCTGCGGATGATTCCGACAGCGGGCGCTTCGCGCATGTCATCGGTTTCAGGTTTGAAGGCGAGTCCCAACACCGCAATCTTTTTCCCATTGAGCGGACCAACAAGCTTGCGAATCTTCGTCAGCATCTCGCGCCCTTGCCGGTGATTTACTTCAATGACGGCGTCGACGATCAGTGAAGCCGTGTCGTAGTGTTTGGCCACCGAAGCAAGCGCTCGAGTGTCTTTCGGAAAACAAGAGCCGCCGAAGCCTGGACCCGGATGCAGAAACTTGCTGCCAATGCGTTTGTCCATACCGATCGCGCGCGCCACGTCGTGAACGTCGCAACCGATCTTGTCGCACAGGTTCGCGATCTCGTTGATAAACGATACCTTCATCGCGAGGAAAGCATTCGCCGCGTACTTGGTGAGCTCGGCTGCTTCGAGTGAAGTGATCACAAACGGCGCTTCAATCAAATAGAGCGGGCGATAGAGGTCCTTCATGATCGCGATCGCTTCTTCGTCACGACTGCCGATGACGACGCGATCGGGACGCATGAAGTCGTTAATCGCGGCGCCTTCCCGCAGAAACTCCGGATTCGAAACGACACCGAAGTTCGCGCGCGTCTTCTTGTGCTCGCTGATCAGCGTGCGAATGTGTTCGCCGGTACCGATCGGCACTGTCGATTTCGTTACGACGACCTTGTAGCCGTTCATGTACTCAGCAATAGACAGCGCTGCCTGCTCAACGTAACTCATGTCCGGAGATCCGTCTGGTTTTGGCGGGGTGCCGACGGCGAGAAAAATGACGAGGGCCTGCTCGACGGCCTGGTGAACATCGGTAGTGAATCTAAGACGACCAGCCTGGGTATTTTTTAAGACGAGTTGCTCGAGGCCGGGTTCGTAAATCGGCATCACGCCTTTGAGCAACCGCTCGATCTTATCTTCGTCGACGTCAACACACGTGACGTCGACACCAAATTCGGCAAAACATGCGCCCGTTACAAGACCTACATAACCAGTGCCGATTACAGCAATATGCATTTAACTACTTTCCGACATTCAAAACCTTGCGGGCCACGCGTGTGGATTGCGTGACCCGCAAGGTCAATTTTGCTGACCGTAGCGCTGGTTACCAGTGCCACAGTGTTTTTACTCAAACCT
>Ga0207670_10000270_pt1 | contig 32488 bp, 27 predicted proteins | sample KBSS23HmetaG_FD_184339 | JGI IMG/M metagenome (GOLD analysis project Ga0207670, IMG submission 184339) | Switchgrass rhizosphere microbial communities from Kellogg Biological Station, Michigan, USA - KBS S2-3H metaG (SPAdes) (version 2) | ecosystem: Host-associated > Plants > Roots >... | reverse complement strand
CACGCCACGGCCGGCGCAGCCCGAGCTGGGTGCCGACTACGGCTGGCCGTTCCTCGAGGGCAGCCTGCCGGGGCGCTTCGCCGGGAACTGCGGCCCGGTGGTTCCGAACCTGTCCGACCCCGAGTTCGAGTACGACCGCACGACCCAGATGGGCGGCGCCGCGATCATTGTCGCCGGCGCCTACTGGGCCACCGGCACCGGCGCGTACGACTGGCCCGTGGAGTACGCGGGCAACCTGTTCGCGAACGACTACTACTCGGGCACGCTCTATCGGCTGGTGCCGTTCGGCGGCGGGTTCGCGCCCGGCCCGGACGTGCCCGGCCAGCCCGCGCCGGGAAAGTGGGGGACCGGGTTCGACGCGGTCTCCGACTGGGCGCTCGGCGTCGACGGCGCATTCTATTTCTGCCGCCAGTCGATCGGCTTCGCCGCGAGCAGCGGCGTGATCGGGCGCATCGTCAGCACCACGCCGCCGCCGCCGGCGCCGGTGGCGACCACGATCCGGCTTGCCCAGTCGCCGGCGGTGAACACCGCGCACTTCGTGCTCACGCTGCGCGGAGGTTCCGCCACGCTCACCATCCACGATCTCAACGGGCGGCGGATCCGGCGGACCACGTACGGCGGCGCCATCCCCGGGACCGCGCAGGTCGATTGGGACGGACGTGACGACGACGGCCGGGCCGTCCATCCCGGGCTCTACGTCGCTCGCCTGGAGTCCGCCGGGCAGCAGTCGAGCGTGCGTGTGCCGTTCCTGCGATGACCGCGCGGCTGCGCTAGACTGGCGCTTCGCGACGCATCCGCGCGCATCCCAAGACACGATCGCCGCCGTCGTGCGGCTGTAACCAGGAGACGCCCCATGGCCACCACCACGACCACCACCGCCACCGGCCGCATCGCGCCCGTCAACGCCGCGTCGTTGCCGGTGTACGCGCCGACCACGTACGTGGACTTCTCGCGCCCCGAGAACCGCGTCGCCTACGAGAAGGCGATCGCCGACGTGCGCGCGCACGCGGGCGAGGAGTACCCGATCGTCATCGGCGGCCAGCGGCTGAAGGGTGCCAAGACGTTCGACAGCACGAACCCGGCGAAGCCGTCCGAGGTGCTCGGCAAGTTCCAGTCGGCGACGAAGGAGCAGGCGACGCAGGCGGTCGAGGCGGCGTTCACCACGTTCAAGACCTGGTCGCGCGTGCCCGCGGCCGAGCGCGCGGCGTATCTCGTCGAAGCCGCGCGCCGGATGAAGGAGCGCCGCCACCACTTCTCGGCGTGGATGACGCTCGAGATCGGCAAGAGCTGGGGCGAGGCCGACGCCGACACCGCCGAGGCCATCGACTTCATGGAGTACTACGCGCGCGAGATGCTGCGCTACGACGAGCCGGCGCCCCTGACGCAGATGCCGGGGGAGAAGGACGTCATGGTGTACCTGCCGCTCGGCGTGGGCGCGGTCATCCCGCCGTGGAACTTCCCGCTCGCGATCGCCGTCGGCATGACCACGGCCGCGGTCGTGACCGGCAACACGGTCGTGCTGAAGCCCGCGAGCGACACGCCGGGCATCGCCTGGCAGTTCTTCGCGCTCATGGACGAGGTCGGCCTGCCGCCGGGCGTGATCAACTTCGTGACCGGTGACGGCAGCGTGGTGGGCGACCAGATCGTGCGGCACCCGAAGACGCGCTTCGTCTCGTTCACCGGTTCCAAGGACGTCGGCGTGGGCATCAACCGGCTCGCGGCCGAGGTGCAGCCCGGGCAAAGGTGGTTGAAGCGGGTCGTGGCCGAGATGGGCGGCAAGGACGGCATCGTCGTGGACGACGAGGCCGACCTCGACGCGGCAGCACTCGGCGTGGCGCAGAGCGCGTTCGGCTTCGGCGGCCAGAAGTGCTCGGCGTGCTCACGCGCGATCGTCGTCGACGCCGTGCACGACGCGTTCGTGGCCAAGCTCGTGCCCGCGATCAACAAGCTCGTGAACCAGGGCGATCCGGCGCAGTTCGGCACGTACATGGGCCCGGTGGCGAGCGAGCGCGCGATGAACGGCATCCTCAAGTACATCGAGACCGGCAAGCAGGAGGGCAAGCTCCTGCTGGGCGGCGGCCGCGTCCCCGGCGAGGCGGGCTGGTTCGTGCAGCCCACCGTGTTCGACGACGTGGCGCCCACGGCGAAGATCGCGCAGGAGGAGATCTTCGGCCCCGTGCTCGCGATCATCCGCGCCAAGGACTACGACGACGCGCTGCGCATCGCGAACGACACCGAGTTCGGGTTGACGGGCGCCGTCTACACGAAGAACCCGGCCAAGCTGCAGAAGGCGCGCGAGGAGTTCTTCGTCGGCAACCTGTATCTCAACCGCAAGTGCACGGGCGCCATGGTGGGCTGCCACCCGTTCGGCGGCTTCAACATGAGCGGCACCGACAGCAAGGCCGGCGGGCGCGACTACCTGCTCCTGTTCCTGCAGGCGAAGAGCGTGGCGGAGAAGATCGGCTGAAACCGCGACGCCGCCGCGCGCCGGTGGCCCCAAGTCCCGGCGCGCCGGCGGACTGTCGCGGAATCGTCTAGCGGTAGAGCGCCTTCACCTCGCCCCAGAGCGTGCGCTTCGTGGGCGTCGCCCCCAGGCACACACCGCCCGGCCCGAGACTCGCGCCCTGCCAGGTGATGACGTTGCCATCGGGGGCGATCGCCGGGTTCGTCAGCGTCACGCCGCCGGCCGACGGACCCACGTGCAACTGGGTGAGGATCAGGCAGACCGGTGTCCCGCAGCCGGCGCAGGCGGTCTGCGAGCCCGGCACACTCACCGTGCGATTGAAGTTGATCGTCATCACGGGGCCCAGGTACTCCACACCCGGGGAGAGCAGACTGGCCGGACTGCCGGTCGGGCACTTCAACCTCGTGAACTCCAGCCGCTCCGCATTCGCCGCCGGGACGCCGGGGAGGATCGCGGTGAAGTCGCCATCGGACGAGCAGGACCCCATGAAGTCGTTGCACACGACGGCGCCTGCGGCCGACGAGTTGATCGCGATGCTCCCGGAGCGGCAGACGCGATAGTTCCACCAGTCGGGAAGCGTGAAGCCGGCGGCGACGACGTCGATGACGCCGCTCACCGATCTCGCCGACACCGTGTCCGGCAACAGGAACGAGCAGGTGAACCCGCGCTGGCCGAGGTTGTTGTTGCACGCGAACGCGGTGTTCCGAACGCCGCCGTCGGCGGGGCACGACCCCCAGCGCAGGTTGATGCCCTGGGCGGATGCGGGCCGGGCGACGAGCTGGAGCAGGAGCAGCAGCGGGATCGACCATCGTAACCTATACATCTCGGGCCTCCATAGCCCCGGTCTGGTTTTTGCGGCCTCGTCGCCCCGGATGGCTGGGGTTCATCGGTAGTGCAGCTTGAGCTCGCCCCAGTTGCGCTGCCGGGTGGGCAGGACGATGCCGTCGCACGCGTGCGCCACGTGCTGTTCGAAGATGAACGTGTCCGCGGCGTCCACGGTTCCGGAGCAGTCGAGGTCCGCCGTGGGATCGGTCGTGCCCAGCTTCGCGCTGAACGTCGTGAAGTCCGTGCCGAATATCGAGATCACCACGCCGTCCCCACTCTGGTCGGGCGAGGCGAGCGCGTAGCTCGCGAAGAACACGCCATCGGCGAAGAGCCTGACGCCCCCGGTGCCGCAGACGCCGCCCACGTGCAGCGGGAAGTCCGCGGACCCCGAGGCGTCCGCGATCATGCGCACTCTGCGTGTCACCGGGTCGACCGTGTAGCCGTAGTTCGGCCTCTGCGGGCACAGGTACGCGCCAGGGCAGTCGGCGAACTCGAGGTCCACGAGTGCACCGGCGACCGGATTGTTCGCGAGGTCGCGCACGACCACGACGAAGTGTATGTCGCCGAACGGGCATGTCACGAGGCAGCGCGGAAACGTCGAGTTCGCGGCCGAGGGGACCGCGGCCGTAGCGGAGCAGGCGAAGCCGGCGACGAGCAGCAGCGCCAGCGCGGAGCGGACGAAAGGCATCATGGTGTTACCTCCGAGCGGCCAGGTCCTTTCACCGGTAGTGGAGCTTGAGCGAACCCCAGCTCTTCCTGCTCACCGCGTCGACGTATCCCACGCAGGAATGCGCGGCGTGGATCGAGTAGATCACCTGGTCGTCGGCATCCACGAGCCCGCCGTCGCAATCGAGATCCGCAGTCGGGTCAGCGGTGCCGAGCTTGGCCGCGAACAGTGCAAAGTCGCCCGGGTCGAGCAGGTTCGCGGTCATGCCGTTCCCGTTCTGGTCCGGCGAGGCGAGTGCGTAGGTCCGGAGCAGCACGCCGTTCGCGAACACCCCGACACAGCCGGCGGGGGCGGTGCCGCCGACACGCGCAGGGAACGTCACGTTGCCGTTGGCGTCCGTGAACATGCGGATCGTGAGCGCGGGCGCGTTCACCAGATAAGGGTCGCTCGGCAGCTGCTCACAGATGAACACGCTGTTCTCGCAGGCTCCGAAGTCGAACGAGATCACCACGGAAGCGCCATTGAGCGGATTGTTCGCGAGATCGCGCACGGTCACCGAGAACGGCATGTCCCCCATCGGGCACAGCACCATGCACGCCGGAAGCGTGCTGTTCGTGGCCGAGGGCACCCCTGCGATGGCGGGTGACGGAAGGGTGGCGGCGAGGGCCGCGGCGAGCGCACAGCCGACCAACGCCTGCGTCACGGATCGGTTCATGGGGGCCTCCGGGCAAGGGTGAGCGCGAACCGTTCACCCGAAGCCTAGGACACCCGACGCCGCGCGCCGAAGGAAAAGTGATGGGGCCGGGTCACGGCTTCGCTGGCCGCCGCTCTCTCCGTGCCGCCGGCTTCGCCGCGGGCTTGGAAGGCGACTTCGCCGCGGGCCTGGCCGCCGGCTTCGGCGTCCCCCGGGGCGCTTTCTCGGCCCGGGCCTCGGGCTTCGGCGCGGAGTTCGCGGCCACGGGGCGCGCGGTCCCCCGCCCGCGCCGTTCCAGGAGGCCTTGCCGGAACCGCTCGAAGGGTTGCGCGTTCCACACGTCATCCTTCGTGAGCCCGGCGCGCCGCGCCTGGAAGACGCCGAACTGGAGCAGGTCCAACTGCGCCACCGCGTGCGCGTCGGTGTCGATCACGAACCGGCACCCCTTCGACCGGGCGAGCCGCGCGTTCACGTCGGAGAGGTCCAGCCGCGCGGGCGCAGCATTGATCTCCATCGCCACGCCCCGCGCCGCGGCCGCCTCGCAGATCTTCTCCACGTCGAAAGGTGACGGGTCGCGCGAGCCGATCGCGCGGCCGGTGGGATGGCCGAACGCGTGCACGAGCGGATGCGACACGGCGCGCAGCGCACGCGCGGTCGCCACCTCCGGGCTCTGCTCGAAGCGCGAGTGGATCGAGACGATGACCCAGTCGAGCAGCGCCAGCGTCTCGTCGTCCAGGTCCAGCTCGCCGTCGGCGAGGATGTCGACCTCGAGACCGTGCAGGATCGTGATGCCGGGATGCCGCTGTCGCGCGGCCTCGATCTCGCCGATCGACTTCCGCACGCGTTCGGCGTCGAAGCCGAACGCCATGGCGATCGCCTTGCTGTGCTCGGTGATCGCGATGTACTCGTGGCCGCGCGCGATCGCGCCCGCGACCATGTCGTCGATCGAGTCGCGGCCGTCGGTGCGCGTGGTGTGCATGTGCAGGTCCGCGCGCAGGTCGGAGAGCTCGATCAACTTGGGCAGCGTGCCGTCCCGGGCCATGTCGATCTCGCCGTGCATCTCGCGCAGCTCGGGCGGCACCCACGCGAGCCCGAGCGCTTTGTACACGTCCTCCTCGGTGCGCGCCGCCACGACCTTCTCGCCCTTCGTGAGCCCGTACTCGTTCAGGCTCCAGCCCTTCTCGATCGCGAGCTTCCGGAGCTCGATGTTGTGCTCCTTCGAGCCGGTGAAGTACATGAGCGCGGCTCCTAGGCTGGCCTCGGGAACCACGCGAAGGTCCACCTGTAAGCCGTTGTGGAGCTTGACGCTCGATTTGGTGTCGCCGCGCCCCAGCACGTCGGCGACGGTGTCGTGCGTGGTGAACGCCTGCATCACCTGCTCGGCGTCGCCGCCGGTCACCAGCACGTCCAGGTCGCCGATCGTTTCTTTTCGACGGCGAAACGAGCCGGCCAGTTCCACCTGGTGCACGCCCTTCACCGTGCGGATGCGCTGGGCGATCGCGTGCGCGATCGGCCACGCGTCGCCGAGCAGCATGCGGCCCGACCACTGCGACGCCTTGGCGAGCGCCTTGAGCACGTTCTGCTCCACCTTCTCGCCGAAGCCGGGAAGCTCGCGCAGCCTGCCGTCCTTCGCCGCCTGCTCGAGCGCCGCGCGGGTCGAGATGTGGAGCGTCTCGAACAGCGTCTTCACGCGCTTGGGTCCCAGGCCCTGGAGCTCGGTGAAGCTCACCACCTCGTCCGGGTACTTCTTCAGGAGCCCGTCGAGGACCTGGGTGTGGCCGGAGGACACCAGCTCCCGGATCGCGAGCGCGATGCTCTTGCCGATGCCGTGGATCGCCTCGAGTGCCCCCGGCTCGCCGGCGATCGCGGCGAGCGACTCGCCGTGGTTCTCCACCACGCGCGCGCCCTCCTCGTAGGCGCGCACGCGGAACGAGTTCGCGCCGTCGATCTCGAGCATCGTGCCGATGCGGGCGAGCGCGCGCGCGATCTCGGCGTTCGTCATCGCCCTAGGCCTTGTGGCCGACGCGCTTCAGGAACGCCCGCTCGTCGATGACCTTCAAGCCCAGCCGGCGCGCGTCGTCCAGCTTGGAGCCGGCGCCGGGGCCGGCCACGACCAGCGTGACCTTCTTCGAGATGGTGCCCGCCACGCGCGCGCCGTGGCGCTCGGCGAGGCGTTGGGCATCCGGGCGCGGCATCGTCTCCAGCCCGCCCGTGAACAGCACGATCTCGCCATCCAGCACGCGCGGGCCCTCGGGACGCGCCTCGGCGACGGGCTTCACGCCGGCCTTCAGCAGGCGGTCAAGCACGCGGCGGTTTCTCGGGTTGGCGAAGAAGTGGTGAACGCTGGCCGCCACCTCCGGGCCGATGCCGCGGATCTGCTCCAGCTCGGTTTCCGCCGCCTCGCGCAGCTCGGCCATGCCCTTGAAGTGATCCGCGAGCAGCCGGGCCACGGTGTCGCCCACGTGCTCGATGCCGAGCGCGAAGATGAAGCGGTCGAAACGCGGCTTCTTGCTCGCCTCGATCGCGTCGAGCAGCTTCTCGATGCTCTTCTCGGCGAAGCCGTCCAACTGCACCAGGTGCATGGGCGTGAGCTGGTAGATGTCGGCGAGGTCCTTGACCAGTCCGCGCTCGAGCAGCTGCTTCACCGTCTTCTCGCCGAGGCCGGCGATGTCCATCGCGCCGCGCATCGTGAAGTGGACGATGTGCCGCTCGAGCTGCGCCGGGCAGGCGAGGCCGTTCGTGCACACGTGGGCGGCGCCGTCGCGCACGACTTCCGAGCCGCACACCGGACACTTGGCGGGAAGCTCGAAACGCACGGCGCCCTTCGGGCGCTGGTCGAGCAGCACCTCGACCACCTCCGGGATCACGTCGCCGGCCCGGCGCACGCGCACGGTGTCGCCGATGCGCACGTCTTTTCGATCGAGTTCATCCTGATTGTGAAGTGTCGCGCGGCTCACGGTGACGCCCGAGACGTCGACGGGCTTCAACTGCGCAACCGGCGTCAGCTTTCCGGTCCGTCCCACCTGGACCACGATGTCGAGGATCTGCGTCACCTCCTCGCGCGGCGGGAACTTGAACGCCACGGCCCAGCGCGGCGAGCGCGAGCGCATCCCGAGCCGCGTCTGCGCGGTGCGGTCGTCGACCTTGACCACCACGCCGTCCACCTCGTACGTGAGCCGGTCGCGGCGCTGGAGCAGCTTCAAGTGAAACTTCAAGGCGTCGTCGATGCCCTCGCAGCGCTGGATGTCGTCCTCGACGTGGAAGCCCCACGCGCGCAGGCCCTCGAGCATGGCGTTCTGCGTGGGGAACGGGTGCTTGCCGCGCGCGGGCGGCTCGTAGGCCATGATCTCGTAGGCGAAGAAGTCGAGCCGGCGCCCGGCGGTGATGCTGACGTCGAGCTGGCGCACGGTGCCCGCCGCGGCGTTGCGCGCGTTCGCGAACGGCTCGTCGCCGGCGGCGATCAGCTTTTGGTTCAGGTCGTTGAACGCCGGCAGCGGGATCAGCACCTCGCCGCGGATCGCGATCGTGCCCCTGGCGGGGGGGCCCGCCTCGCGCAGGCGCAGCGGGATGGCGCGGATCGTGCGCAGGTTCTCGGTGACGTCTTCGCCCACCTCGCCGTCGCCGCGCGTCGAGCCGCGCGTGAACACGCCGTCCTCGTACACCAGCTCGATCGAGAGCCCGTCGAACTTGGGCTCGGCCATGTACGCGATCTGTTCGCCGGCGAAGAGCCCGTCCTCCTCGAGACCCAGCCCGCGCTTCACCCGCTCGTCGAACTCGCGGACCTCGGCCTCCTGCATGAGCGAGTCGAGCGACAGCATCGGCCGCACGTGCTTCACCTTCTTGAAGCCCTCGCGCAGGCCGCCCGCGACCCGCTGCGTGGGCGAGTCCGGGAGCCGCAGGTCCGGGTGCTCCTCCTCGAGCGCCTTCAGCTCGCGCATGAGCTTGTCGTAGGCCGCGTCGGAGATCGTGGGCTTGTCGAGGACGTAGTAGCGGTGGTCGTGCTCGCGCAGCTCCTCCGAAAGCTCGGCGATGCGCTGCGTCGCCTCGCCGCGGGTCACGCCTTCTCCCCGGCCCGCTCCAGCACGCGCGCGAAGTGGGCCGCCGTGAGCGGCACGACCGAGAGTCGCGAGATGCGCACCAGCTCGGTGGTCTTGAGCACGGCGTCGGCGCGGAACGTGGCGAGCGGCACCGGGGCCGCGAGCCGGCGCAGCGGCTTCAGGTCCACCACCACGCGCTTCGGGTCCGAGAGCTTGGGATCCGGGTAGGGGCCGCGCGTGACCTCCGCGAGCCCGATCGCCGACTTCTCCGTGGCGGTGTGGTAGATGACGACCGTGTCGCCCTTCTCGACGCGGCGCAGGTGGCCGAGCGCGGTCGGGTTCTTGACGCCCTCCCAGACGACGCGCCGGTCGCGCACCAGGTCATCGAACGAGTAGTCGGTGGGCTCGGTCTTGAGGAGCCAGTAGGACATGGGCCGACGAAATTAGACCCCCGCGCGCGCTCCTACAAGGATGCGCCGGGTCACGGCCACACCATGGCCGCAACGGTCACGACGGTGCCGTCGGGCTCGGGGCTCTCGGCGTACGCGAGCGGCCGGCCGGCGCCCGGCGTGGCCGAGCGCAGCATGCAGTAGGTGGGGGCGAAGCCGCAGATGCGCGTCATGTCCTCCACGGTGGCGATGGCCTGGAACCAGGCGTCGGCATCGCCGGTGGCCGCGGCGCCGATCGCCTGCTCGTCGGTGCGCCGCACCAGCTCCGTGGTCTCCTCGTCGAGCTTCGCGTCGCCGAAGCGTGGGCCCACGTGCGAGAAGTCGACGCCCGCCACGTAGAGCGTCGGCCCACCCAGCGCCGCCTCCGCCTCGCGCACCGCGGCAACCAGCGCCTCGATGACCGGCTCGTCGCGCGGCGTCTTGCCGTTGTCCAGCAGCCGGTGGAAGCCGCTGCACAGGATCGGCACCAGCGTCCACGGACGCGAGCCGAGCCGGCGCTGGAGGTAGATCACCTGGAACTCGATCGAGTGCTCGTCGCGGTGGACGAGCTCACGGCGGTACGCGCGATCCCCGAGCGCCGCCGCGACGCGGTCCACGAACTCGGTGTCGCACGGCACCTGGCCGAGCGGGGTCTCGAACCGCTTGCGCGTGAGCGCAACGAACTCGTCGACCAGGTTGTGGCCGGTCCCGAACACCACCACGCGCAGCGGCGGCTGCGTCGCGTCGCCGGCGCCGATCTCCGCGTAGGCCCGCGCGATCACGTGTCCTTCGCGCCGCGGGTCCAGGTGCGGCGCGAGCAGCGCCCGCGGCAGCACGTCCGGGGCCGGCGCGGCGGCAGCGCTCGCGCCGGACTCGGCGTCCGCCCTGGCCGCGAATGCGAACTGCTCGTCCAGGTACTTCTCCAGCGGCTCGCGCTCGGCCGGGTAGCAGATGCCCTCGAGCACGGCCGGCCGCACCCCGAGCGGGTGCCACTCGGCATTGAGCTTCGCCAGCGCGGCCTCGAACTTCGGCGACTGCAGCAACAGCATGTCGTCCAGCTTCGCGATGAACTCGCGGACGATGTTGCCGACGCGCAGGTCCTTGCTCTCCTGCATGACCAGCGCCTGGATGTCGGTGAGCGACGTGGCGCCGTCCAGGAGCTGCAGGATGGCGATCGTCTCGAAGCCGAGCACCGGCTGGCCGGGCGTGACGCCGAGCGGGTCGCTGACCACGAGCAGCTCGCGGTCGCCGTCGCGCACCGGCGTGAGCTGCACCGCGCGCAGTCGCGGGTACTCGGGCAGGTCGTCGCGCGTCTCCACCGAGGAGCCCGGCGGCAGGATGATCCGCGGCGGCGCGGCCGGCTCGCGCTCGGCGCCGGGGACGATGAGCCGCGAGGGTCTGGCCGGCGGCTCGTTCGGGTCGGGCACGATGGGTTCCTCGGAAACGGCGGGGCGAACGGACGACGGCGGCACAGAGTAATGGCGCGCGCGGACGCGCTCAAACCCGCGCCGCGCGCCGGCTGGCGTGCAATCCCGGCCGAATTGGCCCAAGATGCGCGCGCCATGACCACCAGCGCGATGGGAAAGCTCCTCGATTCCTACCTCACGGACCTCGAGGGCGAGAACGGATTCTGGCGCGGCAACCGCGACGAGGTGCCGGTGTTCGTGTTCAGCGACGACGAGCACGACCGCATGCGGCTCATGGCGCCGATCGGCGTGGTCGAGGAGCTGGACTCGGAGCTGCTGCACGTGCTGCTCCAGGCCAACTACGACCGCGCGCTGGACGCCCGCTACGCGATGCGAAACAAGGAGCTGTGGGCGGTGGTCGTGCACCCGCTGGCGACGCTCGCGACCGACGACCTGCCGAGCCTGTTCGACCAGGTGGTGATGCTGGTGAAGAACACCGGCACCACGTTCTCATCCACCGAGCTGGTGTTCCGGTCGTTTCCCGATGACGTCGTGCTCGAGCCCGAGGAAGACGACGAAGAGGACGAGCGCGGCGAGCGGAACGATAGCGACGAGCACGACGAAGACGACGAGGACGAGCGCGGCACCGATCTACGAGGCCGATGAACCCTGCGAAGGGCGACGTTCCCGCCATCTCCATCGACATCCGGGTGGACCGCGAAACGGTGCTCCCGGGCCGCGCATGGTTAGCGGAGCGGCCGCGCGCCCTGGTGGCGATCGTGCACGGGATCGGCGAGCACAGCGGCCGTTACGCGGCGCTCGCCTCGGCGCTCGTGAAGGGGCGCTTCACCTGCGTGTCGCTGGACCTGCCGGGACACGGCGAGACCTCGGGGCCGCGAGGTGACATCCCGTCGTGGCCCAAGCTCCGCGACACGATCGTACCCGCCATGTTCACCGCATCGAGGGGCCTTCCGGACCAGCCAGCGGAGCTGAAGCAGATTCTCATGGGGCACAGCATGGGCGGCGTGATCGCGCTCGAGCACGCGCTCGCGCACCCCAAGTGGCTTTCGGCGCTCGTGCTCTCGGCTCCGGCGCTCAAGACCGCGATCCCGCCGTGGTGGAAGCTGGCGCTCGCGAACGTCGCGAAGGTGGCCACACCGAGCGCCGGCTTCCCGAACGGGCTCGACGTGGACGGTATCTCGCGCGACCCGGAGGTGGTGCGCGCGTATCGCGAGGACCCGCTCGTCCACGAGTCCATCAGCCCGCGCACGTACTTCGCGTTCTCCGAAGCGGCGCAGGCCTGCCGCCGCGACATCCGCAACCTCCAGGTGCCCACGCTGATGTACCAGGGCATGGCGGACCGCGTCGTCGATCCGAAAGGCGCGCTCGAGGCGGCCGCCGCCGCGCCGCACGAGATGCTGCGGTTCGTCACGCTCAAGGACACGTATCACGAGGTGTTCAACGACACCGGTCGCGAGAGCACGATCCGCGATCTGCTGGCGTGGCTCGACGTCGCGGTGGTGGTGTGAGATGAGCGGCGCGGTCGTCTCGGTGCGTGTGGGAAAGGTCACCGCGTACGAGCGGCCGGCGTGGGACCACGTGAAGACGCGGCCGTACACGACCGCGTTCCGCAAGGCCGAGGTCACGGGCCCGATCCACGTCGGGCCGCTCGGGCTCGAGGGGGACGAGCAGGCCGACAAGAAGTTCCACGGCGGGCCCGAGATGGCGGTGCTGATGTACGCCGACGCGCACTACGCCGGCTGGCGGCTGCTCGAGGGCCTCGCCGACATGGGCCCCGGCGGCTTCGGCGAGAACCTCACCGTGAGCGGGTTCGACGAGACCGAGGTGTGCGTGGGCGACGTGCTCGAGGTGGGCGGCACGATGCTCCAGGTCACGTCGCCACGCGGGCCCTGCGCCGACATCTCACGCCGCTGGGACCGCGAGTGGCTGCTCAGGAAAGTGGTGGAGCGGCGCCACACGGGCTGGTACCTGCGCGTGCTCGCCGCCGGCCAGGTGCGGGTGGGCGATCGCGTGCGCCTGCTCGAGCGCCCGCACGCCGGCTGGACGGTCGACCGCATGCTGCGGCTGCGCTTCATCACGCCGCACGATCGCGACGGCCTGCGCGAGGCGGCGGCGCTCGCCGCGTTCGCGCCCGAGTGGCGCGAGCGGTTCACGGGGCTGGCGGAAGCGGACTAGCCGGCGCAGCGTCCCGACTCACCGCGAGCCGGCGCCGAGCAGCAGGTCCACCGCACCGCGCCAGCGGGCCCACTCGGCGGAGCGCCACTTCGCGTCGCGCTTGGGCCTGAACTCGCGGTCGAGTTGGCGCGCGCCGGCCAGCTCGCGCGGCGAGCGCCAGACGCCCGCGCCCAGGCCGGCGAGCAGCCCGGCGCCCAGCGCCGTGGTCTCGATCACGCGCGGCCGCCGCACCGGCACGCCCAGGAGATCGGCCTGGTACTGCATCAGCCAGTCGTTCGCCACCGCGCCGCCGTCGACCTGCAGCGCGCGCACGCGGGCATGAGCATCGCGCGCCATCGCGTCCACGAGGTCGCGACTCTGGAACGCGAGCGATTCGAGCGTGGCCCGCACCACGTGCGCGCGCGTCGAGCCGCGCGTCAGGCCGAGCAGCGCGCCGCGCACATCGGCGCGCCAGTAAGGCGCCCCGAGCCCCGCGAACGCGGGCACCAGCACGACGCCGCCCGAATCCTCGACCGAGCGGGCGATCGCCTCGGTCTCGGCGGCGTTCGCGATCAGCCCCAAGCCATCGCGCAGCCACTGCACCGCCGCCCCGCCCACGAACACGCTGCCCTCGAGCGCGTAGGCCGCGCCGCCGGTCGCGTCGCAGGCCACGGTCGTGAGCAGGCCCGAGCGTGACGCCACGGGCCTGGTCCCCGTGTGCAGCAGCAGGAAGCAGCCGGTGCCGTACGTGTTCTTGCTCTGGCCAGGTTGCACGCAGCCCTGGCCGAACAGCGCCGCCTGCTGGTCGCCGGCGACCCCGGCGATCTTTATGCCATCCGGAATCCCCTTCACGCCGCTCGTGACGCCGAAGTCGCCGGCCGAGCGGCGCACTTGCGGCAGCACCGACCTGGGAACCCCGAACAATTTCATTAGCCCCGGCTCCCATCGGCGCGAGCGCAGCCCGTAGAGCATCGTGCGTGACGCGTTCGTGGGGTCGGTGGCGTGCACCTCGCCGCCCGTGAGCTTCCACACGAGCCAGCTGTCCACGGTGCCGAACGCGAGCCGCCTGGTCGCCAGCTTCGCGCGCACGCCGGGCCGATGCGCGAGCAGCCACTCGAGCTTGGTCGCGGAGAAGTAGGGATCGCAGACGAGGCCGGTGGCGCGGCGGATCGCCGGCTCGCGGCCGCGTCGGCGCAGCTCGTCGCAGCGCGGTGCCGTGCGGCGGTCCTGCCAGACTATTGCATGTCCAATTGGGTCGCCCGTGCGGCGGTCCCAGAGCAGCGTGGTCTCGCGCTGGTTCGTCACGCCGATCGCGGCGACCGCATTCGCACGAGCACGGGCATCCGCGAGCGCTCGAGCGGCCGCAGCCAGCGTGCTCCTCCAGATCTCGTCGGCGTCGTGCTCCACCCAGCCGGGCTTCGGGAAGTGCTGCGTCAGCTCCTGGTAGCCGCGCCCGCGGACGCGGCCGCGGCGGTCGATCACGAGCGCGGTGGAGCCGGTCGTGCCCTGGTCGAGCGCCAGGACGAGCGGTCCGGTGTCCGGCATGCGCGGCCTCCGTATGATGGGACGCCACGCCAAGCGTGGCGACATGACAAGACGCCACGCTACGCGTGGCCTCCGAGTGCCTCTAATGCGCGGCAAGCGCGCGATCGAGCATCACCAGCTCGTCGCGCACGGATGCTTCGAAGCGGTCGATCTCTTCCTTCTCACGTGCCGCGTCCCAGCCGAGGCGCTTGGCCAGCACCGGTGCCATGCGTCGCGCCGCGGCGAGGCCGCGGTCGTCGCCGAGCCAGCGCGTGCTGCGACGGCGGACGATGTCCTCGAGCGAGAGCGCCCACTCGTGCTCGATGGCGTGCGCGGCGAGGTCCTCGTCGCGCACGCTGTCGGCGACCGGCGCCGGCAGCGACGCGCCCGCATCGTCGGCGGGCGGCGTGGCGCGCTTGAGCTTCCGCGCCGCGGTCACGAACACGTCGCGGGCCATGACGCGGAACGTGGTGTACTTGCCGCCCGCGATCGTGAGCAGGGCGCCATCGTCCACGATGCGGTGCTCGCGCGAGGCCTGGCCCACGCGCTCCTCCGCCGCGAGCAGCGGCCGCACCCCCGCGTAGACCGCGATCGGGTGGGCGCGCGCCGCCCGCGGCACCACGCGCGCCACCTCGCGCGCGAGGTAGCGGATCTCGTCCGGCGTCGGCCGGCGCTGGCCGTCGGCGGGCGGCGAGTCGGTCTCGACCTCGGTGGTGCCGACGAGCGAGCGGCCCGCGAACGGGATGACGAAGCACACGCGGCCGTCCGCGGCGATCGTCACCAGCGCGTGGCCTTCGGTGAGCGCCGGGTAGACGAGGTGCGTGCCGCGCGAGGGGCGGAGCAGGCGCGGCGGATCGTTCCGACCCGGCTGGAGCATCCCCAGCAGTGTCGCGCGGGTGCGGTCGCCCCAGGCGCCCGTGGCGTTGACGATCAGCAGGGGTTTCAGCGATCGCACGCCACCGGCCACGCGCGCGCGCAGTTCCACCACCTGCCGGCCCGTGCTCGGCTCGGGCCGCGCCGCGACCAGCTCGGTGTGGGTCAGGATCTCGGCGCCGTGCGCGGCCGCGTCGCGCGCGACGGCCATCGCGAGCCGGGCGTCGTCCATCACCACGTCGGAGTAGATGCCCGCGGCGCGCAGCCCTTCGGGCTCGAGCGCGGGCTCGAGCGCCATCGCCTGGCGCGCGTTCGCGACCACGTACGGGCTCAGCCCCGCGCGGCCCGAGAGCAGGTCGTAGAGCGCCAGCCCCGCGCGCAGCCGGAACGGGCCGACGCGGTCGCCCTTGCGCAGCGGTACCAAGAAGCGCACCGGCCGCGCCAGCGCGGGGGCGAGCCGCGACACCGCCATGCGCTCGGCGAGCGCCTCGCGCACGAGCCGGAAGCGTCCGTGCTCGAGGTATCGGAGCCCGCCGTGCAGCATGTGGCTCGTGGCGCTGCTCGCACCCGTGGCCAGGTCGTCGCGCTCGACCACGGACACGCTCCAGCCCGAGCGCGCGGCCAGCCGCGCGATCCCGAGCCCGGTGACGCCGCCGCCGAGCACGAGCAGGTCACGTTCGGGGCCGCTCACGGCCGCCATGCGTTGCACCGCCCTGTGCGCATGGGGGCGGAAGATAGCAGCACCCGCCACCGTCACGCCCGCGGGGCGGCGGGCGTCAGTGCGATTTGGGCGGAGCGGGCGGCGCGGCCTGGGCCGCACCCGGCAGCTTGGGCGCCGGGTGATCGAACTGGTTGAGCTTCCAGTCCGGCTCGAAGTAGCGCGACACGCGCGTGAGCTTGCGTGCGGTGATCAGCTGCCGCGTCGCCAGCGAGCCGTATTTCTTCAGGAACGGCAGCACGCCGGTCAGCTCGTTACCGCCGTAGTCCGCGCGCTCCTCGAAGAAGCGGTTCGTGGCCGCCAGCTCGCCCGACTTCTCATCGGCCTGAACGTACGCGGGCAGCGCCAGCGCCGTACGCGTGGCGCGGTCGAGCTGCTTCTGCAGCGAGTCGGCGCGATACACCCACGGCAGCAGCGGCCCGGTGCCGAGCGAGCCCTTGCACAGGGCGAACGCGAGCCGCGGGTCGCCGGCCTGCTCGCGCGCCAGCATTCCATTGTCGGCGGGATCGGCGGCGGTGTCGCCGTAGACGAACCGGCGTTCGAAGCCGCGGAGCGAGTAGTTCTTCCCCTCGACGGTCGCGACCGGGGCGGCGAAGAACGTGCCCTCGTCACGGTTCACCTGCTTCGGCGAGTCGTAGCGCATGAACCGCCGGTTGGGCACGAGCAGGTTGACCGTCATGCGCTCGATGACGAGGAAGTTGTAGGCGTTGATCGCCCAGGCCGTGCGCTCGGCCGGCGTCATGTCCGAGGGGGTGACGGCCAGGAGCTGGGTGTGCAGCGCGGCGAGCCCGTCCGCCCGGCGCTTGGTCCAGATGCCCTCGTCGATGTAGAGCTGCTCGTAGTCGAACCGCGAGTCCCAGGGCTTGCCCTTCTCGTGCAGGACCTTGATGTAGCGCTTGAGAAGGTCGCTCCAGCCGGAGTAGTCCGGCTCGGCGGCACGGGCGGGGGTCATGCACACGGTCCCGGCCAGCAGCGTCAGCGCCACCAGGGCTTGGGCGCGCCGGAAGAGGCGGCGGGGCGAGGCGAGCGTCATCGAGGTGGGGCTCTCCGGGCGGGCGGGTCCTGCGGCATGGCGGCATGCCGTTCGCGGCGGCAAAGAGTGTAAGACGTGCCCGCGTTCGCGCCAACGCTCGAGCGTGCGCTGCGCGCGGATTTGGCGCGTTCCTGACGCAGCCGCTAGGCTGCCCGGCTCTCAGCGCGCCCATCGTCGCTTTCTCACGCACGGATCGACCATGAACTATCGCAGCCTCGGCAACAGCGGCCTCAAGGTCTCGGAACTCTCGCTCGGCTCGTGGACGACGTTGGGAGGCAGCGTCGCCGGCAGCGACGCTGCCGCGATCGTCCGGAAGGCGTTCGAAGCAGGGATCAACCTGTTCGACACCGCGGACGTGTACGTGAAGGGCGCGGCCGAGCGCGCACTGGGCGACGCGATCCGCGACCTGCCGCGGGGCGAGATCGTGGTCGCGACCAAGTGCATGGGCCGCGTGGGCGAGGGGCCGCTCGGCCGCGGGCTCTCGCGCAAGCACATCTTCGATGCCATGGATGCGAGCCTGGGACGGCTGGGCGTCGACTACGTCGACCTCTACCAGTTCCACGCCCCCGACGCCGACACGCCCATCGAGGAGTCGCTGCGCGCATTCGAGGACCTGGTGCGCACGGGGAAGACGCGCTATATCGGGTTTTCGAACTTCGACGAGCAGCCGCCGCTCGCGGACGAGGTCGTGGCGATCCAGTCGCGCGAACGCTGGACGCGGATGATCTCGTCGCAGCCGCGCTACAGCCTGCTCGACCGCCATGTCGAAGACGGCCACGCGGCCTACTGCCGCAAGCACGGCATCGGCATGATCGTGTACTCGCCGCTCGCGCAGGGCGTGCTCACGAACAAGTACGCCGGCGGCGCGCGCCCCGAGGGCAGCCGCGCCACCGGCGCGTTCGCCCACTTCCTCGAGTCGCAGAAGGCGCTCACCCCCGAGAACGTGGCGGCCGCGGAGCGGTTGGGCACGTGGTGTGCCGCGCGCGGCCTGGAGCCGGCCGCCGTGGCGCTGGCCTGGGTGCTGCGCCATCCGAATGTCTCGAGCGCCATCATCGGCGCCACGAGCACGGCGCAGCTCGAACAGAACCTGAAGGCGCTCGAGGTGAAGCTCACCGATGCGGAGTGGCGCGAGGTGGAGACGCTGACGTCGAACGCCGCGCCCAGGCCGGCGGCCGCCGCGAAGCGGAAGGCCGCGTCGCGCGCAAAGCCCGCGCCGAAGCGCAAGGGCACGGCGCGCCCGCGCACGAAGAAGTAGCGGGGGATCAGCCGGCGGTGCCGGCGGCCTTCCGCCCGCGCTCGAGGTCCACGGTCGAGAGCAGCCACGCGCCTCCCAGGAACAGCGGGAGGAGCGTGAGCGTGGCGAGACGCCCGCCGTGCGTGGCCTGGGTGACGAGGGCGAACAGCACCGGCCCCGCGACCCCCGCGAGCTTCTCGCTCACCGAGTAGAAGCCGAACATCTCGCCGCTCCGCTCGCGCGGAACGAGGGAAGCGAACATCGACCGCGACAGCGCCTGCGTGCCGCCCTGGAACAGCGCCACCAGCGCCGCGAGCGTCCAGAACTGCCACGGGCGCTCGAGGAAGAAGGCGAACACGCTGATCCCGGCGTAGCCCCCGATCCCCAGCAGCACGGCGCCGCGCGCGCCGAGCGGCGCCGCCAGCCGGCCGAACGCGAGCGAGGCGGGTGCGGCCAGGATCTGCACCATGAGCAGCGCGCCCATCAGGTCCTGGTCCTTCAACCCCACCTCGACGCCGTAGATCGTGGCCATCTTGATGATGGTGCCGATGCCGTCGGAGTAGAGCCAGAACGCGATCAGGAAGCGGAGCAGGTCGGGCCGCGTGCGCAGGCCCGCGAGCGTGCCCGCGAGCTGGCGGAAGACGGCCGCCGGCAGCGCGCGCGCGGGCACGCCGGTGCGCCCGGCCTCGGGCTCGCGCACGCTGCGGAAGAGCGGCAGCGCGAACACGAACCACCACACGGCCACGCTCGCGAACGCCACGCGCGTCGCCATCGCGGCATCGGCGAGGCCGAAGCGGTGCGGCATCGAGATGATCGCCAGGTGCACCGCGAGCAGCAATCCGCCGCCCAGGTAGCCCCAGGCGAAGCCGCGCGCCGAGACGCGGTGCATCTCATCGGCCTCGGCCACCGCGGGGAGCAGCGAGTCGTAGAGCACGTTCCCGGTTGCGAACGTCACGAACGCCACGCCGAACGCCAGCAGCAGTCCGTTCCACTGTCCGGGGGGCGTGAACGCCAGGGCCATCGTGCCGCTGCAGCCGAGGACCACGCAGGCGAACAGCATCGGCTTGCGGCGGCGCGACTGGTCGGCGAGCGCGCCCACGATCGGCGAGAGGAGCGCGGTCACGGCCAGCGCGAGCGCGCTCGCGTAACCCCAGATCGCGGTCGCATCGTGCGCCGGCATGCTCTTCGCGGCGGTGCGCGCGAAGTAGACCGGCAGGATCGCGGACACCACGCTGGTCGCGAACGCGGAGTTCGCCCAGTCATAGAGACACCACGCGCGCTGCGCGCTCCGGCGGCCATCGGCGGCGGGCATGGGGGAGAGGTCTAGCAGATTCCTGGTGTAGGGTGGGAAGTGGCATGCCTGCACCCACCGAACGAGCGTCCGTCGAGATCCGTCCCGCGTCGCCCGCCGATGCTCCGGCGCTGGCGGCGCTCCACGCCGAGACGCTCCCCGGCGACGTGAGCGACTTCACGCCGCTCGGTGCCGCGGTGGTGCGCCGCTTCTACGCGAACGCGATCGCGCGCGGCGTGGCCCGGGTCTGGGTGGCGCCCGGTCGCGAGGGCGGGCTCGATGGCTTCGTCATGTCGACGCGCGACATCGCGGCGCTGTTCCCCCGCGCCCTGCTCGCCGGGCCGGGCGACGTGCTGCGCTTCGTCCTCAGTGCCAACCCGCTCGGCCTCGCACGTGCGGCGTTCGCCAAGCTCGCGTCGGGCACGGCGGCCGTGGCGGCGGTGCCCGAGTTGGTCTACCTCGCGGTGGCGTCGCGCGCGCGCGGCCGCGGGCTCGGCGCGGCGCTGATCGCGGCCGTCGACCAGGGCTTCCGCGCCGACGGCATCGACGTCTACGAGCTCAACGTGCACGCGGACAACGCCGCCGCGGTGAAGCTCTACCTCGGCTCCGGCTTCGAGATCGCGCGCCGGTACGCGAAGGGCGGGCACGAGATGTACGCCATGCGCCGCCGGCTGGCCTGAGCGCTCAGCCGATCTGCCGCGCGGCCCACGGGCCGACCGTGTTCGCGACCCACAGCGGCAGTCGCTTCCACGTCGCCACGAGCCGCGCCACGCGCGGGCTCTTGGGGTCGGCCTCGGGAACGTGCGTCCCGCGCACGAGCTTGTACTCGTAGGCGAGCGGCTGCGGCTCGAAGCCGAAGTTCTTCTTGAACGCGTAGCCGCCCGAGTCCACCGGGCTCCGGCCGAAGTCGAACCGGCGCGCGCCGCGCGAGGCGGCGTGGTTCATGAGCGACCAGTACATGAACGGGTGCACCTCGCCGTCGCGGCCGTCGCCGCTGCTGCCGGCGTAGTAGGGGAGCACCTCGTCGCGGAAGTAGAAGTTCAGGAGCGACGCCACGAGAACGCCCTCGCGGCGGATGAAGAAGAACTCGCAGTCGGTCCCGAACGCTCGCGCCAGCTCCCGAAAGTAGCGCCGTGCATAGACCGGCGTGCCGAGCCGGTGGACGCTCTTCGCGTACAGGTCCCAGCAGCTGTCCGCGTCGCGGCTCGCGACCGTGACCAGGTTCCGCTCGATGCCCTTCCGCACCTCGGCGCGCTGCTTGCGCGGGATCTGGAGCAGGTTCGTGTCGGGGTCGGCGGCGATGTCGCGGGTGAACGTGGCGAACGTGCTGCGGCGCACCCAGTCGTCGCGCCGCGGGACGCGGTTGCGGAGCTCCACGTGCGCCACGCCCAGGCGCTCGCCCAGCGCCACGGCGGCGTCCTCGAGCGCCGTCCGCGCCGCCGGGTCGTCGGCCGCGACACCGCCGTAGACGCAGAACGGCGTGGAGACGAGCGCGTCGCCGAACAGCAGGCTCTTCTGCCGCGCCAGCGGCAGGACGCCGCGGATCCGGCCGTCCGACTCGGCGTAGAGGTAGTAGGGGCGGTGGCCGAACGCCTGGCGGAGCACGGTGCGCCACGCGGCACGGTGGAAGAACGTGGCCTCCGGGCACGCCGACACGAACGCATCCCAGCGCGCCACGACGGCGGCGTCGGCGCGGCTCCCCAGCTCGCTCACGTTCACGGCGGCGCATGGTGCTTGAACGCCCGGCGCGATGCCAGCGCTCGCCGGCCGCTGCGTGCGCTGCCCCGCTCTGCTAGCATCGATGGGCATCGCTCGCCATTGCGTGCGTCGCCGCCGTGTCGCCCTGTTGGAAGGAAGACATGAACCCCATGCGCAGCCTGCTCCTTGCCGGTTCCCGCAATGCCTGGCTCCAACGCCAGGCCACCAAGCGGCGGTTCGTGAAGCTGGCGGTACGTCGCTTCATGCCGGGCGAGACGGTCGACGAAGCGCTCGCCGCCGCGGCCGAGCAGAACCGGCTCGGGATCGCGGTCACGCTCACGCACCTCGGCGAGAACCTGCGCGAGCGCTCCGAAGCCGACGCGGTGCTCGCGCACTATCAGGACACGCTGCAGCGGATCGGCGCGGCGGGCATCCGCGGCGAGGTGTCGGTGAAGCCCACGCAGCTCGGGTTCGACATCGACCCCGAGCTCTGCGCCCGGCATGCGCGCGCGCTGGCGGAGGCCGCGCGCGTGCACGGCAGCCGGCTGTGGATCGACATGGAGGGGAGCGATTACACCGAAGCCACGCTCAAGCTCTACCGCCGCCTGCGCGAGACGCACGCGAACGTGGGCGTGTGCCTGCAGGCCTACCTCCGGCGGACGCGGGCCGACCTCGAATCGCTGCTGCCGTTGAACCCGGCGATCCGCATCGTCAAGGGCGCCTACGCCGAGCCGCCGGACAAGGCGTTCCCCGACAAGCGCGACGTGGACGACAACTTCCACTGGATCGTGGAGCAGCTGTGGAAGCCCGCCGCGCGCGGGAACGGCGCCTGGGCCACGATCGGCACGCACGACCGGCACCTGATCTCCGAGCTGGAGCTGCTCGCCAAGCGCATGGGCGTGGGCGCCAAGGACTACGAGTACGCGCTCCTCTACGGCATCCAGCGCAACGAGCAGCTGCGGCTCGTGAAGGCCGGTCGCAACGTGCGCGTGCTCATCAGCTACGGCGCACACTGGTTCCCGTGGTACATGCGTCGTCTCGCCGAGCGCCCCGCGAACCTGCTGTTCGTGGCGAGGAGCATGTTCTCTTAGAGAGCGCGCCGCCGATCAGGCCGCTGCTACCAGGCGATCCCGACGGTGAGCGAGTTCATGCTCTCGAGGCTGTCCTCGTCCATCACCGCCAGGACCCGAGCCGTGCCGTCGATGCGGACCAGGACGGGACCGCGGGCGTTCAGGACGAGCCCGAGCCCGAAATTGGGTCCGACCCCGAACCCGAGGAAGTCGCCGCCGCCCACGATCAGCGCGGTGCCACCGATGCGGGGGACCAGCCGGACGTCGGGGCCGACGCCGATCGGGTACGCGAGCGCCAGGTCGGACGTGAGGACCACGGCCGGTACGAGCCAGGCCGCGAGCGCGAAGTCGGCCGACGGCTGGTTCGGCGACACCGAGGCGGCGCGAAAACCCACCACCCCGTAACCACCCTGTTCGGACGAGAACGAGGCCGTGCCGAGCTCGGGAAAGACGCGCACGCCCCTGCCCTTCTCTGCGCGCGCTTCGCTCGAGAACGTGAGCAGCGTCGCGACCAGCCCGAACGCGCACGCGACGGCGCGCGTGGGGAGCGCGCGACGACCGCGCGGGTGCCGGGAGCGGGATCGGTTCGCTGGACTCGACATGGGATGTCTGCCCTCCGTCATCGTGACGACGTGATCCCCGGCCGGCCCGCACCTGAGCGCCAGCCGATGCCGACCGTGAACGACATGAACGGATTGTCGTCCGTCAGCTCTTCGCCGACGTAGCGTCGCGCGACGACGTCGGCGCGGAGCGACAGCGCGGAGTCGAGGTCGAGCGCGAGGCCGGCGCCGACGTTCGTGCCCGTGGCACCGCCCACCATGCCGCCGCCGGAGACGAGCAGCATCGACACGCCGGCGCGCGGGATGAATCGCAGGTTGGGTCCCAACGCGAGCGGGAACGCCACATCGACGTCCGGGGTGACGACGAGTCCGTAGCCGCCCCAGCCCGCGAGCGCGATGTCGATCGACGGCCGGTTCGGCGTGAGCGACGAGAAGCGCATGCCGAGCTGCGAGACGGACGCGCCGTCGGTGGAGGAGAGCTGGCCCAGCTCGAAGAACCCGCGCCGGCCGAGCGCTTCGCCGGCGAACACGGGCGTGGCGGAGAGGACCGCGGCGGCGGCCCATGCGAGCATGCGGACGTGGAGCGGGCGAGGTCTCATCAGGTCCCCCAGCAGTGCGATCGGACGGCCGTCCCGGACGTTCAACCTGATTCGTCGCGGGAGCGCGGAGCGCGTGACCTCGCGCCCCGCAACCTGTGCTCTTTCAACGCTCTCAGCCCACCCGTTCCGGCGCCGCTCAAACGCACTTCAAGTGATGCTTGAAGGGCCGTCTGCACGCCGCCGAGCGTCCTGCCGGTGCTCTCTTACTCGTTCTGACGCAGCTCGAAACGATATCTCGCCGTCTTCTCGATCTCGGAGCCGGCCTTGGCGATCTGGCTCCCGAGCACGAGCGCGTATTGCCCGGGCGTGAGCGGCGTCTCGCCGCGATCGATGACGAGGAAGCGCTTGGGCCGGAACTCCCACTGCCGATAGCTCACCGCGTAGAGCGTGTCGCCGCCTGCATCGAGCAGCGACACCGTGACGAGCGACGAGTCGGGAACGTTGAGCGGCTTGAACCCGAGTGCCAGCGTGCTCAGCGGTCCCACGACCGGGATCACGTTCAGCTTGCCCTCGCCGGCGCCGCCCTTCGCCGGGCCCGACAGCGAACGCGGCGGCGGCTCGATGCGCAACGAAAGTCCGGAGAACGGGCCCTGCGAGAGCACGTCACGCGTCCATACCGGCGCGCCGGGAACGAACAGCGGTTTCGAGCCGCCTTCGGTCACGCGCCCGCGCACGTTCGCGACCAGCAGCAGCACGGCCGCCGCACTGGCGACCGACGCCCAGGCGATGAGCGCGCGGTCGCGCAGGCGCGCACGCGCGGACAAGGTCTCGATGCGGATGACGCGCGCGCCGCCCGCAGCCGGCGGCGCCGTGTCGCGCACGCGCGGCCGGGGCTCGACGGGCGAGAGCGAGGCGTCCGACTCCCACTCGCGAACGAGCTCGAGCCGCGGCTCGAAGCCCAGCGCTTCCAGGTCCTGCCGGCACTCGGCGCAGCGCTCGAGGTGCCTGCGGACGAGCGTGCGCTCGAGCCCGCGCAGCGCCTGCTGCGCGCGCGGCCATTCCGCGATCAGCGACGCGGGCACGTGCGTGCCGGCCTCGCCGGCCGGCGGCGCGGCGTAGGCATCGGCGAGCGTGCGGCAGTCCGCGCACGTGGCGAGGTGTGCATCGACGCGCGCTGCTTCGGCGTCGTCGAGCACGCCGGCCCGCCACGCCGCGAGGCGGTGGCGCACCCAGAGATGGAGATCGTCGTGTGTCATGCCCTCTTCCTCATTCGGGTCGGGCCCAGTCCAGCAGCGGGCCCTTCTCGTCCTGTGCCGCCTGCCGGAGGATGCCCAGGCAACGCGACCACTGCTTGCGTATCACATCGTGGCTGCGGCGCTCGGCCAGCGCCACGGCCTTCCAGTCGTCCCCGGCGAAGAACGCCACCGCCAGCTCGCGGCAGCGCGCGTCGCGTTGCGTGAAGTACTCGACCACCACGAAGTGGAGCCGCTCGAGCGGATCTCCCGGCTCCTCCGTGCGGGCCTTGGGATCCGGCACGAGCGCCACCGCTTCGTCGTCGCTGGTCACGAGCGCGTTCCAGCGCGTGCGCCGGCGCAGCGCATCGATCGCCGTGCGGCGCGCCATCTCGGTGAGCAGCGCTTCCAGGTTCTGGACGCGCTCGCGCCGCACGAAGCGCAGCATGCGCACCATGCACTCCTGCACCAGGTCGTCGATCAGAGGGTGGCTCGAGAACGGCAGCTCGTGCTGGAGGCGCCGCCGCACGAATGCGGACGCCTCCCCCCAACGGATCTGCGTCTCCTGGGCGGAGGGGGCGGAACGCTCATCGTCGGCCGGCATGAAGGGGGACCGAACCAGATGCTCCCAAGTGGTGCAACTCATGGCGACGGACTCACACGGAGAGGGACATGGGCGGCTGCACCCCTTCCGTCGCCCGAGCCGGCCCCGTGTGACCACCCGATTCCCCGCTGAAAACGCCCGAGCCGCGGCCAGATGATGCCCGGCCGCGGCTCGGGGACGACGGGTTGGATCTTAGGTAGGTCTACCGGCGCGGTGACTTGGCGAAGCCCTCGTCGCCGTCGCGGTCGGCGAGGCGATCGTGCCAGCCGGGGTGCCTCGTGTCGATGCCGAGCGCACGCAGGCCCGACGCGTACTCGTAGCGGAAGACGATGCGGTCGAGCGCCACCTGCTCCGGCGTGAACTGAACGCGGCGCACGCGGTCCTCGTGCCGGTCGCCCCAGCCGGTGCCGGGGAAGCTCTGCCCGCCCTCGTCACCGCGCGCCATGTTGTCCTGGGCCTCGGGCGCCACGGCCTTGCCGCTGGCCTGGGGCGCCTCGCCCTTCACCTGCGGCGCGGGCGCGGCGTCCTTCTTCGCTTCCTCGCGCGCCTGCGGCACCGGCGCGTGGTCGAGCGGCGGGAGCTGAGACGACGGCCCGCCCTCGCGGTACTGGCGCTTGTCGCGCTGCCAGCCGTTATCCCACCACGTCGCCTGCTCGCGGAACGCCAGCACGCGGATCCAGCCCATGTCGCTGTTCGCCTGGCCGGTGCGCTGCGCGTAGCTCCTGCGCTCGTCCACGAACACGAACTTGCGGATCTCGTCCAGCGACGATCTCCAGCCGCGGATGGTGGACTGCTCCCAGGGGCCGAGCACGTACATCGGCTCCGTGGAGCGCAGGTTCGACATCTCGCCGTTCACGACGTTCAACCCGTCCACCGCGAGCAGCACGGCGATGCGGCGGCCGGTGTTGTTCTTCAGGACGACCGAGTAGTTACGGCCGGCGAACGCCTGCACGTAGTGCCGGTCGGAGCGGCCGGGCGCGTAGAAGAGCGGCGCCTCTTCGCCGTCGACGCGGAGCTGCACGTCGACGAGCCGGCCATCGACCCAGGTGTCGTTGTAGCGCACGCTGGGGTCGTCCCAGTCGTGCTGGTCCCACGCCTGGGCGGGGGCGGCGAGGGCAGCCGAGAGCGTGAGCAGCATGGCCGCGAGGCGGCCGAACGGGTGGAGCTTCCGGCGCGCGGACGCGCCGGTCGACTTCATCTGAGGCGTCGCATGGGTCTGCATGGTGGTCTCCTTTTCGGACCCGCCGGAAGGGGGCACCGGATCGGTCACGCAGGAAGTACGCCAAGGTCGGTAACGTATTCCCGGAGGCCGTTACGGCCGCTCCAGCGTCGCGCCGCAAGCGGTTCGCGCGGCTGGGTGAATCAGCCCGAAGTTGGGAATCGTTGCGTTACGGCACACCCGTCGCGCATGTGCCTCGCTGGGGCGAGCCGAGCGGTCGGCGGCCGAACCGGGCGCGAAGTTCGAGCGCGGGCGCCACGCGCTGATGTGCACCGGCTTGACGACGATTTGAATTGACCGCGATTCGAAGCCGAGGTGCTCGAAATCGAGATGGCTCGAGCGAACGCGCCGGAGAATTCCGCACGAGCACGTGCGCGACACGAAAGCACCCACGCCACACGAAATGATGTCGGCGGTCCGTTGACGCTGCGTACGGGCATCCGCGGGCGCCGAAATCTCGCGCTGTAGAGTTCCTGCGTCGGCCCTCGACCAACTCGCCCCCGTCGAAGGTGACCGCGTGAACCGCTTCTCGCTGACGCACCTGAGCAATGAGGTACTTCGCAGGGAACTCACCACCAAGGCCGCGAGAGAGAAGGAAGCCACCGCCGAGCTGCTCGCCCACATTGCCGAGTTCGACGAGCGGAAGTTGTTCCTGCCCGCCGCGTACGGCTCGATGCTGACGTACTGCATGGGGGAGCTGGGGCTCTCCGAGGATGCGGCGAAGAAACGGATCCAGGTCGCGCGGGCCTCGCGGGACTACCCGGCCATCCTCGACGCGCTGGCGGAGGGCCGTGTCCACCTGGCGGGGTTGCGGCTCCTCGCTCCACGCCTGACGCCGGAGAACACCGACGAACTGCTGGCGGCCGCCACGCACAAGTCCATGGACGAGATCGAGCGACTCCTGGCCAAGCGCTACCCGAAGTCCGAGGTCGTCGCCAGCGTGAACGCTGCCCCCGCAACTCAGCCGATGCTCGCGGCCGAAGAGGCTTCGGGGCACGCTGCAGGCCCGGAAGTCGTTGCGAATCCAGAGTGCGAAGGTGCCGCGCGGCACCCTCGCGCCCGCGTCGCCCCGCTCTCCCCCGAGGCCTTCGCCGTTCAGTTCACGCGCAGCCGCGAGGCCGACGAACGGTTCCGCTACCTGCAAGACCTGCTCGGCCACCAGGTGTCGCGCGCCGACATCGCCGAGGTCTACGACCGGGCGGTCAGGGAGCTGATCAAGAAGATGGAGCGCGTTCGGTTCGGAGCGTGCGAGCGGCCGCGGGCCTCCGGCGCCAGCCCGAGCAACGACCCCCGCCATGTCTCGGCCCACTTGAAGCGCGCGGTCTGGCAGCGCGACAGCGGCCGGTGCACATACACGAGCGAGAGCGGTCGGCGCTGCGAGGTGACCGGCGACGTCGAGTTCGACCACAAGACCGAAGTCGCCCGCGGCGGCGAGGCGTCGGTCGACAACCTGCAGCTCCGCTGCCGGGGCCACAACCAGCACACCGCCGAGCAGACGTACGGCGCCGGCTTCATGAAGCGGAAGCGCGAGGAAGCCGCGAAGGCGCGAGCGGCGGCGAGAGCTGCGAAGGAGCGCGCGAAAGCCCAGAGGGCGGCGGAGCGGGACGCATCACGCTTGCAGCCGCACCAACTCGAGGTCATTCCCTGGCTGCGTGAGCTCGGCTGTAGCGAGGCGCATTGCCGCATCGCCGTGGAACGCTGCCGCGACATGGCCGACGCGCCGCTCGAAGACCGCGTGAAGCAGTCACTCAGGTGGTTCGGCGCGCGCCTCTCGCGGACGGTGAGGCCCGTGGCGCACGCCGCCTGCCCTTAGGCGCAGGCCGGGTACCGGATGGGGTCCAGTCGAGGGCAGTCGCGAACAGGCCGGAGGCCAGGGATGGCCGGAGGCCGCCCGTGAGCGACAGGGAGGTGAGGCCAGGGACTGGCCGAACCGAGCGATGCGCTCGAATGGAGCCCCACCGGTACCCGGCCGGCTGACCCGAGCAGGCGTGCGGCGAAAGCCCGTGAGCGATGCCCTCGAATGGTGTGGGGTCACGGTTGGCGAGCGCGGGCGGTGGGGAAGAGCCCCACCGGTACCCGCCCGGCTGACCCGAGCATGCGTGCGGCGAACCGTCAGTCCGGGCGCGCGCCAGCGCGATGGAGCCCTACACCCCCATGATCCGGTAGCCCGCGTCCACGTAGAGCACCTCGCCGGTGACGCCGCTCGCGAGGTCGGAGAGCAGGAACAGCGCCGCCTTGCCGACCTCCTCCTGCGTGATGTTGCGCTTGAGCGCGGCGCGCTCGGCGTGGTCCTTGTGCATGCCGACGAAGCCCTTGATGCCGCGCGCGGCGAGCGTGCTCACCGGGCCCGCGCTCACGGCGTTCACGCGGACGTTCTTCGGGCCCAGCTCGTACGCCATCTGCCGCGTGGCTTGCTCGAGCACGGCCTTCGCACTTCCCATGACGTTGTAGCTCGGGACCGCGCGCTCGGCGGCAAGGTAGGTGAGCGACACGATCGAGGCGCCGTTCTTCTCCAGCAGCGGCAGCACGCGGTTCGTGACGTTCACGAGCGAGTAGGCGCTCACCTCGAGCGCGGTGCGGAAGCCCTCGCGTGACGTGGCCACGAACGAGCCCTCGAGGTCCTCCTTGTTCGCGAACGCCACGCCGTGGACCAGCATCTCGATCGAGCCCCACTTCTGCATGAGCGTCTTGGCCACCGCGTCGATCTCCGCGTCGGCGGTCACGTCGCAGGGGAGCACGAGCGTCCCCGGGGTCGTCGCGGCCAGCTCTTCGACCCCCTTCTGAAGTCGCTCGCCGGCGTACGTGAGGCAGAGCGATGCGCCCGCCTTGTGCAGCGCCTGCGCGATCGCCCAGGCGAGGCTCCGGTGGTTCGCCACGCCCAGCACGAGCGCGTGCTTGCCGCTCAGGTCGATCGAGTACATGTCCGGAATCTCCTTGAGGTGGTGCCTGTAACCCCTAGGCCGTTCGCTGGTTCTGCCACACGCGAATGGGCAGGATGATGACCTGGATGCCGGCGAACTGGAGCCGGCGCTGGATGCTGAACGCGGTCTCGTGGTGGAGCGTGCGCGTGAACACCGTCTCGCGCTGGAACACGAGCTGGCCGGCGAACACGATCGAGCGCCGGAACTCCTTCTGCAGGTCGTGGCAGATCTGCTCCAGCTCCTCGATCAGGTCGGTGCCCACGGTGAACCGGTACTCGGCGTAGAAGCCCATGCGCTGCGCCAGCTCGACGTACTGCTCGAGATCGCGGCGCACCTTCTCCTCGAGCGCGCGCACGCTCTCGGTGCCCTTGAACTGGCCCGAGTCCACGAGGCCGACCGAGACGAACACGAGGTTCTTGAAGTGGCGCGGGAACATGCGCTGCACGGTGAGCAGCGTGTGGATGCCGAGGCCGGCGTAGGACTCCACCAGCACCACCGCCGTGGGTCCGTCCGGCGCCAGCTCCGGAGCGTTCTCGCGCTCCGGCATCGGCAGGTCGGAGAGCACGTCGTCGAGGCTCTTCAGGACGCCGCGCACGCGCTGGTAGTGCCCGCGCACCACCGTGCACAGCACGATGAACGCCCCGGTCACGGCCAGCGTCACCCAGCCGCCCTGTCCGAACTTGATCACCGAGGTCACGACGAGGATCCCCGCCGTCACCAGCGTGCCGAGCGAAGCGATCAGGAACCGCCGCCGCCAGTGCGCTTCCGTGCGCCGCACCGCCCACCAGTGCCGCACCATGCCGAGTTGCGACAGCGTGAACGTGAGGAACACGTTGATCGAGTACATGACGACCAGCAGCTTCACGGCACCCGCGGAGTACAAGAGCACCGCGATCGCGGCGAGGCCCATGGTGATGATGCCGTTCTGGGTCACGAGCCGCTCGGAGAGGTGCGCGAAACGCTTGGGCACCCACTGGTCCACGGCCATGGCCGCGAGCGTCGCAGGCCCGGCCACGAACCCGGTTTGCGCGGCCACGAACAGGAGCGCGCCCTCAGCGAGCAGCGTGAACACCACCAGGAAGAGCCCGATCGGGAAGCCCCACAACATCCAGTCGCGGGTGAGCTGCGACCACAGCGAGGCGTTGAGCGTGCGCCCTGGCTCCGCCACGACGCCGTTCAGTAGGTAGCAGAGCAGGATGCCGCCGGCGGTGAACGACAGCGATCCCGCCATGTACGCCATCGTGCGCTTGCCGGTCTCGACGCGCGGCTCGCGCAGGATGGCGGTGCTGTTGGAGACGGCCTCGATCCCGGTGAACGTGCCGCCGCCGAGCGAGAACGCCTTCAAGAACAGCACCACCACGCCGAACTTGCCCAGCTCGCCGGCCGCGTCGCGCGTGTCGTTGACCGTGGTCACCAGCATCGGGCCGAACTGACCGAGGTGGGTGAAGATGCCGTAGAGGATGAACGCGAAGTGGCTGATCACGAACGCCACGAAGATCGGAATCAGCACGCTCACCGATTCCTTGACGCCGCGCAGGTTCAACGCCGTGAGCCCGCCGACGATCACGATCTCGGACGGCAGCTTGAGAGAGTGGAGTTCGAGCGGCAGGAACGAGAACAGCGCCTCCACACCGGAGGCCACCGAGATGGCGATGGTCAGCACGTAGTCCACGACCAGCGCGCCGCCCGAGACCACGCCCGGGGTGTTGCCCAGCAGCTTGGTCGCCACCAGGTAGCCGCCGCCGCCGGTCGGGAACAGCTCGATGATCTGCGTGTACGAGGCGCTGATCAGGAACACGGTGAGCACCGTGGCGACGGTCAGGTACAGTGCCAGGTGCGTGTGCGTGCCGAGGGTGAGGAACGCCTCCTCGGGGCCGTAGGACGAAGAGGACAGTCCGTCGGAACCGAGCCCCACCCAGGCGAAGAACGCGATCAGCGCGAGCTGGTGATGGATCCTCGGGTCGAAGAGGTTCTTGCGACCGCCGAGGATGAGGCCCCGCAATCGTTCGAGCACCGCGGCAGGTTAGGGAGTCGGCGCAGGTCTTTCAAGCACTCGGAGAATGCGATCGGTGGCGAGCATCCTGGTGTCGACGAGCGTGATGCTGATGCTCGCCGCGGCTACCGCCGCCGGCGATCGCGGTCCCGGCGCTTCGCCCGCGCTGCCCGCGAGACCGTTTTCGCATCCGGGCACGGCGTCGTTGTCGCCGTTCACATTGTTCGGCTGGGTGTCGCCGCCGGTCGCGTTCACATCCGCCGAGCGCTACGCCGAGCTGGCGAACGCCGGCCTCAACACCACGGTCCTGGCCTGGGAGGACCCCGGCACGCCGCAGGAGAACGCGAAGCGGCTCGCGTACACGCGGCCGGTCGGCGTGCGCAACCTGCTGCTCGACCTGCGGCTCGACCAGGTGTACGAAGACCAGCCCGCCACGTATGCCTTGCTCGACACCATCGTCGCCGCCTACCAGTCCGATCCCGCGTTCCTCGGCTACTACCTCGGCGACGAGCCGCCGCTGGAACACTTCCCCCGGCTCGCGGAATGGTTCCGGCTGCTGCGCGCGCACGATCCGCTCCACCCGGCCTGGAACAACCTGAGCGGGCGGTCCGGGTTCGCGACCCACGCCGCCTGGATCGCCTACCTGCGCGCGTACGCGAGCCAGGTGCAGCCCGCCGTGCTGTCCACGGACCACTACGACCACCTCGTGAGCGGCGACCGCGGGCAGTTCGTGGAGAACGTCGCGGGCACGGCGCAGGTGGCGCGCGAATACGGCCTGCCGTTCTGGGGGATCCTGCTCGTGATCGAGCACCACGGCTACCGCGTGGTCGACGACGGCCTGCTGCGCTGGCAGGTGGCGCAGTGGCTCTCGTACGGCTCGCGTGGCATCGGCTACTTCACCTACTGGACGCCGGCGCCCGACCCGAACGAGAACTGGGGCGAGGGCATGATCCGCTACGACACCGGTGAGCGGACGTGGCACTACGATCAGGTGCGCGCGTTGAACCTGCGCGTGAAGCCCATGGGCGAGGCGCTAGCGGGGCTCGCCTGGCTCTCGACCGAGCACAGCGGCGGCACGCCGGTCGGCGGCACGGCGTTCGCGGCCGACTCGCTCGTGGCGCGCCTCGAAGGCCGCGCCACGCTCGGCACGTTCGCGGACGCCGCGGGGACGCCGTACCTGTTCGTCGCGAACCGCGACTCGGCCGCCGCGCAGACGATCGCCCTCGAGCTGAACGGCGAGCGGAACGTCGATCGCTTCACCGATGCTGGCGGCTGGGGGAGCG
>Ga0207670_10000268_pt1 | contig 32717 bp, 27 predicted proteins | sample KBSS23HmetaG_FD_184339 | JGI IMG/M metagenome (GOLD analysis project Ga0207670, IMG submission 184339) | Switchgrass rhizosphere microbial communities from Kellogg Biological Station, Michigan, USA - KBS S2-3H metaG (SPAdes) (version 2) | ecosystem: Host-associated > Plants > Roots >... | reverse complement strand
GAGCCGTTCCGGACCCAGCGCCACGAAGCGGTGTCGCCGCTATGGAATGCGCAGCGCGGGTTGGGGCAGAAGCGGGGCGTGAAGGGGGCACGCGTGCCGGACATGCCCGCGGATCACTGCAGCCGCCGTGCCCTCCGCAATCTTCCGAGCACGGCCGGAGCCTTGCGCCCCCTCTGCCTCACGATTAATCTCCCGCGTCCGCACCGGGACCCACTCGCATCCGAATCCCTCAGAGGAACTCGATGAGCCTGCGCCGTTCCGTTGCCGCCGCCGTCCTGGCGTCGGCAGCCCTGACGCTCGCCTCAGCCAGCCACGCTGCGCACCCGGCCGGCACACCGTGGGTCTTGAAGCCCGGCGAGTTCTATTCCGAGCTCACCGGCAGCGTCTTTGCCGCCAACAGCTTCCTCGACAACGAGCGCAACCGCCCGTCGCTCAGCGGCAAGCTCGACGAGCGCACGCTGGTCTCCTACAACGAGCTGGGATGGAAGAGCCGGGCCGCGGTCTGGATCGCCGTGCCGATCGTGAGCCGCGGCTTCACCCGGTTCACGGGCGGGACCTCCACATCGACCGGGCTCGGCGACATCGACCTCGGGGTCCGCTACCGCCTGAAGGGTGGCAGCACGCCGGCGTCCCTGTCGTTCGGCTGGACCGCGCCGCTCGGCGCGAACCGCAAGCTGTTCCCGGGGAATGACGGCGACGGCGGCACCGACCCCGGGACCTATCCGCCCTACTCCCCGAGCAACGCGAGCGACACCAGCCTCTACTTCAACCAGGGGCTGCAGAGCCTGCGCGTGGGCGTGGACTTCGGCGGCCGCGCCTGGAAGCGCGCGTTCTGGACGGCGGGCGGCGAGTACCGCTACCGCTTCCTCGAGTTCCTCTCCACCGGCGGCAGCACCCGCAATGCCCGGTTCTTCGGCGCCAACGCCTCGCTGGGGTGGTGGGCGAACCACTCGCTGCTCGTGAGCGGCCTGTTCGCGGGCGAGTGGGCGACGAGCCAGAGCGCCAACTACGACCGCGACCTGGCGCGCGACCTCGAGCCCATGCGCCTGCTCGCCGGCCCGCGGCTCACCTGGCGCGTGGACGATCGCATGGACGTGATCGCCGGCTCCTGGCACGTGGCCAGCGGCCAGAACGTGGTCCACTACGACCAGTACTACTTCGGCATCGCCTGGCGGCAGTCGAGCCTGAGCCGGTACGCCGGAGCGTACGGGGGCACGCAGGAGAAGAGCGCGCCGGCCAAGGGCGGAGCACGCATCAACTAGGTGTGCGGCGGCACGGCGCCGCCGGCTGGGCTACCCTCGGGGCGACCCGTCTCCCACGCGACCCGATCCCGGAGCCCCGCATCCCCGAGCACTTCACACGACTCCTGCGCGCCGCGGCCCGGTATCGGGCGGGCCTCGTGTGGGGCATCGCCTGCGTCGCGCTGTCGAACGTCGTCCAGCTCTCGCAGCCGCAGGTGCTGCGGTTCGCGATCGACGACCTCTACGGCGGGGTCACCGCCGAGAAGCTCGGACGCTACGCGCTGCTCGTGCTCGCGATCGCCGGGCTCGCGGGGTTGTTGCGCTTCGGGATGCGCCACTGGGTGATCGGCATCTCGCGGCGGCTCGAGTTCGACCTCCGGAACGAGCTGTTCGCTCACCTCCAGCGCATGCCGACGCAGTGGTTCCAGCAGCGACGCACCGGCGAGATCATGAGCATCGCCACGAACGACATGGCGGCGGTGCGCATGATGCTGGGCCCGGGCGTCATGTACACGGTGAACACGCTCACCGTGGGACTGCTGTCGGTGAGCTTCATGCTCGCGATCAGCCCCCGCCTGGCGCTCTACTCGCTGCTGCCGCTGCCGCTCGTCTCGCTCTCGGTGTGGTGGTTCGGGGATCGCATCCATCGGCGCTTCGAGCGCGTGCAGGAACGCATGGCGCAGCTCTCGGCGCACGTGCAGGAGAACCTCGCGGGCCTGCGCGTCGTGCGCGCGTTCGGCGCCGAGCAGCGCGAGGCGAATCGCTTCGAGTCGCTGTCCGAGGACTACCGCCAGGGGCACCTCGGGTTGATCAAGATCTCGGGCGTGTTCCAGCCCTCGCTCGCGTTCTGGAGCGGTGTCGGGGCGCTGCTCGCGATCTGGGTCGGCGGCCGCGAGGTGATCGCGGGCCGCATCACGCTCGGCGAGTTCGTGGCGTTCACCGTGTACCTGGGGATGCTCAACTGGCCGATGGTGGCGCTCGGCTGGGTGATCAACATCTTCCAGCGCGGGATGGCGAGCTACCGCCGCGTCACGCACCTGATCGCGGAGCCGCCCGCGATCGAGAGCCGTCCGGGCGCGATGCGCCCGGCCCGCGCCGTCCGGGGCGAGATGGAGTTCCGCGACCTGACCTACCGCTACCCCGGCAGCTCGCGAGACGTGCTCGCGCGCGTGTCGTTCCACGTGCCGGCGGGCGCCACCGTGGCGCTGGTGGGCCGCACGGGCTCGGGCAAGAGCACGGTGCTGGCGCTGCCGCCGCGCGTGTTCGACCCGCCCCCGGGGACAGTGTTCGTGGACGGCCACGACGTTCGCGACCTGGACCTCGCCTGGCTCCGCCACCAGATCGCCACGGTGCCGCAGGATCCGTTCCTGTTCTCCGCCACGGTGGCGGCGAACATCGCCTACGGGGTGCCGGCCGAAGACGCCGCGGCGATCGAGCGCGCCGCCCGCGTGGCGCACCTGAGCGCCGACGTGGCCGGCTTCCCGGCGGGCTTCGCCACCCGCATCGGCGAGCGCGGCATCATGCTCTCCGGCGGCCAGCGCCAGCGCGCGGCGATCGCGCGCGCCGTGCTGCGCGACGCCCCGATCCTGCTGCTCGACGACTGCCTCTCGAGCGTGGACACGCAGACCGAGGAGGCGATCCTCGGCGAGCTGCGCGGCGAGATGCGCCGGCGCACGACGCTGATCGTCTCGCACCGGGTGAGCACGGTGCGCGAGGCCGACCTGATCCTCGTGCTCGAGCACGGCGCCATCGTCGAGCGCGGGCACCACACCGAGCTGCTCGCGCTCGGGGGCCACTACGCGGCGCTGCACCGCGCCCAGCAGCTCGAGGAGGAGATCGCCGCCTCGTGAGCGACCTCGACTTCGACGACGGCGCCGGGCGCGCCTACGACCACCGGCTCGGGCGCCGGATGCTCGCCTACCTGCGTCCCTACCGCGGCCAGGTGATCGCGGCGGTCGTGGTCACGCTCGCCGCGGCTGGGGTGCAGCTCGCCTACCCGTGGCTCACGAAGGAGGCGATCGACCTCGGCATCCGCCACCGCGACACGTATGTGCTCGACCGCATCGCGCTCGCCTACCTGTCCGCGCTCGCGATCGGCATGGGGCTGGGCTACCTGCAGACCCAGATCATGCAGCGCGTGGGCCAGAGCCTGATGGTGGACCTGAGGGCCGACCTGTTCCGGCACCTGCAGCGGCTCCCGGTCTCCTATTTCGACCGCCAGCCGATCGGCCGGCTCATGACCCGCGTCACGAACGACGTCGAGGTGCTGAACGAGATGTTCACGGCGGGCGTGGACGCGCTGTTCGGCGACCTGTTCATCCTCGTCGGCATCGTCGTCGCCATGGCGCAGCTCAACGTCGAGTTGCTCGTCGTCACGTTCTCGGTGCTGCCGGTGATGGTGATCGTCACGCTCACGTTCCGCGTCAAGGTGCGACGGGCGTTCCGCGACGTGCGCTCGTGCCTGGCGCGGCTGAACGCGTTCATGAACGAGAACCTGGGCGGCATGAGCACGGTGCAGATCCTGGGCCGCGAGGCGCGGAACCACGCCGAGTTCAGCGGCATCAACGCCGACCACCGCGACGCCAACCTGCGCGCGAACCGCTACCACGCGGTGTTCTTCCCGCTGCTCGAGTTCGTGAGCGCCATGGCGCTGGCGCTGATCGTCTGGTACGGCGGCCGCCAGGTGATGTGGACCGGGATCACGCTCGGCACGCTGGTGGCGTTCATCCAGTACACGCAGCGCTTCTTCCGCCCGCTCTCCGACCTGTCGGAAAAGTACGGCATCCTGCAGCAGGCGATGGCGTCCGCGGAGCGCATCTTCGAGCTGCTGGACACGCCGGCGGACGTGGCCGCGGTCCCGCTCGCGGCGCGCAACGGCACCGCGCCGGAGCCGGCGGCCGTCCGCCCGCAGGCCGGTACCGCCCCCGCGGGGCCGTCCGGTTTCCCGCGGCCTGGCCTGTGGCCGGGGTCCCCGAATCCCGGCATGCGCGTGGAGTTCGACCATGTCTGGTTCGCCTACGTGGGCGAGCGCTGGGTGCTCGAGGACGTGAGCTTCACGCTCGAACCCGGCGAGCGCGTGGCCGTGGTCGGCCCCACCGGCTCGGGCAAGACCACGCTCACGAGCCTGCTCATGCGCTTCCACGCGCCGCAGCGCGGGGAGATCCGGGTGGACGGCCGGCCGCTCGCCGCATGGGAGCCGGTCGAGCTCCGCCGGCGGATCGGGCTCGTGCTCCAGGACGTGTTCCTGTTCTCGGGCACGATCCAGGGCAACCTCACGCTCGGCGACCCCTCGATCGATCCCGGCCGGGCCCGGGAGGCGGCGCGCGAGGTGCACGCCGACCAGGTCGTGGACCGCCTGCCCGGCGGCTTCGACGCCGAGGTGCGCGAGCGCGGGGCGACGCTCTCGGCCGGCGAGCGCCAGCTGCTGGTGTTCGCGCGGACGCTGGCCCGGGACCCCGAGCTGCTGGTGCTGGACGAGGCCACGTCCAGCGTGGACACGCACACCGAGCGGCTCATCCGCGCCGCCCTGCGCCGGCTGATGCGCGGGCGGACGAGCCTGGTCATCGCGCACCGCCTGTCCACGATCCACGACGTCGATCGTATCGTCGTGCTGCACCATGGGAAGGTGCGTGAAACCGGCAGCCACGCCGAGCTGCTCGCCGCCGGCGGTCTCTACTCCCGCCTCGTCCAGCTCCAGTACCTCGGTGAGCCCGAGGCGTCACGCGCCGCGCGCACGCCCGCGTGAGCGCAGGTTCGCGCTCGTGCAGGAAGCAACCCGCCGGGCGAAATATCGAGTCGTAATATAGATACCCGTTCGATATCCGTTGACGGGTTTCGGACTCGTTCCTAAACTCTGTTGCGTCACTCCGTTCTCTCTCCCCATCTCTCTCCGGAGGTGACCCCATGCAGTTGGGTCGCAAGATCCGTGACCTGCGGCTGCGCCGCGGGCTCACGGTCCAGCAGCTTGCCGAGGCGACAGGGCTCTCGAAAGGTTTCGTGAGCCAGGTCGAGAACGGGCGCACGTCCCCGTCCCTCGCGACGCTGCAGGATCTGGCCCGTTCACTCGAGACCTCGGTGGCCTACCTGGTGGTCGAAGAAGACCAGGCGCCGTACGTGGTCCGTCGAGCCCAACGGCCGAACATGAGCGTGAACGGCAACGGTTCACGCGTCGAGGTGATGTCCGCGCAGCCGCGGCGTAACCTCGAACTGTTGCACGCTGAGCTGCCGCCCGGTAACTCGATGGGCGACAAGCGACAGTTCCACCACGGCGAAGAGGTCGTGCTGTGCGTGGAAGGCCGCTTGAGCCTGGTTTGCGGTGAGCACGTCGTCATCCTCGAGGCTGGCGATTCGTGCCACTTCGACGGCCGCATGCCACACTCCATCGAGAACGCCGGGGATTCCACGGCGCGCCTGTTCATCGCGTTGACGCCCTCCGCCTTCGAGCCGCTGATGCGGTCACGGGGCGAGAGCAGCAACGGACACACGATCGATACGGCGATCCTCGACTCGGTCGGCTGATCCCCGCGATCGCGTTCGCGAGAGGCGGCGGCTCCCGAGAGGGTCGCCGCCTCGAGCGTTTCCAGGAGCTTCGTTCCGGCAAGGAGGCCCGCGCACATGACGGCAGGGACGAACGCGTGGCGGGAGTTCCGCGAGGCTGCGGCCGCATTCTCACGGCCGGCGCGGTTCTACCTCGGCGCCGAGTTCCTGATGTGGACGGCGCACGGCATCTTCGCGGTGCTGTTCAACCTCTACCTCGTGGAGGCCGGCGCGAGCGAGGGCTTCGTCGGCCGCGCGGTGTCGTCGAGCGGCGCCGGCATGGTGCTCGCCGCACTCCCGGCCGGCTGGCTCGCCGACCGCTGGGGACGCCGGCGGACGCTCATGCTCGGCGCGGTGCTCGAGGGCGCGGGCCACCTGCTGCGCGCGCTCAGCACGCACGAGCCGGTCGTGCTCGGCGCCGGGCTCGCGGCGGGCCTCGGCCAGTCGCTGTTCCAGATCGCGGCCGCGCCGTTCCTCACCGACCATTCCACCCCGCGCGAGCGCACGCACCTGTTCGCGACGTTCTTCGCCAGCGCGCTCCTGGCCGGCGTGTTCGGCAACATCCTCGGCGGCGTGCTGCCGTCGATCCTCCGCCACGCGCTGCCCGGCCTCGGCGTGTTCACCGCCTATCGCGTCGGGTTGCTCGTGGGCGCCGTCTTCGCCGCATCGGCGGCGCTGCCGCTGCTGGCGCTCGCGGGCCTCGTCGAACCGGCGCATGCGGACGGCACCGCCCCGCCCGCGGCACACGAGACGCGCCGGCTGCGCCCGATCGCGCTCAACGCCGCGCTCACCGGCCTCGGCGCCGGGCTCGTGATCCCGTTCATGAACCTCTACTTCCGGAACCGCTTCCAGTGCAGCAGCGCGCAGATCGGGTTGTGGTTCGGCGTCGCCCAGGTGTGCACGGCGTTCGCGGCGCTGTGCGCCCCGGCGGTGGCGCGACGGTTCGGCAAGCTCCGCTCCGCGGTCGGCTCGGAGCTCCTGTCGCTGCCGTTCCTGGTGACGCTGGGCGCCGAGCAGCGGCTCGGCGTGGCGGTGGCGGCGTTCTGGCTGCGGGCGTCGTTCATGCAGGCCTCCACCCCGCTGCTCCAGGCGTTCACCATGGAGGTGCTGCCGCGCGAGCTGCGCGCGCGCGCCACGAGCCTCACGAACATGGCATGGAACGTCGGCTGGGCGGCGAGCGCGACGCTCGCGGGCACGGTGATCGAGCGCTTCGGCTACGCGATGCCGTTCTACATCACCGCCACGCTCTACCTGACGGCGGCCGTCACGTTCTACGCCGCGTTCCGCGGCACGCCGGAGTCCCCCGAGCCGGCCTCGCGGTTGTCCGAGGAGGCCAAGGGCCTGCGCGGCGAGGGCCCGCAGCCGGATTGAGGCGGCGGCCCACGCGCCGGGCATGGGCGGCCCCGCGAACGCGCGGGTCAACGTCGTGACCGTGTGTGCCGATAGGTCTTATGCTGGGAGCCTTCCAGGGAGGGAAGACCATGACTCGTTTCCTGATGTTCGCGCTGATCGTGTTCGCTGCGTGGTACGGCTGGCATCACTATTCCGAGCTGCGCGAGACGGGTTCCAGCCAAGTGATCGCGGTGAACCACACCGGCGGCGTCATCGAGCGGCTGCGCATCTCGGTGGGCGACCGGACGGTGGTGGTGGAGTCCCTCTCGAACGGCGCGACGGCGAAACAGCCATTCAAGTGCGACCGCGACGGCTCGTTCAAGCTCGTATGGGAGCTGCGCGGCGTCATGGGCGAGAAGATGTGGCAGGGCGGGACGTTCTCGCACGGGCCGATCCTGCTCGCGCACAAGTTCGAGTTCCGCGAGCGCGACGGCGTGATCTGGTCGAGCGAGAAGCTCCCGACGAAGTGACCGCTCAGGCCGGCGGCGTGCGGCGGATCTTCCCGGTCGTGGTCTTCGGGAACTCGCTCGCGCGCACGATCACCTTCTTCACCCGCTTGAACGGGGCGAGCGCCTCGCCGCGCGCCTCCACCTCGGCCCGCAGCACGCGCTCGACGAACGCGTCGTCGCACGGCTTGCCCTGCGAGCGCGCGAGCGCCTGGAGTGCGACCAGGTTGGGATAGATGTGGGCGTGGACCTCCTCGCGCTCGCCGGAGCCGGGCCCCGCACGGCCGTCAGCGCCGCCCGTCACCACGACCTCGAGCACGTAGGGCGAGTTCGCGAGCACCAGCTCCACCTCCTCCGGGTAGATCTTCTTCCCCGCGGCGGTGGCGATCATGTTCTTGAGCCGGCCGGTGATGCGCACGCGGCCGTCGGGCAGCACGCGCCCGAGGTCCCCGGTGTGGAACCAGCCGTCGTGCAGCACCTCCGCGGTCATCGCCGGCTGCCGCCAGTAGCCGAGCATGACGTTGGGCCCGCGCACGACCAGCTCGCCGTCGCCGTCGGCGTCGGCCTCGTCCACGCGCACCTCGATCCCCGGGAGCGGCCAGCCGACCGCGCCCGGTGACGGGTGCGGCGGGCGATTCGCGCACACGACCGGCGACGTCTCGGTGAGGCCATAGCCCTCGAGCATCGGCCAGCCGAGGTCGATGTAGCGCCAGAACACTTCGGGCGCGAACGGCGCGGCGCCGGTCACGAACATGCGCAGCCGGTCGAGGCCCGCGCGGCGACGGAGCGGCCGCGCGAGCGTGCGGCCGATGCGCCAGCCGGTGGCCTGGCGCACGAGCCGCGTCACGCCCAGGAGCCCGCGCGCGAGCCAGCGCGACGGCCAGGGCGCGTCGCCGATGCCCTTGTCGATCGCGCTCAGGAGCTTCTCGTAGAGGAGCGGAACGCCGATGAACAGGGTGGCGCCCGAGGTGCTCATGTCCTCGCGCAGCTCGCGCGAGGCGAGGCCGCGCGCGGAGCACACGCTCGCGCCCACGCGCAGCGGGCACAGCAGCCCGCCCATGGACTCGAACGTGTGGTGGAGCGGCAGGATGCTCAGGAATCGGTCCGCCGGCCCGAACTCCAGCGTGCGCACCACGGCCTCGACGTTCGAGAGCAGGTTCGCGTGTGACAGCATCACGCCCTTCGCCTGCCCGGTCGTACCCGAGGTGAACAGCAGCACCGCGACGTCGTTCGGCTCGGCCCGCGGCGGCGGCGGCGGCGCGGAGGCGAACTCGCGCTGGGCCTGGTCCCAGTACGCGATCCCGGCATCGGGATCGAGCGAGATGAGCCGCAGGGCCGGCCGGCGCGCGGCGCGCGCCCCGTCGAGCAGCGGCAGGTGGCGCGCGTCGCCGATCGCGTGCGTGGCCTCGGCCGTGGCGAGCAGCTCGCCCAGCTCCTGCTCCCGCAGCTGGGCGTCGAGCGGCACCACGACCGCGCCCGCCGCGAGCACCGACAGGTAGGCGAGCCCCCACTCCGGCCGGTTGTCGCTCTGCAGCCCGACGCGCGCACCGGGGCGCACGCCCTCGCGCTCGAGCAGCGCGGCGAACGCACGCACGGCGCGCGCGGCCGCCATGAACGTGTAGCCCGACCACGTCCCCGAGGCGAAGCGCAGCAGGAACGGCCGTTCGCCGTGGCGTTCGGCCGCGTACTCGATCAGCTCGTGCACCAGGCCCACCACCGGGGCGGGCGCGCGCAGGGGCTGCGACATGGCGAGGAAGCTAGGTTCTGTCTGAGAGTGTCACGCGAGCGCGTTGGGGGCGCCGGCGGGTCATTCGCAAGGAGCACCGACGAGGCAGTGTTGAGACACACGCCGAGGAGGTGCGACGCGGCGAATGGCCCGCCGCCGCCCCCAACCCCAAGGGCCGGGCCGGAAAGGCCCACCGGGCTGCGTCACTCGTCGTCGACAGCCGAGACAAGGCTTGTCTCCTCCTCGTTCCTTGCGCGGTGGGCCTTTCCGGCCCGGCGCGCTCGTGTGGCATTCTCAGACAGAACCTAGGGAGAACCCGATAACGCGGTCAACCGGGACGCTTCGCGACCACGACGTGCGCCAGCACCTCACGCGGGTCGAAGAACAGCCGGTCGAGGAGCTCGAACATCAACTGCAGCGCCACGTAGAGCACCCGCACCGGGATCTCGGTGAGCACACGCGTCGGCCCCCGGTTGATGCGGTTGAGCCCGGCGATCGTGCTCAGGCCCACGCGCGCCCACAGCCCTCCGACCGGCACGAACGCCACCGGCTCGAAGCCGGCCTGGCGCAGCAGCCACTCGGCCCCGTAGCGCGTGAAGCGGAAGTAGTCGTGGGGCTCGTCGTGGAGCGGCACCATCTGCGTGAACTCGAGGATCAGCGTCCCGCCCGGCCGCAGCACGCGCCTCGCCTCGTTGAGCATCGCCAGCGGCTCGGGCAGGTAGGTGAGCATCGAGAGCCCGAGCACGGTGTCGAACGAGCGATCGCGGAACGGCTGCGCGGCCGCCGTCGCGAACGCGTCGGGGCGCGCATCCCCCAGGTAGCGCGAGCCGGCGAGGTCCGTTCCCCAGTAGCGATGGACGTGCCCATCGAAGACGCCCGCGAACGGCTTCGAGCCGCAGCCCACGTCCAGCAGCTCGCCACGCGCGTGCGCGCGCACGCGCTCGAGCGCGGCCACGATCTTGTGGTTCGCGAGCCAGTTGAATTTCCACACGGCGTAACGACCTCCCGGGCCGGAGCGGGCCCGCTGCCACCACGAGCGACCCTTCGCGGTCGCGCCGCCGCTCACCCGCGCGTCCATTCGAGCACGTACTCGCCCAGGTTCACGCGCACCTCGATCCCGCCGTCGGCGACCGCCAACTCCGCACGTGGATCGTCGTGAGGCCCGCGCAGCCGTGCGCCGGTGACGCCCGCCGGCGTGGCGAAGCGCAGCGTCTCGCGCGGGACGCCGAAGTGGCGCAACAGGACGCCGCGACCGCCGAGGTCGCGCACCGACCAATGTCGCTCGGCGAGCTGGCGCACCTCGTGATCGAGCAGGAACACCGCGCGCTCGGCACACAGCCGGCGCAGCAGCTCGCGCAGCGCCTCGCGGCTCGCGCGCGCGTGCGCGGGGTCCAGGTGGGCGTAGTTCATGCGGTGCGAGCTCACGATCGCCGGCCGCCCGCGCGCCCATGCGGCGTGCACGCCGCGCAGGGCGGCCTCGAGACCGCGCGGCGTCTTCGGCTGCGCCACGCCTTCGGGCTCGAACGCGATGCGCGGCGGCAGGTGGAAGCGGATGCCCTCGTGGTGCGGGAAGCGCAGGCCCAGCCAGCGCCGGCGCAGCGGCGGCCAGCCGCGGCCGGCCTGCTCGGCCTTCCCCTGCACGGTCGTCAACCCGATCGAGGCCGCCTCCGCCTCGAACCAGTCGTCGAAGCGGTAGTCCGGCGGACAGAACGACGTGGGCACCCGGCCGAACAGCGTCCGGAACGCCTGCACCGCCCGGCGCACGTTGCGGGCCCGCAGTGGGCGCGGCTCCGATTCGTCGTACTCGCCGCTCGCTTCCACGGCACGGCCGATCGGGCTCGACTGTTCGTGCGCGCGGCGCGCGTCGTTCTCGCCGCGGCGGAGCGCGTTCAGCCACGCCGACTCCGGCAGGTGGTGGAGCCCGTGGAGCTCGGCCCACCACACGCCGTCGCCCTCGGCCCGCCGTAACGCGTCCCAGAGCCCCGGCCGTTCCCAGCGCGCCGGCAGGTCGGGGTGCAGCCGGAGCGGCAGCTCCTCGAACTCGAACAGCGGCGGCCGCATGCGGGCGTAGTCCGGGTTGGCGACGATGGTGTTCGCCTGCCACACCGGCGGGAACCCGTCCCCGCCGCGCCACTCGAGCAGCTCCGCGGCCAGCAGCCGGACGTCGTCGGCCGTTTCGAGCGTGGAGCGGCCGTAGCGGAGGCCGGCCACGGTTCGGAACGCGGGCAGGTTCGCGAGCGCGCGGTGCGCCCGATCGTCCGGCACCCACGCGCACAAGCCCCAATCGTCACTTTCCAGCACCACCGCCCGCAGGCGGTGCCAATCGAGGTTCACGCGCGGCTCCCTGGGTCCCCACCGAGATGGACGTCCGGTCAATATATCGCACGCGCTCCGTAGTGTTCCCGCTGGCCGGGGCCGCGGCGCGAGGGCTAGACTCCTCGTGGTGTCGACACCTCGCGACTTGAGCCCCAGTCCCCCGCCAACGTCCGGACCCCGGCCCGGCCCCGTGCGTCGCCCTGCCCGTTCCCGCCGCCTGGGTCAGGCGCTCGCGCTCGCCGTGCTCGCGGGGCTCGTCGGGCGCGGTTCCGCCGCACCGCTCTCGCCGCTCTCACAGCACCCGGCGCTGCCGCCGATCGGGGCGGCGCGGGCGGTGCTGCCGGCCGATGCGAGCGCGCTCGAGCGCGCCTGCGGCACCGACCTGGGCGCGCTGCCGACGCTTTTGACGGAAGCAGCCGAACGGCGCGCGGCCTCAGCGATCACGCCCCAGCCCACGCCCCACTCCACCGACGTGGGCGAGATCGCAGTGCTCGAGGACGACGGCACGCTCTTCTTCACCGACAAGAACGGGAACATGAACCTCGACGTGGCCGCCGTCGGGCGCGCGTTCTACCGCACGCACGGCGACGACTACGACCAGCTCGCGGTGTGGCTGGCGACGGGGCTCTCCAACTGGCTCGGCTCGCCCACCGCGCTCGCGGGGGCGTGGTTGATCCACAACGACGTGCACGGCATCGGGCTCAACCTCGGGAGCTACAACGCCGACCTCGGGTTCCCGCCGCGCGTGCAGACCGTGCTCACCATGAACGGCCTGCAGCGCTATCCCGCCGATCCCGGCCAGGACGTGACCGGGCTCCCGAACTACGTGACGCAGGACGTGCTCGCGCACGAGTTCGGCCACCAGTGGCTGGCCTACGTGGGGGTGCAAACGCCGGACGGCCCATCGGGGGCGCTGCTCGGCCGGTCTTCTCAGCACTGGAGCTTCTTCTTCGACGCCGACGGCTCCGTCATGGAGGGACCCGACTGGGTGCAACAGGGACCCGACACGTTCAGCTCGTTGCCGCCGATCGCGCGCTTCGGCCCGCTCGACCAGTACCTGATGGGCGTGCGCCCTCGCGACGACGTGGACTCGCTCACCGTGCTCTCGGACACCGCGAAGTACGTGCCGCCGGGCCCTTACGTGCCGTATAGCGACCCGAACGCTTCCCTCACCGCGCGCGGGCCGTTCACGCGCTACGCGATCGGCGACGTGGAGACCGCGAACGGCCCGCGCATTCCCGACGCCGCGCACGCGCCGCACGCGCTGCGGGTCGCGTTCGTGCTCGTGGTTCCGCGCGGCTCCGACGCCACGCCGGCCGACCTCGCGAAGGTCGAGGGCATCCGCGCCGCGTTCCCCGGCACCGTGCAGACGTACACGGGCGGCCGGCTGAGCGTGGACGTCTCGCTCGACTCACACGTGGGCTCGCTGCGACTCACGCACGTGCCGCTCGGCGACATCGAGTCCTCGCCGGCCCCGCGGCCGGTGAGCGTGCGCGTGGGCGTGGAACAGGCAGGCATCCCGATCGGCGTGGACCCGGCGGGCACGACGCTGTCGTGGCGCGTGCTCCCGAACCTGGGCTGGAACACCGTGCCCATGTCGGCGGCGGCCGACTCGTTCGTCGCCACGTTGCCTCCCACCGCGAGCGGCCAGACGCTCGAGTACCGCCTCCATGCCCAGGCCGACGTGCCCGGCGTGGAGGCCGACCTCCCGAGCCTTGGGCACGCGCCGTTCTCCTATCGCACCGGGCCCGATACCAGGCCGCCCGTGATCGACTACTGGCCGATCCCAACGCAGGCGCTCGAACGGCTGCCGCAGCCGATGCTCGCGCGCGTGCGCGACAACCTCGGGCCCGCGGGGATCGACGCCGTGTGGTGCGAGGTCTCCGTGAACGGCGGCGCGGTCACGACCGTGCCCGCGACCAGCGCCGGCGGCGACTCGTTCGTGGTTTCGCTCGGGGCGGGCGTGCCACGCGGCGGCAAGGTCGCGTACCGCTTCGCCGCGCGCGACCGGGCGGCCGCGGCCAACGTCGGCTACTCGAATCCCGGCTTCGACACGCTGCTCGTGGGCTACGACCAGGTGGACGGCTTCTGGGGTCCGTCGCCGTGGACGCACGGCATCGTGCGCTTCAACCGCCGCGACGAATGGCACCTGGTGGAGAACGCAGCGTTCCCCTCCGGCTCGGGCGCCTGGCACAGCGGGCCCGACGGGCTCCCGTATGGCCCGTACCAGGACGGCGTGCTGTCGAGCCAGGTCGTCACCGGTATAACGCCGGGCTGCTTCCTCTCGTTCGTCCACCGGTTCGACCTCGAGGAACTCGCGCCGGGCGCGGCGTTCGACGGCGCGCGGGTCGAGGTCCAGGTCGGCAACGGCGCGTGGGGGGTGGCGATGCCGGACTCGGGTTACACGCACCAGATGATGGAGGAGGACCAGGGCTTCCCGGGGGGCTCGCCGTGCTGGAGCGGAACACGTGACTGGCACGAGGAGCGGATCGACCTCTCGCCGTACGCGCCAGGCCCGATCCGCGTGCGTCTTCACATGAGCACCGACCTGTTCGTGGGCCGCGGCGGCTGGTGGGTGGATGCGGTGCGATTCCATTTCCCGCAGCAGCCGACGACGGACGCGGGGCCACCGCCGGCTCCCACGCTCGCGCTCGGCCCGTGCTGGCCGAACCCGGCCTCGGGAGTGCTCCGCCAGGCGCTCCAGCTACCGCGCTCGGCCGCCGTGGACTGGTCGCTCTTCGACCTCGCGGGGCGCCGCGTCGCGTCACTCCACGCGGGCGCCCTCGAGGCCGGCCCGCACGCGCTCTCGGCGGACTTGCCGCGCTCGCTGCCGGGCGGGCTCTACTTCTCGCGCGTGCTCGTGGACGGCCGCGCGCTGGGGACGAGGCGCTTCGCGCTGGTGCGGTGAACGATCATGCCGCTTGAAGCCGTCGCGGCGCGGAGTTTCGCTCCGCGCCGCGACGTTCATCTGCAATCTCTCGAGCACAACCCAGCTATTTCCCGAAGGCTACCTTGAGACCGAGACGGGCGTTGAATCCGCTGTAGTCCATCGTGGCCTTCGAGCCGTCCTCTTTGGTCGCGGTCTCACCCGCCACCTTGAATTCCGAGATCTTCGCGTAGCGGTACCCAACCGCCCCGATGATGGCGAACTGGGGTGCGGCCCACATGTCACCCCCGACGTAAACCTCCGCCAGCGGTCCGGATCCCTCTACGTCTGATTTGTCAGTCGGGGATCCCGCGGCCGAGAGTTCGACGGTCCCTGACGCGGAAACCATGCCCAATGCGATCCCGGCATGCGGCTTCAACTGGCCGGTCGACGGGAAGCGGTACTCTCCGAAGCCCCGGAATGTGTTCGCTGGGAAGTCGAACTTGATACCGCCCGACGCATCACTCACGTCGCTGCTTCCGAAGAGTCGGTCGTAGCCGACCCCTACAGTCACGGCGTCATTGAGATCTCCGCCGAATGCAACGCCGAAACCGAATCCGTTGTTGATCTCGTCCATCGACAGTCCAGACCCCGCAAGTGTCTGGTTGATGCTCCCGATCTGATCGTTGACGTCCTTCATCGAGTAGGTCGCCCAGGAGCCGGATGCTGCCGCCCACGGTTTGAAGCCAGCGCCTTGCGATGAACTCGGAGCCAAGAGAGCAATCGCCACCAATGCGAGCACGGCCGAACGCATCGTCCACCTCCTTGTTAGGGACGGGAGAGAACCGCTCCTCAACCAGCCGTCATGCTATTGTCAGGCGCCTTGCGCCGTCCAGTCGGCGTGTACACGATCCGTGTCCACGCACACACTTGCGCGGCCAGCTGACCGTACGCCTCACAACCTAATCGATCGGACTCGCATCCTCGTTCGGCTGGAACGGGGCCTTCGCGGGTGGCGGCTTCCGGAGTTCGCGGGTCGCGAGCACGACGTAGGTGACGAGCACGATCGGGCAGAGGACGACGGCAAAGACGGTGAGGGCTCCGGGCTTCGGGCCGCCCTGGACGAGGCTCTGGATCGCGTACACGTTCATCGGCGCCACCATGAACACGCCCAGAAAACCGATGCGCAGGAGCGCGCGCCTGGGCGGGAAGTCGTCGGTCTCGGCGAGGTTGCTCGCGCCCATGTAGAAGAACACGATGGGCAGGACCCCGAAGAGCACGATCGCGGGCCACTTGCCGATCACCGGCCGCATCGCGTCCGAGACGAGCATCGGCCCAGCGAAGAGGAGCTCGAGCGCAGAGAGCTTCGACGCGAGGTCGAAGAATGTCTTCCGCTTCAGCAACGTCATCGGCCCTACCCCGCGTCGAGCCCGCGCTCGATCGCAGCACCCAGCTCCACCAGCCGGCGGTCGAAGAAGTGGCTCGCCCCCTCGACCCATTCGAGGCGCTTGGGCTCGGCCCAGGTCGGGTAGGCGCGCTCCAGGTTCTCGGGCTTGCAGACCTCGTCGGCGGTGCCCTGGACGACGAGCTTCGGCACCGGGCAGGTGCGCATCTCCTCGAAGGTCTGCGTGTGCACGGGGGGCGCGACGAGAATGAGCCGCTCGACCACGCTCTCGGCCGCAGCCACGCGCGAGGCCACCCACGAGCCGAACGAGAAACCGGCCACCCAGGGATGGGCGTGCGGGTGCCGGCGCCGCAGCCAGTCGAGCACGGCGAGCGAGTCGTGCAGCTCGCCGCGGCCGCGGTCGTGCACGCCCTCGCTCTTCCCCACGCCGCGGAAGTTGAACCGCAGCACGGCGGCGCCGCGCGCGTGCAGCTTGGACGCCAGGCGGTGCGTGACCTTGTTGTGCAGCGTGCCGCCGTAGAGCGGGTGCGGATGGCAGACGAGCGCGATGGTCTCGTGCGACACGCCCTCGCGTTCCTGAAGCAGCCCCTCGATCTTCCCCGCTGGCCCGTTCAGCTCGACCGGGAGCAGGAGCGACCGCTCCTCGCTCACCGTCGCGCCGGCTTGAACCGCTTGGACAGCTGCTCGTGCAGCTCCTGCGACGTGGTCGCGTAGTTGAGCGCCGCACCGTCGCCGAGCGCCAGCACGCAGCCGCACTCGAGCATCCAGTCCTCGAGCCCGAGCGGCAGGCCCTCGCGGAAGTCCACGAGCTCGGCGGTCACGCGCGCCGGGTAGGGCTCGAACTCGTCGTTCCACTCGATGGCGAAGTACACCTCGTCGCCGCCGCCGAGCAGGCCCGCCAGCGAGAAGCGCTCCATCTCGCCGGGGTCCACGAGCAGCGCGCCGCGGTGCTCGCGGGGCCGGATGCCCTCCGAGCGCAGCCGGCGCCGCACCGCGGGCTCCTCGCCCGGCCGCTCCTGGCCCTCGAGCACGTTGATGGCGGCAAGCTCGTAATTCGGCAACAGGTCCACCGCGTCCACGACCTGGGAGACGGTGGCGTCGAGGCGGCCGAAATAGATGCGTTCGCTCAAGGGTCCGGCTCGTGCGTGGGGCGACGGTGAGGTGCCAGTGAAACGGAACGCGGAGTCTAGCCCGGTCCCGTGGTCGCTCGCTAGCACGCGGGCCACGGAAAGGCCCGCGTTCGTCCCGCGTTCAGGCCCGCCGGCGCGGCGGCACGGTGAGCACCGGGCACTCGACCAGGTGGCGCACGCTCGACACCGTGGCGCCGAAAACCACGTCGGAGAGCCCCGAGTGTCCGTGCGAGCCGGTCACCAGCAGGTCGGCGCGCTCCTCGCGCACGATGCGCGCGATCTCCTTCGCGGGGTCGCCGTGGCCGAGGCGCACCGACGACCGCGTGCCCTTGTCGTCGAACTCGCGTGACAACCGCTCGAGCGCCGCCCGGTCCTCGCGGGTCTCGCTGTCGAGGCTCTGCTCGCCGAGCCAGCGGCTCGCCGCGCTCTCCGCCACGTGCACGAACAGCAGCTCAGCGTCCGGCGCCAGCTCGGCGCGACGCAGGAAGTGGAGCACGTTCTCGTCGGGCTCGGCGAGCTCGACCGCCACGGCGATGCGCTTGTAGCTCCCGGACTGCCAGCGCGACAGCTCGTCCGCGGAGGCGATCGTCTCGGCGCGCGCGCCGCGCGAGCCGGCGGCGACCAGCGCCGGTTCGGCTCTCGGCACCGCGAGCGCCGCGACACCGCGCTGGAACAGCGGCGCCGCGAGCAGGCAGACGAGCAGCGCGACGACGCCGACCGAGGCCGGGATGACGATCGCCCACACCCACCACGCGCCGGGCGAGCCGGCGATCCAGCCCAGGATCGTCTCCACCGCGAGCTTGCCGTTCAGGGCGAGGATGAGCACGGTGGTGATGATCGCGAGCACGCGCACCCACCACGGGCTCACGAACGCGCCCATGCGGCGGCGGTCGCTCGTGAACGTCACGAGCGGGATGACCGCGAACGAGAGCTGGAGGCTCAGGACCACCTGCGAGAGCACGAGCAGGCTGTCCACGGCCTGGTCGCCCTGGATCACGATCACGAACACGGCGGGGATGATCGCGAGGCTGCGGCTCGCGAGCCGGCGCAGCCACGGCCGCACGCGCACGCGCAGGAACCCCTCCATGACGATCTGGCCCGCGAGCGTGCCGGTCACCGTGCTGGCCTGGCCCGAGCACAGCAGCGCGACCGCGAACAACACCGGGGCGAGGCCCGAGCCCAGCAGCGGCGCCAGCAGCCGGTGCGCCTCCTTCAAGCTCGCCACCTCGGTGAATCCGAAGCGGTTGAACGCGGCCGCGGCCAGCACGAGGATCGCGCCGTTCACGAACAGCGCCGCGTTGAGCGCGATGGCCGAATCGACGAGGTTCATCCGGCACGCCTCGCGCCGGCCCGCGTCGGTCGGCTCGATCTCGCGGCTCTGGACCAGCGCGCTGTGCAGGTAGAGGTTGTGCGGCATCACGGTGGCGCCGAGGATGCCCATGGCGATGAACAGCGACTCGGTGTGGAGCCCGAGCACGGAGACGCCGCCGTCGGGCGTGCGCGCGAACAGCGCCGGCTTGCCGTCGGCGTCGCGCGGCAGCACGGCGTGGAGGATGGCCGCGAGGTCCGGCTGCGACAGCGCCATCTGCACGGCGAAGCAGCCGCCGATCGTGACCACGAGCATGATGATGAACGCTTCCAGCCGTCGCACGCCGTAGTTCGAGAGCACGAGCAGCACCAGGACGTCGAGCGCGGTGACGATGACGCCGACGAGGAGCGGGATGCCGAACAGCAACTGGAGCCCGATCGCCGCGCCGAGCACCTCGGCGAGGTCGCAGGCCACGATCGCGAGCTCGCACAGGATCCACAGCGGCCACACCATGAAGCGCGGGTAGAAGTCGCGGCATGCCTGCGCGAGGTCGCGCCCGGTGACCACGCCGAGGCGCGCGGACAGCGTCTGGAGCAGCACGGCCATGAGGTTGCTCATGACCAGCACCCACACGAGCTGGTAGCCGAACTTGGCGCCGCCCTGGAGGTCGGTGGCCCAGTTGCCGGGGTCCATGTAGCCCACGCTCACGAGGTAGGCGGGCCCCGCGAACGCGAACATGCGGCGAAGCCAGCTGCGCGTGCGCGGCACCCGCACCGTGCCCTGGAGGTCGGAGGCGGCCTGCGGATCGCGACCGCTCATGCCTTACCCCTCGGTCGGCGCTCGATCATGACCCCCTCCAGCCCCTCGCGGCCGCTCACGACGCGCCGGCCGCCGATCTCGAGCGTGAACACGCCCTCTTCCGGGTTGGCCGCGAGCATGCGCACCTGCGCGCCCGGCACGAGCCCGCTGCGCTTCCAGCGCGTGAGCCGCGCCGGGTCCTCGCCCACGCGCACCTCGCGCACCCGGGCCCGCGAACCCTCGGGCAGCGCCGCGAGCGGCGCCAGCGCGCGCCGCGGCAGCCGGCCGTGGCGGTCGGGGATCGGGTGGCCATGCGGGTCCTCGGTGGGGTGTCCCATGCTGCGCTCGATGGCGTCCATCACGCGCTCGCTCACGTGGTGCTCCAGCTCCTCCGCCTCCTCGTGCACCTCGCTCCAGTCCAGCTCGAGCACGCGGGCGAGGAACGTCTCCAGCAACCGGTGCCGCCGGAGCACGAGCGCGGCGGCGCGCTCGCCCGCGGCCGTGAGGCTCGCCGCCCCGCGCGGGCCCAGGTCCACGAGCCGTTCCTCGGCGAGGTGCGCGAGCATGTTCGTGACGCTGGGCGCGGACACGCCCAGCCGGCGCGCGAGCGCCGACACCGGCACGGCGGCGCCGCCGAGCTGCAGCAGCGCCTTGAGGTAGTTCTGGCGCGAGCGGCTCACGGCCGCGCGCGACGGTGGATCTTGCATGAGGCGAGCCATCCGTTATTAGTTACGACTAACGCGGTCTTTTGTCCAGACTAATTATCGGCCGCGGGGTTGCCGGGCTTGAGAACCCTCGGCTAGGCTCGCCCGTCCGCGCCTCCCCGCACCCGCCCGACCGTCCCGCCGGAGCCTCCCGATGCCGCAAATGACCATGGTGCAGGCCATCACCGACGCGCTGCGGCTGTCGCTGCGCGACGACCCCAAGGTGGTGGTGCTGGGCGAGGACGTGGGCCGGAACGGCGGCGTGTTCCGGGTCACCGAGGGGCTGCAGGCCGAGTTCGGCCCCGAGCGCGTGCTGGACACGCCGCTCGCCGAGAACGGCATCGTGGGCGGCGCCATCGGCATGGCGCTCTACGGGCTCAAGCCCGTCGCCGAGATCCAGTTCGTCGACTTCATCTACCCGGCGTTCGACCAGATCGTCTCGGAGCTCGCGAAGTTCCGCTGGCGCTCGGCGGGCCAGTACAGCTGCCCGGTCGTGGTGCGTGCGCCGTACGGCGGCGGCATCCGCGGCGGGCTCTACCACTCGCAGAGCCCCGAGGCCTACTTCTGTCACACGACCGGGCTCCAGGTGGTGATCCCGTCGACGCCCGCGGACGCGAAGGGCCTGCTGCTCTCGGCGATCCAGGGCTCCGACCCGGTGATGTTCCTCGAGCCCAAGCGGCTCTACCGCTCGACGAAGCAGGAGGTGGCCGACGACGCCTACACGGTGCCGATCGGCAAGGCGCGCGTCGCGCGTGCCGGCGAGCACGTCACCGTGATCGCCTACGGCGCCATGGTGCCGGTGGCGCTCGAGGCCGCGGACCAGGCGGCCGCGCGCGGCTGGAACGCCGAGGTGATCGACCTGCGCACGCTGCTGCCGCTCGATGCCGAGGCGGTGCTCGCGAGCGTGCGCCGCACCGGTCGCGCGGTGATCGTGCACGAGGCGCCGCGCACGTGCGGCTACGGCGCGGAGCTCTCCGCGCTGCTCGCCGAGCAGGCGCTCACGAGCCTCCAGGCCCCGGTGCTGCGGGTCACCGGCTACGACACGCCGTTCCCGTACACGCTCGAGCACACCTACCTCCCCGACGCGAAGCGCGTGTTCGCGGCGCTCGAGCGCGTGATGGAGTTCTGATGCTCGTGATCGTGTGGGAGTACATGGCGCGGCCGGAGCGGCTCGAGGAGTTCGAGACGCTCTACCGCCCCGACGGGGCCTGGGTGGAGCTGTTCAAGAACAGCCCCGGGTTCGTGAGCACCACGCTGATGCGCGACACCCGCGACCGCCTCCGGTTCATGATCGCCGACCGCTGGACGAGCGAGGAGTCGTACGAGGCGTTCAAGAAGGACTTCGCGACCGAGTACCAGAAGCTCACCCGGCGGGGCGAGCGCGTGTACCGCGCCGAGCACTTGATCGGCCGCTTCGACTTCGTGGAGTGAGGGAGCCCCCATGGCGCAGTCGACGTACGAGCTGAAGCTGCCGGACATCGGCGAGGGCGTCGCCGAGGGCGAGATCGTGCGCTGGCTCGTGAAGCCGGGCGACACGGTGAAGGAGGACCAGCCGCTGGTCGAGGTGATGACCGACAAGGCGAGCGTGGAGATCCCCTCGCCGCGCACGGGCACGATCGAGGCGATCCTCGCCGCCGAGGGCGCGGTCGTGCCGGTGGGCTCGGTGATCGTCACGATCGCGGTCGCGGGCGGCGGCGCCACCGCGGCCCCCGCCGCCGCAGCCGCCGCTCACGGCGGCGCGAGCACCACGGCGGTCGCGACCGCACCCGCCGCGGCCGCTCCGCCGCCCACCGCGCGCGTCGAGGCCACGCCCGCCGTGCGCGCGCTGGCGAAGGAACTGGGCGTGCCGCTCGAGCGCGTGGCCGGCACCGGGCCCGGCGGGCGCATCTCGGCCGACGACGTGAAGGCGGCGGCGAAGGGCGCACCGGCGGGCGCGAAGCCCGCTCCGAAGTCAGAACCCGACGAGCAGCGCGTACCGCTCCGCGGCCTGCGGCGGAAGATCGCCGAGCACATGCGGCGGTCGCTCTCGACCGCGGCCCAGTTCACGTTCGTCGCCGAGTGCGATTTCACCGCGCTGGTCGAGCATCGCGCGCAACAGGCCGCCGCCGCCGGGTCCGCGGGCATCAAGCTCACGTACCTCGCCTACGTGTTCCGCGCCCTGCCGTTCGTGCTCAAGCAGTACCCGCTGCTCAACAGCTCGCTCGACGACGCGGCCGGCGAGATCGTCGTGAAACATCGCTACCACATCGGCCTCGCCACGAACACGGACGAGGGCCTCACGGTGCCCATCGTGCACGACGCCGACAGGAAGGGGCTGTTCGCGCTCGCGCGCGAGATCGACCGTCTTGCGGCGGCCGCGCGCGATCACAAGTTGAAGCTCGAGGAGCTCCAGGGCGGCACGTTCACCGTCACCAGCACCGGCGCCAAGGGCGGTGTCCTCGCCACACCCATCCTCCACCATCCCCAGGTGGCCATCCTCGGCGTGCATGCGGTGACGAAGAAGCCCGCGGTCGTGAACGGGAACATCGTGGCGCGCGACCTCGGCAACTTTTCACTGTCGCTCGACCATCGCGTGGTGGATGGTGCCGTGGGCGCGGACTTCCTGTACGCGCTCATCGAGCGGTTGCAGTCGCCGGGCGCGTGGCTCGAGGCGGACGATTTGAGATGAGGAGATTCTCGTGACGACGATTGCAACCGTGGACGAAACGCTGCGCCGCGTGCTGGACGAGCAGGGTCGCGAGGTGGCGACGCCACCGAGCATTCCCGATGCCGACCTGCGCGCGCTGCACCGGCACCTGCTCAAGATGCGGCTGCTCGACACGCGCATGCTGTCGCTCCAGCGCCAGGGCCGCATCGGCTTCTACGGCATGGCCACCGGGCAGGAGGCGTCGATCACCGGCTCGGCCTATCCGCTGCGGCCCAACGACTGGGTCTTCCACGCGCTGCGCGAGACCGGCGTCTGCCTGTGGCGCGGGACGACGCTCCAGGAGATCGTCTGCCAGCTGATCGGCAACTCCGGCGACGTGCTGATCGGGCGGCAGATGCCGATGCACTTCAGCGACCGCCGCGTGAACTCGGTGGCGTGGTCGAGCGTGATCGGCACGCAGCTGCCGCAGGCGATGGGCGCCGCGTACGCGGCCAAGCTCCTGAAGCACGACACCGTGTGCGTGGGCTACATCGGTGACGGCGGCACGTCCACCGGCGACTTCCACGCCGCGCTCAACTTCGCCGCCGTGTGGAAGGTGCCCGCGGTGTTCTTCTGCCAGAACAACCAGTGGGCGATCTCCGTGCCGCTCTCGGCCCAGACGGTGTCGTCCAGCATCGCGGTGAAGGCGGTCGCCTACGGCATGCCCGGCGTGCGCGTGGACGGCAACGACCTGCTGGCGGTGATCGCGGCGCAGCGCGAGGCCGTGGATCGTGCGCGCTCCGGAGGCGGGCCGACGCTGATCGAGTCGGTCACGTTCCGCATGGGCGGGCACTCGAGCAGCGACGACCCGACGCGTTACCGCGACGTGGGTCTCGTGCAGACCTGGGAACAGCGCGACCCGGTGGCGCGCTTCGAGAAGTGGCTGCGCGCGAAGAAGCTGCTCACCGGCGCCGACCTCGAGCGCTGGACCGCCGAGATCAACGACGAGCTCTCGGCCGCGATCACGGCCGCCGAGGCACTGCCGCCGCCCGGCATCGAGACCATGTTCGCGGACGTCTATGCCGAGATGCCGCCGCACCTCGTGGAGCAGATGAAGTACGCGCGCGCGCTCGGCCTGGGCACGAAGTTCGAGGGCGCGTTCCCGCTCTGACGCCGAGGGGGTGCTACCGCTTGCCCGCGGGCGGCAGCCGGAGCTGCTTCCCGGGCGCGACCCGGTCGTTCACCAGGTTGTTCGCTTCCATGATCGCCGTGACCGTCGTGCCCCAGCGCTGAGCGAGCGCGGCGAGCGTCTCGCCCGGCATCACCACGATCCAGCCCGGCCGCGCGATGTCCGGCACGCGCGTGACCGTCGAGGGCGAGGCGGGAGCCGCGGACGGGGTGACCGGCGCCGTTGGAGCGACCGCCTTGGCCGCCGGCGTGGCGCTGGGCTTCGATGTCGTCGCGGGCGAAGTCGTCTTCGTCGCGGCCGGCGCGGCAGCGGCCGGCTTCGGAGTCGGGGCCGTCGATGGCGCCGGCTTCGCCCGCTCGACCGTGCTCGCCCGCTCGCGCGGGGGCGCGGGCTCGACCGAGGTGCGCTCGCGGTTCACGCCACCGCCCACGTTGCCCACGTTCGGCAGCCCCGGCCGGAACGTGATCCCGACGCGGTGCTCGCCGCTCGTGTTGCCACCGTCGAGCACGAACGCGTAATCCATCCACAGGTTGCCGGCGCCGGCGCCCATTCCGAACGCCGGACCCGACGTCGTGGCGTCGCTCGGTGCGCCGAGTGCCAGGCGATAGCCGGCGCGCACGGCGACCCGGTCACGCCAGGTCCACTCCCCGCCCACGCGCACGCTGTTGTAGTAGGCGCGCGGCGCCTCGAAGTCCGCGTTCAGGCGCAGGCCGCGTTCGGCGTCGGTCCACGACACGCCGCCGCCGTAGACGCGGGGCAGCGCGTAGCTCACGCCCGGGTAGTGCATCATGGCGCCGAGGCCGCGCGCTGCGATCGCCACGCCCACTTTTCCCGCCTCGGCGCGAATGCCCGCGTCGAAGCTCATGCCCGAGCCGCTCGTTCCCGCGAGCGACTCGTGCACCCACTCGGCACCCACCCCGGCGATGACGTATCGCCCGAGCGGCTGCGCGAGGCTCGCGCCCAGCGCGAGATCGTTCGCCGACAGCGTGCCGGTGGGGTTGTTCGCCGCGTCGCGGCCCTCGAGGTCACCCTCGCGATGGAACAGCGCGTGGAGTCCCCAGCGCGTGGCCGCGTTGCCGAAGCGGCCGCCGCCCGCCAGCCAGTCCTGCGTCGCGCCGCCCGGGAGCGGCGCGTGCGCGAGCGAGAACGTGAGCGCGTCGACGCGCGCGAGCGAGGCCACGTTCCACGACGCGGCGGCGAGGTCGTTGCCGCTCGCGAGCGTCGCCCCGGCCATCGACAGCACCGAGGCACCCGTGCCGATCGCGAGGAACGTGCCGGCGGCCGTACCCGCGTCCTCGCCCGCCGCGTGCGCGGGCGACGCCAGCGCGAGCGCCGCGAGCAGGCTGCCTGCGATCGCGCGGCGGCTCACGGCGTCCTCAGCATTCTCACGAGCTTCGCCTGCCCGGAAGCCCGAAGCCACAAGCGATAGACACCGGGAGCGCACACGCGGCCGGCGTCGTTCCGGCCGTCCCAGGTGATGGCGGACGACCCGGGCGTCGCCCCGGTGACGCGCAGCGTGCGCACGTGCTGCCCCGCGCCGTCCTGGATCTCGATCACCGCGTCGTACGGACCGGCGCCCGGCACCAGGAGCGGCACCGTCACCGTGCCCCCCACCGGGCTCGGGTTCGGGTACGGCGTGCTCGCGTCCCACGCCTCGATGCCGGCGCCGTGGAGGTAGACGCGCACTGGCGCCGTGCGCGCGCTCTCGTTCCCGCTCGCGTCCACCGCGCTCACGCCGTACCAGACGGCGAGCGTGTCGGGGGCGGACGCATCGAGGAAATCCGTAGTCACGATCGGTGAACCCGTGAGCTTTGTGTAAACCCCGCCCGCCGCGAGCGCGCGATAGACGAGGTAGCCCGCCAGGTCGGGATCGCTGTTCGCGGACCAGCGCACGCGCACGTTCACGCCGCCCTCGACCGCCGCCGTTGCGCCCGTGGGCGTGGCCGGCGGCGCGGTGTCGAGCAGGTGGCCCACCATGAGCGGGGTGTCGAGGGCGGAGACCCGGTTGACGTCGTCGCGCGCGCGCGCGGCGAACCACAGGTCGCGCGTGCGGTCGAGGCCGGTGACGGTGAACTGCTGCGGCGTGCCGGGCGGCCCCGGCGTGGGCTCGCCGTAGACCGGCGTCGCGCTCCCCCAGTTGCTGTCGTCGATCGGCGCCGTGGACCAGCCGATCTCGGTTTCGGTCGCCACCCCGGTGAGGCTGTCGTCGCCGACGTCGGTCCAGCCCAGCGTCACCGTCGTGTTCGTGCTCGCGATCAGCGACAGCCGCACGCGGGCCGGGCGCTCGACGTCGGTCGACACACTCGTCGTGGCCTGCGCCAGGTTCGAGAGCGCGGAGCCGTTGCCCACCTCGTCGAACGTGCGCAGCGAGAAGTAGTACGTCGTCGAGGGCTCGAGGCCGGTGATGGTCGCGGACTCGGGCGATCCGGCCGGCTGCGGCGCGGCGACGCTCCCGACCGGGTTCGCGAGCACGAAGTCGGCGAGCGACACGATCGGCGCGGTCGACCAGCGGAGGTCGTAGCGCGCGGCGCGGCCGGAGAGGCTGTCGTCCCCGGGGGCGGTCCAGGCCAGCGTCACGCTCGTCTGGGTGACCTGCGCATGAGCAGTCCCTGGCCCCGACGCCACGAGGGCCAGCGCTGCGGCAAGCGCTGCAAGCGTATTCCTGGGGGTCGGGCGCACGGGCGCCCGCATTGGAGCAGCATGCGTGCCCGAACGGTCGGCAGGGTCGCCTGGCATCGCATTTTTCCCCAAGTCGACGCTGCCGCACGACATCGGCGCGCGGGGCGCGTTCACTGACCGGCCGTTCACCCTGGCGCGGGCGGCCGCACCGTGCGGATCGCACGCTTTCGGTGCACGCCCCATTGCGATAACGACCGCCGGTCCACCCTGCTTTACAAAATGCGCTCAGGTGAAACCCCGCCCCCTCATCGGGTACTCGATGGCCCCGGCCAGCCGCATGTCCTACATCGCGATCGGGGCCGCACCATTCGTTGACGGGGGTGGTCCGCGCTCCGTATCCTCATGTTACGGATTTTCCGCAGGCGCACGGCCGTGCAGTGGAACTGCACTCTCTCCCCAGGTCGCCCGCCGTGGACGGGAACTCGGCGGACTCCTCACGGACCAGGCCGTTCCTCGCGCGCCCGCGCGGGGGCGGTGGTCGCTCGACGCCGCCCGTTGCGGTTCAAGGGCATCTTCTACCTGTCTCTCCACGTGATGACACCGCACCTCGATTTCGCACACGCACGCCGTGTCGCAACGCCCGCGCGGGCTCTCCCGCAACGGCGTGGGCCGTCGCGCGCGTGCGCGCTCGCGCCCCTGAGAAAGGCTTCCCGATGAGCACGATCGCCCGCCCCGCCTCGCGTCGTCTCGGCGAGTTGCTCGTGGAGCGCGCGGGGCTCACGCTCGAGCAGGTCGCGCACGCGCTCGGCGCGCGCAGCGACCCGCGCGAACGGCTCGGGCAGACGATGGTGCGGCTCGGCTACCTCGCCGAGGCCGACGTCGTGGCCGCGCTCGCGCAGCAGTTCGGGCTGCCGGTCGCCGACGCGCAGCGGCTCACGACCGCGAGCCGCGAAGCGGTCCAACTCGTGCCCGAGCAGCTCGCGCGCCAGGCGCAGGTGCTGGCGCTCGCGCGCGAGGGCGACACGCTGGAGATCGCGGTCGGCGACCCGCTCGACGTGCTGTCGCTCGACCACCTGCGCGCGCTCACCGGCTGCGCGCTGCGCGTGTGGGTCGCCAGGCCGAGCGAGGTGGTCGAGGCCATCGAGCAGTTCTATTCCGAGCTGCGCGCGACCGAGCACCTGGGCGCGATCCTCGACAACATCGACGTCACCTCCACCGGCGCCGAGGACCAGGAGGTCGATCTCGCCGCGCTGCGCCAGCAGGTCGAGGACGCCCCGGTCGTCCGGCTCGTCAATCTCATGATCGCCGAGGCGATCGACGCGCGGGCAAGCGACATCCACGTCGAGCCGGCGCGCGACCGGGTCACGATCCGCTTCCGCATCGACGGCGTTCTCCACGAGGTGATGAAGCCGCCGAAGAACCTGCAGATGGCGATCATCTCGCGCATCAAGGTGCTCGCCGACCTCGACATCGCGGTGCGGCTGCTGCCGCAGGATGGTCGCCTGAGCGTTCACCTCCCGGATCGCGAGGTGGACCTGCGCGTTTCGACGCTGCCCACGGCGCACGGCGAGAAGGTCGTGCTGCGGCTCTTCGACAAGAGCGCGTTCGAGCGCCGCGTCGAGAACCTCGGCCTCGAGGGCGAGACGCTGGAGGCGTTCCGCAGCGCCATCCGCCAGCCGTACGGCATGATCCTGATCTCGGGCCCCACCGGCTCGGGCAAGACCACGACGCTCTACTCCGCGCTCCAGGACATCAAGAGCGTGCACCGAAACCTGGTCACGGTCGAGGACCCGATCGAGTACCACATCGAGAGCGTCGCCCAGGTGCACGCGAACCAGAAGGTGGGCATGACGTTCGCGCGCGCGCTGCGCTCGATCCTGCGCCAGGACCCGGACGTCATCATGATCGGCGAGATCCGCGACTCGGAGACGGCCGACATCGCCGTGAAGAGCGCGCTCACCGGGCACCTGGTGTTCTCCACCGTGCATGCGAACGACGCCCCCGGCACGCTCACGCGCCTCGCCGACATGGGCGTACCGCGCTACCTCGTCGGCTCGGCCATGTCGCTGGTCATGGCGCAGCGCCTCGTGCGCCGCGTCTGCGAGCGCTGCAAGGAGCTGGTGCTGCCCGAGCCCGAGCAGCTCGCGGCGTTCGGCCCCGACGCCGAGCTGCTGCGCGGCCACCCGGTGCCGCGCGGGCGCGGCTGCATGGCGTGCAAGCAGACCGGGTACGCCGGCCGCGTGGCGTTGTTCGAGGTGCTCGCGCTCACCCGTTCGATCCGCCGGCTGGTGCTGGACGGCGCGAACGAGGACGAGATCAAGAAGCAGGCGATGGCCGACGGTTTCATCACGCTGCGCAAGGCCGGGATCCGCAAAGCGGTCGAGGGCATCACCACCCTGGACGAGGTGCGTTCCGCCACGCTGGGAGACTCCGACTGATGCCGAGCTACTACTACCGGGCACGGGACACGTCGGGGCGCGCGCACGAGGGCATCGAGGTCGCGGCCTCCGAGGACGAGGTGTTGCGCGCGCTCTCGAACATGCGGCTCACGCCGGTGCTCATCGAGACGCGGGGCACGAACGGGTCCACGATCGCCACGCTCGCCGGCGTTCGCCCCGTGCCGATCGAGTCGCAATCGCACACGCTCTGGAAGTCGCTCGTCCACTGGCGGGTGCAGCCGGGCTCGGTCGCGCTGTTCGCGCGCCAGCTCGCCACCATGATGGCGGCCGGCCTGCCGCTGGTGCGGGCGCTGCGCTCGATCGCGCGCGACCACCACGACCGCCGGCTGGCGGGCATCCTCGAGCACGTGAGCGACGACGTGCAGAAGGGGGATTCCCTGGCGATGGCGCTGAGCCGCCATCCGCGCGCGTTCGGCGAGGTGTTCGTGAGCCTGGTGCAGACCGGCGAGGTGAGCGGATCGCTGGACGAGGTGCTCGGGCAGATGGCCTCGTACCTCGAGCGTGCGGAGATGCTGCGCTTGAAGGTCGAGGCGGCGCTCCGTTACCCCACGTTCATCCTGTCGTTCGCCGGCGCGGTGCTGCTGGCCATGTTCTTCAAGATCGTGCCGATGTTCTCGGACATCTACTCGCGGTTCCGGGTCACGCTGCCCGCGCCCACCCGGCTGCTGCTCGCGATCAGCGCCGCGCTCACGCACAACGCGATCGTCGTCGCCCTGGTCGCGGGCCTCGGCCTGCTGGCGCTGTGGATCTGGCTTCGCAGCGAGGACGGACGCGTGCGCTTCGACGCGCTCAAGTTCCGGGTCCCGTTGTTCGGCTCGCTCGTGCGCATGTACGCCATGACCCGTTACGCGCGCACGCTCGGCATCCTGGTGGGTAGCGGTACCAACATTCTCTACGCGTTGCGCGTGCTGCGCCCGGTGCCCGGGAACCGCATGGTCGCGCGCGCCGTGGACGCGGTGCGCACCCGGGTCGAGGGCGGCTCCTCGCTGGCGCGCGCCATGAGCGAGACGGGCGTGTTCCCCGACATGCTCGTGCAGATGACGGCCACCGGCGAGGAGACCGGCCGGCTGGACGAGATGTTGTCGCGGACGGCGGACTTCTACGAGCAGCGGGTGACCGCGAAGGTGGAAGGGCTGTCGTCGCTGGTGGAGCCGGTGGCGATCGTGTTGCTGGGACTGGTGATCGCGCTGATGCTGGTGGCCCTGTACCTGCCCATCTTCAATCTGGGGCACGCGATGCGATCGGGCATACTGGGGCCGTCGTGAGAGGAGGAAGGCCGTCATGAGAAGGCGAGAATCGGGCTTCACGCTGATGGAGCTCATGGTCGTGATCGTGATCGTGGCGATCCTCGCCGCGGTGGCGGTGCCCCTTTACGTGAACTACGTGAAGGACGCGCAACGCACCGAGGCGAAGGGCGCGATCGGCGCGGTGATCACGGCCGAGCAGACGTGGTACCAGCTCCGGGGCACGTACACGGTCGACAATTTCACGACCAACGCGGTGCCGCCCCAGGTGCTGAATTGCGACCTCACGGACGCGCTCACGAATTGGGCGATCTCGGTGACCTCGGCGAGCGCGAGCGGGTTCACTGTGGTCGCGACCGGCAAGTCGGGCGGTCCCACCGCGGGCCGCAGCGTGACGCTCGTCTACTCACGCACCGCGCAGCCGGTATGGACGGAGCTCTGAGCGGAGCCCCTTGACGGACCCTGGTCGCGGTTCGCGCGAGGGAGCGCGACGGCCGCGGATGCGATGGTGTGCGGTGATGTCGTTGAACCTGAATGAACGCGGTTTCTCCCTGATGGAGGCGCTGACCGGGGCCACGATCTCGGTCATCGCGGTGCTCGGCCTCGCCTACTCGTTCGGCGTCGGCCGCGGGCTCGTGAACCGCTACGAGGTGGCGCGCGCGGCCCTCGGCGAGGCCCAGTCGCAGCTCGAGGCCCTGCAGCTCGTGTCACGAGCCGACCCGACCCTGGCGTTCGGCTACGTCTCCCCGCCCACCCCGTTCCGCTACGAGGGCGCGGCGCTCGGCACGTCGAGCTGGCGGGTGCTGCCCTACGACGAGCCCAGCCTGCCGGGGACGAGGAACCTGAAGCGCGTCGTGGTGACCGTGCGCTGGACGAGCAGCAGCGCCCAGGGCGATTCGGTGTCGCTGGAGCGCCTGTGGGTGCCGTGACGCCGAAGCGCCGCGACGAAGCCGGGCTCACGCTCACCGAGGTGGCCGTGGTGATGATCATCGGCACGATGATCATGGCCGGCCTCGTGGGCTTCTACCTCGCGAGCCAGGGCCTGTGGCTCGACGCCTCGACGCAAGCGATCACGCAGCGCGAGGCCACGCTGGTCGCGTCCACGATCCGCGACAAGGTGCGCGCGTCGGGCCGCGCGCAGGCGTTCTCGGTGCCCGATTCGCTGCACCAGCAGCTGGCGCTGTACGGGAGCGCCGGCGACCCGGTGCCTTCGTACTATTTCTGGTGGGATCCGAACGATTCACTGATCCACGCCGGCCCGACGATCGGCGGCCCGAACTCGGGCCCGATGGTCATGTCGATCGCGGAGCGCTTCCAGTTCTCAACGTCGAACCTCAAACCCGCCGTGCGCGTCGACATCCGGCTGCGCTCGGCGACGGGCTCCACCGTCGAGGTGGGCACGCTCGCGGTGTTCATGAACTGATGCGCCCCTCTGCCCTGCATCCGGCGCCGGACGAGCGCGGTTTCATCCTCGTGGGCGTGGTCACGTTCATGCTCGCGCTCACCATCTTGGGGCTGTCGCTGTTCGCGCTGTCCAGCTACGAGGCTCAGTTCTTCGTGGCCTCGGCGACCCGCGAGCAGTCGCTGCAGAACTCGGAGAGCGGCATGGAGCTCGTGAAGGCGCTGATCTCGGCCCCCGGCGCGCGGCTCGAGAACGCGCACCGCGCCGAAGGCCAGATGGGCATCACGCACGCGTTCGCCTACCAGTGGCGCAGCCCCCTCGAGACCGACACCACGTCCACCGGTCCGGTGAACTGGGACAGCACGCTCGTGATGGTGGTCGCGGCGAAGAGCGGCAGCGTGGAGCGGACGCTGCAGGCGAGGTTCATCCCGAGTGTCGTGGAGAACCCCTACCAGCGCCTGCTCACCGCCGGACGGGGCATCTCGGTCAACACCCAGAGGTCCACGGACCGGTCCACGATGCGGCTCTCGGGTCGCGTCTGGCAGCCCGTCACCGCCGACGCCGACACGGCGTGGACGGACGACGTGGAATGGGACACGGGACGACCGATCGAACGGGGAACGCCGCCGGCTCCGCTCGCCGACGTGTTCGTGGCCGACTACCTACCAAGTGCCAGGGTGCCTGACCACAACCTCGAGAGTCGTGGGAGCTACAGGATCACGTTCAAGGGCTCGGCGTCGGGGACGTTCTTCAAGTCACCCGATTCGCCCGACGACGACGGCGCCAGAGACGACGACGAGTTCAACGCTTATACGTTCTACGTCAACGGCAACCTCGACGTTTACGTGAAGGACAAGGCGGTGTGGGTGGTGCCCGCGGGGGTCTGTTTCAGAGAAGAGGTCACGGTGAAAGCCGATGACGAAGAGGTCCCGAGCACGCTCGTGATCGTGGCCGGGCCGAACGGCCGGGACCCAGCCAACCCGGACCGCGGGATCTGGTTCGAGGGCGGTCTCAAGGTGACCGACAACGTGAAGGTCTACCTGGTCAGCGGCGGCGACATCTCCGTTGTTCATCTCCACGATGCGGACCAGACACACGAGGCGAGCACCGTCTCGATCCTGGCCGGCGGCCGGATCGAGATCGGCGGGACGAAGTCCGGGGAACACTTCGAGCTGGGTTACGACCCTTCGTCGATGGACGCCCTAGCCGATGAGCTGCTCGGGCTTGGCCTGCTGCCGCAGGTCGCGGGCGGCTCGGGCGCGAATTTCGTCATGGCCCGGCAATCCTGGCTCGAGACCACGCCGCAGTG
>Ga0207670_10000266_pt1 | contig 32757 bp, 35 predicted proteins | sample KBSS23HmetaG_FD_184339 | JGI IMG/M metagenome (GOLD analysis project Ga0207670, IMG submission 184339) | Switchgrass rhizosphere microbial communities from Kellogg Biological Station, Michigan, USA - KBS S2-3H metaG (SPAdes) (version 2) | ecosystem: Host-associated > Plants > Roots >... | reverse complement strand
ATACAGCCAGCGGCATCCCGAGAAAGCCCGCCAGCGTGTCAGGAATTGGCGGGCAAAGCATCGTGACCGCGACAATGAAAACAGCCGAAGGTGGAGAGCTAACAATCCAGAGCGGCTTCATGCCATGTTGAAGCTTTACCGGCAAACCCATCCCGAGGCGCGGCGCGAAGCCAGCAAAAGCTGGAGAACAAAGCTGGCCGATAAGTATCTGTTGAGCCTGCTCAGGAGGCGTTTTGACGGACCTGTTCCAAATGAAGTCTTGGAACTGAAGCGTCGACAGATACAGTTAATCCGCGCGATACGATGTCTGACAAAATCAAATCCATGAACGACGTGCTCAGCTTTCTGGGCGAGCAGATGGACCAGTTGCGGCCGGCCAACAAGCCGACCTCCGTCCAGATCCAGAGCGCCAAAGCCGCAGCCATGCTGGTGGATGCCTACGTGGAGACGATCTGCGTCTGCATGGAATACGGGAAGAGAAAGGGCGAATGTCCGGACATCGACTTGATGACTCTCGGCAATGGAACTTCGACGAAGAAGGCGAGGGACAGTCAGTAACCGCCGCGGACACGACGCAGTCTTGGGTTGGCTCTCTTTGCCGCTGGGCTGGCCTTGCGGCTCTTGGATGCGAGTATGGCGCTGGCCCGCTTGACCGAATAACCCTCGCGCCGTGCAATATCGGCGGCGACGTTGCGGAAACCCCGGAGCTTTGATTTCATGGCACAAAGAAGCCCCGCGCCAGAATTGACGCGGGGCACCAAACAACCCAAGGATTACCGTCAGTCACAGTTCAACAAACTACACCGATGGCAACCAACCGCAATAGCAAAAACACGGAGATTGATTTGAAATGCGAACTGTGTGGCAAGCCGACCAACATTCGCATGCGCCTGGGCGATCTACCCGACAAGGTGCCGAACCTTCTCGACCGGAAACAGAAGGCGTTCAAACATGGTATGTGCGCCGGGTGCAAGAAGGATCTGGAGGACGGGTGTGTAATTTTCGTTGACCAGAAAGAACGGTGCATGAAGGTCAACGTCGAGGCGGCGAAAGAAAAGATCGACCCCGCGTACTGGGGCAAAATTTTGAGGATACCTGTTTCGGTGATGAACGAGTTAGTCAGATCTTACCTGGCAGCGCACCCCGAAGCGCTCACCCAACTCGGCAACGGAGAAGAGGGCAGCCCACCTATTACTTAGCTTCAGCGATCCGCGACACCAGATCGCAATGTTGGTTCGAGGTTGGCAGGCCGCCCGAAAGTTTTCATGTCAGCTCAGAAATCGTAATCGCACAGCCGCCCTGCGAGCAACCAAGAGCCCAGTTCTTTTTGACCGATACATCGATGAGCTGGCTATCATCATCCCACGTCCCAAGCGTTGTCAGCGCATCGGCTACCGCCTTGGAAAGGTTATCGAAATCGGGACGCTGCACGTAGAATTTCGGAGCGTTATCTTTAATGCGCCCGTCGCGTTTGAAGTGGTTCATCGGCCTCGGAAAGCTGAAGAACAATTGCATGGAGATCGGTCCTTCGAGCTTTTCAACGCCAGCTTCTTTTGCTGCCTTGGCGATCTCGGACTTCCAATTTTCTGCCGTGCCAGCCTCATAGACTCTGACCAGCGGTGCCTTTCCCTTGCGCTGGATTGCAAACGCTCGCGGTCGCGGCTGCGCCTTGGGCGTTCCGACCACGTAGAAGGAGAAGGTGCGATGCATCAGTCGAGGAATAGAATCGACCGAGCACGGATGCCACCGAACGCCTTCTCGATCAGTCCGAGCGTGCGAAGTCTGCCTCTTGGATTGTTGTAAGCGCCGCCGCCGACTTCGTACCCGGCGGCTGCGGCAAGCTCCTCGTTGGTCAGGCCTTCTGGATACGCCTTCAGAAGCGGCAAGAGAATCCGCGTCTCCGGCCCGGGCAACCGAGCCATGATTTTAGCGTGCAGTTCCGCCGTCGTGAGAGCCTGCTCAGGAATGCGCGCCAGATCCCTCCCGCTGTCGGTCAGGCGCAGACAGCCATTGCCGACGTATTCGAGATGGCCCTTGGTTCGGAGCGCCCCGCGCGGATTGTTCCATGCGCCCCCTCCGATGGTATAGCCGGCGAGGAACGCCACGGCTGGTTCTTCAGGAGCGTCAATCCCGATCGACGACATCCAAGCGAGTGCGTCCAAGATGCGCTGCTCTGGACCGGTAAGGCTGCTGTCCTGAGCGGGCTGGTATTCCTTCACTGACCGCCGTTTGAAGTCTATTGAAACGCGTTTGATGATCGGACCTTCTCGTGCCGCTGGCCGAATGGAAACAGGTCTGTTCAGCTTTGCGAGCGCATCAGAAAGATAGCCAACCATTTCCTGTAATTGACAGGCTAAGTCCTTGGCCGCCTCCAACTGTCCGTCCTTCAGCACCGGCACTTCGACTGACACCTCGATGTTCTTGGTCTCCGCAGGCCGTTGCTTCAACTCGCGTTGCAGCTCCGCAATCTTGCGGCGCAGTTCGACTGGGTCTTCGGCTTTGGCTTTCTCGATGCTGGCAGAGAGTTTTGACTTCAGATCTTCCAGGTCGATTGGCGACAGAGACTGAACGGTCTTCTGTTTCGCACCAACTTTCGGCGTGCTCGAGCCATCGAACGTCGTCTTCTCGGTGATGTGAACGACCTTGGAGATACCGAGCCAAGCCGGAGACCAAGCATGAGGGCATCCGCGTTCGAGTTTGGGCAGCTCAGCGGCAATGTCCTCGTCAATTCCTTTCTCTTCGATCCAGCCAGCGACGGCCTCGCGTTCCTGTGGGCCGGTGAGCTGGAACACGAACAGCAACTCCGTTTGATTGAGCACCTTCTTATTTACTTCCTGCGGTCTCTGCGAAATCAGGGATGAACCGATGCCGAAGTTGCGCCCGAGCTTTTGAATGCGCGTCCAGGCGTGGAGCATCTTCGCTTCGTCGCGCATCGGGTTTTGGGGGATGAACTCTTGCGCTTCTTCCATGAAGATGTGGACCGCTGACGGCGAGGCTTTCTTCCGAAAGAAGAACCGCGCAGCGAAGTCGGTTGCGAACCGGGCCTTATCAGCGTCAGACTCGAATTGCGACACGTCGATGACTGCGGTGAGGTTCCGATCAACAACGACATCGGCAATGAGCCTGCCAGAAGACGGCTCCAGGGGAACATCGCCTTGAAGCCCGCCGAAGATTGGCAGAGAGATGCCAGGAGATTTGCCGTCCGCCGCCAGCCGCAGTGATGCCCATATCCCAACCGGATCGAGCGCGATGAATTGCGCGCCTGCCTCGTGCATCAATTCCGCCAGCCGTTGAGCGGCATAGCTTTTGCCCTGTCCAGTCCTGCCCAGGAAGCCAAGCTTCTCGGTTACTGCTTCAATCGGTAGCAAGAGATTGTCTGCGATTGGAAGTTTCATCGGCAAGCGGACTCTGACAGGATTTGGGCGGGCGTCAAATGAATTTTGATACAAAGAAATGTTGACACCTCCAGCGGTTGCCATCATTATTCGCCTCCATGAGCGATCGAAGACCAGTATGGCTCCCCAGCAAAGTACACAAACAACTCAAAGTTCGATGCGCAAAACTCGGCATCGAGATTCAGGAAGCTGCTGTTCGGGCCGTTCGTCTTTGGCTCAAGGAAATCAACCCAACTCCTAAAAAATGAGCACACCCATGCAAGTCGCCACGCAGCGCGAGACCATCTCCAGCCTTCTGGCACAGGACAAGTACAAGAAGCGGTTCGAGCAAGTGCTCGGAGAACGAGCCCCCCAATTCATCAGCAGCATTCTTTCGCTCGGTGCAACGATGGCGGATGTCGAACCGAGAAGCGTACTGGCCAGCGCCGCTATTGCAGCGTCTTTGAATTTGCCTGTCAACCCAACGCTCGGTTTTGCGTGGATCGTCCCCTACAAAAAGAACGGGGTGAAGTACGGCCAATTTCAGTGTGGGTACCGCGGGCTAATCCAGTTGGCCCAGCGCACCGGTGCTTACAGTTCGATGAATGCCGAAGCGGTCAACGCGGAAGTTTACAAAGGGCGGAACAAAGTCGGCGAGCCGATCATTGACTGGGAAGCTCTCGACGAATCAAAGCCAGTCGCCGGTTATGTCTTCGCCTTCGAAATGATTAATGGTTTTTCGAAAGTCTGCTACTGGTCCAAGGAGAAAGTTGAGCGACATGCGCAGAAGTACTCGCAAGCTTATCGCAGTGGTCATGACGGCCCGTGGCGTGAAAATTTCGACCGCATGGGTTTGAAAACTGTCGTGTCAAACGAGCTTCGCAGATGGGGAATGCTGTCCGTGGAATTGCAGGGGGCCTTCGCCGAAGACCATTCGATTCACAAGGACATCGACGCACCCGCAGAATTCCCTGAGGCGGAAGATGGCATCCTGCCTGCCAGATTCGACGGCGAGCCCAAAGATCCGCAGGAAGAGAAGGCGGAAGCCGCCGCCGGTCTAGCACCGCAACAGCAACCCGCTGCTCCCGCTCCTGCCGCAGCGCAACCAAAGCGCACGCGTCAACGTCGGCAGGAAGCGCAGACGATGACGGAGCCTGCCCAGCCAGTGGTTTCATCGCAAAGCGGCGCTGGTCTTGGCACCGCACCCGCACCAATTTCTCAGCCCCCTGTGCCGCCAACCCAACCCTCTCCTGCTGCTGCCAAAGCGCCTGGGCCATCCGCGACTACGCAGGTCGCGTCCACTACGCAGGCAGCGGCAGGAGAACCAGCTGCGGCTGCGGCTACCGGCGGCGAACTCTTCGCCACTGAATCCTACCGTGATCTGCGTGCGCACATGGAACAGAGCCAGGTGACCGAGGTTGAGGTTGTTGTCGTGTGCAAGCAGGCGCGGCTGATGGGTGAGGATCAGGACGAACTGCTCCAGTTGTCGGACGACCGAATCGAGAGTATCATCCAGCAATGGCCGGCGGTGGCCAGCCAGATACGGATCAATCGCAGGGCGGCAAAGCAATAAACTTATGAGCAAGTTCAAGGATTATCTCGGCGACAGCGTGTATGCGGATTTTGACGGCTTCCATATCGTGCTCACGACCGAAAACGGTTATGGGCCCTCAAATACCATTGCTCTGGATCCAACTGTTTTGAAGGCGTTGGACATTTACCGCGTTCGATTGACGGAGAACCTAAAGCAGCCATGAACCCGGCTCTCTTTCGCCCCTCCGCGATGTTGCGCCGACGCCGATGCCCGGGCAGCCTTGCGCTTGAGTCCACGGTCACGCAGATCGAGGACGATGACGAGGTGCGGGACGAGGGCCGACTTTTGCACACGCTTGCCGCAGATCCGAGCAAGTCGAGGGATGGATTGAAGCCGTCACAACTGGATCTGTTGCTCGCGGTCGAGAAAGCTGAAGCAGAATTTCTGGCAACCGTGAAGGCGAAAACGAATTCTTCAAACTGAATGAAGCGAACCGACGGGGCTATCGATCGTAATCCCGTCACGGCTGGAGTGGCTTGTCCGAGGTCGTTGGGCCAGCTCTGGATAATTAGTAGACGGCGACCCGCTTGATCTCGGCAGGCGGGCGCCGGGAAAGGAACCAAGTGAGCGACAAAAAATTAATTGCATGGATCATCGCAGTAGCCGTCTGTGTCGCAGCCGTGATGTTTGGACTGCCGAAGTACAATGTCTATCGGCAGAGGCTGGACGGGCAAGCCCAGCTCGCACACGCCCAATCATCGAAAGAGGTGGCGGTCGCTGAGGCGAAAGCGAAAATGGAATCCGCTGAATTGCTGGCGCAAGCTGAAGTCGCAAGAGCGAAAGGTGTCGCGCAAGCAAATCAGATTATTGGTGAAAGCCTGAAGCAAAACGAATCCTATTTGCGTTATCTGTGGATCACTGAAGTGGCAGGAAAGGACATCGACAAAATCGTGGTTTACATTCCTACCGAAGCGAACATCCCCATACTCGAAGCTGGCCGCATTACCAAATGACCGACGCCATTCATCACAGCGAAGTCGAGTTCCAACTCATCCGAGGCGACAAGCCGATTCTGAGAGGGACGCCGGATGGGGTGTGGGTGCTGCCTAACGCGGTCGTGACAACAGAACGGAAATTTGGATTCAAACCCGTTCAGCCTGCCGATGGGAATCTGCAGCTACGAAGTTATCTCGTAATGGTTGCCGACGTTTATCCGAAGCAGGATTACTATGGAATTCTTTGCCAGCCGAGGGTTTCCTACAAGCCCTTAACCGTTCATTATTCCCGTGCCGACATTGAGCGAGCGCGGGAGGAGATCTACGCCATCTACGACGCATGCTTCGCGCCTGATGCACCGAGGCGGGCGTCAGTTGAAGGCTGCACTTACTGTGAAGCCAAGGCGCTGTGCCCTGAATTCAAGGCGTGGATCGGAGACATCGAACGCATACGGAGCAGTCCTGTTTCGGCTTGGACAGACGCTCAGATGGAGATGTTCGAGACTAGACGGACGATGGCGCAGAAGTTCTTGGAGGACACGCACAAGGCCATCGTCGCGATCAAGGCGGCGAATCCGGAGAGGTTGCCGAATTACCGATTAAAAGATGGGGCTGAGGTAAGACACGTACGTGACTTGGTTTCTGCGTGGAGCGCTCTGGCCCCGGTGATCGGCAACGACCAGAAGGCAGCGGAGTCGTTCTCATCTTGCTGTGAAATTTCCATCGGCGCTCTGGAGAATCTGATCTGGCAACAGCGCAAGGACAGCGACCGGCCAATCAGCCAGAAGGATGCGAAGCGATTGGTGAACGAGTTCCTTGGGGGACTGATTGAGTTGCGGAGGAATCGGCCCAGCCTCGTGAAAGATGAGTAAAGGAACCTACATCACGTTCGAGGAACGAAAGCCAAAGCCGAAGACGAAAGTCTGGGCAGTGCTGTCACAAGCCGGTGGAGAAATCGGAACGATCTGTTGGTATGGGCCATGGCGAAAGTATTGCTTCATGCCGATTGGCTGCACCGTCTTTGAGCAAGTCTGCCTCCGCGAGATCGCCAGCTTCTGTGAGGAAGAAACCAAGAGGCACAAAGCCGAATGATCTGCAAGATTCATCCAGACGTTAGTTGGAATGCCATCGGGCCATGTCCGCTTTGCGCAGACGAGGAACTCAAGCAGCTCCACGTTCGGTATCGAAGGGTAATCAATTGCGTAATCGCGGTCAGGGAAGGATGGAGAGTTCGCGTTGATAGCAACAACGAATCAGCGAAGGCTCTTGGAGAGAAGGGATTTTACGAGCAGGCGATTTCCTGCCAGAAGGATAACAGTTTAATCCGGTCATTCATCAACGAACTGGACGCATTGTTGGCGCAGCATGATAACCTCCCTCACCGAGACCCTTGACAGGCTCCCGCCCTGCCTCGTCCGCTTGCTGGCCCGCGATCCGAAGCGCCGGGGGCATCGCCTCTCTCTGCAAGATCTGGCTCGGAAGGCCGGGCTATCCTACGGCGCAACGCTCAGGCTCTCGCAGAAGAAGACCTGGGCGAACGTGCCGCCGAAGACCATCGACGCCTTCTGCGCCGCGTGCGGTGTGGACATTCTGCATCCGTCGGCGAAGCTGGAGTATTTGAAGGACGTGCTGAAACACCCGAGCGGGTACCGGTTGCTGGGAGCCAAGAACGGCCCGGGCTCGTGGAAGAACGTGGTGAAGATGTTGCAGAGTTTATGAGCAAGCAATCCCAAACACAGACCGCAAACAAATGGGTCTGGTACATTGCACGCCTAGCTCTTGAATTGTGGGGCGATGGCAAACGACGCGATCCAGTGGTGGGCGATATGGTTGTCGAAACGACACATTTGGTAGGACTGGCTCGGCACAAACTCGGACTCGAATGCGCGGTTGGTGAACTCATGGAGATAACAACTGGAGACTACGGCAAGAAGTATCGCATCAAGACTCTGAGCGGGGAGTTCCAGTACTGGGAGAACTGCCTGCTAGTCCCACTGGATAGACCGGAGAAATGAAACCCAACCTCACCAACCTCTACCAGAACTACGAGGAGATCGAGAAACAGGTAACGTGCGCCGAGCGGCTGGAGGAATTCATCGAGTTCAGGAAATCGACGCTGGCACCGAAGTCGCTCGCCATAGCGCACCGATCCCTGATCCAGTTCGCCATCGTGTGCGGGTACCGCCCGATCACCGCGGCGCGGGTCAACGAATATCTCCAGAAACGATTCGAGAAATGCAGCAACCCGAACAGCCGTAAGAGGGACACGGACTGGCTGCGGATGTTCCTGAAATGGTGCGAGCAGATGGGGCACATCGGCGGGAACCTGTCCCTCATGGTGCCCGCCGTTAAAGTCCCCGTGTCCAAAGCCGTGATCTTCACGCCCGTCGAATACGAGACGGTCAAAGCGGCCGTGAAAGGTACCTCCTGGCATTACGCGATGATCATGGCGTATCGGACGGGAGCGCGAATCAGCGACGTCTGCCTGATGCGCTGGGGCAACATCGATTTCGATAACCTGATCGTCCATTACATGCCGTGGAAAACGCGGAAGATGAAGAGGTTGGCAACGTGCCCGTTCCAACCTGGGGGCGATCTCCATGAGGTTCTGGTGGAGTTGCGGAGCGCAAGCCGGGACACAGACGAAGAGAGCTACATCGACCCGTACCTGGCGATGCGGTATTCACAGGAGCACAGCGAGAACATGACCGGCCATTTCAACATCGAGTTCGTGAAGATCTGCGCAAAGGCCGGGGTGCGCGGTGTGTCGTTCCACAAGCTCAGGAACTCGTTCATGAGCCGGGTCGTCAGCGGCGGTGCCTCGTTCGCGCAGGCAACCCAGTTGACCGGTCTGTCCAGCGAGAAGGTATTCCTGCGTTACGCCAAGCCGAACGTCGAATCCCTGCGCTCGGCCATTGTGAAGATTAACGCCCAAGACGAAGAAGCAATTCCATGCTCGCCACCTATAAGCCAAGAGATGTGATCCAATTCCTGAACGGTCCCAAGCGCGGACTGCTCGCTCAGATCGCCCTGATCGATGGCGAGCTTAAAGTGCTGAGCAGGGACATGGATAACACACCTCACATTTTTGATCTCACCGAGACCGACGATACGCGGTTGATCGGAACGGCTGTCCTTGGCCCGAAGTCGGATGGCGTGGCGCCGCCGGCAGAGACACCTCCAGCCATCGAACCGCTGACGGAGAACGAGATCACCGGTTTGCTCGAACCGTTGCCGACGGATGTCAAACCGCAACCGCTGGCTGCCGCTGACGATGCCGCGCTCAAGTTCAGCAAGGAGGACGAGGAACGGCTGGTGACAAGCGCTTACGCGCCTTACAGGGCGACGAGGCGTAAGAGGGCAAAGAAGCCGAAGATGAAGAAGCCAAAGCCGGAGAAGGTTCGAACTCCAATCGGTCCGCTCTGGACTGTGACTGTTCGCAATGGCATGGGCGCAGAGACGACCGTCACGATTCCTGTGCGCGAAGGATCGAACCCGGCCAATCTGACCGGCGCGGTGATCAACATCGCCTGCAAAAAGAAGGATGGAAAGACCATTCCGTTCATCCGCCCGTTCACCGTTAGCGATTGGACGCGGGTAGTTGAATCGGAGGAGCCAGCACATGAGCCTGTTCCATAACGACACGACCAGCAGCATCTATCAGGAATGCTGCACGCTCCGGCGTCAACTCGCACTGGCCCAATTGGAGCGAGACGTAGCCAAGCAATCCGCCGAACTCCTCGCCAAAGAACTTGAGCTACTCAATGACGGAGCGTCGGCTGAAGATTGGTTGAGAGCTAAGGCGGTGCTCAGGAAATACAGGGGGCATCCGGTATGAAGCTCGGCACGATCTGTTACTGCCCGCCCAAAGGGAAGCTCAACTCCGAGGCGTTCATGCGGAACATCTCACAGTACAAGGCCAGCAATCCGCTCTACCTGATCTCCGACGATGCGGCGTGGAACCCATCGCAGTTGATTCCGAATCCCGAGATCATCGGGAAGCGTCCGCCTTGGGCCATCAACAACCTGATCTTCTTTGAATCGCTCATCGTCGCACGAAAGACCGGTCTGGACTATTTTCTCTACGTCGAGTCCGACAGCCGGGTTGGGTGCGACGGTTACGATGCAGCGATCTTTGACGAGTTCTTCAAGCGGTACCCGGACGGGATCACCTGCGCCGGTAGTCCAGTAGCGTGGGACATCTGCGCCGGCGGCCGCGACTTCGCCATGAAGATCATCGAGGAGGCTTGGCATTACCAGAGCATCGGTGATCTGCCGATGGCGATCTACTCGTCCAAGCATCCGTTCGACGCCAGCGGGGGGTGCTACTACCCCAACGGCAGCTTGGCGGTGTACAAGACCGAAGCCATCTGCACTGTGTTCGCCGGGTTCGACAACGGTCAGATCTCGTACTCGAAACGGAATACGGCGTATGACTTAGCCCTGGGCAAGTTCCTGTGGAATTACCACGGTCCGCGCGCTGTCGATCACGTCGGCTTTTTGACTCGCTGCTATTCTGGGTACGGCAACACGATCACGACCGAGGCTGAGCGATTGCAGATGTTGAAGGACGGCAGCAAGTGCGCAACACACCAGATCAAAAGCGACGTCACTTTATGAAGCCGCTTCTCTTGGAACGTATTGCTATCCGATGGGTCGATTCTGGAAGATTAACGATTGATCGGCATGGCCAAATCTGGAGACGTTGCCAGTCCTATAGCAAACGTGCTGAAAGGATGGCTTGGGGCGGTTATCTCAGGGTGACAGTCGGAAACTCTCGTCGAGGCGAACAGATCACAGTCATGGCGCATCGATTGGTTTGGCAACTTTTTTTCGGAGACATTCCAGACGACATCCAAATTAATCACAGAAACGGAATCAAATCAGATAACCGGCCTGCCAATTTGGAGCTGGCTACGTGCAGAGAAAATATTCTGCATGCCTTTCATGTCCTCGGCACCCGAAGCTGCGAAGGAACCAACCACAGCCAGCATCGAATAACCGAACAGGATGTAATTTCGATAAGGCTTTTGTTCGCGGATGGCATCAAGTTAAGACAGATCGGATGGCTCTACGGGTTAACCTCGGCAGAAGTCAGCCGCGTCGCACGCGGCAAGGCGTGGTCTCATATTCCAGACCACATCCAGCCTGCCAGGATTTCTTTCTCAAGATGACCACAGACATTCTAATCAAATCTTGCAAAAAAGATCTCGGCTGGTTGACTTTTTCACTCAGATCGATCCAGAAATTCTGCACTGGATTTCGCCAAGTGGTGTTGCTTTTCCCCGAAGCAGAGAAGGACGCGCTCGCGCAGCTCAACCTCACGAGCGAGAAGATATTCCTCACGAAGGACCGCCCCGATTTCTACCTCTGGCAGCAGGTGGAAAAGGCCAGGGCTTACCTTTACACCGATGCGCAATTCGTCACCTTCGTTGACAGCGACGTGATCTTCACAAGGCCCTGCTCGCCTCAAGACCTGATGCGCGACGGCAAGCCGATTGTTCTCTATACTCCGTATTCGGTTCTCGTCGATCAATCCGGCAAGCCAGTGACTCCCTGGCAAAAAATAACCGAAGCCGCACTGATGCGGCCTGTCGAGTTTGAGTTCATGCGCCGATTTCCAATGACGGCTCCGTTGATGTTGCTCTACGAATTTGGCAACTTCATGGTTGAGGCCCACGGACAAACTGTGGAGAGCTATGTGATGTCTCAACCGGCCAGAGCCTTTAGCGAGTTCAATTCAATTTTCGGATTCGGATTCTACTTCCGACCGGACTCTTGCTGCTTCGTCAACACCGAGCCGTCTCCGATCCCGCCGCCTGTCGCCAAGCAGTTTTGGTCGTACTCGGGACTCAGCGAATTCGAGCGCGCCGAGATGGAAAGCCTGCTCACATGATCCGCAAATCACGCTCTGGCGACTTTTGGTTGATCGATGGCGGAACGCACATTGATGCCTGGGCTGAGGCTGCTTCGCGTCTCGACCACGATCAGAACGCTTTACCTCGCGTGCTTCCTTATGTTCCGGCTGGCGGCATAGTCGTTGACGCAGGCGCGTACATTGGCGATTGGACCGTGGCGCTGCTTGAAAAGGTCGGCCCGATGGGGCGCGTGCTGGCATTCGAGCCGAACCTGGAAGCCTTCAAATGCCTTCAGTTGAACTGCCCGAAAGCGGAGTGCTACTGGAGCGCGCTCTCAGATCGATGCGGGGCAGGAAGATTACAGCTCGGAAGTGTCTTGAACTACGGAACCTACCGCGTGCATCCGATTGAGGATGGAGTTTCAGCCACCGAGGACGATGTCTCCTTGGTCACACTGGACAGCTTCGAACTGCCGGTTCTCAGTCTCTTGAAGGCTGACGTTGAAGGTGGTGAATATGACCTCTTGCTGGGCGCTGAAGCTACGATACGCCGATGTCGCCCGGTGATGGTGATCGAAGTGAATGAGTCCGCTCTCAAAGACCACGACGGCTGTGCGCCGCAGTTTCTCTTGGAACTCATCACCAGCATGGATTACTCGATCGAAAATCTGTACCCTCGGCAGGACATGGACGGGCCAATGTTCGATGTCCTGTGCAAACCCTTATGAACATCATCACTCCAACGCCAGTCGGAATCACGGTTGAGAACCTCAAGCAATGGCTGTCGATGCTGCCGCCTGAATTCCAGAACGCTCCGATAGAGGCTGTAGCTCACGGCGTTCCGTGCTGCCTCAAGCGCATCGTGGCTTACACCACAAAGGACGGCAAGCGAGCGGTCGTTGCCAACCCGATGGGCACGCATCTGCCGTTTGACGAATCGCTGGACTGGCAATTCTCACTGAACGGATAACCCCTATGACTCCAATCGAAATAGCCCGCATCTTGGCCAAGGTTCAAATGCGTTCCGTCGAGGAATGCGCGATGGCCGATCTCCACGTTTGCGCGACCGAGCCGAATGGTATCAAGGGCGAACAGCAAACCGTCTGCTCGGTCTGCAATTGCCCGATCTTCTTCAGGGACGTATTCCCGGCGGGCCTCCCGCAACCGCCGAAGGTCTGCCCGAAATGTGCCTTGGCCAAGGCGCGGGGAGAGGAATCGTTAACTGCGTGAAATTCCTGAAACTGATCGTCGATGGCATCGCAGCGTGCGTCATTCTCTTCGTGCTCGGATACGGAATCTACTGCGCGGCACGCGTGCTTATAGAAGTTCCTCAGATGCGCTGGGGCGCCGCCGTCTGGCTTCTGTTCCTTGCTTCGTGTTGGCGTCTGCTCAAACGATGGACTTAGAAAAACAATCCCCGTCGCTGTGGAACTCTCACCCGCAAGCCGGAGTATCTCATTAACTCCTTTGAGACTCAGGGCAGCGACGGTTTCAATTTATGAAAAACCTAATCGGATGGAACTGCGCCATTTACTTCAATCTTCCAGCTTCGGAATGGCCGATAGCCGGCTCGCCTGCGTGGGCAGTCGTGACAGACGTGGATATGCCGATGGTTGAGCTTACCGTTGGCAGCCAGTCCTTGTGGGTTAATGCCGCAACTATACAAATGATCAGACCAGTGAAAAGGACTCCGTTCTGGACACTTGATTGCGGCTGTGCGTCCGACATTAACGGCGGTCGAACATGGTGCTCAAAGCACACTCCGGAGCCGAGATCTTCGACCGACACGCCGTTGCCTCAGCCCGCCTCTGGCCAACTTCCGCATTCGCAATCCCCCGCCAAGTCTCCCGCGCCTGACCAGTGACCGAGTCCTGAACCCGGCTCCGACACTGGCGCCCAAACCCAATGAAAGCCGCGGCGCGCTGTAGCCGAAGCTCGGGGAGATGCCGCCTCCAGCACCGCCGCCCCCTGAGACTGCCGCGCGCAGACCGGTTCTGGTTGATCCGCCGCCGCCACCTCCTGCAGCTCCACCGCCTGCGTAGCGTGCGGAGATGGCGTCGAACGCAGCATTCACGCGGTCAACAAGGGCGCGACGATCTGTGGATAATCTACCGTACACGGCATCCCTCTCCTCTGGCGTCAGCGCCCGCTGAAACACCGATGACTCTGGCGTGCGCGCTTTGATCGCCGCGACGATGGACGCTTCCGGGTTCGGGTTGCCGGCGGCGCGGGCCTGCTCAACGGCTCGCTGGAAGTTCTCGTCTGCGCTCACCCAATCACCGGTCACCGCCGAGTTGAGGATGGCATTGTAGAGCGGTGTGAGCGTCGTTGCGCGTATATCGGTCCCAGACGAAGGCTGGCGCTTCTTGGCTTCGACGCTGTCGGGAGTTGCAGCCCGCAGCGCATTGGCCGCATTGCGCACGTCCACGATGCCTTCCCGCGATGGCATTCGATTGATGAACGCCCGGGCAGGCGGGCTGTACCGGGCAAACAGATCCAGCGTTGGCCCGACCAAGTCATGGCTCTGGTAGATCTTCGAGGCCGTCCCCAACAGATCCGTGATGAAATTGACGTAGAACAGCGGGTTGCGGTACCCCAGCTTTCCGGGGCTATCGCTCCACATCTTAACCAGACTGCCGATTGCACCCCAGTAGTTTGCCGCAATTGAGGTAGCGATCTTCGCCCGCTCTTCATCCGTCTCCGCGTCCGCGATGTCCGGATTGGCGTTGATGGTATTGTAGGCCGCATCATTGGCCTTGCGCGCAAGCGATTCAGCGACAAGCCCGGCCAGCACAGTCGTCAACGCGAACCCGATTGCGGCCGGGGCGTATCGAACACCCAAGGTCTTCTGACCTCGCACCTTGGCAAACATCTCCGAAAGCCTGTCGGCGTTCCACAGCCACCATTGGTTGAGGACACCCATGAACTGCCGGTCTTTGCTACCCATGAAATACGTCGGCCGCGTTGTCGGCGTGCCCATGTTCGCTTCTTCGGCCAAGACGAATTGCAGGGCAAACCGTTGCGCCTGCGTCATGAACGGTGCGTTCCGGTCGCCGCGCGCGTTCCGCTGGTTCCACCAATACTTGAGCATGATCTGATCGATCGGGTTGTTGTTCCGTTCGAACAGGCGGCGGATCTGCACAGCGGATTTGTCCAGAGCGATATTGAAGCCGGGGACATCCGAGCGCCCGGTCAGTTCGGCAGGCGTCAACAGGTCGCCCTTGGTGCGCGCGGCAGCCGATGTCAGGGCGATCTCGAATTGCTTGTAGTTGTCGCCGTATTGCTCGTAGATCTGGCGGAAGACGGGGTCGTTTTCCAGCCGGCCGTCAAAGGATTGGATCGCGCGCGTGCGCAGCGTGTCGGCCATGGCATTCGCGAACGAGCTGGCGCGCACGTTGATCCAATTGTCCACTGGCCGTTGGCCGATCTTCCTGGTGATCGTCAGCCAGGTTTTCGGGATCATGCCGAGCGTGTTGTAGATCTCCTTGCGTGCGCTGAGCGTCGGTTCAGATCTGAGTTCCCGCATCGCTTGGATTGATCGCCATACGTTCTGCAAGAAAGGCAGCTCCGAATCCAAGCCAAGCGCGTCCCGGTACCGGTGCGTGTCGATGACCCCGCCGCGTTTCAGCATCTCGCGGTCCTGAATGTCGCGCAGGATGCCGGCGGCCAGTTCAACCGCGGGCTGTGTCAGATCTTCCATGAGCGACTTGGCAATGCGCTCGCGATCACCCTTGGGCACGCGCCGCATCATGGTCGTCTTGTACACCGTCTTGAGATGGTCCTTCACCACGTTGAGCGGCATGTTGAGCCAGCCGCCATTGCGCACATCAGCGGTCTTTAGCGCCCACATGATGCTGCCAGAGGCCCCGTTCCGGATCATGGTGGCAGGCCCCAGGAGCACTGTGTTCACCAGCGAATTGAACCAGGGCGAGAACAGCCGGTTGGCGATGTCGTCCCCGTAGAATTCCTCGCGCCTACCGATGATTGCCTTGGCGTTGTCCAGCAGCTTGCCGATCCGGTCGATGTCCCGGTTGAGTTCCTCCATGGCCATCTGGTGCTTCTGAAACATCGGGTTGTCCCCGGCGCGGATAGCAACAGCGCCCTTCTTTCTGGCCTCAGCGCCCTCCGAACCGTAAGCCGCGTTCAAGGTCTTCCGGAGTTCTTCCCGTTCAGCCAGCAGCGCCGTCTGCAAGTTCTTCAGCCTGTCTCGGTAATTCACCACATAGAACTCAATCGCGTTGTTCCCCTTCCGAATCATGTCGATGCGGTCGGTGGTTCCGTACCGATACAACGTGCCTGGGGCGATCTTGGCCCCACGCGGTTGGGTGTATTCGTTCTCGTGCGAGATGATGTCCACCTTGGATTGAGTCTGCATCCGTGCGTTGTCTTCTTTGATCTGCTTTATGACTCGGCCGATCTCATCGATCAAGCCCTGCCGCACGTCGCCTGCTGTGGCTGGCGCTTCGCCTTCGGCCAAGTGCTCGTTATGCAACCCGGCGATGTACTGGGACAAATCATCAATGTTCTGCGGCATGCTGCCGGTGCGTTCCAACGTCTGCTTGTGTTCACGCATGAACCGGTAGTCGCGCGCGAACCTGCCTTGACCGAGCTGGAAATAGTTTCGTTCGCCTTCAAGGACGTGGCCGAGAGCCAGCCGGACGTAATTATCGTTCGAGCTCAGGAACGCGTTCACCGAACCGCGCCTCAGTGCCGCCTCCCATTTCTCCGGTAACCGACGGGCTTCCTCCGGCAGAAACCGGGTCGTTGTCCCGGGCCCCTGCGACAGAGCTCGGCGAAGGACGCCGAGGCCGATGTCCTTGATCCGCCCAGGAGCTTCAGCGATCGCTGGCACGTAACCCGACTTGTAAGCCAGCCGGATCATGTATTGATCGTAGGCGTACTGCTTCTCGATCGCCTTCATGTCCTGCGACGTGACGACGTGCCCGTAACCGGCGATGCGATCACCGACGTGGTAAGGCGTCTGGCCGTAGTGCTGCCGCGAATCGATGATCGGCCCTGCAACTTCATCGCGCCATTGGTGGAAAGTCATCCCGGTACGCCGCCTGAGCAGTCCGGACCTCATCGTATGCGACAGCCACGCATCCCGGTTCGCATTGATGAGCCCCTGCTCGACGTCCTTCTCAAAGGAGTTCTTCGCCTTGAGCGCGTGCCCGAACGCCTCCCCTGCGCGCGTGGCTTGCAAGGCTAGCACGCCTGGGATTCTGGAAAGGCTCGTCTCGGAAATCAGGGCGAACTTGCGCGCGCTCAGCAATCTCTTCACCGGATCGAATAGCGGATCTTCCAGCACATCTCTGTGCGGTGACAGCACGCGCATGTAATCGGTCACTTGATCGGCGAAGTTCCTCCAGTAAGCCGCCTTCGTTGGATTTGCATCCGGCCTTGCGGCGTATTCCAACCCGGCATTGGCCAGGGCTTCAAGCCGCTGGATGTTCTCCAGCGATTCAACCTTATCGAATCCGTAGTTGATCTCTACCGGTTGTCCGGTGATCGGATGCTTGTAGGTGATGACTGGGCCAGCTTCGGTGTGTTCGACAGCCGAGATCGCGTCCGCGTGTTCCTGCACGGCCTTGCCGAAATCCACGAACTGCGGATCTGCATCGTGCTGATTCAGGAAATCAACCGCTTGATTGAGATTGTTCCGGCGTTCTTCCAGCGTGACGATCCGGTTGTTCAACCGGCGCGCGGCATTCCGTAGCGCGTCCGATTCGACTTGCGCGGTTGCGTACTCCCGCAAGATGGCATTGAATCCGCGCGGCGTGGTTGACCGGAGATCGTTCAGGTAGTCGGCATTAAACCGGCGGAGAGTGCCATCGTCAGTCAGCCGCGCCTCCAAGAGTTCCTGACGCGCATCGCCGAGTTGCCGGAGCATCCAAAGCGTGCCTTCGATCACTTCCTGGCTGGCAAGGATCCGCCGCTGACCATTGGCTCCTTCCAGCCGGCTGAGATGCGCGGAGAGCGCCTGAATCCATTCGCCTGGGGTAGCGAACACGCCGCCTTCGAATCCGCTCATCTCGGAAATGAGTTCAAGGATGTTCTCTCCCGGCCTCTCCGCATTGAGCGCCGCTCTGCCAACCACATTGGAGATTCCGCGCAGGGCATTGGCGAACGGTTCAGGGTGCCGGAGCAGATCGCGCAAGCGTTCGATGTTATCGATCCCTTCCCGAATACGTTCATTGGCGACGGCACCTTCAGCCGCGCCGACACGTTCCGCATTGATCCGGTCGAGGACCGAGCCCAGCCTATTCACCGCGCGCACCTGCGCCTCGTTGGTCTCCGGTATCGCTTCGATGGCTTTGAGCGTTGCCTCGTCCAGATCAGCGATGGTCTTGTCCCGGCGCGCAATGATCCCGGCTTTGTCCCTCTGATACCCCACGAGTTCAGCCAGACCGTTGCGAGCAAGGTCGGCTTTCCGCTCCGGCGTTATTGACGGATCGGCAAGGATCTCACGCATGCTGCGCCCGCCTTCTTGATGGGTTCCAATGCGATCTCCGATGATGCCAGACATTTCCTCGCGCACGCCTTCGGGCATGGCATTGAACCGTTCGACAGCGGCAGGCGGAACCAGCCCCTTGTTGATCGTCGAGGCCATGCCGCGGTAATACGTCGGAGATTCGTGCTGTTCCAACGGATCGACGTACTCCTCGACCTTCTCGCGGGATTCGAGGGCGCCTTGAACCTCACGGGCTTGGAGCGCGGTCTCAGGCAGCACCTCGTATTTCCCATCCAGAATCGTCCGCTGAAGGATGTCCGCTTGCGTGCGCAGGCCGGGGACGCGTTGACGGATGGCGTCGAAGATGACACCGATGATCTGACGGACTTTGGCAAGAAAGGCGTCCTGGCTGGCAAGGATCTCGCGGGTCTGGCCCCAGATGCCTTGTCGGTCTGTGCCGAAGCGATCTGTCATCATGTGCGCGAAATATTCCTCAGTGCTCGAAAGGCGATAGAACTTGTGAGCAATTCCTTCATCGAAGAACTGCCGATAGCCCATCTCTCCGGCTGCCAGCTTTTGCAGATCCGCTAAGTCTTTGCCGGTCGCAGTCTCCATCGCTTTGGCAATGGCCTCGGCCCTCCATCGATTGACGTTGGCGCGATCGGCATCCTGAATCATATCCCAGAGCGGATGGAAAAACTCGTGGGCGGCAATCAATGGCTTTGCTCTCGCAACAATCTCGATCGTTTGAGTTACCGGATCATAGGCACCAGCCATCTTTGGATCGCCGCGGATGGCGTCAGTGATCCTGAACTTGATTTGCCGACCGTTCAGATAGCCAGCCACCGGACTGTCCAAAATATCTCTCAGGACTTGGGTTGTTTCTGGAGTCAACCAGCCCTTAATTTTTGGGCTGTCGATAAGCTGCCGCGCTTCGGCCAATGAATCAGCATCGCTCGTGTAGGTCGTCCGTCCACCCTCGCTCTCCCAACCATGGCTGATCATCCCCTGCATTTCCCGCGTGTAATCCGTCTTTTCGCCTTCAAGCCACGCCTTTGCTTCCTCAAGCGTTTTGAACTCGGCGAACGAAAGTGTTGGATCTCCCTTCGGATTAGTGGCGTCAGTCACCACCCAAGGAGTTCCCTTGTAAAATCCGGGCTCGTACCTAATCTCCCAGTAATCCGGATTGTTTATGTCCCCGACCGGCCCCTGAATGATCGCCTGCCATTCCAGATCCCCGCGTTCCTTCAACCGGCGCAGATTCTCGACCAGCGCTTCCGGCGCGCCCGGTCTTTGAAACGCTGGCATCTGCGACAGCTCTGCGTGGATGCTGTTCCAGAACGCGTCGTCCAGTTCTTCAGGTCGCCGCTCAAGCAGATGCTCGATCAGCGCCGGGTTCTTCGCGCGCAGATCGTCGAAGGCGCGTCGGGTAATGTCCATCATCGGCCTGCGCCCCGTGTCTTGCGGCGGTGCTCCTGGCTTCACACCGGGCTTTGGCAACGGAGCAGGTTTCTCTTCCGCCGTCTTGATCGGCCTGCCGAGCTTCGTCACGCCCGCGATCTCGTTAATGTCGTCCGGATGGAAGTACTTCGCGTTCCGTGACAGGTTCCGATTCGAGAATCGTTTGACCGGATCGTTCAGGAAGTCCAAGACGGCTTGCTTGTCCACTTCGATCCCTCCCGCGACCTTCGCCCAGGAGCCAGCCGGAAGTTGATCCAGCGGGATCTTGTACGACGTATGGCTCGTCTGCCCGCGTATCGAGAGGTATTGGCCAGCGGTACCGACGGGGTTGTAGACCAGCTTCGCCGGGTTGACTTCGCCGGTATGCGGTTCAGGCACGCCACGGCGCATCCGTTCGATGGTGAACTCGGGCAGTTCAAGAGGGATGTTGCTGCGGAGGCTAATGCGTCCGGCAGGGCCAGCAAGCTGCTTTGGCGGAACGACTGCCCCTTCGACTTCAATGTCTGCTCTCGTAGGCTGACCGGATTCCCTGACCCACTGCGCTCCCTGCCATTCTTCTTTGCCATCGGCGTAGCGCAACTTGACCTGCCCGGGGCCGCCCGGTACCCATTGCAAAGGAACCTCGTCGCCATCCCCAATTTGAATCATTGAGGATCGCCGGTCGACCACGACCCCTTTCTTCTGGTACCAAGCATCCCACACCTCTTGGCCGATCTTGAATTGGTATGGAAACTTTCCCGCTTCTACTGTGACTTCGCCAACCGCCGGACTCGTTGCCGGCGCTTTGACTTCCGCACCGGTGGGCGTTCCGGTAGTCCCGCCGCCTCGTGCGCCAGTTTGCGCGCCACTGACAATGGCGGGCACTTCCCCCGCGCCTTCCGGCGTCCCTCCGGGCTGCTGCACAGGCCGAACAGCCCCTTCTGTTTCGATGTGTATGGCACTTGGCGCTCCTTTCTCTGCTGGTTCAAGTTTGCCTTTGACCTTTATGGCGTAGTCGATTCCTTCATCCCACGGGATGAATCTTCCGTCCGACTGAAGACCGGCGTTGACTGCGGTGCTCGACCCATCATCGTAATGCACCTCGACCATCTGCGACCCCCCGCGCGTATCCTCACGTCTGGTTGCTTTGACAACTTTGGCTGATGCCTTTTGCGGGGTGCTTGTCGTGGTGAATTGTCGAGTGAACGCAACGGTTCTTCCTATGAACGAGTTCGGTATCTCGCTGCCGATTTCCGGTGAAACGCGAGTGGTAGGCTCAGGTGCCAGCGCTCTGCCAGGCACCGCTCCGCCATATTGGTTTTTTAGATCCTCGATCTGTTTGAACACCGATTGGAATTCTGGCGACGCGAAATCACCGCGCGCGACGAAGGCTTGGAATTGGGCTTGGAGATCGTTGTAGGCCTGGACGTCGGCGGCGAGCTTTGCCTCGGCGGTCGGCACAGGAGGCGGGATAGGTACCGGTGGCCTTTCCTCGACAGGTATTCCTTGCTCGCGCGCGAGTTCCGCCGCAAGCCGCCGCGTGTAGGATGTTCGCGGAACGATCACTTCCTGGCGGGCAGGGGTCAACCCCGGCGCTTCGCCTTCAATGCTCGTTGGCGGCGGTCTGAATTCTGCGCGATTGAGTTCGGCGGCAAGGCGTCCAGCGGGCGTGGCTTCGCTGATCGGGCCGCGCGCGCCTTCCGCACCGCCGGCAAGCATCAGGGCTCCGACGCCAGCTTCGCCGACGCCTTCGCCTGCTGTTCTCGGTTCGCCTTGTTCCAGCCCCACTGAGGCTTTGCCAAGGCCGCTGCCTACAGCTTTAGCGCCCAGTCCAAGCGCCAACGCAGGCCCGACGAACGGGACACTGAACAGCGGGTAGGTCAGGATCGCCTCGCGGGTTGTCATCCCCGACAGAGATCCAAGCGCGGCTTCCTCGACCCCGCCGGCAAACTCCGATGCTGCTCTAAGCTTGGAGCCCTCCGCGCCAATGGGCGGGATGCGAGGGAAGCCGAACACGGCCGCTGGAGTGTACCCAGTTTGCTCCCCCGTAGGGCCAAGCAGATCAATCGCAGGCGTGTGCCAGAAGTCAGTCTTGATCTCTGGCTTGGAATAATACTCGGAGATCGGCGGCAAAGCAGGCAGGCCGGCGGCTATGCGTTCCTTAACCGCTGCGGTCATGTCCGACGGCGGCGCTGCTGAGAAAGCGCTACTGAGAAAGCTGTTGGTCGGTTCTGCTGGAGGAGGCGTCGTTACCGGAGCCTTCTGAGCGGAACCGAATGCGCTGGCGAGGAAATCGACATCTGCTGGCATTACGGCGTGGGAGTTACAATCCTGGCACGACCGGACTTGAGCAACCCATCTCGAATCGCTGCTGCCGTGGCCGCGACGTTCTCCGGCGGTACGCTGCGGAGTTGGCGCTCGGCTTCTTCGGCATCTGCCTGCGAGACCTCCATCAAGCCCAAGCCTTGAATCGGAATGCGGATGATGGCAGGCGCAGGAGCCCGGACTGTGAACATGTTCGCCGCTGAGCCGAGGAACTTATCGACGACGGGCTGAATGCCAAGGCCAGCAATTGTGGCAGCATCGGCATTGGGCGAGAACGTCATTCCACCTGGCTGAGCACCCGATGGCGTGGCAAACGATGGACTTGCCCGCACTGGACCGAGGCCGGCTGCATTCGGCGTGGCATCTGGAGCGATAACAGGCTTTGCTGGCCCAAGCCCTGCCGCCGCGCCTACGTCGACCGGATTGCCCATGTAATCGTACCCGCCTGTGCCTGTTGTCGGCGTCGGCGTCGGCAACGGTAGCGCGATGGCTTTCCCCGTCTCGTCGTACTGCACCGGTTTGAACGTGAACGAGTCGGGGTCGGGAATGAGGTTATCCAGAGCGCCGCCTTTCTCGGAGAGCAGTTGCTGACGAACTGTGTCAAAAGCTTGGTTCTGGATCTTCTTGCGATCTACGTTATTGGGGTCGTCCAATTTTGCCGCTGTCGATCCCAATCCGAAAAGCCCTGTTCTGTTTGCCTTCTCAGCGGCCAGCGACTTCTCGAAATTGATTTTGTACAGGGCATTCGCCCGCTGCGCATCGTTGATCGCGGTGGCATTGCGATCGATGATCAGAGCCTTGCGGCGCTCCTCATCGGTGCTCGTCCTTGTGGCCTTCTCTTGGATGTCGAGCTGCCGTTTGAATAGCGCGTTCCGTTCTTCGTCGCCCTTTTCCCGGGACTGAAATTCGCGCTCGCGAAACAGGTTGTTGTACTGCTGCTGCTGCGCTGTGGACTGCTGCTGAGCCCGGGCCAATTCGCTCTGCGCCTGGATCTGCTGGCGCTGCACCCCGCGCGTGGCGGCTGCTTCCAACGCGGCTTGCTCGGCTTGGCGTTGGGCGAATTCGCGGGAGAAGAGGGCGTCGACGACCGGATTGCCGCTGCTGAAGGGCTGAGCCATAGGTCATTGCCCGAAGCGGCTCCAGTCGTAAGGAATATCCGTGGTCGGATTGCCGTAGTAATTCGGCGAGTACGGCGATGCGCTGTACCGGTTCGTTGGAAGCTGGCTATTGCCCCCGCCGAACATCCCAGCCATTCCGCCTGCACCACCGCCGCCCATGCCCCCACCGCCGCCCATCAAACCGCCGGAGTAAACCCGCGAGTAAAGATCCAAAGCTTGATTGGCCTCGTTCACCAGACCACCCTGAAACGCGTTCAGTGCTTGCCCCGCCTTCTCCAGACCGCTGCGCTTCCGGTAATACGCCCTGTTCTTGTCTTCCTGGTTCGCGATTGCCGCAAGGTTGCCGAGATTCGCCTGGATGTCCGCGCGCGCGAGACGAGTAGGTTCGAGGTACCGCAAAGCCGGGATGTCGAGTTGCCGGTATTGTTCGCCTGAGCCGATGATTCCCATCCGGTTCAGAAACTCCTGCTGCGCGATGTTCCCCGCGGTGCCGTACGCCGCCGTGGTGTTGCTGAGAAGATTCGGGACAGCCTGCGATGCCAATTGCTGAAGGATCCGTTCGTTGAGCAGCGTGTCGTATGTCCCGGCGCCTTGTCCGCCGTAGCCAGCCCTTGCCTGTGCCGCCTTGCGCTCGGCCGTCAGCCGGTTCAATGCCGGCGTCATCAGGAAACTGCCCAGCGCGTCCTTGTTCGCGTTCAGGATCGTCGAGTAATAACCCGTGGGGTCCGAAGCCGCCGTGACGTAGCGATTCAGCCAGTCGATGTTCTGGCCGGAGATTTGCCGTGCCTGTGGAGTTGCCGCTGCGTAGGCCGCAAGGTAGTCGGCATTGCCAGCCGGATTTGCTGAGACGTCGTATTGGGACCAGAGACCTCCGAGGCGTAGGGCGCGGTTCGGATCGACGTTGGAGTACTGAATATTCGGCCGATCGGGCGCCAGTGCCAAGAGAAGATCGCCGCCTGCTGTTCCAGCCATTGCCAAGCTTTACGCCGAAAGCCCGTGCCACGCAACGGGTTTTTTAGGCGCGCTTCGGCCAAGCGTAGATGAAGAATACGGGGCCGATGTGGAATCCGAAGAACCACACGATGCAAATCTCGTACTTCTCGTCGTCGCCGAGGCGGTCAGCAATTGTGTCACCCCAAGAAATTGAAGCGCCCCAGTAGCGCCAATTGCATTTGATTTCCATCCCACGATCTCCCGCCCGCTGCTTGATCGTATGAACATTATTGTAGGCTACGCGTTGCCCTTTCGGACGGTTAAATACGCAGTCGTAGCTGGAATCTAATTGGCTCATGGCGGTACCGATCTGGCGGCCAGTAACGCTTCGGCCAAGAGATTTTTCAACCGGTCGTAAGACAGCTTTTGCCGCTCGTTGAAGTCGGCCACAGCCCTCTGCATTTCAGGGAATCGCGCGAACGGCGTCACGTCGAGAAGTGGGGCGTCGCCGAGGCTGAGGCTTTTCAGCGCCTCGCTCCTCCTCGTCAATCGGATGATGTCACTTTGCGTCGCCATAAAACTTTGCCCACAGAATCAAGATTGGCAGAAGATCTGTGCTGGAAAGCTGGCACATCGCAAGTGCGCCGGATGCGCCATGCTTGCGACACAGGCTGATGAATTTATCGTAGTCGCCAGGATGCTCGTCCCTCATCTTCTTGGCGTATTCTTCGTACGCGTCCATGCTCACCTTTCTGCCTGACTCACGTCCAACCACACGGCGCTGAAGCAAGCGGAGCCGCCGGTACCGCGGATCGCCAGGCGGTAAGCGAGGAACCGCCCTCTGAGAGCCGCGTTGAAGTAGGCCGGCAAAGCTGCCCGCGTCTGATTGGCCGCGTGCTCAGCAGCATCAAACTCCGTGAGGCATCTGAGTTCGATGCCGGGGTTGGTCGTTCCGTCTGGTTGCACGTTCCGAAGATTCTTGAAGACAACGCAATTTGCTTCCGCGCCGTACCCGATCCAGCCGTAGAGAATGTTGGGGGTGGTCTGCGGTGCGGCTCTGAATTCTGCCTTCAAACCCCGGACTGACTTTTCGAAATCGAGCCTTAAATTTTCGCTTCCGGATTCGATCAGGCTGTCAAAACCATCTAGCACGTAAGTCGATCCGGACAGCCGCTCCCTGAAAAATTGATCGTCGGCATATTCTTTCAACGCGAAGTCTGATGCTGATGCCATCACGAATCTCTTTTTGCCAGCGCACGGCGCGCAAAAATCCTCGGGCGTTTTGTTTCCAAGCAGAGCGCAAAGCGAGTCGGAGTCCGCAGGCAGATCTGGATCTTCGGTCGCATTCCAGATGCTCGCCGGTGCGCCAATCGGCTCAATGTCGCTATCAATCGGCGGGCCTTCCTTTATCGATGGTGGGAGTTCGTCTCGATCGCAGATGCCAAGCTCGACAATCCAATCCGCTACTGTCGGCAGGCGATCTGATTCGTACACGCAAAATGCCGTGAAGCCATGATCGACGAGGTCTGCCGCCTCTTGGCCGCGCGTGAGATTGAACACGAGCGAAACATCCGGACATAGATTGTCTCCAGTCGGCCACGACCACCAGAGTTCCTTCAAGATCGAATTGTAGCCGCCGGTAACGAGGTCGCACTGGTTGTTGTTTAAGATGCCGTAGGCCGTTTCGAATTCATTGATGCCAGAAAAGATCACCGGCGACGTGGCCCGCATCCACGGAACTTCCAGCGGGTTCGCGTCGGACAAAGTCATCAGCATGATCTTGTCTTCGCAGAGGTAGAAAATCTCAGTGCCGGTGTTGACCAAGCTGAATTTGAATTTGAGCGCGTCCTGCCCGCGATAGACCTGCTCGAAGTTCCACGTCTCGCCTGTGCTCACGAGCGAGCCGCGATGAATCGCTTGGTCGGTGAAGACGTACAGATAATCGCCCAATGGCTCCATCCGAAGGATGCGTTCACCGGAACCGATGTCTTGGAATCCCGCCAAGGAATCGCTTGTTGGAATGTACGAAATCGGATTTTTGTAGTCTGACCAGATAACGCGATGAGGATAGTACGCACCGTCCTGTTCCACGTCCCCAAGGAACATGAAGCCTTTATGCTCAGCAACGCAGCCAACCTTCGAAACGTCCAAGTCTTCGAGATCCGGTATCGGGCGCGCGCTCCAGAGGTCGCAGTTCGAACCGTTCCCAGGTTGCGCAGAGTCATCAAAATACCAGTACAAAACGGGATCAAATCCGTTCGAAATGATAAGGATGTTGTCCATCTGCGCAGACATGAACCGGCGCTGTGAGCAGCCAAGGCAGTCCAGCGTCGGGTCAATGGTCCCGCCCAAGCCGTCCGCGAGAATTCTCCAATTGCCAGTGCGCTCGTTCAGAGAATAGAGGCGACTCTTCGTTCCGGCGATGAGCTTGCGGAAATTTCTAGGGCTCCGGAATTCCGCGAGGTAAGTGATGGCTTCCCTGCAACCGCCGCGAATCAATTGGACAGTGCCGCAATAGTCGTAATCGTATCCGAAGGTCGGCGAATAAATTCCCTGATATTCTCCGTATGGATAGCCCTGAACCACGTACCCGTCAGTCCCCATGTGGCACATCGTCCGGTAATACGCAAACGGCGGCCCGGAATAATAGAAATAGGCCCAGCACGCATTGGGCTTGAAGCTGAGATTGTACCCGCCAGTGTAAGGATTGCCCAGGTGATTCAGGCTGTCGGATGTGACAACGCTCGAACCGCTGATGTACTCCGATGGGTGGTAATACTGATAGCTGTAATGGTCTAAAGACCCCCCGCCGCTGAGGAAGGCTGAGTAGCCCTCGTAATAAATCTGCTCGCCAATCAACTGATCATGGAGGTCGAAGTTATTCGACTCGACATCGCTGAAAAGTTTAGTCCATCCGCCCCTCCTGCATCTTTTGCCAATGCTCCGAGTCGAGAAGTTCTTAACGAGCCTGAATGAACCTGCCCCCGTCTGGTCTGGAAGGCTCCTTTGGTCGAACAAGCCCGTAAGCGGCGCTACGGGTACCAATTTGTAGGAGGATGGCATTCAACTCACGTCTTTATGAGATACTGCGCAGCCATGAATGGTTGAAGGCTAGAGTGCGCATCTGCCGCCGTAGCCGCAGCCAGTGAATCGCTCGTGCCCAGTCTCCCGCTCGCAATCGCAGGACCGAGAGCCGGAACGCCGGTCGTATCGATCTGATGCGTGCCAGTGCCAACAGCCGTTCCTGATGACCACGGTCGAATGCAGAAGGAACCGTCAACAAGCGTGTCCTCGGAGCCGTCGCCGACGCCGTGGAAGTGTCGCATCTCGGCTTCGGTGAGGACGTGCTCCGCTTCCCCACCCTCAGCCGCCATCGCATACATCGGATCGCTGCCGTCGTAACCGACGATCACGCGCTGCCGGAGGTCGGGAACATTAAAGGTCGTCGTGCCATTGCCAGCCCCGGCGCTCGTCCCGATGACGCTGAACAGTAGAGCGAAATCCGTGCGGCTGACTTCCTGGCCCGTACAGGCTAACCACCCTGCCGGCACGACCGTGCTCAGGCGCGGGATGATCATGCCAGTTGGAATCGACTGGACCTCATTGATGAAGTTGCTCGAGATCGTTCCGTCCGAGTTGAACATCCAACTGAACAGATCGCACAGCATCTTCGGCAGGCGAAGGAACACGGCCAGGAAGCGGTCGCAAAGGCTGCTGGTACCAGAAGGGACAACAGCGCAGAATTCGTCGGGCTTTACGGGTGCTGGCATATCACGGGTTCAGGTCCACCGAATTTCCAGCCGAGTTCAGCGCTGTGTAATCGGCTTGGCCCTGCGCTGATATGCCGGCAAAACCGACGCTGCTGCCATTGTCCATGACGATTGTTGCTGAGGTAACACCTGAGGCGATGGCTCTGGCCAAAATGTGTTCCACCGACGCAGCACTCAAGGCGCAGTTATCGAACCGATAATTTCTCCCGTTCTGGAGAATCAGGCTGCTGAGATCAACGTTGACCAAGTTCGTCGAGCTATCGGCGTTGATGTCCCCGTTTACGTTCACCAAGTTGGGCGCGCTCAGCGTCGTGAGATTCGGGCAAATCCCCATCTCGAAATCGCCAGCCTCAATGTCCGTGAGAGAGGGCAGGCTAATCGCGGCCATCGCCGAAAGCGAGAAGTTGAGCGCCACGCCAACCTTGACGAGGCTGGCGAGATTGAATGAAGTCAGAATGCTGCAGCCGTCGAGATACAACGTCCCGGTGACGCGCTTCAGGTTTGCGAACGCAACCGTCGTAAGGTTGCTCGGATCATCCGCCGCGAAGTCTCCGAAGGCGATTCTCCACGTCGGCTGGCTCACGGCACCGGAGCCCAGGAAGATCATCTCCCTGACCGCGCAATACTCGTTGCTGAAATCCGATTCAACCGAACCGCTGACCGCCCTGACCTTGTAACACCACTTGTCCCCGCTCGCCATCGGGCTCGCGTCCGCGTAAGTGTCCAGGCTTCCCGATACCGCCGCGGCCTCCGCGTACGCCCCGCCATTGATGCTTCTCCAGATCTCGTCAGTCTGCGGCGTGGTCGCCTGTTCCCAATCCACGATGATGTTGTCGGACTCCGATTCGATGTCCAGATCCATGACCGGCACGGATACCGCCGGCCCCGATGGAGCGCAAGATTCGCCCACTTCCGTCGGGTAAAGGTTCGAGGGATAAATCTGCACCAGCTCGGATTGGTCCAAGCCTTCCACGCACACGCGGCCGGCCCGTGGCTTCAGATCGTTCTCTTCCCGGTAAATGATGTCGCCCACCTTCATCCGGTAATCGACCAGAAGCTGCTGAGCTTTCACCTGATCGTTGTCGACGCGCTTGGCGATCTGCTGCTCAACGTAGCAGGCGATGGCGTCCTTCAGGTCGTCATCGTCCAGGCTGTAATCGGTGTCTAGATAACTGCGCTTGATCCCGCGCCAATGAACGGCCAGTAAATATCCGCACGGATAGCGGGGATGAAGCCAAAGCTTCTGGTTCGGCCCAATCGCGAACACGCGCTCAGCCATCTTGAACTGGCAATCGTCCTCCGGCTCCATTGCCAGATACGGCGGCATGCAGCCCGTGTTCCCATCCACGTAATCGCCGCAGTATGCCGGATTCCGCGTGTAGGCTGACACCGCCATCGACGTCAGCGGACTGCAACAACTCACCGACGCCGCGCATCGGCATTGATCGTAAAGGCAGGACAGCTTCTCCAGCGATGCCGGGTTGTAATAAAGCCGCGCGCATCGGCAGGAGGGCTTGAACGCGTAGACCGCACCGATCTGCCCGCGGCACATCTGGATCACCGACGTATTGCAATCATCGAAGCTTTGGTCTTTATCGTAGAAGTTGACGTTGACGAGTTGGTAGCTGTCAACGTACGTCTGCAATTGAATCAGGCCGTTCACGATGAAGTTCCGGAACAGCGGTACCCGCGTCTCTGCTTGGCCTTCGGGAAAGACGAGCGTGTTGATCGCTGTGCGGAACGATTGGAACGTGACCATCATGGCGCGTTACGTGCCCTGGACGTGCGAGGCTGGCGGCGGTGCATTCAATGGCGTGACAGGAGACGGTGCAGCACCCTTGCTCGGCACGCGTCCAACCTTTGGCTTCGTGAACGCGGTGGGCACGCTGAGAGGTTCCACCTTCTGCTGCTGCGCTTGCTGAGCCGCCTGCCCGGGCGATGCCAATATCGGGCTACCGACGGCGGCTGCGCCCGCAGCACGAAGCTGCTGCAACTGCTGGAACGGGATCGGCTGCAGCTCCTGCCGACCGCTCGGCTGCGATGGCGAAGACGACGGCGAGGCTGCTTTTTTTTTCTGCCAGGTAGTGAATTCCTCTTCGGTCAGAGGTATCACGCCACCCACGCGGTTCTTGATCGCCTTGTCCAGCTCCGCAATCAACGCCGGTTCTGCTGTCTGGAAAATTCCGTAGCTCCCGCCGACATCTTCAAAGGGCACGTACGATCCGTTGGGGAGATACAATTTGGTTGCGACGACTTCCTTCAAAAAATAGCGCATACGGGGGACTTTGCTACTTCTGGCGGTGGAGGGCAAGAAGGGATTAACATTGACTTGTGGTGCCGCGACTCATCCTCCAAAGCTGACTTCTTCAAGTGGTCCTCATACCAAAGCGGTTGTAGGTTCGTGTAATGGAACGCCGCTCGCTGGCCTTCCGCCGTGCTCAGATCAAAATTGAAAATGGCGACGATATGATCAATTTGCCATGTGCCGGGCTCCATTCCGCGATTCTGCCAGTTCATCTCGGGTTGAAATTGTTTTTCTATGTGGTCGATCAGGGTTACTTGATCGCAGCCCAGCAGATCAAATGACCTGCCCATCTTATTCTGGCCGGCCTGCTTGATCGCTCGGTTCTGCCGGTTGCGAAGATAGCGCACGGTTCGAAAATGCGGGTCAGTCGCCATCTTCTTTCGCTGCCACGCGACTTTGTAGCGATTGATCTTCTCTCGGTTTTGAACGCGGTAGAGCTTTCCATGCCTGGCCTTCTGTGCTTTTCGCTTCGGGTCTTTGCTGCGCTTAGCGGAGTGCCTCTTGTCGAAGTCTGGGTCTCTGGCGAGCTTCCTTTCGCGGCTCTTTTTCCACAGCTCGCTCTTTTCCTCCGCAGATAGCTTCGCCATATGCCTAGCGCCCCTCTGCTTTTCTAATTCCCTGAGATGTTGATATTCTTCTGGATCGGCTTTGACCTTTTCTCTGGCCTCTCGTTGGTACTTCGCCCGATTGGCTCGAAATTCAGGGTCGGCCATCTTGGCGTGAAATCGCCGCATCTGCGCTTCGTTCAACGCTTGGCGCTTCGATGGATCGGTTGGCCACTTCCATTTCTCTTTGTGCTCTTGGTAGTACTGACGATGGTATTCCTTCAGTTTGCTTTCGCGGTCGGCCTCCGCGCTTTCCGTTCCTGCGGGCGGCGCGTTGTTTGGCTGTTGATTTTGAACGACCGCCGGCAAGTCCTCCAAGTCGGCCGAGGGCGACTGCGTGTGGGTTTTTTCGCATAATGACATCGCGAGAATACTAATAAACCCAAACCGCTATGTCAATAGCTGATTCGAAAAAAGAAAAGCCGCCGGATCACTCCGGCGGCTGATTGAAACCAAACCGAGATTAGTATGTCGTGTACATGTCGGTGTACGGTGCGGTCCTGCCGGTTGAAATCGGACGGAGCGAGCTGAAATTTTCTAAAATGAGGTTATCTTGCGGGCATTCGCAAACGGCTGTCCACGTGGTACTTGAGAGGGTTACGGTGCTTGTCGGGCGGGCCATTACGCATGCGAACGACTCGTCAATTTTTGCGAGATCCGACAATGCCCCGCTCGTAAACTGTTTCCGATTGGACGCCACAATGCCGGGGTACACGCCGGGCCAGTTCAGGATGAACATGAAACGGCCAGAACCTTCCATGCCGGCGGTGGTCGCGGCACTGGCCAGATCATCGAAGTAAAAATGTGAGATCAAATTTAATGTAACTCCTTGGGGCCAAAGGAGTTTGTAAGAATTCCACTTCATTCCAAGCTCGGCCATCTCGCCCGGGGTCACGTTCACCTGGATCGTTCCGCTGCCGTACTGCGTCTTGTAGTAATCGATCATGGCCAGTTCGAACATGTAGGCCGTGGTCGTGTCGGTGAGGATGTCGACCGAATGGGTGTCCATCGATGAACCCATGTTGTCGCGGTTGCGGACGAGCTGATAGATCAGGTCGAAGAACTCGAGCAAGTTGAGTGTCTGCCCCTGCAGATCGTAGACGCGGCCGCATTCGAGCAGCTGTTCGTAAACGCCGACGGCATTGGCGCGGAACCCTACGCAGCGGTCTTCGGACCCTGGCAGGTAGAGATCGCCACTTGCGTACGTGGAGATCTGAGGAAGCGAACGATAACCTTCGAGGGTTTGGTTCGAGTTAAGGCGCGTGTTCCAGAAGAAGGAATTGAGCCATTCACGTTGCGCGATTTCGCCCAACTGCCGGTTGCGTTCCGCGAGCGGCACATCGCCGAAGATTCTGAAGTACTCATTATTTTTGACGAGGCGCGCGAAAGTTTCCTCGTAGAGTTGATCCGAGCACAGGGTGAAACGGCTGGTCTGAATCCAGAACGGGACGCGCTTGTTCGGATTGAGGGCCGGCCGGTTATGGCACCACTGTTCGAAATCGTTGATGTTATTTGTGCCGCGAACGAGGACGCCCCGGGTTGGGAGCGCCGTCTGATTGATCGCGTTGTACGAGGCGCTGCTGCGACCGGTGGCAGTAATGGCCAGCACATTGAACCCAGAATTGGTGGTAGCGACGCATTGCGTGACTTCCCAGGCCGTACGCGCTGAGGAACCCCCAGCGGTACGGGAGGCGATGTAGATGTAGTTCCCCACCACAAACCATTGCGGATCGAGCGGCACATTGTTCCGGTTGATGACGAAGAACGTGGCGGTCGTTGTCGTTCCGATACTGTTGATGACCTCCCAGAACTCGGCGTTGATGATGGATTTCTGGCTGGCGAGAATGAACGGCTGGATTTCGTCGTAATCGCCGCGGATGGTCTGTTTATTGACGAGCTTGCCCATCGGCCGGGCATTGGCCATGAGCAGGTCATAGAGGCCGTTCACCCGGCTGCCGCACATCTTGAGTTCCAACTGGGTTGCCAGCAATGAACTCATGTCCCGAAAATTTCCGGAACCATCGGTGAAGATGCTGGCAAGGACCGTCGG
>Ga0207670_10000262_pt1 | contig 32935 bp, 21 predicted proteins | sample KBSS23HmetaG_FD_184339 | JGI IMG/M metagenome (GOLD analysis project Ga0207670, IMG submission 184339) | Switchgrass rhizosphere microbial communities from Kellogg Biological Station, Michigan, USA - KBS S2-3H metaG (SPAdes) (version 2) | ecosystem: Host-associated > Plants > Roots >... | reverse complement strand
CTCTCTGGCTGGAAGTGGTTGGCGTCGAACACCACCAACTTCCGTCAGAAGGAGCCCGGTTGAACAGGGCCCTCAGTGAATAACCTCCTGAGACATCACAGCTAGCGCATACGCGTCCCGACGAAGCCGGGTGACATCACCGCGTGCTTCGAGCGATGTCCGAGGTCGCGTTTCCCTTCGAGCCGGCTTCTCGCGGCTGTCCGCTGCCGAGGAACGTGTTCCAGATCGTGGTTTCGAGCGTGGCCATCGCGGCCTCGAGGTCCGCGCGCTCCTTGATCGCCTCGGCAGTCGTGCCGCCCTTCGCGGCGAGCGTCTCCGCGCAGCGCTCCTTGATGGGCAGGTCCTCGTCGCGATTCCCCAAACGGCCCAGCATGGCTCTCACCTGCCCGATCTGCTCGCGGGCGTCCGCGATGTGTTCCAGGGCCCGCTCGACCGTCACGGTGCCGCTCTGCGCATTCTGGAGCAGGTGGCACTGGAACACGCGACAGCACTTCGGACGATGGGCGTAGATGCCGCATCGTGTTCCACGCAGGGCCGCGCAGGGCTGCGACAGCAGGCCCATGTTCTTGCCCTCGTTCTCGACATCCATCCCCATGATCTCGAGCCGAGCGACCTCGGCCTCACCGACCAACTCGACGTCGGCGAACAGCGTGCCGTCGCAGCACAGCCCGCACTTCGTACACAGGGTATCGGTGAGCAAGGGTGTCATGGTGGACAGGCTAGCACTCGCTGCACCCCCACGACGAGAGAGGACATCGCCTGACACGTTCGTGGCATCCCAGCCTGCCTGCGCCGGGCTGCGGTTGCCGGCGTGGCCGGCGACTCGGGCCGGATCGAGGGCGCCGCGCTTCGCCTCTACGACCCCGAAGCCCGTCAATGGTCCCTCAACTACTTCAACATCTCGGACGGGCACCTGACGCCGCCCGTGATCGGAGAGTTCTCCGAAGCGCGCGGCGTGATCTTCGCGGCCGACACCTACCGGGGCCGAGCGATCTTCGTGCGGTTCGTCATCACGAAGGTCGACGGTGACACGTACCGAGCAGGCGTTCTCCGCCGATGGCGGTGAGCATTGGGAGCTCAACTGGATCGCCACGGACCGCCGGAGCCGATGATCCGATATCAGCGGTAGATCGCCTTCAGTCTTCCCCAGGAGGTGGTCCGCGTCGGCACGGGTAGCATCGCCAGCAGGTCGAGGCGGAAGACCAGGAACTCGCGGTGGTTGAATCCCGGTTCGAACGGCGCATTCGGGCCGGTCTGCTGGCCGCTGTCGAACCACATCCAGAGGGCCGCCGGCGATATCTCCGGTAGATGCCCCCAGCGCCCGTAGCAGTCCGCGTTCACAGGTGGATTGGCGCATCCCACGGCGACATCCACGAACGACAGGGTGGGGATCCGACGGGCCATCGCGCTGGCGATGTCGGCCTCGGGCGGGGTGGAGCAGCCTGAGATATTGGAATCGCCCGGAGCGACCTTCCAGAGCGGGCTGCCGCTGAAGGCCTGGATCACGCCGGATCCGCTGGTGATCGTGAAGTCCAGCAGGAGCCCTTGTGCGGCATAGTCGTCGCTCCAGCAGGCGAGGTAGAGGAAGCGGTCGCTCGAGGTGAAATTAACGGCCTCGGCATGTGGCCAACAGGCGTGGACCCCGGCGCTCTGGAGTTGCATCCCGGGGCTTTCACCATTCGCAGTGAACATGAACGTCTCGTTGTCGCAGGTGATGTGGCCGGTCACCTCGTATGCGCCGCAGGCTGATGCGAAGAGCGTCAGCACGATCAGGAGGCCGATCCGACCGGCGACCCTCCGCCGCGTGTCTCGCGCGCGACCTGTGCTTGCAGCGGGCAGACGGTCGGGTGCGACCTGACGCGGCGAGAGCAAGTTCACCTCCGATGGATGGCGAAGAGCGGACGCATGGCGAGCGAGTCATCCCGGGGGAACGCAACTATAGAACGAAAGAAGGGTGCGCGAACACACATTTGTCCACGCACCTGCCATCGCAGAGCAACATGCGGAAGTGCTACGGTCGGCCTCACTCTTCACGGAGTTCCTCTCAGCCGCTGAGGCGCTTCACGCGGAGGCCGCATGTCCAGGGTCGCGTTCGCCCGGGTCACCCGTGGCGCGATGGTGCTCTCGATCGTCGTGTCGACGGCGTGCTGGTGCACCTCGATCGAGGCCAAGCCCAACCTGGGCAAGAAGCTCCTCGACGCCACGCGCAAGGCGGATTCGACGCAGGTGCTCGCGCTCCTGGCCCAAGGTGCAGACACCCAGTACGAGGACGAGGACGGCTGCACGGCCCTCATGGTCGCGGCGGGGGGGTGCCCGAAGGATCACGGTTCCGCATCGCTCGAGCTCGTCCGGGCGTTCTTGCGCGCCGGTGCTGCCGTGGACGCCCCGCATCCAGAGGGCGGAACGCTGCTCATCCACGCGGTCGTCTTCGATCACGTGGAGATCGCACGCGCGCTTCTCGATGCCCACGCCGACCCGAACCTTCGAGACCCCGATGAACGCACAGCGCTCTTCTTTGCGGCCGGCGGGGGCAACGCCGAGCTCGTCCGACTGCTGCTCGATCGGAAGGCGGCCGTGAATATGAAATCGAGCGACGGGACGAGCCCGCTCCAGAATGCCTCGGGCAAGGGCCACCTGGAGGTCGTTCAGATCCTGTTGAAGGCGGGTGCGGATCCAGCCTCGGCCGATGCCCATGGACAGACGTGCTTCATGACGGCCGCGTACAACGGAGCCGTCGATGTTCTGGCGGCCCTGAGCGAGGCCAAGGCCGATATGAGTGCCCGGGATGTTGCCGGCAATACCGCGCTCATGAACGCCGCCTACGCGGGCCAGTTGGATGCGTGCAAGTGGCTCCTGGATCACGGGGCCGACCGCAACGCTCAGAACAAGCAAGGGCAGACCGCGTTGACCTATGCGAGGGATCGCGGCCACAAGTACCTGGCTCACTACCTCGAATCCTCTCAGTGACGCCCGCATTGATCGCGCCTGGATCGAGTGCGCGGGGATGGCGTGCAGACCGCAGTGGCGCTCTCGCTGCCGCGAAGATGAGAGCCCCCGCGCATCTAGACCGCACCACTCCGTCACACCCGGCAGCCCCAGGCGACGGAAGCATGCGAGCCCAGTTCGCCGTGGACGGTTCGAGGAAAGGAGCCCGCCATTCTCGATGTCGACCTGCTCACCCGCCTCTACCGCAAGCACGCCGGTGCACTACGGCGAGTGCGGAGCGACCAGCAGCGCCTGTACGCCAATCGGGGCAATCTGCACCTTGAACGTGTGGCGTCCTGCCTCCGTCTCCGATCGATCTTGGAGATGCTCGGCGTGCCCGCGGGATACCATCGCCTCCTGAAACCCCAGCTCGACGATATCGAGGCCGAAACCACATACCTGCTGGTTCGCGAATTCAGGCCCCGGACCGTCGTGGAGATCGCCCCGGATGGGGGCTGGTCCACGACGTGGCTTCTCGCCGCGCTGCGGGACAACGGCTCCGGAGAACTCTTCTCGTACGACATCTTTGATCACAGCACGCGCACGGTGCCGCGAGAACTGGCGCAAGGTCGCTGGACGTTCGCGCAGGGCGACATACGGTATCGGCTCGCCCAGCTCCCGCCGCGGATCGACTATCTCTTCATGGACTGCGCGCACTCCGCTCATTTCGCGCGCTGGTACATTCGCGAGCTGTTTCCGCGCCTGGCGCCCGGCACGCCGGTGGGCATCCACGACATCTTCCCCGCGAGCCCCGGTGAATCGCGAGTCGTTCGGGAGTGGCTGCTCGAGCGGAGCGTCAACTACTTCACGACAGCACCTGCCGCGGCTCCGAGCGTGTATGAGCGGTTGCTCCACGTGAAGCGCGAGCTGAGACTCGAGGAGCCCATTCACGATTCACGCCGAAACCCGATGGTGTTCTTCCAATTGCCACAGGAAGTCGCCTGAACCCGAGCCCCCGCGGGCTTGTGCATCAACCACGGGCGCCCCCGGTCACGCCGTCAGCGCGGAGGCGCGCCGGCCGCGGTGAACTTCCGCGCGAACGCCGCAAGCTCGATCGGGTTCAGGTCCGACACGATGCAGTAGGCCATCCCGGCGTGCTTCTCGAGGATGACGTGGAATCCCTGTCGCGTCGCGGCGATGCTGGCCGCTTCGTGGGCATCGGGCCAGACGAACACATTGATGGTGTGCTTGCGATGCCGGTAGACGAGCGCTGCCACCGTGCGACCCTGCAGGTAATCCAGCCGGCCCCCCACCAGTGAATCGCCCGCGGCCGCGAAGTCGGTGACCGGTGGCGAGAAGTCGAGCTTGCCGGCGAACCATGGCTTGACCGTGTGCTGATCGGTGGAGGCCACGTCGGTGAGGTGGTTCGCCATCAGCGAGCGAACGTGGCTGGAGACCGCTTCGCGGATGACGCCGTCCCTCGCCGCCATGTACGGAAGGGAAGTGGCGAGCCAGACACCACCCGTCACGACCACGAGGGAAGCCGCCACGCTCACCCAGCGCCACGCGAGCCCCGTCGCGCGGGGGGCCCGGGCTGCGTCACCCCGCCCCGCCGCGCGGACGTCGCGCAGAACCCTCGCGCGCAACAGTTCCGGGGCGCGTTGATACTCGAGCCCGTGCCGCATCGTCTCGCTCAGCTGCTTCTGGCGAGCGAACGCCGCGGCGCAGGTCGGGCACGACTCCAGGTGCCGCGACACCTCTCGGCTGGCGACGGGGTCGAGTTCGTTGTCGAGGAAGGGTGTCAGCCGGTCGAGCACTTCTCGGCACTCCATGTCAGGCACCCTCTCCGGGCTGGACGGCGAGCACGACCGAGAGCTGCTTTCGCGCGCGCGCCAGGCGTGACATCACCGTGCCGATCGGGACCCCGGCGACGTCGGCGATCTCCTTGTAAGAGAGGCCTTCCAGCTCACGCAGCACCAGCACCTCGCGAAACTCGGCCGCAAGCTGGCCGAGTCCTTCGTGCAGCCGTTCGACCGCGATCGTGTGCGCCAGGTCGGTCTCGGGCCCCGCCTGCTCGTCACCGGAGTGCATCTGCTCCTCGAACTCAATCGTGTTCGCGCCGGACCGCCGCCGGCGCAGTTGGGTGAAACATGTGTTGCGCACGATGCTCAGCAACCACGTGCGCCCGTCGACGCCGCGGAAACCCGCGAAATGCCGGATCGCCCGCAGGAAGGCCTCCTGCACCGCGTCCTCCGCCTCGTGCGGGTCCCGGATGAGGTAGTGCGCCAGGTTGTACGCAGCGTCGAGATAGGGGAGGACGCATTCGTTGAAGCGATCCATCTCGCGCCGCGACAGGTACCCGTGCGCGCCCGCCGGATCTGGGGCCTGCTCGTGGGTCACGGGCGGCATTGCTCATACCTTCTGGACTCGCCGATCACAGCGTTTATTCCCGGCTTCGGGCGGAATTCTGCCCCGGGAATAACGTCGTGCCCCCCGGGGTCAAGGCGTGCGAAGCGGCCGCACCGACCCCAACCCGGAGGTACCCGATGAACGCTCTGTGGCAGTCCGGCACTCGTGGCAACACCCGCTCTCTTCGTTCGCTGTTCATGCTTTGTGTGGGCCTCGTCCTTCAGTGTGCGGCTTTGGTGCATGCCGACGCCGACGTGCCCCGGTCGAGCGTGGTCAAGGTGAGCCTTTCCGAGTGGAAGGTCGATGTCACGCCCGGCAAGATCCCGCCCGGGCTGGTGGCGTTCGAGGTGACCAACACGGGCAAGATCCCGCACGCGCTCGAGGTCGAAGGACGCGGGATGGAGAAGAGTACGCCGCAGATCCAACCAGGCACCACCGCCACGCTGAAGCTCAACCTGCGCAGCGGAAGCTATGAGACGTACTGCCCGGTTGGCAAGGGCTCGCACAAGATGCTCGGGATGATGAGCCACCTGGTGGTCGTCAACGCGACCGAAGCCTCTCCAGCCAGCACCGTCAACCGGGCCGCCGGGGGGGCATACGAGCACCAGGGTGAGAATGGATACGGCAATGCGCACGAAGCCGAACACGCCGAACACGAGCACGGCGAGATGTATGCCGGCGGGAACGGCGACAAGGACGAGGTCGCGAGCGGCCCCAAGACGATGAGGATCGCGGGCGGCGGCACGGTGATCCAGATCCTGCCGGGGCCGTTCCCCTTCGCCGACAGCGCCATGTCGGTCATCCAGACGCGTCCGTCCGACCAGCAGGCCGACCTGACCAAGAAGGCGCACCTCGGGCCCTACTCCAACAACGTCGCGAAGATCTCCGGGGACATCTCGCTCGTGGCGGTCGACCGCGGCGCCTCAGGGGACCTGATCGCCGGCACCGCCGCGTTCACGGCTCAGGACGGGGCGCGGTGGAAGGTCGTCATGGACCGCCCGCAGACCAAGGACATCCCGTTCAATCCGCGCTTCGGCGGCGTGGTCATGGGGCTCTTCTATCACGGCGCCTCGGGGGTCCACACGCCGCTCGTGCCCACGATCCAGAGCTCGCTGGCGCTCTGGGCCATCGCGCATCTCTACCGCAACGATCAGCTCGTCACCGACGATGCCATGGTTCACATCATGCTGCTGTCGCGCACGCGGCGCGATACCGACTGGGCGCTGGATTGCTGGGACTGCTCCGGGCGGCCGATCGAGGAGCTCCAGCTCCAGGTCACACCGGCACCGAACACGCCCGCGTTCGACGCCCCGGGCGGGTTCTTGTTCGTGAACTGGGAGAAGTCGAGTGGGGTGAGCGCGTCGATGTAGCGCCGAGGAATCGGGGCTTCATGTGAGCTTCGGGCCGCCGCCGGAGAAGTCGTCCGGCGGCGGCTTGCGGTCGTGGACGGCGGCGGGTTCGCGCTGCGCATCGACAAGCGCCGGCTCTCAATCGAAGGCGTGTCTGAGTACCCGCACGTGGGTGCTGGCCGAATCGGCGGCCAGTGCGCTTGCGAGCTCGTCTCGGGCCGCGCGAGCGTCTCCGGCGTCCCGCAGCAGTTCGGCCCGCTGACACCGAACGGCCGCCAGGTCGGAGGCACCAGCGGTGCTCGACAGCAACTCGATCGCCTGTGCGAGGACGTCGGCCCCCTCACGCGGCCGATCGTGCTGACCCAGCCGGCCCGCGCACTTCATGTATTCGAACAGCCCGAAGTTCCAGGTCGTGTCGGCGTGTGCCTGGACCCAGAGCTTGCGCGAATCCTCGAGCGCCCGCTTGATGCCGAGCGAGTCGATCGTGCGGAGGATGCGTTCCCCGATCGATTGGCGCTGAGGACTTCCCCAGCCGAGGCGATCGAAGTTCCAGCGCCGTGCACCGATTTCGAACTCGATCCCGATCGAGTCGCCGATCGCGCCGTTCCAGAACTTCGGACCCAACACACCGAAGTCGTGGCGGCTGATCGTAACGTGGCCGGCCGCGGCGAAGCGCTGGTTGCCGAACGGATCCATGCCGAGCGGCGACGTGATCGCGAACGGGATCACGACGGGACGCGTCACGTCACGGATCACGAGATCGCCGATGGCAGCGAAGCCACCGGCAACCGCGACGACCTCGCGACTGTCGAAACGGATGTACGGGAACCGCGCGGCGTCGAAAAAGTCCGCCGACTCGAGATGCCGATCGCGTTCCGGCTCGTTCGTCGAGACCCCGGCGACGGCGATGCGCACGCTCACCGACGAACGCGTGACCGAATCGGCGTCGTAGAAGATGTGGGCCGTGTAATCGGGAAACGCGCCGCGCACGCGGTTGAACCCGATCAGGCGTGCCGAGAACTCGACGAAGGAGTGCGCGTTGTCCACGGCATAGACGTCACCGCGGCTCGCCGGCACGGGCGGCGCGGGCGCGCTCGCCTTCGGGCGCACGGCCTTGGCCCCGGCAGCCGCGGCGAGAAGAACGAGAAGCGCGCCGATCCACAGCAATTGTGAGGCTGCCAGCCTGGTCGACATGGCCGCACGGTGGCATGGCCCGTTGCCGACTCGCGGCTCGAGGTGACCGACGCCCGGGTTTCGCCGCCCAACGGGACCAGGCGACAGCTCTCCGCGTCAGTATCCACGAGTCGAATTCCGGAGCCCGGCGGCGGACGCACAGCCGTTCCTTTACCCACGCACGGAACTGGACCCAACCTCATGGCGCGATCTCAGCGCATCGCATGGGGCCACCCGCGTATCCATCAGTACCGGCCACAGCACCCCCTCCTCGTAGCCATCGGGAGCATGTTCGTGCCACTCCAGGCGACATAGCTTCTTGTTGCCGCGGAGCTGCGACCCGAACGTGACAGGGGGCGACGATGAACAGCAGACGATCTTCCGCATGCGAGATTCCCGCTCGCGATCCGAGAATCACGCATCAGATCCGCAACACCGCCGTGCCATGGGTCGCTGTGGCTGTTTCAGCGTTCATCGTTTGGTCCGTCTCGGTGGCTCGAGCAGCGACGGTCATGGTCAACTCGACGTCGGTGGCCGTCGACTTTGGGGGAGCGAGGCGGGTCGCTGATCTCCCGGGTCCCGACGGGATGGTGACGTTCCCCGAGGCCGCTATCGCGACGACGAACACCCCGGGGCCCGATCTCATCGCGTTCAACATCCCGCTCAGCGATCCGGGCCTCCTCGCCGGGAGCTTCCGCATCGAATCCGAGGGGTTCGTCACCATCGGTGACGACTACACGACCGTCGACGGCACCACGCAGACCGCCTTCACGGGCGACACGAGCCAAGGGCCGGAGATCTGGCTCTTCGGCGTCATCCCGGTGAGCATGTCCTCTCCCGGGCTGCGCATCACGTCCAGCCACAACCGGGTGACCGGCGTCGGCGGCTTCAATTGGTTCCAGACCGGCATCCAGATCGAGGGCAACGACAATGTCGTCACGGGATGCACGACGGTCCAGGTCCTGAACTCCGGCATCTTTGTCAGCGGCGCCGGCAACCGGATCGGGGGCTCGACGCCGGCCGAGCGCAACCTGCTCTCGCTGTGCGGCACCGGGATCACGATCAGCGGGGCCGCGGCGACCGGGAACATCATCAAGGGCAACTTCATCGGCACCGACGTCACCGGGACGAGCGAGCTCGGGAACAACAGCACCGGCATCAGCGCGGAAAGCTGGACGATTATCGGCGGCCCCGGGGCCGGCGAGGGCAACGTGATCGCCGGCAACGGTCATCTGGGCGAGCACGAGGTCCCGATCGGCAGGCAGGTGTGGCTCAAGGGAGACCACAACACCGTACTCGGGAACCTCATCGGCACGGATCACACCGGGACCGTCGCTCTCGGCGGCTCCGTCAGCGCCGGCGTCGAGATCTCGGGGTCTTTCAACGCGGTCGGCGCCCCCGGAGCGGGCAATGTCATCTCGGGCCACATCTGGCAGGCGTTCGGTGCCTTTCAGGTGGGTGTCCGATTGAGCGGTGGTCACGCAAACGCCATCCTGGCGAACCGGATCGGCACCGACATCACGGGAACGCTGCCGCTTCCGAACCGCCGCGGCATCGAGGTGGCCATGATCTCGTTCGCGGATCTGGCAAGGGACAGCCGCATCGGTGGCGCCGGGTCGGGCGAAGGCAACCTGATCGCGCACAACATGGCTGATGCCATCGCGGTCAACAGTTCGGCGGGCACTGGCCCGACAGGCGTCACCGCGTCCCGGAACGCGATCTTCGCGAACGGTGAGCTCGGCATCAACCTTGCGACGGGGTTCACGGGGTATCCGGCGACCGTGAGCCTGAACGACGCGGGCGATCTCGACAGCGGCCCGAACAACCTGCAGAACTTCCCGGTCCTGCTCTCGGCGGTGGACAACGGGATCCAAACGACGGTGACCGGAACCATCGAAATGCAGCAACCGGCGCTGGCGACAATCGAGATCTTCTCCAACGACACGCTCGATCCGAGTGGGTTCGGCGAAGGCCAGTCGTTCGTCGCGACGGCGACGCCGTCCGCGACGGGGCAGTTCACTGCGACTCTGCCGGCGGGACTGGGATCCAAGTACCTCACCGCGACCGCAACCGACGGAGCCGGCAATACGTCCGAGTTCAGTGCGGGCATTCTCGTGCAGTCGCAGACGACCGGTGTCGACCCGATCGCCGGACGGGGAGGGCGCTGGATCGACATCAGCCCCAATCCCGCGTCGGCCATGACCCTGGTCCGCTGGAATCTCCCGGGTGCGGAACAGGCGTCGCTCGCGATCTTCGATGTCAATGGTCGCGTCGTGCGGACACTGGCGCCGCGGCAACAGTTCTCATCCGGACTCCACGAGCTGCGCTGGCGCGGCGACGACGAGCGCGGGCAGGCGGTTCCGCCCGGCGTCTACTTCCTGCACTTCGACAGTGCGGCTGGGACGATCGTTCGCAAGGTGCTTCTGACACGTTGAACACTCCAGCGCCAAAGGTGGCGCTCAAAGCGCGCGCTCGCGTACGTGAGGACGTTACCGGCGAAGTAACGGACCTCTGTCACGCAGACAGCTTCGGCGCACCCTCGAGCACCTGTTGCTCCAGGCGCGGCACCTCCCCATGCTTCCAGAGCCGGGCGCGGTGCCGCACGCGATACTCGAGTGGGCCGCCGTCTGTCGAAGTGCTGCGTACGATCGGCCGTTGTATGCACACGAACTCGGTCTCGAGGATGTCCGGCGTCACCCGAACGGTGGCATAGCCGTGGCCGCCGAGATCGATGAACGACAGATGCGGCGACAGGTCGGGATTGGAAAGCGCCCTGGCCTTCTCGAGGTCGCCTGAGTTCGCGTACTCGAGCGCTGAGCGAACGCCGTGCCGCACCAGCATGTTGATCGTCGGTTCGGGCTTCGATGCCCCCGGCCGGTCCGCGAGATACATGCCGCGCAGGGGGACATCCTTCTTCAGCCGGTGCTCGGCCGCCTCGAGTACGCCCGGTGACGAAATCGAACCGACGACGAATTCGACGCCCACGGGATCGAATGGCTTTGGCGGCAGCGACTTCGAGGGCAGCCCTGCCCAGAAGGAATGACGATCACCCGCGAGGATCGTGAATCCCGTGATGCCCGCGTCGCGAACCGCGTCGCAGATCTCACCGCGCTCGGCGATCAGCGTGCTCCAGTCGCTGCCACCGAACGTCGCGAATCCTGCGCCGCCCCACGGGGGTGATCCCGCCGGCAGGTTCTTCGGGTCGGCGCGCCACGAAAGTGTCGCGAGCGAGTTGCCCCAGATCTTCCATGGCGCGCGCGCTGCCTTCAGTTGCGAGAGAAACCACGCCTTCTGTTCTACGCCGAGCATCGATGGAGCCGGCTTGTCGCGGCGCGAGTTGGTGATCGCTTTGCCTGCGAACGGGATCGTGGCGGGCGGATGGCCGCCGTCGTACGTCGCGCCGCCATCGAGGATCTCGATGACTTCCTCGGGCACGAAGTAGGGGAACTGTTTGTCGAAGAACTGATCTCCCTCGGGGACGTCCGTCGCATCGGGTGACCGATAGCTGTGCTGATCGGTCAGAAACAGATCGACGTTGGCGCCCCATCGCGTCGCCCGGTACGCCTGCAAGCTGGCGATCGCCGTGAGGTTGTTCTTCTCCTGGCCCAGTCCCTGAGCGTCGAACTGCGTGATCGGCGTGTCGATGACGTGGGGCGGATCGAACGTCTTGAGCGACGGTCCGCTCGGCTTCTTGACGCGGGCCGGCTGGAATTCCCACCAGGCTTGATTCGCCGCCACTTTCCGCGTCTGCGCCGGACGGACCTCGCCGCCAAACACCTGCATCCCCTGATAGCCGAGCCACGAGTACTCGTGGTTGTCCCAGATGCAGATGAACGGCCATCGCGCCCGCGCATCCTGGATATCCGGGTCGTGAAGGTATCCGCGATAGACCGCTCGGTAGTCGTCCACGGTCGTGGGAACGTGGAAGTCGCTGATCTTCTCGCCGTTGGGATAGCGCACGACATCGAAGATCCTGCGATCGTAGTAGCCCTGCGGCCGGTCTTCCGGATACCAGACCATCTCGTAGATGAAGTCGCCGAGGTGCAGAACGAAGCCGAGGCGGTCGTTCTCCGGCGCGCGCTCGTCCTCGTAGATCATCCGCCGGTAGGCGTGCAGCGCGCCCGTGTTGGCGTCCTGGCAGCTGACGAACGCGAAGCGCACGGGACGCTTGTCCGTGTGGGCGGGTGCCGTGAGGGTCCGGCCGACCCGGCTGCCGTTGCCCTGCTCGTCGGTGAACCGATACCAGTAGACATGGGCTGGCTTGAGCCCCGCCGCGAGCACGCGGCACGTCCAGTCGGACGCCGCGGTGAGACTCGCCTGCCCTGTTGCGACCACGCGAGTGAACTGCTCGTCCTCGGCGACTTCGACCGTCAGACGTGTCGCCGTGTCGCCGTTCAGCGGCGACCGCCGCGTCCACAGCAGGACGCTTTCCGGATGCGGGTCGCCGGAGGCGACGCCTTCCGGATACAGGTCGCGGCGTTCGCGCCACTCACGCGTGGAGGAACTCGCCTCGCTGATCCCGAACGCAAGCGCGGCTCCGAGGAGGGAGGCGCTCCTGAGGAAGTCTCTGCGTTTCATGGTTCGCCGTCCTCGAATTGAGAACTCCGAGACCGATCGCAGCGCCTCGATCGCCTACGCGTGCTCGAGGCGTTTGGCGCCTGAGGGCGTGGTCACTCTTGACGTGGTGAGGCGCTGGCGGCGTCAAACCTGACAGGTCACACGCTCGAATCGACGCCACGAGGACGAATGCCGTGCAATTCGTGTTGCACGCGTGAGCAACCGGCGTGAGCGCGGCACCGCGGTCGCCAGCTTGACGACGAGTCTTGGAAAAGGCGCGAGCGAGTGCTCGCGCCCACTCCAAGTTCGTCCTTGGGAACTCCTGCACGCCGGCGGCGGCTTTCGGGCCGACGCGCGTCCCGTACTACGGATAGGTGGGAGGCGGATCGACGTCGACGCCCGGGTCCAACTCGATCGGAGGTTTCGTCAGAAACGTGATCTTGTAGCGGTAGTACCCGGAGTGAATGGCCTGCTGAGGTGCACTGGCGGCTTTACCCATCAGCTTGTCCAAGAAGAACGGGGACACCTTCCCATGATTCTCCTCCCCGTTCCCGTAATGCCTGAAGTTGATGATGAAGTCCACTTCGGAGGTGACGTTCTCCCAGACGATGTATTCGCCCAACTGGACCTTGACCTCGAGCTCACTGATGTCGATCACACGCTTCTTGACGTCGACGCGGAGGCGAACCCTCTTCACAGGGAACTTCTCGAGCGTGACCTCCTTGAGATCCGGCCATGGCAAGCGGCTGCCTTTCTCGACGGGATACTCGTCCACCTTCGTGCGGTCTCCGGGTGGCGGCTTCATCTTCCTCCTCCGTTCTCAGGGGATTTGGTGGTGCGAGGTGCCATGCCCGCGTGGGCGAGCAGGGCCATGAAACGTGGTTCGGTGTGCCACTCCTTGTGCACGGGCGAGTCCCGGAGCCAGGGGGGCGGATACCCGCCGCTCACGGCACGCTCCAACCAGTCGAGCGCGCGCTGGCGCTCTCCGAGTTGCCAGCACGTGAGTGCCACGAGGTACTGGACGCTCACACTGCTGCTGTCGATCGCGTTCGCCCGCGCCACGTAGGCCCGCGCGCTGTCCGGCTGGGCGAGCTTTGGAAACACGGTGGCGAGATACGCAGTGACCACGGGGTCGGGCGGCGCTCCGCTCTCGACGCCCTGCAAGAGCCTCGCCCGGCCCAGGTTCACCGCCTGCAGGTAGGCGTCGTGCGCCTGGTCCGGCTGTCCCTTCAACCAGTAGTAGGCGTCGCCAAGGTTCAGCCAGTTCAAGTAGTTCGATGCGTCGAACTGGAATGCCTGGTTGTAGGCGTCCACGCATTCGTTCAAGTGACCCGTGTTGAAGTAGGCGGTTCCGAGGTTGGTGTAGATGGTGCTCGAAGCCCTGAGCGCGAGCGCACGATGCAGGGTGTCGATCCCCCGGCCGTATTCGCCGATCTGGACCAGCATGGCGCCGAGGCTGGAGTAGCCCCTCGAGAAGTCCGGAGCTCGGGCGATCATGTCGCGATAGGCCGCCATGGCCGCCTCGAAATGGCCCTCCTGGAATTCCCAGTTGGCCAGCCACCAGCGCGGGCGCGACGCATTCGGCCGACGTTCGATGGCGGCCAGGTAGACGGCCCGCTCCGCACCCCGATCCCCCAGGAGCCGGTTGCTGCGGCCGTAGCCCACCCAGACGTCGTCTCGCAGCGGATCGAGCGCACACGCCAGCCGGAACTCGGGCAGCGCTTCCGCGGGGCGCTTGAGAAGATTGAGCGTCTCGCCCAACACGCGATGGCCGTCCCCCAGCTTCTTGTCGAGCGCGATGGCCTGCCTCGCCGAGGCCTCGGCACGGGCGAGCCATTGCGGATCCTTCGTCTGCTGGTTCGTCTTGAGTTCTGCCGTGGCCAGCCACGCGCGCGGGAGCGCTGCCTCGGGCTCCATCCGGCATGCGGTCTCCAGCTCGTCCCGGGCGCGGGCCAGATCCTGCTCGCTCGCGGCCGCCTGGACACGACCGATGCCGGTCGCAAGGAATTCCAGCGTGCCTGCACCGCGCACGCCGAGCGCAGGGAGGTGGGCCCCGCGGCGAACCGGGAGATGGAGCAGCCCGAGCGTGGCACGGTAGAGGCTGTCGGACCAGACGAGCGGCTTCGACTGGGGCAGTCGGATCACCCGTTGGGCGATCAGGCGTCCGCGTCCAGGCTCGCGCAGCTCGAGATGCGCAGTGAGCGTGTTGCCGCTCTGGTCGAATGTGGAGACGAGCGCGAGGTTGGCGCCGAGGAGCTTGCGCGCATCCGTGACCGACGCCAGTTGCTCGCCGCGGCTCTCCTTGAGCGGCACGAGCTGGAATCCAGGTTGGTCCTGGTGACGCTGCAGCCGCGACGCCAGCAGCTCCAGCGAACCCAGCGCGAAGCTCGCGAAGTCCGGACTTCCGCCGGGCGTCGTGGGCAGGAGGAGCGCCACCACACGATTGCGCGGCAGGGGGGGCGGCCAGATGGCAAGGCAGACGGCGACGGCCGCTGAGACGCCGACGGCGGCAATCGCCACGGCGCGAAGCACGTGACGCGGCCGGGGCACGGTCTTTTCTTCAGACCCCTCACCGCGCGGGCCGACTCGCTCGCGCCCCGGCGCTGGGTCCACATCGGCGCCGTTCGCCGACGCGCGAGCTTCGGCCAGTGCTGCCGCCACCTCCTCGCAGGATGCGTAGCGGCTCGCCGCATCTCGCGCGAGCATGCGCTCGATCACGGTCGAGAGCGAAAGGGGCACGGCGGGGTTCAGACGTGAGGCGGGCTCCGGCGTGCGGTTCATGATGTGCTCAATTACGGTCTGGAACCCACCCCCCTCGAACGGGTGCCGTGCGGTGAGCATCTCGTAGAAGACCGCCCCGAGCGAGAAGATGTCGGTTCGCCCGTCGATGTGGCCCCCATAGTGCGCCTCGGGCGCCATGTACCGCGGCGTGCCCGCGGGCGTCCGCTCCACGTCGATCGAGCTGGTCGAGTCATCGGTCTCCACATCCCCCTCGCGGCACTCGGTTCGGAGCGCGATCCCGAAATCGACGATCTTGATCTCGCCGGCGCGCGTGAGCATGAGGTTCTCGGGCTTTATGTCCCGGTGGACGACGCCCTTCGCGTGCGCCGCGCCCAGGGCCTCGACGCACTCCCGCGAGAGACGCCAGAACGTCTCGAGCGGAAACGGCTCGCCGAGCCGCTCGCGCAGCGTCTGGCCATCGACGAACTCCATCACAAGCAACACATCGTCGCCCAGGTCGATCACGTCGTGGATCGCGGCGATGTGGCGATCGCTCACCTTGCTCGCGCGCCGCGCCTCCTTGATGATCGCGCTCCGGCGATCAGACGCTTGCGGCCCATCCGGGCGCAGGTGCTTGAGCGCTACGCGGCGGTGAAGAAGCGTGTCGTGGGCGAGGAACACTTCGCCCATCCCGCCGCGGTCGAGGGCTCTCTCCACCCGGTAGCGATCCAACAGGATGCGACCAGGCTCCAGGACCACGCCGGGGCCTGGCTCGGGCATGACGGGATCGTGCAACGCGTTCCCCCCGAGGAACCGGTGCCTTTGGCACCGGGCACCCTGCGCGCTCGCGCGCAGTATACGTCAGAAATTCACATTCTTCGGCCCCGACCTGAGCTGTGACCGGCGCGGCCGCACGGGCCCCCTGGAGAGGTCCGACGACGCCAGATTGCGCGGCCACATCCCAGGGGAAGGGCCGGGACGCGTGAGCCGACACACGAGTGCCTCGGCCGGTGCAGCGGGGCCCGACCGCGGAACCCAGTTCGAGTGCGAGGCTGGCGGCGCAGGAACGCGGGCGGCGAAGCGCGCCACGTGATCGAGCTGCCGCGGTCCGTCGCGATGAAAACTGAGCGGCCACGAGGCCGAGGCCGTCTAGCGTAGCGCCGCTCAGTGCCAGAGCCAGCCGAACAGGAGGCGGCCGCTCACGTTGTAGTCGTTCGCTCCTGGCGGGGTTGGAACCCCGCGGAGACGCCTGCAAAAGCCGCAGCGATGGCCCGCCCACCGATGTATGTTCCTGCCCGCCCCCCCAGCGAACCCGCAACGAGAAGGGGTCAATATGTTTCGGAAGGCGACTGCGGTTGCGGTCTGCTTCATCGCGACTTCCGCGTTCCAGGCCGCCGCGGGTCCGCTCTTCACGACACCGTTCCTCGCGTTCGACACGTCGAACGGTCCCACATCGCTGGCACTCGGCGACCTGAACGCTGACGGCAAGCCCGACGTCGTGGTCGGAAACCAGGGTGCGAGCGTCATCTCCATCATGCTAGGAAACGGCGACGGGAACCTGGTGCTGAAGAGCACCCTCACGTCGGAGATCGGTCCCCGGGCGGTTGCGGTCGGGGATCTCAACGGTGATGGCAGGCTCGACCTCGTGGCCACGAACGAGGGCTCGTTCCCCGCCAGCGCCACGGTTTCCGTATGGCGCGGAAACGGCGACGGGACATTCGGGCCGAGGACGGACTACGACACAGGGCAGTTTCCCGGTTCGGTCGCGATCGGGGACCTGAACGCCGATGGCCGACCCGACCTCGTCGTCGCGAACGGTGGCCGTGACCCCCTGCCCGGCTATCCCGGTTCGGTCGCCGTGTGGTTGGGTAACGGAGACGGAACCTTCGGAGCGAGAACTGATTTCGTCGCGGGAACGGCTCCCGTCTCGGCGGCGATCGCCGATCTGAACGGTGATGCACGGCCCGATCTCGTCGTCGCGAATGCGGCCGGCACGGTCTCCGTGCTGCTTGGAAACGGCGCCGGGAACTTTGGTCCACATGCCGACTTCGACGCTGGACTCGCCGCCGATGCCCTGGCCATCGGCGACCTCAACGGCGATGGCCGGGTGGACGCGGTGACGACGACCGCTACTTACGACAGCGCTTCCGTCCTCCTGGGCAACGGTGACGGGACTTTCGGGCCGAAGACCGGCTACGGGACGCGCGGCCAAACGACCTCCGTGGCGATCAGCGACCTGAATGGGGATGGCCGACCGGATCTGGTCACGAACGTACTCACGGACACGGTCTTCGTGTGGCTCGGCAACGGAGACGGGACCTTTGGCAGCCTCACGGGTCACGGAACCGGGTCCGGCCCGTTCGCCCTGGCGGTTGGCGACTTGAACATCGACGGCAAGCGCGACGTGGTCACGGTGAACGCCGGCGCGAGCACGATCTCGGTGCTGCTCGGGAACGGCGACGGGGGCTTCGGAACCAGTCGGGACTTCGCGGCAGGCTCCGCCCCGTATTGGTCGACGCTGGGGGACCTCAACGGCGACAGAAAGCTCGATCTCGTGGTGGCGCCGCTTCCCGGCGAGCCCGACTCGATCATCACCGTGTTGATGGGGGATGGTCTCGGTGGTTTCGGACCGAGAGTCGATTACCTGGCGGGGCCATCTCCGAACTCCGTGGCGCTCGGCGACCTGAACGGGGATGGCAAGCCCGACCTTGCGACGGCGAACTGGGCCGGCAACACGGCCACGATCCTGTTCGGCAACGGAAACGGGACTTTCGGGACGAGGGCGACATACGGAACCGGAGCCGATCCCGACTTCGTGGCGATCGGGGACGTGAACGGCGACGGAAGGAAAGACATCGCCGTGGCGAATTATCTCTCGAGGACGGTTTCCGTCCTGCGCGGCAATGGCGATGGGACCTTCCAGCCGAAGTCGGACTACGCAACCGGAAGCGGTCCGATGGCAGTCGCGATCGTCGACCTGAACTTGGACGGAAAACCCGACCTGGTCCTGCCGAACTTCGAGTCCAACACGTTCTCCGTCCTGCTGGGCAATGGCGACGGAACCTTCCAGTCGAAGGTCGATCGTGCAACGGGCAGTGGTCCGATCGCGGTGGCCGTCGGCGACCTGAACCTGGACGGGAAGCCCGACCTGGCGGTGGGGAACTCCAACTCGAACAACGTGTCGCTGTTCCTCGGCAATGGCCTCGGCGGCTTCTCGTCCGGAGGCGCATTCGTCATGGGGCAGGATCCCCGTTCCGTGGTGATCGGAGACTTCGATGGCGATGCGAGGCCGGACGTGGTCACCGCGAACTACCTGGCCAACACCGTTTCGGTGCGGCTTGGGAACGGTACCGGAGGCTTGGGAGCGAAGACGGACTATGGAACGGGCGGACACCCCGCATCGATCGTGGCAGGCGACCTGAATGGGGACGTCGGACTCGATCTGGTGACCACGGACTACTTTTCGAGCGCGGTCACCGTCCTCCTCAACGCCCGGCCCGGCTTGCCGACCCCGACCACGCTCGCGGCCGTGACAGCCGCGTTCCGTGCCGGTCGAGTCGAGCTCGTCTGGTATGGCGCCTCGATGACCGGCGTGCTCGCCACGGTCTACAGGAGGACCGAGCAGGCCGATTGGACGGAGGTCGCACGGATTGCGGGAGACGGGACCGGGACGCTTCGATTCGCCGATGCGAACGTTCTACCGGGCGGGCGATATGACTATCGCCTCGGCGTTCGCAGGGGAGGTGCCGAGGAATACCTCGGCGAGACCTCGGTCGTGGTCCCCATGCTGTCGCTCGCTCTCGAGGGGCTGCGGCCGAACCCTGCGGCCGGAGACCTGATGGCGGCATTCACGCTGTCGAACGGAACTCCGGCGAAGCTGGAACTGCTGGATGTGACCGGCCGACTTTGGCTCACGCGCGCCGTAGGCGACCTGGGCGCCGGAAGCCACACCCTGCGTCTAGAGAAACGAGTGCCGGCCGGGATCTACTGGCTGCGGCTGACACAGGGCAGCTCCTCGGTGCTCGCGCGCGGTGTCGTGATGCAATGACAGGGACATGCGCGCGCAGTCTGATCCTGACTCTATCCCTCGTGTTTGCGACTTGCGCACCCAGCCGTGCCCAGGATTCAACGGCAGTGCCTCCGCCTGTCGGCCAGTTGGTCGACATCGGAGGCCGGCGGCTGCACTGCCACTGCACCGGCTCCGGCACCCCCACGGTGATGGTAGAGAACGGAAGCAGCAGCTTCTCGATCGATTGGGCCCTCGTTCAGGCGGGAGTGAGCAAATTCGATCGCATTTGCACCTACGACCGCGCAGGTTTCGCGTGGAGTGATCGCGGCCCGGAGGACAACGGCGTCGAGCAGACGATGGACGATCTTCACATGCTTCTCCACTCATCCGCGATGAGCGGGCCCTACGTGCTGGTGGGGCACTCGATGGGGGGCATGTTCGTGCGTGCCTACCAGCGGCGCTATCCCGAGGATGTGGTCGGCTTGGTGCTCGTGGATGCGACGCCCGAGGAGGAGCTTGAATACCTCTGGCACGGCAAGTCCACGCCGGGAATCTTCCTGACCTACGACGCGCTCGACTCCGTGTACGCGCCGCTAATCAGGAATCCGCCGACGCCGCCCGAACTTCCCACCGAGGTCGGGGAGCCCTATGACCGGCTCCCTCCGGACCTTCAGCACGCCCGCCTCTGGGCCCAACGATTGTTCCTGTCGCGCATCGACATGCCACACTCGTGGATCACCGCGGAGTCGTGGCGCCAGGAGTTCGTGGCGCTTCGCAACCGTCGCCTCGCATCGCCGCACGGGCTGGGCGATCTTCCACTCATCGTCGTGCGGCGTGGGCTTCGGACCAATGATGTGCTGAACAAGCGTGAGTCAGAGCTCGCGGAGCTCTCTTCAAGGGGCCGACTGATCGTCGCGACCAAGAGCGACCACCAGGTCCATCTCTACGAGCCCGATGTGGTCACGGGCGCGATTCGGGACGTCGTGAGCGACGCAAGGTCGCGTAAGCCAGTGGCCCACTAGAGAGCCCACCCTCGCGATCGCGGGTGTCTCGCCAACCCCACCTCACGGAATCGGCTCGCCCGGGGGCGTGTCATGCCAGACGGTTCGGCGCCACAGTGCGCAGCCGAACTACTCCTTCGCGGGAAGAGTTCATGGGCAGCTGGCGAGTGCCCTCCCCAGATAGGGCCAGGCCACGCTGTCGGCCACGCCTGCGTAGTTCTCCCAGTGGATGCTGAGCACGCGGGGATTGAGCTTGATGCCCGCGGAGTCCCGCACGGGTGCATGGAAGTCGCTCGAAGAGCGGACAGCACCCCACTGGTTGATGGGTGGCCCGGCACTCAGAAGGTAGATATAGCCGAGCGGATCTTGTAGCGGGTGGACCTGGACCGCACCCGCAGAGGTCTCGACATTCAGGACGATGTGGTAGGCCAGTTGGGTCTGACTGCTGATGGCCCCACGCGCGGAATCCGGGTTCAGCAGACACCACAAGTGTTCAGCGATAGTGATCGAGCCTCCTGACGGAGGTGTATCTCCATCACCAAACCCGCTCTCATCCCAGTTGGTTCCGCTGAAGCCCGGGAATCGCGCCTCTCCTCGGGTGATCTGCGCGGGAGCGAAGAATGCGACTTGAGCATAGGTCTTGATTGTCGGGGAGGAGGGAGCCACGATCAGCATCGTGTCCCCTGTAGGCGTCGAGTACCAGAGATGGACGCGCGCGTTATGTGCAGGATGGTCGCCGTCGTTCGTGAGCCAACCCCGGCAGACCCCCCGATCGATCGAGTCCCAGCCTTCCATGATGACGCGAGGCGGTAGGTTGGTGAGGCCCCCACTTCCACCCAGATCTGCACCACAACCGCCTGTGGACGCACCGAACAGCCAGGCGACCAGGCTCAGTCGGACCACACGTGGCCAATGCACGCCCATTGACCGACTGCGGCGCCCGGATGGGCTCGCGTCAGCTGGTGGATGCGCACCCAACGAGTGATCGCGCGGTTGGTCGCGGGATGCGGGCGTCTGGAACTCTTGCATGTGACGCCCATGGTAATGGAAACCGGAATCACCGGGCGAAGTGATGGTCACGAACGGCGACCGGAGCGCGGTTCAGCGAGTGCGCAAGCGACGCCTTATGGCGTCCCCAACGGGATTCGAACCCGTGTTACCGCCGTGAAAGGGCGGTGTCCTAGGCCTCTAGACGATGGGGACGCGGGCGGTGGGCCGCGGAGCGCGACAAACTAGAGGCTCGCGCGCGCCTCGGGCAAGTCTCGCTCTGCCGCGGGAGCACGTGAGCGCAGGCGCGCGCTCAAAAAGCCTCGCGGCGCCCACCTCTCAGCGGGCGCCGCGCGATTACAGTCCGGGAGAGCGCGCTACTTCCGCGGGATCATCACCACGCGGGCCTCGGTGATCAGCCCGCGTTCCATGAGCGCGTTCGAGGCGCGTTCGGCGTCGCCCGACGTCGCCCAGCGGCCGAGCACGACGCGATACATCGTCGAGCCGTCCTCCGAGAACGGGATCACCACGCCGGGAAGCGTCGTCGCCTGCACGAACTTGTCCTTCTCCTCGCGCGCCCGGTCGATGTCCAGGTACGAGGCGACGCCGATGCCGAAGTTCGTGTTCGACTCAGGTTCGGTCGAGTCCTTGGCAGTCGTCTTCTCCGCGTTCGCGGGAACCGGCGTAGCCGCGCTGCCCACTTCCTCGGGCTTGTCGGGACGCGCGCGCTCCGTCACGTCCTTCGCCACGGCCGCGGGCTTCACGGCCGCGGAGCGCTTCGCCGTCTCGACCTCGCGCTTGAGCGAATCGATGAGCGTCGCGGTCGGGTCGCCGTGAGCGGTGGTGTTGAGTGCGCCAGCGGGGCCGTTGCTTTGGGAGGCACGGCCTCCGGCAGCTCCACGGAGGATGGGCCAGTCGATGGCACCGAAACGCTGCATGAGGATCAGCGCGATGACGAGCGTCGCCACCACCCCGACACCGATGAGCGAGTTGCGGAGCGATGGCGAGGGCGCGGCGGTAGTGCGACCGAGCTCGCGCTCGAGCCGCTCACGCAGCCGCGGGGGCAGGCCGGAAAAATCGGCCTCCGTCGAGCGCGTGGGCTGGGCGACGGGCGTGCCCATGGGGCCCAGCGCACCGAGGTGCGGCGGCATCTGCGTGCTCTGCTGAGCCGCGGAGCCGCGCGTGGGGAGCGGAATGGGAGCGGGCGGTGAACCGGGCTGGCCCGCCACGGGCGCGGGCCGTGACGCGAACGATGGCCGCACGGCAGGCGCCGGCGCGGGCGGCGGAGGCTCGGGAACCTCGGCACGACGCATCGCGGCCATCAGGCCGCGCGTGATCTCACTGCGGTCGCTCCGGCGCGCCTCGGGCTGAGGCGGAGCCGGCGGCGCCGGCGGCGGCGGCGGCGGCGGCGGTGCCGAAGCGCGCGAGGTCCCTGGCGACGGCGAGAACTGCGGCAGCGGCGGCCACGTGAAATCGGGCGGTTGTGCCGGAGCAGGACGCGGCCGTGCCGGCGGTGACGCGGGCACCTGGCTCGCGGGGACGCTCGTGGGCGCGGGCGGCGGCGGCGGCGTCACGGCGCGCGGCGGCGGCGCGGGCGTCGGCTCGGGCCGCGCGTTCGCGAGCACGCTCCGGAAATCGCCCTCGTGCGCCACCGTGGCGATGTGGTCCAGGCGCACGCTCGGCGAACCGTCGGCGTAGGCGGCGATCAGCGACGAGCTCGCGAGCGTGTTGATCTCGCGCGGGATGCCGTGCGAGAGGCGGTAGATCTCGCGGCAGGTGTCGGCGGGGAAGACCATGGGCCCGTTGCCACCGGCCACATTGATGTGGTGGTGGATGTAGCCCATCGTCTCCTCGGGACCGAGCGGGTTCAGCCGGTAGTGCACGGTGATGCGCTGGCGGAGCTGGCGCAGCTCGTGGCGCGCGAGGTGGGCTTCCAACTCGGGCTGGCCGACGAGGAAGATCTGCAGCAGCTTCTCGCCCTTGTGCTCGAGGTTCGAGAGCAGTCGGATCTCCTCCAGGAGATCCATCGACAGGTTCTGCGCCTCGTCCATCATCAGCACGGCCTTCTCGCCGCGGGCGCGCACGCCGACCAGGTGCTTCTCCAGCATCACCAGGGCCGCGGGTTTCGACACGCCGGGCGCCAGCTCGATGCCGAAGCGCAGGCAGATCTCTTCGAGCATCTCCTGGCGGGTGAGTGCCGAGTTCGTGATCAGCGCCACGGCGATCTGGTCGCCCCACTCGTGCAGGGCGTCGTAGAGCGACGTGGTCTTGCCGGTGCCCACTTCGCCGGTGATCAGCAGGAACGGCTCGCGGTTCTCGATCCCGTAACGCAGGTGCGCGCGCGCTTCCTGGTGCTCGCGGCTCGGGTAGACGAACTTGAGCAGGTGTCCGGCGGGGAAGGGATTCTCCCGCAAGCCGAAGTGGTGTTCGAACATCGCTCCGTCCCTAAGTAGGTGGGACTTCCGTGCGTTAGCTACCCGCTCGATTATCGGCGGGCCCGCGCGGGGGCTTTTGCCCTGTCTTCCGGGAGGGGGGATCCCCCGGACGACGCCCGCGCTCTAAGAGGAGGGGTCACTTCTGGGCCGGCAGCAGGTCTCCGATGGAGAACAGCGACGTGTACGGATAGCCGCGCTGCTGGAAGATCTGCGAAGCACCCTGCTCGCGATCCACGACGGCCAGCACGCGCACCACCTCGGCCTTGTAGGACTCGGCGGCTTCGGCTGCGATCAACGCGCTCTCGCCGCTGGTGATGACGTCGTCCAGGATGGCCACGCGCTTGTGACCGGCGAGGTTGCCCTCGACCTGGCCGCGCATGCCGTGGTCCTTCGATACCTTCCTGACCAGGAAGCCCTCGAGCGGCTTGCCGGCCTCGTGACTCCACCAGATGAGGCCCGCGACCAACGGGTCGGCGCCCAGCGTCAGGCCGCCCACGGCCGTGATCTGCTCGCGCTCGAGCTGCTCCCAGAAGAGCCGCGCGATGAGCTTGAGTCCCTCAGGGTGCAGGCTCGTCTTGCGGACATCGATGTAGTAGTTGGAGGTGGCTCCGGAGCTCAACACGAACTCGCCGAAGCGCATGGAACGGTCGAGGAGCATCTGGCGAAGGCGGTCTCGTTCAGTGGTTGCCATGGTCTCCGCGAAGCTTGTAGAGGTGGGGAAGGCAGCCGGTAGGGCACCGGGACGCTCCGACAAGTCTCAGCGGCACGCGTGCGGGCGTCAAGGAAGCTCGTACTGGCGGACGCACATCAGGGTAGATACCATCAAACAGACCGTGCACCACTCCCGCGGTGTGCCCGGCCCCCGGCAATGCGCACGATTTCTACGCACCACATCTCAGTAATGCTCCTCGGACTGGCGGGGCTCGCGGGAATCCCGCTCGGGCCCGCGCCGTGGGTCCCGGCCGCGCGCGCCCAGGCGCTCGCCCTCCCGGTGTGGACCCCCGGATCGCAGGTGAAGGCGCCCTGCTACCGCGGCGACGTGCTGGAACTGCAGTTGACCGCCGGGGCGGCACGCCGGGTGCTGCCGCGCGGGGCGGGGCCCACGCGGGCTGTCCCCGTGGGGCGGCTGGGGTTGGCGGCCGTGGACGCGGTGGCGGCCGAGGTCGGCGCGGTGGCGTTCGAGCCGGAGTTCCGGGGCGAGACCCCGCCCTCGGCGGGCGGGGGTCCGGACCTGACCGCATTCGAGGTCGTTCACCTGTCACCGGGTTCCGACCTCGCGACGGCCCTGGCGCGCTTCCGCGCGCTTCCGGAAGTCGCGAGCGCCGACCCGATCGCGCTCATGCCGGTCTCGGTCCTGCCCAGCGATTCGCTCGCCCAGGCCACGTTCTGGCTCTACAACCCGCGCAACGGCCGCGCCGACATCCACGCGCCCGAGGCCTGGCAACTCTCGATGGGCGACACGTCGGTCGTGGTCGGCATCATCGATACCGGCGTCATTCCCTGGCATCCCGACCTGGGTGGCCGCGGCGAGCGCGGCAACCTGTGGGTCAACTGGGTCGAGCGCGCCGGCGTTCCGGGCGTGGACGACGACGGCAACGGCTACGTGGACGACGTCGCCGGCTGGGACTTCGTTCAGACGGGCGCGCTGGCCGCGGCGGGCGAGGACGCGCACGACGAGGACAACGACCCCAACGATTGGGGCGGCCACGGCACCGCGGTGGCGGGGATCGTGGGTGCGATCGCCGGCAACGACATCGGGCTCGCGGGCGTGGTGCCGCGCGCGCGGATGATGCCGCTGCGGATCGGCTGGCTCCAGCAGGGGGACTTCCCGCCGGCGGGCACGATCGACATGGCGTACGCCGCGGCGGCGATCCGCTACGCCACGCGCATGGGCTGCGCCGTCGTCAACTGCTCGTGGCAGTCGATCAACCAGTCGGGCCTGGACGCCGCGGTCACGGCGGCGACCCGCGCGGGGATGATCGTGGTGAACGCAGCGGGCAACGGCGGCACGCCGTTCACCTACCTGGGCCAGCGCGACGACGTCATCTCCGTCGCGGGCACCGATTCGACCGACGTCGTGTGGCCGGGCTCGGTCGTGGGGCCGTGGGTGGATCTCTCGGCTTCGGGCACGGGCATGGTGTCGACGATGTTCCAGCGCGTGTCGGCAACCGACAGCCTGCTCGGTCGCACGCCGGCCTACCGCGGGTTCTTGAACGGCACGTCGTTCGCGGCGCCGCAAGTCGCGGGCGCGGTGGCGCTGATGCAGGCGCAGCGAAAAGCGCTCGGGGAGCTGCCGCTCACGCCCGCGGGCGCGTTGCTCCGGCTGCGCGAGACCACGGACAACATCGACGCGTTCCAGATCCCACAGGTCATTGGCTACGGGACGGGGCGATTGAACGTGTACCGCGCGCTCGGCGATCCGCCGCGCTCGCTCGCCGTGCGCGCTCGCGCGCGGTCGATGGGCCCGCCCGTGATCCTCCAGTACAACACCGGCCGCTCGCTCGTGGTCTACGCGATGAGCGACCGCTCGCTGGTGGCCTACGACGGCGCGAGCGGCGACACGGTGTGGGTGCGGCCGCTGCCGGCGCTGCCGGCGGCGAGCATCGCGGCGGTGGACACGCCACAGCCGCTCGGGCCGGTGATCGCGGTGGCCACGACCACGGGCACGGTGTTCCTGTTCCACGACGACGGCCAGCCCGTCGCGGGTTGGCCGGTGACGGCGCAGGCGGGGCTCAATCTCTCGACCGGCGTGGCGATCGCCGACGTGGACGGCGACGGCCATCCGGAACTGGTCGCGGGCGGCAGCACGCTCTCCACGGCGAAGCTCTGGGTGTGGCGCCTGGACGGCACGCTCCTCACTGGCTTCCCGTTCGACGCGGGTGTGTCGGGGATGTCGTCGCTGGCGATCGGCGACGTGGACGGCACCGCCGACGCGGAGATCGCGTACACCGACGCCACGGGCGCGCTCCACCTCGTGGGCTTCGATGGCATCGAGCGGCCGGGATTCCCGACCGCACCGGCGAGCGCGGCGCGCGCACCGGTGATGGTGCGGGTGCTCACGTTCGGTTCGCCGGTGGAGGTGATGCTGGCCAGCTCGGGAGCGCTCACGGCCTACGCCGCGGACGGCCACGCGTACTGGAGCGCGCCGCTCGTGGGCTCGCCCAGCCAGGATCCTGTGCTCGCAGACCTCGACGGCGACGGCGAGGACGAGATCGTCCTCTCGCTCGCCGGCCCGACGTCGCTCACGGCGTTCACCGCGCGGGGCTTCATGTTCGCCCGCCCCGGCTGGCCGCGGCCGACGTTCGCCGGGCCGCAGGGGCCGCTCGTCGTGGGCCCGCTCGCCGCCGGCCACGGCCCGTGCGTGATGTACCTCCAGAGCGGCGGGCTCGTGGCGTTCGACGAGAACGGCGATTCGCTTCGCGCGTTCCCGAAGCCGGGTGGCGCGGGGCTCTCGCCGAGCCTCGCCGACCTGGACGGCGACGGCGCCACCGAGGTGACCGCGGGTACGGCGAGCGCGGACTCGAACGTCTACACGTACGATGCCGGTGCGGCCACGTGGACGCCGTCGCTCGCTCACTGGCCCACGCCACGCGGCGACATGGGGCGCACGGCGAGCCACGCGCGGGGCACGCCACCGCCGTTCGTGATCGACCGCATCCGGCCCGCCCGCGTCACCGACCTGGTCGCGTTCGGGCACGACAGCAGCACCGTGTTCGGCTCGTTCACGGTGACCGGCGACGACAGCCTCGTGGGCACCGTGGCGCTCGGCGAGCTGCGCCGCGCGCCGTTCCCGCTCGACGAGCTCAACTTCGGGACCGGGATCCTCGTGAGCCTCAGTCCGATGCCGGCCCCCGGGTCGAACCTGCCCTTCGTCGACAACAACCTGCCCGCGGGATCGAGATGGTGGTACGCGCTGCGCCTCATCGACGACGCCGGCAACGCGAGCGCGGTCTCCAACTCCGATTCCGTCTCACTCCCGGGCCAGCCGCCGGCCGCCATCGCCGACCTGCGCGTGCTCGCCGTCACCGAGACCACGGCCGTTCTCGCGTGGACCGCGCCGGGCGCGGGCGGTCCGCCGGGTCGGCCGGACCACTACAAAGTCTCCGGTTCCACGGCACCGCTCGACTCGGCGAACGTGGACGCGGCCCCGCTCCAGTTGAATGCGGCCGCCTACCAGGACGCGGGCGGCGCCGAGACGACGCTGGTCGCGAGGCTCGCACCCGGCCGGCGCTGGCGGTTCGCGGTGCGCGCCGTCGACGCGTCGGCGAACGTGGGTGCGATCTCCAACATCGCCGAGGTGGTCACGCCCACCGGTGGCGCGCTCAGGGGCCACAGCGGGATGGCGCTGGCGGCGCGGCCGCAGCCGGCGGCGACGTCGGTGACCATCGACTGGCAGGGCGACGAGAGCGGCACTGTGTCGCAGTGGCTCGTGGTCTACGACCTCAGCGGTCGCGAGCGGCGACGCATCGCGCTCGGGACCGAGCCGGGCGGCTCCTACAATTGGGACGGCCGGGATGGAGAGAGTCGTCTCCTCCCGGCCGGCCTCTACTTCCTCCGCCTCGTCAGCGGGGCGCGCCACGCGGGGTCACGCGTGGTGTTCGTCCGTTGAACCGCGCCTCCGTGACGATTCGATGATCCTTGGATCAGAACCGATCAGAACCCGTCCGCGGGGTCCTGGCCCTTGCCGGGGACGCCCGACGTCGGCGGGCCGTCCCACGCGCTGCGATCCACACCCACCGTCGACGTGAACGCGCTCGGGACGTTGTTGGTGCCGACGGCGCGGACACGGTAGTACTCCGTGGTCTCCGTGCCCACGATCGGGAGGATGAAGTCCGACGTGCTGGCGTCCACCGTGGCGATGAGCGTGCTCGAGCCACCACCCGAGGAGGTCGAGTAGATCTCGTAGCCAGCCACGTTCGCCGACGCGCTCAGGTTCCACATCAGCCAGTCACGGTTGATGTTGTCATCCGTGGTGGAGTGCAGGTTCGTGGGCGCCTGGGGCGGCGACAGGTCGATCGGGCTCGTGGTCTGAGTGCCACCCGAGTTGCAACCGACGAGCGAAATGGCCATGGCGCTGACGAACAGCGCGGCGAGAAGACGGCTGGACGACTTCACGATGGGCCTCCAGGTGAACGTTGGATCCGAGGATGAGGGCCTCCGAGCCAGTTGCCCGGATTCCGGTCAAGCCGGCGTCCGGACACAGCAACCGCGGTGCCAAACTCGAAAGGATGCGAGGGAGGTCGCATGACCGACGCAATGACAGCCACTAAGCGTTTCGTGGGGCCGTGCCCCCAGCGGGCGTCTCGCCACGTCGGATGCGCGATGCAACGACGCCCTGCGAGTGCCATTGCGAGGTGCTGGCGAGCGGTTCTGCTATTGGTCGGAACACTCATCGCAGGTGGTACCGCGTTCGCAGCGAGCGACGCCGACGGCGGCGCGACCGGCGCGGCGATGGGCGCGCTGCGTTGGCCGCTGGCGAGCTCACAGCGCGCGCTGCGCGGCGGCTTCGGCGAATCGCGCACGAACCGCTTCCACGCCGGGCTGGATCTGTCGACCGGCGGCAAGGTGGGCGCCGAGGTGCTGGCGCCGGCCGCGGGTGCGGTGGAGCGCGTGCGCGCCTCGGGCGTGGGCTACGGACGCTCGCTCTACCTGCGCACCGACGACGGCCGGCTGCTCGTGTTCGGCCACCTCGACGCGTTCGCGCCGGCGCTGGCCGCCTACATCGATTCGGTCCAGCGCGCGACCGGCGACTACGAGCAGGACTTGTGGCCGCCACTCGGCCGCTTCCGCTTCGGCGCGGGCGAGCGCGTGGCATGGAGCGGCCAGAGCGGGGCGGGCCCGCCGCACCTGCACGTGGAGGTGCGCCACGGCGACATGGCGATCAATCCATTGATCGCCGGGCTCGCCGTGCCCGACACCGTGGCGCCGCGCCTCGAGCGGCTGGTGCTGGAGCCATTGGACGAGAGCTCGTGGGTGGCGCGGCGCGCGTCACCGCATGCGCTGGCGCTCGGCGCGCGCAGCGCCCGCGACACGCTGCTGGTCGAGGGCCGCGTGCGCCTGACGCTGGTCGCGCACGACGCCACGAACGAGGCGAGGGACCTTCCCGTGCGCACCGTGGGCGCACGTTGGAATGCCGCCTGGGTGCAGTGCGACATGGACAGCCTGTCCTGGGCGGGGGAGATGACGCAGCACGGCTGGCTCGTGGACCATGACCGCGTGATCGGGAGCGACGGCGTGATCCTCGATGCGCCGTCCAACTTCAGGCCGCGGTTCCTCACCAGCAGTCGCGCCACGAGCGAGGCGGTGGACCTGGTACGGATCGGCGCCGGCGATCCGGCGCGCGCGCTCGAGCTGTTCGCCCGCGACGCCGCGGGGAACGCCAGCACGACGGTGGTCTGGCTCCGCGGCCCGCGCGCAGCGGAGCGCGGTCCAGACACCACGGCGGCGCCGCGCCCCAAGGTCTCGACGAGTGCGGCTTCGAAGGCGGCCCCGGTGGCGGCCGATCCCAGGTGGACGTTCGCCGCGTTGCCGGACCAGCGCGTGCGCGTGCGGGTCACACACACGCCTCCGGGGCTCGCGGGCGTGCGCATCGAGCGCGGGGCGAGCAACTTCGGCGACAAGGGGGCACGGGCCACGTGGGACGGCGCCGGCTGGACGGCGGTGCTGGACGTGAACGGCACGCCCGACCCGGACGGCTTCTGGATCAAGGCCCGCGCGGTCGACGGCAAGGCATGGTGGCATCGCGGGGCGTACGCGCTCTGGCCCACGGCCTCGCCGATGACGACGCGCGTCGAGGACTGGGCGTGGTTCAACGTCGACGTGCCGTCGGCGTACGAGTCCGGCGTCGCCATGGTGCGCACGGCGCACGTGACGGACCTGCCGGCCGGCGCCACCGGCCTGCGCGCGTCCGTCGTGGCCGAGCCGGCGACGATGCCGCTGCGCAAGCCCGTCGCGATGACACTCGTGCTCCCGCAGGGCGTCTCGGCACGACACGTCGGCATCGCGCGCCGCGATGACGAGGACGACGAGTGGGACTGGAACGATGCGCGCTTCGACAGCGTCGCGCGCACGTTCACCACGACGACGTCGCGCCTCGGCCAGTTCGCGCTGGTGCGCGACGAGGCCGCGCCCGAGGTGACGCTACCCGCCGCGTCGACCCGGATGCCGGGCGGGCCCTATCCGACGTGGGCGCTCACCGCGCGCGCCAAGGACGCGATGAGCGGCGTGGCGGGCGACGAGAGCGGCTTCGAAGTCGATGGCCGCCGCGTGCCCACCGAGTGGGACGCCGAGGAACACGTGTTGCGCTGGCGGCCGCGCGCGGCGCCCGCGGCGGGCTCGCATCGCTACCGACTCCTGGTCGTCGATCACGCCGGCAACCGCACGGTTCGCACCGGGACGTTTGTGATAGCTTCGCGCTGAGGTTTTTTCGACCGCGTGCGCGGGGCCCGCGCGCGTGTTCCGCACCCGAGCCGGACTCGAGCCGTCCACGACCATGAAGCATTCGGACTTCGTCCACCTCCACAACCACAGCGACTACTCGCTGCTCGACGGCGCGAGCCCGATCCCGGCGATGGTGAAGCGTGCGGCGGAGCTGCAGATGCCCGCACTGGCGCTCACCGACCACGGCTCGATGTTCGGCGCGGTCGAGTTCTACCAGGAGGCGCGCAAGGCCGGGGTCAAGCCGATCGTGGGCATGGAGGCCTACGTCACCCGCGGCCGGCTCACCGACCGGATCGCGGGCGACACCGCGCACCACCTGGTGCTGCTCGCGCGCGACGAGCGCGGGTTCAAGAACCTGATGCGGCTCTCGAGCCTTGCCTACCTCGAGGGGTTCTACTACAAGCCGCGCGTGGACCACGACGTGCTGGCCGCGCACGCCGAAGGCCTGCTGGCGCTCTCGGCCTGCCCCAAGGGCGAGGTGGCGAGCGACCTGCTGGCCGACTGCGACGACGAGGCGCTCAAGACCGCCGGCATGTACCGCGACATGTTCGGGGCGGACAACTACTTCCTCGAGGTGCAGAACCACGGCATCGACATCGAGGCGAAGATCCGTTCCAAGATCGCGGCGCTCGCGGCGCGCACCGGCATCCCGATCGTGGCCACGAACGACTGCCACTACCTCTCGCCCGACCACACCGAAGCGCAGGATGTGCTGATCTGCATCCAGACCGGGAAGCTGGTCACCGACGACAAGCGCATGCGTGCGGTCGCCGGGCTCCACTTCCGCACGGTCGCCGAGATGAAGGAGGCGTTCGCCGACCAGCCGCAGGCGGTCCTGAACACGCTCGCGGTGGCGGAGCGCTGCAACCTGCAGCTCGAGTTCGGCAAGCCGCTGCTGCCCGCGTTCCCGCTGCCGCCCGGCGAGGAGGACGCGGAGAGCTACCTCCGGAAGCTCGCGTGGGTCGAGCTCGGCACGCGCTACCCCGGTCGCGTCACCGAGGCGTTGAAGGAGCGCTTCCAGTACGAGCTGGACGTGATCTGCAAGATGGGCTTCGCGTCCTACTTCCTGATCGTGCGCGACTTCATCCACTTCGCCAGGGGACGCGGCATCGGGGTGGGTCCCGGCCGCGGCTCGGTGGCGGGCTCGCTCGTGGCCTACGCGCTGCGCATCACCGACATCGACCCCATCCAGCACCAGCTGATCTTCGAGCGCTTCCTGAACCCCGAGCGCGTCACGATGCCCGATATCGACATCGACTTCGACGACGTCCGGCGGCCCGAGGTGATCGACTACGTGCGCAAGAAGTATGGCGAGCACAACGTCACGCAGATCATCACGTTCGGCACCATGGGGGCGAAGGGCGTGATGCGCGACGTCGGCCGGGCGCTGGGGCTCCCGGTCGCGGAGGTGGACCGCATCGCGAAGATGGTCCCGGACGGCTTGAACGTCACGCTCGAGCGCGCGCTCGAGCAGACGCCGGACCTGAGAGCGCTGCCCGACAAGGGCCCGGTCTACGGCAAGCTCCTGCGCACCGCGCGCGTGCTCGAGGGGCTCGCGCGGCACGCCTCGGTGCACGCCGCCGGCGTCCTGATCACGCCCGGGCCGCTCACCGACTTCGTGCCGCTCTGCCGGCAGAAGGGTGACCTGGTCACGACCCAGTGGGACATGAAGTCGGTGGAGAAAGCGGGCCTGCTGAAGATGGACTTCCTGGGGCTCCGGACACTCTCCGTGCTCCAGGAGTGCGTGGACCTGGTGAAGCTCCGCACCGGCACGGCCCCCGATCTGCAGACGCTCCCCGAGGACGACGCCAAGGCGTTCCAGGTGTTCCAGGACGCCGAGACCGTGGCCATCTTCCAGTTCGAGTCGTCGGGCATGCGCGACTACCTGAAGAAGCTGAAGCCCACCGTGCTCGAGGACCTGACGGCGAT
>Ga0207670_10000252_pt1 | contig 33423 bp, 31 predicted proteins | sample KBSS23HmetaG_FD_184339 | JGI IMG/M metagenome (GOLD analysis project Ga0207670, IMG submission 184339) | Switchgrass rhizosphere microbial communities from Kellogg Biological Station, Michigan, USA - KBS S2-3H metaG (SPAdes) (version 2) | ecosystem: Host-associated > Plants > Roots >... | reverse complement strand
TCCGTTGACGGATCCATCGGCGTTCTTACTCGCTGAGATTCAAAGAACTCAGAGGGCCCTGGGCATCGATGAGGCAATGCCGCCGCTGGCTGTCGTGCAATCGAATATCGTAAACCCGAGCCTGGTTGGTGGTTATGGACAGACTCTTCAGAATCTGTTCGGTGGTAAAACACGCAACGTCACGGTGGGAGTCGCGATTCAGTTTCCGTGGAAGAACAAGACCGCGGAAGCAAATCTCGCCGGCGCCAGGATTCAGAAGGAGCAGTTACAGGCATCGACGCGATCGCAGGAGCAGATTATCGAGGTTGATGTCCGTAACTCCGCTCAGGCAGTTGAATCGGCACGGCAGCGAGTGCTTTCGGCACGCGAAGCGCGAATCAATGCGGAAGCGCAGCTCGAAGGCGAGCAGCGTCTGTATCAGGTGGGACGCTCGACGACGTTCTTGCTGTTCCAACGTGAAAACGCGCTCGCAAACGCGCGTGCTTCTGAGCTGAGATCGGAAACCGACTACAACAAGGCGCTGGCGGATCTGCAACGTGCAACTTCGACAACGTTGCGGGCCAACAACGTAACCGTAGAGGCGCCCGTCGTACCTTAACTCCTAACCCTAATAATGGGCCACGGATTTCACGGATTACACTGATCAGTGTTAATCCGTGAAAATCTGTGGCTTAATTGTTTTATGAGGGTTAGCGCCACCATCATCACCTTCAACGAAGAATCGAATATCAGGGCCGCATGCGAATCAGTCGCATGGGCCGACGAGATTGTGGTGGTAGACTCAAGCTCGACAGACGCGACCCGCGAGATTGCAGAAGCTGCCGGCGCCCGCGTCATAACGAACGCCTGGCCAGGGTTTGGCGCGCAAAAGCAGTTTGCGGTGGACCAGACCCGGTACGAGTGGATCTTCAGTCTCGATGCCGATGAACGTGTTTCGGATCAACTCAAGCAGTCGATCGAGAGTTTGCGGAAGAAGCCCGAAGCTGTGCTTGCGGATGGTTACCAGATTGCTCGACGCACTTTTTACCAGCAGCGCTGGATCCGCGGCGGAGGCTGGTATCCTGATCGACAGTTGCGACTCTTCCGGAAGAGCCAGGGCCATTGGAAGCAACGTCACATTCACGAGTCGATAACGATGAACCCGGGAGCGCGCGTTGAACGACTCAGCGGCGATCTCCTGCACTATACTCTACAGAATGCGGCCCACCATCACCGCATGATTGGCGAGCGCTACGCGCCACTGGCAGCGCGGCAAATGTTTGAAGAAGGCCGGCGCACTTCGGTGCTTGGAGTTGCTTCAGCAGGGCCGGCCGCGTTTTTTCGGAGTCTGATCTTGAAAGGCGGTTTACGTGACGGGTTCGCGGGCTTTACCATCGCGAGCTTCGCTGCGCATCATGCGTTTTTGAAGCACTTGATGCTTTGGGAAAAACAAGCCTCAAATAACACGGAAAATATAGATTCAGATGATTGATGTGAACGTGCTTCCTCCTCTCTTTGGATATGTCGTTGCCGGAGTCTTTGGCGCGATCATCGGCAGTTTCCTCAACGTTGTAATTCATCGCGTCCCGCTCGAACAGTCGATCGTGTTTCCCAATTCGCGCTGTGCTTCGTGTGGTGCGGCGATCGCTTTCTACGACAACATTCCGGTCCTTAGTTACCTGGTGCTGCGCGCGAAGTGCCGGCACTGCAAAGAGCGCATCTCGTTTCGTTACCCGGCGGTCGAGGTGCTAACGGCGGCGCTATTTATCGGCGTCGCGTGGCACGATGGACTGAGCGCTGCCCTGCCCTTCGATCTTGTTTTTGCTTCGGCGTTACTGGCCCTCGTCTTCATCGACGCCGAACACATGATTCTTCCGAACGTCATTACTTACCCGGGGATTGTCTTTGCGGTCGTCGCTCGCGTCGCCATTCCTTTTTTAACCGGCACGCCGCATTTCGACGACGTGCCCTCGCTTGCACAAGGCGCGCTTGCCGACATGCCGATCTGGGTGACGTCGCTGGCGGGAGCGCTGATCGGCGCGTTACTCGGCGGCGGCTCGCTCTGGCTCATGGGTTGGACCTGGGAAAAACTTCGCGGCATCGAGGCGATGGGTCTCGGCGACGTCAAGATGATGTTCATGGTCGGCGCTTACCTCGGTTGGCGACTAACGATCCTGACGATCTTTATCGGTGTTTTGAGTGGTTCTGTGATCGGCATCGCCTTGATGGCGCGTCAGGGCCAGCGAAACATGCAGATGCTGCTGCCTTTCGGGGTCTTTCTCGGGCTCGGCGCCATTGCAGCACTGCTCTTCGGATCTCCTTTGGTTGAATGGTACGCAGGCCAATTTAGGTGACATACCGCAATCGCTACCAAACCGGATTGACAATGATGACGGGACTCTTCCTGTTGGCGGTCCTGTTTGCCGTCCTGCTTTATGCTGTTACTCCGGACACTTCTGCTGCTCATGGTCCAATCCTGTTCGCGTCGTTCATCGCGATCCTAATCGGCAGCATGCTCGGCATTCTGTTTCTGCTGCGCTGGCTGTTGCGCCCGTATCAACAGCTCGTCGGCGAGGCAGAGCGCGCTACCATAAGCAAACAAGTGCACAGGTCGCAGGACGAAGCGGAGTTTGTGCTGGAAACGTTTCAGTCGGTGGTGGCGCAGTTGCAGGAGCAACGCAACTCCGCGGAGAAGTTCAGTGAACACATCGTCGCCAGTCTTCCGTCGGGCTTGATTGCGTTCGATGCGGCGGGCCATTCGATTGCCATCAACACACCCGGACGCACGCTGCTGCATGCCGATAGTCAGGCGTTGGGCGAGCCCTACCAACAACTGTTCGGCAATCACGAAGAGCTCGCTCAAATGGTCGGCGATTGTTTGCAACAAGGCACGCTGTACCGTCGCACCGAGATTCAAACGATGAGTGCAGACGGGCGATTACGACGGTTTGGCGCAACCATCGCGCCGATTGAGCTACCTCCCGAGCGTGGTCCAAGAGGCGCCTTGTGTCTTTTGACTGACATTACCGAGGTCACGGAACTGCGCGAGCAGGTGGCGCTCAAGAACAACCTCGAGAGTTTGGGTGAGATGTCGGCAGGGCTGGCGCATGAGTTCAAGAACGCGATCGCGACGCTGCAAGGTTATGCGCAGCTTTTGGGTAATTCGGAGTTACTGAATGAGGTTCGGAATCTTTCGAGCATGGTTACGGCGTTCCTGAACTTCGCGCGCCCGCAACCGTTGCAGTTGGAGGAGGTGTCGCTTTCAGATCTCGTTGCGGAGTGTGCGACTGAGCTTGAGCCGGTGTTTCAGGAGTTACGAGTGGAGTTGGTTGTCGACGCGAAGGAGCTGGCGACGGTTCGCGCTGATGAACGGATGCTCCGGCTTGCGCTGCTCAATCTCATGCGCAACGGCGCCGAGGCGATACCGGAAGAGAAGACTGAGCGGCGCGTCTACGTGCGTATTAAAGAAGCCGTAATCGAAGTACAGGATAACGGAACAGGAATCCCGTTAACTGACTTGCAGAAGATTTTTATCCCGTTCTTTACAACGAAAGCGAAGGGTCATGGGGTGGGATTGGCTCTTACACATAGAATCATCACTCAACACGGTGGGACTCTTACGGCCGCGAACTCACCCGAAGGCGGCGCAATCTTCACAGTTATTTTGCCGCAGATGAACACGGATTAAGAACGGATTGAATATTCACCCCAACGGCGATCGACTAATTTTGCGATGTCGTCGCGGACGACGAGCTCATCGGGGAAACCGGGTTTTGTGCGCGCGTCGATGACGATCGGGGCCTTGTAGACGAGATGATGTCGTTGCACTGTTGTCTGCGCCGCATAAATATCCGAAGCCGGTTCGAAGCGCGTCCAGGTGGCCCACAGGAAATCCGTTGACGACCGCGTCACGCGTGCGTCGTCGTGCAACACGATTAGTGGCCACTCAGCAAATGCCGGATCGTTTGCGACTTGTAAAGGCAGCGCTTCATTCCCCTGCAACACCAGACAGCCACCGCAGAAAGTCTCAGCGTGCGAGATGTAACTCGGCAACTGTCCCTGAAACTGGCGTGGCAACGTGCGAACCGGATCGCCCAAGCCAAGCATGATCGCCTTGCTGCCTTCGTTTACCTTGCCACTCGTATAATCGAGCGTGTCCATCGACACATTCGAAAACACAAAGAGATCTGTCTCCGGCTGGAAACGTTCGAGCACGTGTTCGAGTAAACGAGGAAAGTCTTTCAAGTCCTGCGGCGTGTCAGTGAGTATCAAAAACTTCGTCAACGACAACTGGCCTTCACCGAGAATCCTGAATCCCGACACCAGCGCCTCTCGGCCGTAACGTTCGCGCACCACCGCGGCGCAGAGCGAGTGAAATCCAGTCTCGCCATACGTCCACAGATCGCGCACCGAAGGCATCACCATCGGAAACACCGGCGACAGCAGCTTCTGCAAGTAGTCGCCGATGAAGAAGTCTTCCTGCCGCGGCTTGCCGACTACAGTCGCCGGATAGATCGCATCGCGCCGGTGAAAGACCGCCTCCACATTGAACACAGGATAATCGTGACGCAACGAGTAGTAACCGTAGTGATCGCCAAACGGTCCTTCCGGTCGTCTTTGATGTGGCGGCGCGTGCCCGACAAGCGCAAATTCCGCTTCCGCGGCCAGCCGATGTCTTTCCACACCCAACGGGTTACGAGTCATTTTCAGTCTTTGTCCGGCGAGCAAAGACGCCAACACTAACTCAGGCACATCTTCAGGCAACGGCGCAATCGCAGCGAGGATGAGCGCCGGTGGCCCACCAAGAAAAACCGTCACAGGCAGTGGCTGATCGAGACGCTCTGCCTCGTGATAGTGAAACCCGCCGCCCTTTTGAATCTGCCAGTGCAGCCCGGTCGAGTGTGCGTCATGGATCTGTATCCGGTAGATGCCGAGGTTGTGCTTCTTAGTGATCGGGTTCTCGGTGTAAACCAGCGGGAGTGTGATGAATGGTCCGCCATCTTCCTGCCACGTAGTCAACACCGGTAGCTGGTCCAGGCGTGCAGGACGATCGACGACTTGTGTGACTGGCGATCGAGACGTGTTCGTCGTACCGAGTTTCAACAGGTCCAGACCAACAGCGCGGCGCTTCCAGAGCTCACTGACGTTCGGCGGCAGGATCGACTCCAGAATATGAACCATGTCCCGCACGAACTGTTCCGGCTTCGGACCGAAAGCGAGGTCGATGCGCCGCTCGGTGCCGAACATGTTCGTCACCACCGGATAACGGCTGCCCTTCACTCGCTCAAACATCAAAGCCGGTCCGCCTTCGGCGATCACGCGGCGATGGATCTCTGCTAACTCGAGGTATGGATCAACCTCGGCTTTAATGGTGATGATTTCGTTTTCTCTGTTTAGTAGATCGAGAAATGTGCGCAGGCTGGGATGCATTCTGAGCTATGGCTTGTCCGGGGCCTTCTCGACAGTTCGCGGGCGGGCGCGTGTCGCGGCGGGTGCCGGCTCGCCGAGGCGTTTTTCGATTTCATCGTGCGCGATCTCGGCGGCTTCGGCGACGTACGGTTGATGTGATTCGCGAAAAGGTTTGACCAGTTCGAGAGTCTGCGCATCGCCAATGCGCGCGAGCGCTTTCAGTATTCCGGCATTTATTCGCGGTGCATTGTTGGTTCGCTTCAGAAACGGATAAAGCACGTCCGGACTTTCCAGTTCCGACAGATAACCAATGGACTGCTCCTGGCGCCCGGAATCGAGCTCATCGACAATGTGATACAACATCTCCGATCGGCCCATGCGATACAGCGCCCAGTCGAGCGCCAAACGCACTTCCTTGTTCTTCTCCTGAAGCTGATAACCTTCGACAAGCTTGCGCTGATCGGTAGCCGCGAGTCGCGCCAGCGCTTCCGCACTGCGCTGCCTCACCATCGGATCACTGCTACCCAGTTGGTTTGCAAAATCCTTCGGGTTCGATCGCGCATCAATCCCATCGACTCCGGACTGCTGCGCCTGCGCACTCCCGATCACAACAAACAACACCAACAACACATTCAACTTCTTCATAATTCTTATCCGTGCTAATCCAGTTTTAATATCCGTCTAATCCGCGGTCTCTTTCTTCTTCCGCAAGAGCGCCGTATTCAGATCCAGCTCCGTCACCGGAATCACTTCCACATTCGGATACTTCTTCTGCAACTCAGGCAGAAACGCCTTCGCATTCCCGACAATGATAATGCTCGCCGTCTTCGCATCCAACCTTGTGCCCGCAAACTTCTGAATATCCGCCGTGTTGATTGATTGCACGTTGTTTATGTAACGGTTGATCTCGTCGAGCCCCATTCCGTAAAGCGCAAGCGAACTAACCTGGCCCACAAGCCCACCTACAGTTTCAAGGTTGCGCGAGAAGCCTCCAATCAACACCGCCTTGCGTGGCGTCAACTCCACATCCGCCGGCGGCGCCGAAGACAAGCGACCAATCTCGCCCAACAACAGATCCGCCACGATCGCGCCCGACTCATTCTTCGTCTGCGCCGACGCCAAGAACGGCCCCACATCGCGACGCGTATCGAGCGAGCTGCCCGCGCCGTAACTCAGACCTCGCTTGATCCGAATCTCCTGATTCAAACGCCCGGAGTAACCACTCAGCACCGAGTTTGAAACGATGCCACGGAAATAATCAGGGTCCTTGCGATTGATGCCGGTGCGCGCAAGATAAACCGCGGCCTGTCCCGCATCCGGCTTGTCGATCACAACCACGCGTCCTGTCTTAGGTGCAGCGGCGGCACCCATCGCGGCACTAATTGCAGGTAATGGAGTAGTCGGTTTTTGCCAGTCACCGAAGTATTTCGTCGCCAGCGCCTGGCCGTCTTTGCCGTTGATGTCGCCGCCAATCACGAGAATCGCATTGTCAGGCCGGTAATATCGCGAGTGCATCTTCGCGATGTCGGTAGCGCTGATGCGCGTGAGCGACTCCGCCGTCCCACTTACCGGATGGCCGTAAGGACTATCGCCAAACACAACCCTGGCTGCCACAAAGCGCGCGATCGATCCCGGATCGCCAAGCGCGAGTGTGAAGCTGTCGAGGTTCTGTTGTCGCAGTCGTTCGACTTCTTCACTCTTGAACGTCGGATGCCGCACCACGTCCGCAAGAATCTCCATCGCCTGCTGGATCTTCGACGACATCACACTGACTGTCGCGTACGAAGAGTCCCAACGCGCGCCCGCTTCGAGCGATCCGCCAAGACTCTCGATCTCCTGCGCGATCTTAGTAGCGTCGCGGCTTTGCGTTCCTTTCGTAAGCAGGTCGGCAGTCATGTCGGCCAGTCCGGCGAGCTCAGATGGATCGACTTCACCGCCATTCTTGATCAGCAGTTGCGCCGTGATCAGCGGAGTTTCATGCCGCTCGATGACGATCACCCGCAGACCGTTGGGGAGCGTTTGCTCCACGGGCGTCGGAAACTTGCCTGAGCGTGGCGGCGCTGGAGGTGGAGGTGTTGCCTGTGGTGTTTGTGCGTTACCGCAAAGAACACAGAGAGCGCTGAGGGCCGCGGAGAAAAGGAGTTTACGCATCATGTTTACTGGCCCTCCTTCTTCGACTTCGACGCTTCCGGCAAGTAGTACAAAACGAAACGATTCGCATCAGTAAAATACGTCTTCATCACGCGTTGCACGTCCGCCGCAGTCACTGCCTGCAAACGCGCGAGGTCGGTATTGACTCGCGCCGGATCTCCGAGCAGCACCGCCGCTTCTCCCAGGGCGAGAGCTTTTCCGTTGCTGGTCTCACGTTCACGCAGCTGGTTTGTTATCAATTGGTTCTTCGCTTTCTCCAATTCCGCCGCCGGCACCGGTTCGTCTTGCAGCTTTTTGATCTCTGCCAACAACGCCTTCTCAGCGTCTTCTGGTTTCTTCCCTTCAGACAAAATCGCACCGACTATGAAGAGCCCCGCATCCTCAAGAGGACCTGAGTCACCAATAACTTCCGCGGCCATCTGTTGTGTGTATACGAGTGAGTTATAAAGGCGAGAAGACTCACCAGCCGAAAGAATCGCTTCCGCAACTTGTAATGCATCCGTGTCGGCGTCCGACAGCTTCGACGTCAGATACGTAAAAGCAACTGCGGGCAGATCGTTCCGGCCATACTCGGTGAGACGTGTTTCACTTTTACGCGGCGGCTCTTTTACAGTGACGCGCGGCAGTGGCTTCGACGGTTTTGCAATCGGAGCAAGATACTTATCGATCCACGTGTCGAGCTGTTTCGGATCGAAATCACCAACTACCACGAGGGTCGCATTGTCGGGCCGGTAATAAGTCGAGTGAAACTCCTGCACGTCCTTGAGCGACGCCGCGTCGAGATCTTCAATGCTGCCGATCGTAGGACGCTTGTAAGGATGTTCGACAAACGACTTCGCTTGCAGCAGGTAGAACGCCATACCATAAGGCGGCGCAAGCACGCTCTGCCGGAACTCTTCCTTCACGACGTCGCGCTCAGATTTGAAGTTCGCATCGTCAACATTCAGTCCCGACAATCGATCGGCTTCCGCCCAGATGAGAGTCTCGAGATAGTTCGCGGGCACTACTTCGAAATAAACCGTGACGTCGTCGTTAGTGAAAGCGTTATTGAAACCGCCGACGTCTTCGGTGAGCCGGTCCATCATTTCCGACTTCATGTTCTTCGTACTCTTGAACATGATGTGTTCGAACAGATGAGCAAAGCCACTGCGATTCGGTGGATCGTCTTTTGAGCCGACGTGATACCAGACCTGTATCGCGACCGTGGGACTGGAACTATCCGGCACGGTCAACACGCGCATTCCGTTGGCCAGGGTACGGTCGGTAAACTTAAGCTGGGGCATCCGGGTTTGTTGTGCCGGGGTACTCAACTGAGCGGTAAGCAGAAGACAGGCACTGAGGGTTAAACGAAGGAAAGTACGAACCATCAAGTTTTCTCCGGTGTTTGAAGGCGTTCGCTAATCGATGTCCATGGGATTTATGAAAGGCTTGTCTTTGTCTTTTTCAGCCCGCTTCATTGCTTCCTGAAACTTTTCTTCGAGAATTCGATCGCGATCTTTCATGGAGCTCAGCTCCTGCGCGAAGATCTGTTCGCGCATCTGTTTCTGCTTGTCCAGGCCTTTCACCATCTCGTCAAACGAAGCAAGCGGCTTTGCTTTCACTTCATGAGAGATGAGAGCGCCTGTCTGCGCGTCAATCGTCAGCGTCGCCTCGCAGCAGGGACAAATGATCGTATATCTCGATTTATCAGCCATGGGGTCCTCCTCCTTGCCGCGGGTAGTATAGCCACAAAAAAGGATTAGCCACAAAAAGGCACAAAGGCACAAAGAATAAATCCTTTGTGCCTTTGTGCTTTTGTGGTTGGTTTACTTGTTAGTGCCGTGGCGTTACGGGATAACCTTCTTTACAGCACTGCCGGCTTTCTTTGCGCCTTCAACTGTCTTGCTACCAACCTTCTTGGCGCCTTCTACGCTTTTTTCGCCCACAACCTTTGCGCCTTCAACGGTCTTTTCTCCGACGGCCTTACTGGTCGAGACCGTTTTGTCCTTCGCGTCCTCGGCCTTGTCTCCTACTTCACCGGCTACGTCTTCAGCTTTGTCGGCCGTAAATCTGGCGGCGTCAGCGACCTTGTCGCCAGTGGCATGGAGTACGTCCTCGGTAGTATCCACCACCTTTTCTTCGCCGCTGCGTGAAGTGGCCTTCACGGTTCTCGTGCCATCCTTGTGAGTGGTGACAACCACTTTGGAAACACGCGGATTGTTACGGAAGGTCCTCGTTTCAGTTCGCGTACCTTCTTTGTCTACGCTGGTAGTTATCTCTGAATTATCAGGACCGGGTGATGTAGTCGGTTGGGCTTGATTCTGAGCGGTGGTGTTATCGCCGGGGGCCTGGTTGCATCCGGCGCCGGAAGCAGCAAGCAATAGTATCGTCAACAGGCAAATCTTTTTCGTCACGCTTCTATCCTCCTAATTGAGCAAAGCTATTCCCACGGTTGAGCAAGCAACGTGCCAGTTAATTTTAATCCCAAAAACTGCGCCGTTAAAGCATAGAAGCGTTCAGTAACAATACGGCAAAGAAAAAATAAAAAGCATGAAACATCGACGGGGGAATTATGCTATTTTGTGCTTCTTTGTCGCTGACCTTTACCATTGACTTTCGTTTGGAATTCTTTTAGAAGCACACCGACATCGTGAACTGCTAACCATCTTCCCCTAAGGAGCCTTCTTTATGCGCAGACTGCTTTTTGTTGCAACAGGCGCTTTTTTTGTAATCGCTACGCTGCTTCCCACGCAACGAGCTTTCGTCGTCAGTGCCGTGTCAGACGGCGAGCGCCTGGCGATGTTCAGCAAGCCCGCAGTTGTCCGTATCATCGATGGCGCCATGGGGCAGATCCTCTTCGCGCCCCCAGGTATCTCACCGCAGGTTTATAACGTTCAAGCCATTGCCCTCGGATCAGGATTCTTCATTAGCTCCAACGGCTACATTGCGACCAACGCGCACGTCGTCTCAATGACAAAGGACGGCGAGGACAAAATGAAGCAAGCGTTGTTCGTGCAGTTGGTCCAGCAGATCGCGCAGCAGTACGGCAAAGACCCGAACAATATCAACACGTCTTTTATTAACGAGCACAGCCAGCTACAGAGCTTCCAGATGGTACATCACGTGATCATTCCCGATGGCAGCTCGTTTCCTTTCGAGATCAAGCAATATGGCGCTCCGACCGGCGAGGGCAACGATCAGGGTAAAGACGTCGCGGTTATCAAGATCGAGGTAAAGAACGCTCCCATTCTCAAGCTCTCCGACTCTGAGAAAGTTCAGCTACAGGATCACGTCACCGTAATTGGTTATCCCGGCGCGGCGGACACCTTCAGCTCCGGACTACTCAGCAGCAAGTCTGCGCTTGAAGCGACCATCAACGACGGCAAGATCTCGGCGAAAAAGCAGTCGACCAGTGGCGCTCCGATTCTGCAAACAAGCACTCCCGCGACGCACGGAAACTCCGGCGGACCGGTAGTGAACGACGCGAACGAGGTGATTGGTTTGCTCACGTTTCGCGGCGACACCGTGAACGGCCAGGAGGTTTCCGGATTCTCGTTTATCGTGCCTTCCAACACGGTGATGGAATACGTGAAGAGCGCCGGCGCCACGAACGAAGAAGGTCCGACCGATCGAGTGTTCCGGGAAGGGCTGGAGAATTACTGGAACCAATACTACTCTGCGGCGATTCCGAAGTTTGAAGAGGTAAAGAGACTATTTCCACAACACTCTGAAGTCGATCGGCTGATCCAGAGTAGCCAGCAGGCTAAAGCCGAGGGAAAAGAGAAATCGAGTTTTCCGTTCTGGATTGTCGCGGTGATAGTCGGAGTGCTCTTCATCGTCGGGCTGCTTCTGATCATCATCATCATCGCAGTCGTTGTCATGCGCCGTCGCAAAGGTAAGAAGCCGAGTCCCGCGTCGTCGGACAGTGGCAAGGGTCACCACCATCCCGCGCCGGCCCCGGCAGGCCACTCTCCTTCGCCCGCGCCGAGCTATGCGAAACCCGCTGCGCCACCACCGCCGGCGCCGGTCGTTGTCGCAGGAGATCAAGGGATGACAGTAGATCTCTCGCGGACGATTGCGATCACGTCCGATGGCGATACTTTCAACTACGGATCGATCAAGTTCGTTTCCGGGCCGCTGTCGGGGCAACAGTTTGACATTAAGGCCGATGGCGACTTTATCGGTCGCGATGGCGGCTCGTCGCAGATCGTCATCGGAGATCCGAGGATCTCGAAACGGCACGTCTGGATTGGAGTTAAAGGCGGGCGCGTGGTGATTTCCGATCAGAACTCACGCAATGGCACGTTTGTAAACGATCCGAAGTCCGCACGCATAACCGAAGCGCCATTGAACGCAGGCGACGTGGTCATTCTTGGTGAGTCAGACGTCGCAAGATTCGAATACCGCACGTAATCTATTAACCACAAAGACACAAAGGCACAAAGTTATAAATTTGTGCCTTCGTGTCTTTGTGGTTAAGTCTTTTCTGCGCTTATAAACCCTGAATGTGAATCGAATAATGAGACTAGCGTATCGGCGGGTAGGGGTCTGCTGAAGAAGTATCCCTGTATTTCGTCGCAGCGCAGCAACTGAAGAAACCGCAACTGATCCTCCGTCTCCACGCCTTCGGCGATGACTTTCAATCGCAGGTTGTGCGCGAGTGTGATGATGGCCATGACCAGCGCCGCATCGTCGGGATCGCTAGTGGCGTCGCGTACAAACGACTGATCGATCTTCAGCGCATCAATTGGCAGGCGCTTGAGTGAAGCAAGCGATGAGAAGCCGGTGCCGAAGTCGTCAATTGAGATATTTATCCCCCTGCTCTTCAACCGGTTCAGCATACCCGCGGCAAACTCCGCATTCTGCATGATGGAACTTTCCGTGATTTCCAATTCGAGATAGTTCGGCGGCAATCCAGTCTCTTCCAGAATCCTGATCACAGTTTGCGCCAGATCCTGATCGTGAAACTGTCGTGCCGAGATATTCACCGCAATCCGTACCGGTGCGAAACCCTGATCGAGCCAGCGCCTGCCCTGCAAACAAGCCGTCCGCAAAACCCATTCACCGATGGGAACGATCAGTCCCGTATCTTCGGCGAGCGGAATAAATTCGGATGGCGAGATGAGCCCGAGATGCGGATGCTGCCAGCGCACGAGTGCCTCGATGCCCGTAATCGTCAGCGAGTCGACCGAAACTCGCGGCTGGTAGTGAACAAGGAATTCTTCGTTTTGAATCGCCCGGCGGAGATTACTCTCGAGCGCGAGACGGCTCGTCGCCAACTCGTGCATGTCGGCAGTGAAGAACTGGTAATTCGCTCCACCCGATCGCTTGGCTTTATAGAGCGCCGCGCCTGCATTCTTGAGCAGCGTCTGGCAATCCTCGCCATCGAGCGGAAACAGACTCACGCCGACACTCGCTGTGGCGAAGAGCTCGTGTCCGGGAAGATCGAAAGCAAACCTCAACACTTGCGACAACGAACCAATCGTCTCGATCACGTCGTTCGCGTCGTCGATTTGAGTGCGCAGCAGCGCAAACTCATCACTGCCAAACCGCGCCACCGTGTCTGACTTGCTGATACAACTCTTCAATCGTTCGGCAAACTCACGCAACAACGTGTCGCCCGGCGCATGGCCCAGCGAGTCGTTCACTTTCTTAAACTGATCGAGCGATATGAAGAGAACGCCGAGCGACTGATTCGTAGCTTTTGCGATCGCGACGGCCTGCGTCAGGCGATCTTCGAAGAGCGCGCGATTGGGGAGTTGCGTGACGGTATCGAAATTAGCAAGCCAATCGACTTCCGCGGTTCGCTGTTGCAGGAGACTCTCGATCTGCTCTTTGTAAAGCCGTTTCTCCTTGAGCAGGTTGCAGTGATTGAGCGCACGTTCAACAGACGCTTCGACGTGTCGCAGGTCGATAGGCTTAGTAATGTAATCGAAAGCGCCGACGCGCAGCGCCTTGATCGCAAACTCGATATCCTGGTTGCCGCTGACCATCACCACCACCGTGTCCGGCGATAGCGAATGCACGTGCGGCACCAGCTCCAGCCCGCTCATCCCGCCCATGTCGATGTCGCTGATTACGAGGTCGAAGGTGTGATCGGAAAGCGCCGCCAGTGCTTCCTCCGCCGAGCCTGCGTCTGAACACTCATAGGAACCGCCGAGGACGTCAATCAGCAAATGCCGTATCTGCTCTTCGTCGTCGATGATAAGGACTGTTGGCTTCTGAGTCTCAGCAGCTTCCATGCTTAAAGGGCCTTACACATACCCGGCAGCCACGACTCGCGCAACACGCGGTCGTAGCTACTCTGCACCTCCGCAAGATTCCAGGCTTTCCTTTGCTTGAGCGACCCGTCGGTATATTCCACCCGGTTGATCAAAACTTCTTCTTTGAACGGCGTTCCTGAATTGAGTGTCTTCACGTCGACGACGTCACTCGGGCCGGAAAGACTGAACCCCTCGAGCTCTTTTGACTTCCCTGCCCCGATATTGACCGCGCAAAGAAACTGTCGACGTGCCACCAGATCGGGATTTGCAGGATCGTGAAACCGGTATTCCCAAAAGATAGCCTCAACTACTTTCGGGCCCGGGTTCTGCACTTTGATCTTATAGAGATAACCGTCGATCGGGTCAGGCTTGGGCGCGCGCGATTCGGCAACGCTCTTTTCGAGTGCCGCGCTGCGGCCATCGACCGTGTCGGCGTTAGGATCCCTGGCTCCACGCGGCTCGTTGATTCTGGCGTTTCGGGCGAAGTTCCGATTCTGCGGGATCATCGCTTGGGCAGGAGCATTTCCTTCGATTTCCGCGGTTTGAATGGTGCGTCGCGCGCGTTCCCACTTGAACTGGGTCACAGTCAGCGGCGAACCCTCGTTGGCTTGAAAAGGAATAAGGAGACTTAAGAGCAGCGAAAGAAGCAAAAGAGTCTTCATGGCGCCTCCACGACCAACTTGCCTGGTCTAACTAACTGATGCTCTCGGATTCGAAGGTTTGAGGAACTAGGGAGAAACGTCCCCGCCGTGCGGAGTATGCGCCAGTTGCAGCCGCGATTCAACTACAAAGATCGTTCGCAGATGAACAGTTACGGTTTGAGTTTGACGGTTAGAGTCACGTCAGTCACTGAGTTATCAGTAACAGTGATCACCTGTTTCGGCTCGTCACGCGAGAGGCGCTTGCCTGGCACGAACACTGCGGCACGCAATTCATAAGTGGCCGCCGGCAGACGTTCGACAAGAAAATGACCGCGTGAATCGACTTCCGGTGCGGGGAATGATGCTCTCGGTGCTCTTGCTTCATCGGCAAAGTTCAGCCACACCACGATTCGCGCGTTGGGCGGTAATTCTCCATCAATTTTCACTTGCCCGCGAATTGCACCGGTGAGCTTGAGTTGCCTGATTACCATCCGAACTCCGCCCACTTGCTCACCATCTTTTATGCTGATGCTGGGCTGGACCAGTCCGTTCTGCTCGATTTGCAAAATTTCAACCTGCCTGCCATTCGACTCGTTACTGTAAGTAAAATCAAGGTGTGCATTCCCTGATGACAGACCGATTAACTTAAAACTTCCATCCGCGCCTATGTTAACAGTGCGGAATCCACTGTCGTAGTCTGATGCTCCTTCGAACCAGGCGAATACCTTCAGTCCCTTTAACATGTCAGCGGCAGGCTTTTCGTAAGAGCCTTCAAGGACCACCATGCCTGACAGGCTGGCGCCCCTTTTAGTCTTCATTTCCAGGCCCGTTAGATCGCGATCGATCACCTCAAAGGGAACCGGATCTCCGCGTAAGTCACTGTTCTCCACCGGAGCAATGAAAAGCAGATATTTACCCGGAATAACGTCTTGCAACTTAAATTCTCCGTTGCCATTGGTTGCGATTCCACCTACTGCTGCCGAGGAGGAGCCATCGTCACTCTGCTGCACGCCGAGCGGGATTCCGGGTACAGCCTTCCCCGCGCCATCAATGATTCGTCCACTGACGGTAAAAGTCGAAACAGCCGGCGCCGCGACGATATCTACGTCCTTTGTCTCGCTGCCTTCGGTCACTTCGATCACTGTGGCCTTCTTAATCTCGGTCACCGATGGATAAAAGGTCTGCGAGTACATCTGTTTAGGCGTGAAGCCGGGAAGACCTTTCGTAGGTTGTCCCGCAGAAACTCTGTATTTTCCCGGTCGCAAACCGAAGGCGCGGTAAATGCCTCGATCGTCAGTCTGAGTACCGAACTCGCTTGTCATGAATTGGACTGGAACGTCGACAGGCATCACATCCACGCGCTCTTCGATGAGCGGCTGTCCGTCGACATTTGTGATCCGGCCCGTGATCACACCACCGGGCAGCAATGTGAAATCGAAGTTGCTGATGGATTCGCCGGCGGCGATCGTCAGCATCCGTTTTGATTGCGCTTTGTCGACGAGCCCCGGTGCTAGCGGATACACCAAGTAGTTGCCGGCAGCGACGTTGCTGATGCGATAGTTTCCTTCGACATCAGTGGTGTCGCGGTAACGGGCGTATTGCGGACCGCGGCCATCATTGGCGGTTGCAACGACGGCAATCCCGGCAAGGGCTTTGTTCTTAACTGTGACCTTGCCAGTGACGCTGGCAGTTTGCTCCTTCGCGGCGCCACCCTGCGCTTGCGCACACGCGGCGATGATGAAGCTCAGGAGAATACAGACTATTGCCTGGCGGGAGGACACCATGAGTTTGCCTTTCAACGAGCGCCAATCATACCGCAGGTAGTGACTCAAAGGAACGCCGAAGGCGTTGGCTAATTCGAGCCCAGGGTTGGAGCGCTAGCGACAACCCTGGGATCTAATATAAAGAAGACGTTCAACCCTGAAGGGGTTAATTGCGAGGCGAACCCCTTTCAGGGTTGAAAGGAAATTTGAACTTACAATCCCAGGGTTTGAGCGCCAGCGACAACCCTGGGATCTAATATAAAGAAGATGTTCAACCCTGAAAGGGTTAATTGCGAGGCGAACCCTTTCAGGGTTGAAAGGAAATTTGAACTTACAATCCCAGGGTTGTCGCTAACGCTCCAACCCTGGGCTGAAATTAGCCAACGCCTTCGGTGTTACTCAACTCTCAAATAGCGGTTGACGAGGTTCGCCAGCTCGGACATGTCGATCGGTTTCGCCATGTATTCGTTACAACCTTTCGCAAATGCCTTCACATGTGAGTAAGACATCGGATACGCCGTCACGGCCACGATTGGCACTCCCTCCATGTGCGACTGTTGGCGAATCCTTTGCGTGGCGGCGATGCCGTCGAGGATCGGCAGATCCAGATCCATCAGAATCAGATCCGGATGCTCACGATCGGCAATGTCGACCGCTTCTTGTCCATTGCTTGCTTCCAACACACTGTAGCCGAGTATTTCGAGTCCTTGCTTCAACAACAACCGCGTGTCGTCGTAGTCTTCCACAATCATTATGGTGGGCGTGGATTTTTCCTTTGTCACAATCAGACCCTCGCAGTGCCTCAGTCGAGACACTTCAACGTGTTCAAAACTTGTCGTCGGGGATTGAGGTGATAAAACCCTTCGAACATTACATGCCAAGGTGCAGGATGTACAGCTTGCCTTCGCTTTGGCTAACGGACTGGGCGTAATTTGAAAGCCTGTCTAGCGTTTTCACCACGACATCACGGTCTAGTTTAATAACGGTGTGGCTACTAGTTTCTCCCTCACGCCGCTCGTATGGTCCGGTGAGATTTATGCGCTTAGGGCCGGATGAAAAAATCTCTGACCAGCCGCTCAAGATCCGCTGCAAAAGGACAGCTCCGTCAGACTTTATAACCGTTGGGCCATAGAAGTTCAGGCCTTTATGCCTCAACATGCGTTTCGCCGGGTTGTAGCAAGTAATCCACCGGAGCGAGTCGTCAAGATAGTGCATCAGATCATCGTGCAGTTGAATTGCGTTTGGATTGTTGATCCACTGCATGTACTCAGCATACGGATACTGTTCTCTGGAGAGCAGCAGAAACTCGTGATGTAAATCAGCCATGTTTCTGATCAACAAACATTTTTAGGTCCAACTGGTCTGTACAACGTGATCGTTTCCATTAGTAAGTTTCGTGAAAGCTTGACCAAAGATTACGCGTGCTTTATACGAGAACAGGACCGACATGAGCAAACTAACAGTAATCGTGCTCTTCACCATGGGGCTGGTTGTTACCACCACCGCACAGAAATCGATCTATAACAAACCTTACGAACAATGGACGCTGGACGAAGCCTGGCGTATTTTGACTAACTCACCGTGGGCGCGGATAGAGTCTGAGTCAAGCCGCACATCTGGTGTTTCATATTTACTCGAAGTCCGACTCTATTCAGCCCTTCCCGTCCGACAAGCTATTGTGCGACGCATGCAACTGACTATCCCGTACGACAAGCTTTCCAAAGAACATAAAGCCGACTACGACGCCGAGGTAGATGGGCTTCTAAAATGTCCTGAATGCGATAAGCACTACATAGTCACGCTATTCTCAACGGTACGCGATCCGATGGAGCTCCGCTCATCTACGAATCAATTTCCGCCGCTTCAAATGAAAGAGGTTGTCGATGTGGTGGCAATTTTGAAGCGCTTCCCGCGTGAAGAACTTTTGCGTCAAATATCGTTGACGAATGACAAAGGTGAACGACGGGCTGCCGTCAATGTTTCCTTTCCCGCCAAGAGAAACGAAATCGTATTCCTGTTTCCGCGGTTTGATGATCAGGGGAAGCCCTTGCTCACAGAGGCCAACAAGAAGTTCACATTCGACGTGGCTCCGGAGTTCTTTAAAAAAGAGGGGAAGGAGTTGCGGAAAGTCACCTTTGAGGTTGGCAAGTTGGTTCACAACGGCCAGGTGATTTTCTAAGCTGAACTAGGGTAGCGTCCAGCGTGACACTCCACGGAGTAAGCCCGTGGCATCTTCGGTTTGTTAGCGTGCGTCGCCGATCATCGCAAAGCTGGCCCAGTAATATGGATGTTGATGATCAGGTGATCGTCTGATTGCCAAAATGCTTTGATGTAGGGCTTGAGCCTTGGAAACTCGGAAGCGGCTTGTCTGTTTCATTGAGGAATAGAATGCGGAGAGGAGCGTGGGCGATTCGACTTTCCAACGACTCACTAATGTTGCGGGAGTGCCCGCGACAAACCACGCCCAGGAAAAACCAACCGCGGCGTTCCCATTGAGGACGGCGCTCGGCTGTGCTGTTGATGCGACAACCAGTTCGGCAGTGCTTTGTAGATCCATGATTTCACGGATCTGGAGAAATCCATCTTGCTGGCTTGTTTCGGATGAAAGCCCGATAAAAGATGACATCGGACTCATGTCATCCAGGATTGTAGGACTTGAGAAATGCACAATCCTGGCCCGCGAAATATCTGACTTGACTCGTTCTTCACTTGCCTGTGGACCAGCGTAATAGTTCGTAGCTATACGTCTGATCTCTTCCTGCTCAGCAGACGATTCCAGCTTTACACCCGCATAAGCAAGTTCAAATCGCTTCTGAAAGTTTTTAGATAGCTCCGGATTTCCGTAGGCGACCAATAACGAATTGAGACGTCCGGCGGGCAGACGCTGCTTTCGCATTTCGCGCAGTGACGATAAAGACGGGGCGTACGATACTTGCGCCTGGTCCACTACATAATGATCTTCCGAAGGCTGCAATGCCTCGAATGGCAAATGCCAGAGTGATCCATCAGGCACGACGACTAATTTCGTCTTGAGTCCGATTTGATCCTCGGCCGGCTTCACCAGTAAGTCGTAAAGCTCCTGCGCGAGCTCATGAAAGTTACCGGCACGTGAAGCTAGCAGTTCCTGAAAGTGTCGAACTCTTGATGCGAGCTCATCGTGTCTGACTTCCAGGGGATAAACCTTGAGATTAATCTCCATTTGCCGTTTGCCTTGAGCCGTTCTGGCCCCGGTCTTATCCGCCGTCAAGACAAAGAGGTAGGTGTTGGTTTCAGTGATGGTGTACTCAAGGAGCGCAGTTGATGTATCGGTTATCAATAAACGAATGTCATCCAGCTTGAGCGGAGCGAGTTCGCCCCGGCTGATTTTCAGACCCGGATTTGCGCTGAAGGCTTTCCGGCGAAACTCAACATACGCTGCGCGAGATCTTCGCAATTTATCCTGCAACTCTGATCGACGCGCTTCACTCTGCGAACGCTGCTCCGCATCGCGTTCGAGTTGGATTTCGAGCGAGGCAATCTCACCAGCCAGGCGTTGCTCCTCACGACGCTGATCGACGGAAAGCCCTTTTTGCGGAACGGCGTTGTTGCTCTTCAGTAGATCTATCAGGAATTGCGTCTTTGCCTGTTCGGCATAATGGAAAGCCTCACTCGGTCGCTGCTCATTCATCAAAAAATCGATAGCATACAGGTACGGCAGTGAGCGGCTATGGTCGCCGGCCGTGGCTACAGAAGCTTCCTCCCTCAGCGACTCAACTGTCGAGATAGCGCCGGTGAACGCGTTGTATGCCTGTGGTCCATGTTCTAATTTCGAATGAGCTTTGCCCGTCAACATTCGGGCGTACCACAGAAGCTCACCGTTCCCGAGCTGAGTCGAGATCGATGCTGCACTCTCAGCGGCGCTCAGTGCTTTTGCATAATCATTCTGAAGCAGAAAAGCCTGAGAAACTCGCGTCAGAACTTCCGCCATTTTTTCCTGATTGGGAACGGACTTGAATAACCCGAGCGCTTTTTCAAAACTGTCTAACGCCTCGGAGTAATTCTTCAGACGAAGGTGTGTGGAACCGATGCCGGCGAGAATATCGCCCTGCCCTGATTTGTCATCCATTTCCTCGCGCAACGTCAGGGCTTGCCGGTACGAGCTGAGTGCCGCATCGTACTGCCCTTGCCCGTAGTAAACATTTCCGATCAATGTTAAGACGCGGGCCATCTCAACCCGGTTAGAATTGTTTTTAAACTCTTCCAGCGCCTTGCTGTAGTACTCGAGCGCGCGAGGGTAGTCTCCCTGTAGAGCTCTTACTAAGCCGATACTTCCCAGCGTGGTGCCGAGCGGGGCTTTGATCTCTTCGAAGATGCTTAGGCAGTTGAAATAGCTCTCCAGTGCCGCGCCATAATCGCCGCGAGTCCGATGCACATTCCCAATTCCCCTGAGCGCATTGGCAAGACCCAATCTGTCAGGCAGCGTTTTCTGAAGGTTGACGCTGCGCTGATAATTCTGAAGAGCTTCGTCGTAATCGCCGGAATAGTAAGCCGAGTTTGCCGCGCCATTCAGTGCGGCGACGATGGCGCCGATTTCTCCTCTTTCAGCACGCTCGAGAGATTTTTTGTAGAAAGACAATGCTTGCGTATAGTCGCCCTGCATGTATAAGACGTCCGCGAGGCGCACAATGGAGTCGACGTTATTGTTTGCTTCACTGCTTTTTCGAAAAGCCTCGGCGGCCGCGGGATAGTTTCCCCGGCCATAGTGAATAGTGCCGATCATGTTCAGCGTGTTGGCGATTTCTTCCTTGTCGCCAAGTGAGGTGAATTCCTTCAGGACCTGTTGCAGGGCCGTAAGTGCTTCTGTTTCTCGACGCTGTTCTTTGTAAATCAACGCGAGACCGGAGAGTGCTTTAGCCGCCTCGTAATGATTTGTGACCTCTGTAAACAGGTCGCGCGCTTTCTTGTAGTGTTCCAACGCCGCCGGATAATTGGCTTGAAAATAATAAACAGTCCCGATGTCCAACCACGCCGTCGCGACACCTTCTCTATCACCGATTTTCTCAGCGACGTTTTGCGCAACGCCGTAAATATCGAAGGCAGTCGAATAGCGTCCTGCCAACAGTTGAGAATTCCCGTGCCTGATTAGTGCCTTACGCAAATCGGGCGTCATCAAGGCTGGGTTTTTGGAGAGCAACTGCTCACGCTCTTGCGCAGATTTGACCGTAACGAGCGTGTTCGCGAGGTCGTCAAAGTCGGTCTGCGGTGGAGCCTGAGCACAGATGTTAATACTCAGGAGAAGGAGGCCAAGAAGAGGACGAACGGGATGTAGCTTTAATAATGACATGACAATGAATGGTAAGTTTACTGGAAGATTAATCTAGCCCCAACTCGATAGTTATATGATCAAGCCAACTCTTCAGATGCCACGGGCTTGTCCCGTGGAGCTTCACGCTCGCTGCTACACAAAACCTAAACCCAAGTCTTCGGATGCCACGGGCTTGTCCCGTGGAGCCTCACGCTCGCTGCTACACAAAACCTAAACCCAACTCTTCGGATGCCACGGGCTTGTCCCGTGGAGCCTCACGCTCGCTGCTATTTAGCTGGAAACGTGAATCCTCCACGGCGCAAGGCCGTGGCATCCAGTTTTGCTGGTTGGATGGATTGGTGTAGCGGCCAGCGTGACACTCCACGGGACAAGCCCGTGGCATCTTTGATTGGCGGCCAGCGTGACACTCCACGGGGCAAGCCCGTGGCATCTTTGATTGGCGGCCAGCGTGACACTCCACGGGGCAAGCCCGTGGCATCTTTGATTGACGGCAGCGTGAGTCTCCGCGGGGCAAGCCCGTGGCATTGGTAATCAAGAATGTCATCCGATTTACAGTTCCATCACTTTCTGCGGTATACTGCCACCCTCGCTTCCCCTTCCGCGTGATTGTTTCATTAACCAAACAATTAAATAGCACTCGTGTGCCTCGCAAAGAGGGAGTACCAACATGTCCCCATCAACAGAAGTTGCTCACGGTTTTTCGAAGCCTGGGTTTATAGACCGGCTCGAACTGCTGCAAGGAATGAGTCAGGAGGCTGTGCATCGCTTCAATGCGATGATGCGAAGAACAAAACACCGGCGCGGTGAATGGATCTTCGTGAATGGCGACCGCGCCGACAGCGTCTACCTTCTGCAGGAAGGCCGGATGAAGATCACTGCTTTAAGCGAAGATGGTCACGAAGTAGTGCATGGAATAGTTGGACCAGGCGAGATCTTCGGCTATACGAGTACAATCCTCGGCATACCCCGCACCACTTCAGCTCAGGCTCTCGAGACTTCTCTGTTATGTGAAATTCACCGAAAGGACCTGGAAACTCTCTTGAGCATGTACCCGGAGTTATCGTTTCAGTTGCTCAAATCCGTGGGCCTAAGGCTAAAAAAGGCCGAAGCCCAGTTAGTCAATGTCATTTGCAACGATGTCTCCCACAGGGTCAGGGAAGTTTTGATCGATCTGGTGATCAAAGAGTCAGGTAACGTGCCGGACCAGCCGATCAAAATAAAGATCACTCAACAGGATCTCGCAAATCTAATTGGTGCGTCCCGGCAAAAAACCTGGCAGGCTCTCAAAGAGCTGGAAGACTCAAACGTGTTGAGGCTCATGTATCGCAGCATCCTGGTGATTGCGCCACATAAACTTTAAAAGCTGCTACTCCTCGAGAAAGTTGACTGATATTGCTCGCCGCTGATGCATCAACCTGCATAGCTATCCTACTTCGGTCCCCTCAATACAACTTTTTACAAACTATTTACAGTCTGTGGAGACTTGGAAGCTCAAACACCATAGCCTCTCACGCACGGATTGGAAGTTGTCACTCAGACCGAAAGGAAATGAACAATGCAAGCCAGGATCAATCATCGTAATGCACGGCTCTCAAAACTTTTTCCAGCACTGCTGATCTGTTTCGTGGTGGCAATGGGCCACGGGACGACTGTTGCTCAGACGACATCGCAATCGGACGCGCAGAAGGTGTTCGACCAAATGAAAACCCTGGCGGGTTCGTGGCAAGGTACGATTATGGGCATCTCGATCAACGTCACAATTCGCCTCACGTCGAGTGGTACCGCAATTCTGCATGAAGCGACAACAGGTGGAGGGCGTCCTCCAGACCATGAGATCACGATGTTCTACGTGGAGGGGGATCGCCTGCTCGCAACTCATTATTGTGATGGCGGAAATCGGGCTCGCTTTGAAGGCAAGGCGTCGCCTGATGGAAAGACGAGCGAGTTCAATTTTCTCGACGTCGTGGGAAACACAAAGGGAGGATTGGTGAAGCGTATGGCGTTCACCATGATTGACGCGAACAAACACGTCGTAGAGTTCACTTTCATTAAGCCAGACGGCAAGCCGATTGACTTGCGCGGCGAATTTGAACGAACAAAATGACGGCCCTAATTTAGGGATCTACTTGTACCGGGTCAGTATCCTAACGCGGTAGCGTCGGGTCGGCCCGCCCCAGCGAGCTTGCAACTTGCCTTGTATATAAGGCATCATAGCCCCCGTTAACCCTTCTCTCGCGCATCGACGGTGATGCGCTCCGCGCACAAAATGATTAGCGCCGGACGTTTTGGATGGTTCGAGAGCAGGCTTATTTCACACATCGAAGCCGCTCCTAGTTAAGAGCATCCGAACCTGATCCTTCGAACGCTACCGTTCGCCGAAGCCAAATCCGATTCGCAGCTTCCTTTTCATTCCTAAACAGGGAAAGGTATATCTCTATGTCAAAAAAACTTTATGTCGGAAACCTCGCTTTCCAAACTACCAGTCAAGATCTTCAGCAACTGTTTGCTCAGGCCGGAACGGTTGAATCAGCAAGCGTGATTGAGGATCGCGACACTGGACGATCGAAAGGTTTCGCCTTCGTCGAAATGTCTACGGAAGCAGAAGCGACTGCAGCAATTGAACAGTTCAACGGAAAGGAAGTTGCCGGTCGCGCCTTGAATGTCAACGAAGCCCGCCCACGCGAAAATCGCAGTGGAGGTGGTGGAGGTGGTGGACGTGGCTTTGGCGGTAATCGCAACGGCGGCGGCTTTGGTCGTGGCGGCGGCGGCAACTCGGGACGTCGCTCTGAGCCACGCTGGTAATTCGCATTCTACGCAGTGTTCGATCTCCGCATGATGGCTTTGCCTAAAAGTAGGGTTCGCACTTGGATCGGGTCACCCGATCCAGGAATGATCGCGGAGATCGACACTGCCTTTTAATTTTCGCGACGAGCTCAAGCAGCCATCGCATACACAAAGGAACTTATGAATTTTTCTCAGTTAGGATTGGCAGACGCACAATTGCGCGTTTGCGAATCACTCGGATACTTAAATCCCACCCCCATCCAAATTAAATGCATCCCGCTAATTCTGAGCGGCGCGGACGTGATTGGCTGTGCCGAAACCGGAACAGGCAAGACGGCCGCGTTTCTCCTTCCGATCATTCACAACCTGAGCGCCCAAATGCGCCCGGGCATTCGTGTCCTCGTGCTGGCGCCTACGCGCGAACTGGCACTCCAGATCCAAAAGAACTACAGCGAGCTCAATCATCTGAAAGCTAACAAGAGCGTGCTCGTGATCGGTGGCGCCAATATTAGAACGCAAATCGCCGATCTGCGTCGCAGGGCAACGATCGTGATTGCCACACCCGGCCGCTTGCTGGACCTTACAGAACGTGGCGCAATCGATCTTTCCACTGTCGAAGTTCTTGTCCTGGATGAGGCCGATCGCATGCTGGATATGGGTTTTCTACCAGCGATCAAAAGAATCCTTGCAATGTTGCCTGGAAAGCGGCAGACGCTGTTGTTCTCAGCCACGATGTCTTCAACCATTGAGAGTTTGGCTCGCTCAACCATGAGACAACCGAAGTTGGTTGAAGTAAACGCGCGCGGCCGTGCGGCGCAGATGGTCGAGCAAACTGTCTATTCAGTTTCGCTGGAAAACAAGACGGCGCTTTTGCTTGATTTGCTCGAGCGGGAAGATCAAAAAGAATCGCTGGCAAAGGTTTTAGTGTTTACGCGCACTCGACGCGGCTCCGAACGCCTGTCACACATTCTCAGAGCGCGCAATCATAAAGTGAATCGCATTCACGCCGACCGGAGTCAGCCACAACGCGAAGCAGCTTTGCGGGACTTTCGCGAGGGCCATACACGTGTGCTGGTAGCCACAGACATCGCGGCGCGTGGATTAGACGTTGATGCTGTCTCACACGTCATCAATTATGACGTGCCCAGTGTTCCTGAAGACTACGTACACAGAGTGGGTCGCACGGGTAGAGCGGGTAAGCATGGTAAGGCCATCACGATCGTGACGCCTGTCGACGAGTTGTCGATGAGAGCAATCGAGCTACTTATTGGACAACCGGTAAAGCGCGTCGTGCCGGTAGGTTTTGGTGGTTTGCAGGCAGTTGTCTCAAACACACGCAAACCGTTCGTGCCTTTCGGGCGGGCTTCCAGTTCCAGGGGCGCCGTACGTTCTTTCAGACCGCGCGGGCGCTAATTCAGTTTTGCGATTTCTCGGTGATTCAGCCTGGTTTTAATCGCTGAATCACTGTAGAAATCAGCCATGAAGATCTTATAAATTCGATCAGAGACCAGCCAGTAGGACGGCGCGCAACCATACTGATTGCGCGCCTTTGTTTTTGCGGTATCTACTTTCCGCAGATGGGTAGATGGGCCTGGACCAAAGTGATCGTTCACAACCGGCAGACGATTCATGATCTCGCAAAAGAAGCGGTGGTTACCTGGCGCGCTGGGCGAAACGATCGTCTTCTGAAAGCGATTCACACGCTACACTCGCAGCAAAGCAGGATTGCCCGCTTGCTCGATGCAGCAACTGAGATCCAAGCGCATCGTCTTCTTCTTAACAGGCTGTGAAGCGGAAATAATTTTGACCGCGTTGGGCCTGATTGGAGTAGGATTCCTGACCGTGCCGGTACGTTTCCAACTGACATGGGCTTGCCTTGTTATCGGAGTCGCCCTTCTATCATCAACATCAGTTCATGCTCAGCTTCCGTTTTATACAGATGACGCGGATACGACTGCGAAAGGAAAATTTCATCTCGAACTCTCAAACGAACACGATTGGCTACAAGGATCCTCATTCCCCGGAAGACGACAAAATACGACGGTGCTCACTTTGAACTACGGCCTCACCGATCGCATCGAGCTCGGAGTTAATGCTCCATTTATCAAAATCTTCAACGACCGATCCTCACTGCTTGGAAACCCAAGCGGATTTGGCGATACGCAATTCGGCATTAAGATCAGATTGCTGGAAGAACGCGAAGGCTCGAAGGTTCCGGCAGCGTCGGTAGTCTTTTATGTCGAAGCGCCGACGGGTCCTACACGTAAGCAGATCGGCTCCGGATTGGTGGACTACTGGTTATACGGCGTGCTGCAAAAATCGCTGACGAAACGGACTACAGGCCGGCTAAACGGCGGGGTCCTTTTCGCTGGTAACAGTTCCACCGGTCTCTTGGGAATTCGTGCGACGCGAGGACAAGTCTTCACCGGGAACGGCTCATTAGTGCGCCAATTTACGCCAAAGCTAAGATTGGGGACCGAATTGTTTGGCGCCGTCACCAACAATTTCGAATTGAGCCGGGGGCAATTGGTCGGACAAGTCGGAGGTGGATATGCCCTTGCGGAAAACTTCGAGCTCACTTTTGGAGTGCTTGGCGGCCGGTTCTCAGCCAGCCCACGTCTCGGATTCCAGGTGGGATTCGCCTACGACTTCAAGTAATACAACAACAACTCGACGACAGGCACCCCGGGCGAAATCCTGAGGCTAATGTAAGGATAATTCCTATTGATTTCTCCGGTTGATAGGAATAGAACGCGCTTGTTCACGGTGTTCGTCAAACGAGAATCTCCCATCGTAAGACCACACCTCACGTTGACGAGAGCCCCCAATTAACCAACTACAGAAAGATAAGCTGTGTACCGCTATCCATTGGTGCTGCGGGTCGGAGAATGGCGACCCCGCCCATTGCTATTGCCATACACACACTCTACGTCACCCAAAAGGAGATCAACATGCGAGTCCGTGGACGTTTACTCAACCGCCTGCTAATCATCACCTCGATAATCTTGCTGATGCCGGCGCTGGCGCTCGCGGGGAAGCTGACAGTCCGGGATGTCCCATCATTAACTACGGTAACGATCAAAGTAACCTTCAATGACGGCACCACTCAGAACGACTCGGGCACGGCCGCTCCGGGTGCCGGTAGTGTTGTTTTTGGTATCCAGAATCAGGAAAACGTGAAGGAGGTCGAAGTTACTCAGCAAACGCAAGACGGTAGGACAATTAAGTTCAAGGTTAAAATCAACGCCGGGGGAGTTACGCTGGCCTCTCTGGAACCGTTCGACATTCCCACCTTCGTCCCGGTCGGCTCGAATACTATCCTAACCAGCACCATCGACCTTCCGGATTTTAATCTGGGAAACTCGTTTACCACCGGCCAAACATTCAGCGTAGTTAACGGTACCACCAATATCTCTGGACTTTTCTTCAGCGATTCCGGAAATAATCCGTTCACGGGAACGGTGAGTGTGTATTCGTTTGCCTCATTCGAACCCGTGCCTGAACCAACCACCCTACTTCTGCTCGGCACCGGACTAGCAGGAGTCGCGATCAAAACTCGGAAGAGACTCAAGAGTCGCAAGAGAAAACATTCTCAGTAAGAAGGAAATTGGAGCGACGACGAGATTCGAACCCTCAGCCTGGGAATCTAATCCCGTGGGCCTTGTCTACCGACACCCCAGCATTTTAGTGCTGCGTTCACCTACATCGTGTTTGTGTTCACAGATCAGCGGCGGGGACGACCATAGCGATCCTTTCGCGTAGATGGTTTGTTGCTTTGCTTCCGCCGATATCCTTGCATGTTGCGCTTACCTTTACCAGTTTGACGAGACTCAGTTGAACGACCGCCTCGCGTTCTGGATTTAGGGGGCTCACCTCTGGAAGGTCTTGGTCCAGGTGTTACTGAAGGTTTAGTTTTTCTTTCAGGCGTCTTAGTCACAGGCTGTGAATCTTTTGAACCTTTGGATTTCGTAAAAGTCGCTGCCTTGATAATTGGTTCCGACAGTATCACGGCCACCTGAGAACGTTTTGTGACAGGAAATTCGCGGTTGATAAAAGGTGATCGCAACTCAGTCAGCGAAACTGCCGGAATAACGGCAACAGCAGCATTGTCCTGGAGAACCGGGGGTCTCCGAGATGAATTGTGCCCTTGCGTAAAAAAACAAACTAGCAAGGTTGCTGCTACTGTGAGGCCCCGCTTTAGATTGAAGCGGTTAAAAGCTCGAGTAATCGGTATGCTGACTTTGGTAAGTTCACGTGATTGAAGGCGATGGTCAGCTTCCGGCGTCTCACACAACGAATGCGTCACTGAATCGCGGCTCGTCATAACAGTCTCTTCGTTATAAATTACGCGACTGCCGGCCACAGCAGACTCGACATTCTCAGACTGCACATCATTTAGTCGTATTGGTGAATTCCCCAACTCTAAATCTCGCAAGTGCCCCGCGAATTTCCGCGCTGTTTGTGGTCGTCCATTTGGATCCTTCCGCAATGCACTCATAACCAGATCTGCAACACTGCTCGGCACATTGATTAGCGGCGGGGGATCACCATAAGCATGGCTGTTCAAAAGCTTCAGAAAGTCACCCTCGAAAGCACGAAAGCCCGCGAGCATCTCGTACAGGATTAGACCCAGGCTATATATGTCCGAGCGCTCGTCGAGTGGCTCACCCTTGCAGTTTTCAGGCGAAGCGTAAATTGGAGAGCCAACAAACATTGCTTTGGTTAAGTCCAGCGGTCCATCTCCATTGATAGACGCATGGTTACGCAGCTTGACCGCTCCGAAATCGACGATTTTAACCACCATGTCCCCTTTGTAATCGGAGCAGATAAGCACATTTGCCGGTTTGAGATCACGATGAATGATCCCCTTCGAATGTATCTCCGCGACACCTTCAGCGATTTGGATCGCAATGGCTAACGCTTTCGGAAGGGCAACACACTTAGCCTGTGCCAACATCTCCTTGAGTGACTGCCCTTCCAGTAATTCCATGACAATGAACTGTTCGTCGTATCCATGAATGTGCTCTTTTTCTTTAGCCGATATGGCATTGGTCCCAAAGTCATAAAGTCGCACCAGGTTTGGATGGTCGAACTTGCAGGCCGTCAACGCTTCCTGACGAAGACGCAATCGCGCGTGTGGATCGACACTGACATACTCAGGAACCAGAACCTTAATTGCCAGACGACGACCGAGTTCCAGATGAGTACCCTCGTAAACCGCACCCATACCGCCACGTTCGAGCATCCTGATGAGCCGATACTTTCCATCGATGATGCAAGAACCCAAACGCGGAGAGATCAGGGCCTCATGCGTTTCATCGGAACAGGAAAGAACGTCGTCCTCATAACAGCGAAGGCAGGTAACGCACAATCTCATCTTCTAATCCTCCTGTACCGCAACTTCGCGCTCTTGGATTTTGGTCTGCTTGTGTTCACCAGATGCGCGTAATTAACTTTGTAGCCGGCGGGAAGTGGAGAACAACTGGACGACGCCCAATCGTACGTGGCGAGGCAGAGCGCCGTTTTCAAGTTGCCTTTGAGCAAATGAACGAAGCCTGTCTGAATTCTGCGCTTCAAAGACAGTCCTCTTGGCGTTTGCGATTCAGCAGCGCCTCCGCCGCGACGGACCAACTCGAGGGCGGCCAGAGCTTGATTGTTTTCTGAGAAACTTCGCAATCCAAGGAATGGTGCGATTCTCTTCCAATTAGAAAACGTCAACTGGTAATTGCCAGATGCCGTAGAGAAAGTGCGCTGTCCGTTAAACCTTAGCCAGTAGCGACACCTTTTGGGCAACGTCTGAGCGGGATGTTGGCGCAGGGTACGCGCGCGACAGCCCCCTACCATAATGTTTGGTTTGCCACCCTCCGCTTTCTTTATTGCTAACAGAAACTTCTTCACGTCTTGCCTGGGAAGGAGTGCCTGCAGATTCCGCCGCACCTGTGGTCCATTACTCTCTTTGACACGCTTGTTAAGCGAATATCGTTCTACTAAATCTTCACGAGGAATTCGCTTCGTTCGGTTAACCTTGGGTCGGTGATGCCGCGGTTTCGGCGTTGCGAAAGCTACCTGACAACTCAGAGTAATGAGAAAACAGATGCAGGTCATCGTTATTGACTTGAGATAGTGGGGTCCAGGGTTCATGGCGGCTCCTTTCGTGAAAGCCTGGGGCACTCCGGCTGGCACGAAAGCTAATGCCGGGTGCGTGATCTGGAATTGTGAACAGAAAGAAGGTCAGGCATTGTTGGACAGATCCGGGGAGAAGAACTGCCACTGCCCGGCACATTATCCTTGTAAAGCCACTCATTTCCCACGATGTTTTTTTTTGAAACTTCTGTTTGCTCTTTTCAGACACTACTTCTAGAATCCGACTCCGAGCTCAACCACTTTGACCAACGGAGCGCCTCATGTCCTCGCGATTCCAATCGATTTCCGATGCTTATGAACAACTTTCCAGTCTGTACAAGAACCCCGCTCGAAATGAGCAGTCACGTTTTATGGAAGGGATTGCGGCTCCAAATGTAAATGAAGAGTTACTTAAAAGGCGGACGGCTTTGCGGAAGCTCTTTGACCAGCATCGGGGAGAGCTTATCGAGCGGGATGAATCTCTTTATTACAAGATTTTGGTCTTACTATATGAGATGGACGTCTATTGGGGTGTAGAGTCTCAGCTTCGACATTTAATAGTGAGCAAGTCCAGGAAACTTCTTAAAGACTTTGCTAACCAACCAAAGCACGGGAGTAGGCCCTTTGATCGAGTTGATTTCACGAAACCACGAATACGCTCTGAATTAAAAGCAAAGATTCGCTGTTGTGTCGCCGCTATCGAAAGCAGACGTCGAGATGACGACCTGAACGAGCTCGCGCGTGAGCTGAACACGCTGGAACAATTCATCAAGAACAATCTTGACCAGCCCAATTCACCAGCATTGACTACATTGGCTCTTGTGCTCTCCGCACAAGCACGATTAGCTCGCCAGAAGCAGGATTACAAACAAAGCCAGCGGAAATTGCTCGAAGAATTACGTTATCTCAATAAGAGAGCCGCCGAGATCACTGAGCGTCTATTCGAGCTAGGCAAAGCTGCTACATTAAGCGAAGAACAATCCAAAGAAATCGACGACCTAAAAGACGATCTGGTATTCATCAGGCGAAAGCAAACGCTCTCGAGTTTTTTTAATGTCGGATTAGCTGCCTTTCAACGCGGGTTTCTAAAAACCGCCAACTATGCTTGTGAGTCGGCCCGATTGCAATTTCGTTTGCATGGACAGTTTTTCCATCAGATCTTCAACGATCTAATTATCCTTTCAATCAAAAGGGCTCGCACCTCAAGAGGCCAGGACCAGAAATACAGCGACCTGAAGAAGGAGCTTGTCGAGGAGTTGTTGTCTCGCCTGGATCCGGACAGCGGTATTGGAAACCCAAAACTGTACCTTTATGGTCTGCGAGAGTTGGCGGTGCTTCAGTATTACGGCAAAGAAATGGACCAGATGATCGAAACGCTTGATCGGATGGACCATCTAATGGAGGAGCACGGGCTGGTACAGAAGCAGTGGAAATCCAGGGTCAGCAACCAGCGCGCTCGCGTTCTATGGCGGATTTGGATCCGCCAGCAGGATAGTTCTGAGCCTAAAGCAGCTTTGGACCATGCTCAAGACGCATTTGAGTTTGCGTCAGGTCTAACCGACAAGATATCCGACTTCGCCACTCCCAAAGCTTTGAGTAATGCCATCGAACGTTCGAAGAAGAAGAGCCTTATAGATACAATTGAAAGCCTCATCACCTACGGAACGATTCGCGCATCGGCCAAACAATTTACCGAAGCCATCAAGAGTGCTAACGCCGTGATTCATCTGGCCGGCGAGGAAAACCCAAGATTGTGGGCCATGGGTTACCTTGTAAGAGCTGAAGCGTACATAGGTAACGGGCAGCTGGTTGAAGCCCGCCAGGACATAGAAAAAGCGACGGTCTTGGAACAACAAATCGATCACCGCTACGTCGGAGACCGCAGAAGGTTGGTCCAAAGAGCCATTTCGCCCATGGAATTCTTTTTTAGCGAATTGGAGGCAAAGGATTTTGACAAGGCTACATATCGTCTACTCGGGTGGTTTATTGAAACCCATTCAAGGAAACGGAATCAGAACGAAATATACAAATCGACAGGGATCAGCCGCTCACTCCTGAAAAGCTATCTAAAATTTCTGATTGAAAATACAGACGAACCTTATCGCCACCTAATCCCGATTTTGACGCCGCACAGCGACACGACCAAGAAAAGAATCACCTGACTATCTATCCAGTATTATCAGCCAGAGTTTATGAACGGGGCAGCGTGACAATATGATCAAATCCCTCCTTTACTTTGTCGCCGCTGGTTTGTGTGAGATCGGCGGTGGTTATCTTGTCTGGCTGTGGTTGCGTGAGAATAAACCGATTTGGTTTGGCGTTTTCGGCGCTGTAATTCTGGTTCTTTACGGCGTTATTCCTACGTTTCAGCCCGCCAACTTCGGACGCGTCTACGCTGCATACGGCGGTGTGTTTGTCGTTCTGTCTATCCTGTGGGGCTGGCGCGTCGATAAGATTACGCCAGATAAGTTTGACATCATCGGCGGAGCGGTGGCGCTTGCTGGAGTCTTTATCATCATGTATTGGCCGCGAAGCACAGCGATTGTTCGTTGACCTGTACAATCAGACTTTCGGGTGTTCACTGCTTGAGGTGGTAGGGCACGCTGATGACTATGACACCTTCCTTGAAGAGGAGTGCGCCTTTAAGCATTAATGAACTTTGATTATGTAAAAGGTGTTGCCACCACTTCGCAGGGACGAATTCCGGCAGCAATACAGTGATCACGTCATTGCTGTTTTTTCTTTCAAGACGGGCGATGTAACGCAACAAGGGACGCGTAAGCTCCCGATACGGCGATGGAAGCACCACTAATTTCACTCCAGCTCCCCACCGCTCCCACTTCTCCCGTAACTTAGCCGTAGCCTCTTCATCGAAGTCTACATAGACAGCCTGGACATGGTCCGGCGCAATCGACTTGGCATATTGAAGTGCTGCGACAACGCCTCGATGGATGCCTGAAATCGGCACGATAACGGCGTGCTTAATCGGACGAAGCTCTTCAAGTCCTTCCGTGGAGAGTTGTTTA